>Ga0073934_10009138_pt1 | contig 12835 bp, 8 predicted proteins | sample LarsenN4metaG_FD_76834 | JGI IMG/M metagenome (GOLD analysis project Ga0073934, IMG submission 76834) | Hot spring sediment bacterial and archeal communities from British Columbia, Canada, to study Microbial Dark Matter (Phase II) - Larsen... ...
GCCGCGCGCGCGATCACTTCGCGGAACAGTTCCTGGAAATAGCCGACGTCGGTCTTGCGCATGTCGTTTTCGGCGCGGTAGTAGGCCTCGATGACATGCGGCGGTTCGCCGCCGATCTGCCAGGTGTACAGCGCCTGCAGCGTGAAACGGCGGGCCTTGTGGCGGGCCGACGGCGTGGTCTTCCACACCGGCGCTGCCTGCTCGCTGCCGTCTTCGCCTGCGTCTTCGTTCAGGGAGTCAGTCACGCGGCGTCACCCGATCTGCTTCAGCAGGCTGACCATCTCGATGGCGCCCAGCGCGGCTTCCGCGCCCTTGTTGCCGGCCTTGGTACCGGAACGCTCGATCGCCTGCTCGATGTTCTCCACCGTCAGCACGCCGAAGATCACCGGGATGTCGGCGTTCAGGCCCACCGAGGCAAGGCCTTTCGCGGCTTCACCGGCGACGTACTCGAAATGCGCGGTGCCGCCGCGGATGACGGCGCCGAGCGCGACCACGGCGTCGAACTTCTTCGTTGCCGCCGCGCGCTTGACGGCCAGTGGCAGTTCCCAGGCGCCCGGCACGCGGATGACGGTGATGTCCTCGTCCTTGATGCCGTGGCGCTTGAGCGCGTCGACGGCGCCGGCGAGCAGGCTCTCCACCACGAAGGCGTTGAAGCGGGCGACGACCAGCGCGTAGCGGCCGGCGCAGTTGCGGAAATCGCCTTCGATCGTGCGGATGGAACTCATGGCATCACTCCTCTTTGGCTTCGACGTATTCGACGATTTCCAGGTCGAAGCCGGAAATCGCGTTGAACTTGATGACGGAACTGAGCAGGCGCATGCGCGTCACGCCGAGCGCGCGCAGGATCTGCGAGCCGGTGCCGACCGTGCGGTAGACGGCGGTGCCGTCGGCACGGCGCGCCATGGTGTTACGGCCGGCAAGGAACTCGCCCATGCGCTCCTCGATGTCGCGCGCGAGGAAATCCTGTGCCAGCAGGATCACGACGCCGGACTGTTCCCGCGCGATCGCTGCCAGCGCGCGCTGGATGCTCCAGCCGACGCGGCCGTCGCGCTTGACGCCGAGCACGTCGCGCAAGGGATCGACCTGGTGCACACGCACCGTCGTCACCGTTTCCGGCCCGATCTCGCCATTCACCAGCGCGACGTGCATCGCGCCATCGACGGCATCGCGGAAGGTGACCATGCGGAAATCGCCGTAGACGGTCGGCAGCGTGTGCTCGCCGGTCTTCGAGACCGTCTGCTCGTGGATGATGCGGTAGTGGATGAGGTCGGCGATGGTGCCGATCTTCAGGTTGTGCTGTGCGGCGAATTTCTCGAGGTCCGGGCGGCGCGCCATGGTGCCGTCCTCGTTCATGATCTCGACGATCACCGAGGCCGGCTCCAGGCCGGCGAGGCGGGCGAGGTCGCAACCGGCCTCGGTGTGGCCGGCACGGTGCAGCACGCCGCCCGGCTGCGCCTGCAGCGGGAACACGTGGCCCGGCGACACGATGTCGCTCGCTTTCGCGTGCGGTGCGACGGCGGTGCGGATGGTGTGCGCGCGGTCCGCCGCCGAAATGCCGGTGGTGACGCCGGAGGCCGCCTCGATGGAGGCAGTGAAGTTGGTGCCCAGCGAGGTGCCGTTGCGCGACACCATCGGGCCGATGTCCAGTTGCCGGCAGCGGTCCTGCGTCAGCGTCAGGCAGATCAGCCCGCGCGCGTGCTTCGCCATGAAGTTGATCGCTTCCGGCGTCACGTGCGAGGCGGCCAGCACGAGGTCGCCCTCGTTCTCGCGGTCCTCGTCGTCCATGAGGATCACCATCCGCCCGAGGCGGATGTCGTTGATCAGTTCTTCGACGGTGTTCAGTTTCATGCTTGCCTGTATCTCGTCCGCTGTAACGGCCGGGGGCCGGTGGTTCGTTGCGCGTCGGTGGCCGGCATGCGCCGGGGCGCGCTACTTCAGGAAACCGTGCTCGGCGAGCAGCGCCAGGGTGACGCCGCTGCTGCTGCCGGGTTGTGCCGCCTTGTCTCCGAGCAGCAAGCGCTCGAGGTAACGCGCGATGAGGTCGACCTCGAGGTTCACCGCGACGCCGGGCTTCCAGCGGTCGATGGTGGTCTCGGCGATGGTGTGCGGCACGATGTTGAGGTCAAGGACCGCGCCGTCGACGGCGTTCACCGTCAGGCTGACGCCGTCGCAGCAGATCGAGCCCTTTTCGGCGATGTACTTCGCCAGCGCCGCCGGCGCCTCGATGCGGAACTTCACCGAGCGCGCATCCGGGTGGCGCGCGAGCACGCGGCCGACGCCGTCGACATGGCCGCTGACGAGGTGGCCGCCGAGGCGTGTCGTCGGCGTGAGCGCCTTTTCCAGGTTGACGCGGTCACCGACGGCGAGCGTGCCGAGCGTGGTGCGCGAGAGGGTTTCGCCGGAGACGTCGGCGGTGAATCCGTCGCCGGGCAGTGTCACCGCCGTGAGGCAGACGCCGTTGACGGCAATCGAATCGCCCAGTTGCACATCCGCGAGGTCGAGCTTGCCGGTGTTCAGGCGGAACGTGCTGTCCCCGCCACGCGACTGGATGGCGACGACGGTGCCGACGGCCTGGATGATTCCGGTGAACATGACGGATGGCGTTAAAGAGCGCGTTGGATGCGGGCGCACATTCTAATGTCAGCACCGACCTGACGCACGTCTGTCACCACCAGCGGCAGCCGGTCGGCCATGCGCGCGACGGGCAGGTCCAGCAGCGGCCGTGCCTGCGAGCCCATCAGCACCGGCGCCGAGTAGACCACCAGCTCGTCCACCAGCCCGGCCTGCACGAAGGCGCCGGCAAGGCGGGCGCCGGCCTCCACCAGCAGCTCGTTCACCTCGCGGCGCGCCAGTTCGGCCAGCAGGGCCGGCAGGTCAAGGCCGGCGGCGACCGCGCCGCTCGCCTCGGGCAGGCCGATGACCTCGGCGCCGCGCGCGCGCAGCAAGCCGGCGCGGGCCTGTCCGGCGGCGCTGGCGGCCACCGCATCGGCGCAGGCGACCAGCACCGGCCCCGGCCCGTCAAACAGGCGGGCGTCCGCCGGTGCACGCAACTGGCGGTCCAGCAGGACGCGCAGGGGCTGGCGCACGGGCGCGGCGCCGTAGGCCTCGCGGCACCAGGTGTCCGGGCGGACGGTCAGGGCCGGGTTGTCGGCCAGCAGCGTGCCGATGCCGGTGAGGACGGCGCCGGAGCGGGCGCGCAGGCGCTGCACGTCCTCGCGTGCCTCCGGGCCGGTGATCCACTGGCTTTCGCCACTGGCCATGGCGGTGCGGCCGTCGAGGCTCATCGCCAGCTTCAGGCGGACCCAGGGACGACCGCCGGCCATGCGCGCGATGAAGCCGGGATTGAGCGCCGCTGCCTCGCTGCCGAGCAGGCCGACGTCCACCGCGATGCCGGCCGCACGCAGGCGGGCGATGCCGTTTCCGCACACACGCGGGTTCGGGTCCTGCATCGCCACCACCACGCGTGCAGGCGCGGCGGCAACCAGCGCGTCGGCGCAGGGACCGGTGCGGCCGTGGTGGCTGCAGGGTTCCAGCGTGACGTAGACGGTCGCCCCGGCCACGCGGCCGGCGGCCGCGTGCAACGCATGCACTTCGGCGTGGGGCTCGCCGGCACGCCGGTGAAAGCCTTCGCCGACCACCACGCCGTCGCGAACGATCACGCACCCCACGCGCGGGTTCGGGTCCGTGGTGTACAGGCCGCGTGCCGCGAGCTGGAGGGCGCGCGCCATGTGACGGTGATCGTCGGCGGTGAAGGGGGCGGTATCGGGCATGGCCGGCATGGGGGCGAGGGGGGCGTGATTCAGGCGCCGCCTTTCTCCAGCCGCTCCACTTCCTGGCGGAATTCGCTGATGTCGGTGAAGTTGCGGTAGACCGACGCAAAGCGCACAAAGGCGACGTTGTCGAGCTTGCGCAATTCTTCCATCACCGCCTCGCCGATGGCCGACGACGGCAGTTCGCGTTCGCCGGTGGCGCGCAGCTTGGCGCAGATGTGGTTAATGGCGGCCTCGACCTGTTCGGCGCTGACCGGGCGCTTCTGGATGGCGAGCATGATCGATGCGCGCATCTTGGAATCGTCGAACGGGACGCGCGTGCCGTCACGCTTGACGATGCGCGGCATCACCAGTTCGGCCGTCTCGTAGGTGGTGAAGCGCTCGTTGCAGGCCTGGCATTCACGACGGCGGCGCACCTGCGCACCGTCGGCGACGAGGCGGGAATCGATGACCTTGGTGTCATCGGCATTGCAGAACGGGCAGTGCATCGATCGTCTCCGCTGCCGGGGCGCACCCCGGGATTCCCGCAACCGGCGCCGGGCCCCGGCTGGCCGGGGCCGTCGTCACCTCAACCGTAAACCGGGAAGCGCTTGCAGATCGCGTCCACCTTCGCGCGCACGGCGGCAATGGCGCTGTCGTCGTTGATGTTGTCGAGGACGTCGCAGATCCAGCCGGCGAGCTCGCCCGCTTCCGCTTCCTTGAAGCCGCGGGTGGTGATCGCCGGCGTGCCGATGCGGATGCCGGAGGTCACGAACGGCGAGCGCGGGTCGTTCGGCACCGCGTTCTTGTTGACCGTGATGTGCGCCTTGCCGAGCGCGGCGTCCGCGTCCTTGCCGGTGATGTCCTTGCTCACCAGGTCGACGAGGAACAGGTGGTTGTCGGTGCCGCCGGACACGATGTTGTAGCCGCGCGACTTCAGCACCTCGCACATCCTGCGCGCGTTGGCGACAACCTGGGTCTGGTAGTCCTTGAACGCCGGTTCCATCGCTTCCTTGAAGCAAACCGCCTTGGCGGCGATCACGTGCATCAGCGGGCCGCCCTGGCCGCCGGGGAACACGGCGCTGTTCAGCTTCTTCTCGATTTCCTCGTTTTTCTTCGCGAGGATCAGGCCGGAACGCGGGCCGCGCAGCGTCTTGTGCGTGGTCGTCGTGGTGACGTCGGCGATCTGGCAGGGATTCGGGTAGACGCCAGCGGCGACGAGGCCGGCGACGTGCGCCATGTCGACCATCAGGTAGGCGCCGACGGAATCGGCGATCGCGCGGAACTTCTGCCAGTCCACCACGCGCGAGTAGGCGGAGAAACCGGCAATCACCATCTTCGGCTTGTGCTCGAGCGCGAGGCGGGCGGCCTCGTCGTAGTCGATCTCGCCGGTCGCCGGGTTGAGGCCGTACTGCACGCTGTTGTAGATCTTGCCGGAGAAGTTCACCTTGGCGCCGTGCGTCAGGTGGCCGCCGTGGGCCAGCGACATGCCGAGCACGGTGTCACCGGGATTCAGCAGCGCCATGAACACGGCGATGTTCGCCTGCGAGCCGGCGTGCGGCTGCACGTTCGCGTAATCCGCGCCGAACAACTGCTTCGCGCGGTCGATTGCCAGTTGCTCGACCACGTCCACGTATTCGCAGCCGCCGTAGTAGCGCTTCTGCGGGTAGCCCTCGGCGTACTTGTTGGTCAGCACCGAGCCCTGCGCCTCGAGCACGCGCGGCGAGGTGTAGTTCTCCGAGGCGATCAGTTCGATGTGCGCTTCCTGGCGCGCTTTTTCGCCCTGCATGGCGTTGAACAGGTCGGCGTCGTAGGAAGCGATCGTCATGTCTTTGCTGAACATCGGGGGGAGACCTCGGGGGGGCGGGCGGAAGTGGCGCGCATTCTACCGGACGGTTCAGCGCGCCGGCGCCTTGCGCGTGCCCTTGAGCCCGACCTCGACGCGGCGGTCCGGCGCCAGGCAGTTGATGCGCTCGCAGCGGTCAATGTCGTCGGGGCAGGTGTCGGGCTGGGTCACCGGCTGCGCCGAACCGACGCCGGTGGCGGTGATCGAGGCGGCCGGCACGCCGGCGTCCACCAGCACCTGCCTGACCGCCTCGGCGCGGCGCAGCGAAAGCTGCAGGTTGTCCCTGGCACTGCCGATGCGGTCGGTGTGGCCGATCACCTCGACCTGCACGTCCTCGATGCCCCAGAGCTTGATGTAGGCCGCGAGGTTCTCCACGGAATCCTTGCCGGCGGCGGTCAGGCGGTCCTTGCCGAAAAAGAAGGCGGCGTCGGTGTTCAGCACCACCGGGCGGGTGATGTATTCCGGCCGGGACGGTGGTGTGGCCGCTGCCGTCGGCGGCGCCGCAACGGCAGCGGGCGCGGTCGAGGCAGTGGAGGACGCCGCGGGCGAGGCAGTGGACGAGGCGTCCGTCGGGGCAGCCGTCAGGGCAACTGCACCCGTTCCGTCCGGGCTTGCCACCGGCGCCACCGCGGCCGCGCCACCCGCATCGGCGGGCGAGGCGGGGGCTGCTGCCGGCGTCACCGGGGCAGTGGCGGCGGACCCGTTGGCAAACGCCGCGTCCACCGGCGCGCCCGGCAGCGGTACCGGCGGTGTCACGTTCGACAGTTTCAGCGCCAGTTCGCGCAGCTTGCGTTCACGGGCGAGCGCCGGGTCACACTCCTCGATGGCCAGCGCCGGACGCCAGTCGGCGGTGCGCCAGCAGCGGCCCTGCGCATCCTTCACCGGGCCACCGCGCGGCGACGTGAAATAGCCGGGAATCTCGCGCACCGGTTCGCGCGCGGCGGCCCCGGACACGCCGGAGTCCACCGGCGCGCTGCTGCAACCGGCGAGCAGCAGTGCGCCGGCGAACGCCGCTGCCACCGCACGCCGCCTGGCTGCCCCGCGATGCCCACCCTGTTTGCTGTTGATCACGCGCTCACCACTTCACGTTGAGGCTGGCGATGATGCCCTGCTCGCTGTCGTCGCCGCCGGCCCGCGCCTGGTAGCCGGCGCCGATGGCGATGTTGCGCCCGAAGTACCACTCGCCGGAGACGCCGATGGCGAAGGTCATGCCGTCGTGCGACGCGCCGTTCACCGTGTAGGAGACGCCGCTGTCGGCGAAGGCGCCCTTCTGTGCCGCCTGGCCGCCGCCGAGCGGTTGTTCGATGCCCGCCGCCACCAGCAACTGCGCCCACTGGCCGCGGCCGATCAGCCAGGGCCGCGATGCGTCGACACCGGCGCCGAAGCGCATGACGTCGATCGTTGCCTCGTCAACGTACAGCGCGGCCTGGCCACCGGTTTCCGTGTACTGGCCGCTGAGCGCGCGCTCGATGGCGATCTGCGAGTAGGGCCGCAGGCCCCACTTGCCGGCGCGCAGCGTCCAGCCGGCCTCCGCCGAGGCGCCGAGCACGCCCACTGACGTCGCCGACGCCATCGTGGTGCCGCCGACAGGCACCGCGCGCGTCGCCGCGTTGTCGAATTGCCCGAGCGAGAACGCGAACTTCGCGTGCAGGCTGTCGCCGAGGTTCCAGCGGCCGTAGGTGCCGAGGATGACGCCGTCGACATCCACCGAGGCATCGCGGTTGCCGAAGGAGGCACTGCCGGCCGCCTGCGACAGCGCCACGCCGAGGATGACGTCGTCGCCCCAGTAGCCGTCGATGCCCAGCGTGGTCATGGTGCCGCTGAATTCCGCGGCCGCGTTGCCGATGGTGTTGTTGGCGTTTTCGTCCTGCGTCACCTGGCGCGATTCCAGCCACACGCCGTCGACGCGTGAAGCGGCGGCCGCCGGCATCGGCGCGACGCCACCCTCCGCTGCCTGTGCAGGCAGCGCGCCGAGCAGGTCCACCTCGCCGCCGGCAAGCAGCGTGGCGTAGCGGGCGTCGAACAGCGCGAGGGCGTCGTCCGGGCCGCCGGAGGCGCCGCCGAGACGGTTGTTGCGCCGTTGCAGCGTCTGCGCGAAGGCGCCGCCGAAACGCGCCGGTGCCACCACGTTCGCCAGCAGGCTGTCGCCGCTGAGCGCGCTGAACGCGGCGCGGGCGCCGGGCACGTCGAGGCCGTTGACGTAACGCTTGACCGGGTGCGCGTTGCCCATCACCTCGATGGCGTCGGCGACGGCGCGCTGGTTCTGCGTCAGCGCCACGTCGGAGAAGCCGATGCCGTTGCGGATCAGTTGCAGGTCGACGAAGTTCGCGCCGTACTCGACGCGCGTGTTGAAGAACGCGAGGTTGTCGCTGACGCTCGCGAAGGTGCCGGTCACCAGGCCGGCGTCCAGAAAACGCCAGCTGCCGGTGTCCGGGTAATTGCCGCGGTTGCTGCCGGTGACGACGAGGTCGCCGGCCAGTTGCACGGTACCGGCCACGGTCACGTGGTCCGCGGCACCGGTGTCGCGGACATCGATTTCCCAGCGCGAGCCCGCATCCAGCGTGAGGTCGCCGTCGACAGTGAAGGTGGACACGGTGTCGCCGACGGCCAGGCGTGCGCCGGGGAACACGTGCACGTTGCCGTCGGCGCGGCCGATGCCCTGCAGGGCGCCGGCGAAGACGTCGATGTTGCCGCCCATCACGCCGTTGACCTCGACGCTGCCGCGCGTCACCAGCAGGGTGCCGGCGAAGGCGCTGTTGTCGCCGGTCAGGCGCAGCAGGCCGAAGCCGTCCTGCACCAGCGCGCCGCTGCCGGTCACGTTGCCGGCGAACGCCACGTCGTCGCTGCGCGCGAACTGCAGGGTGGCTCCCGCTTCCAGTTGCACGGCGCTGGCGATGCTGCCCGTCGTCGCGCGGGCGCCGCCGGCGCCGACCTGCAGCAGGCCGCGCTCCACGCGCAGGACGCCGGTGTGGGTGTTCTCGCCGGTGAGGACGAGGTCGCCGAGGCCGTTCTTGACGACGGTGCCGACGCCGCTGAGCACCGGATTGAAGCTGACGATGTCCTCGCGGGCGAACAGCACGGTGGCGCCGGCATCGACGTCGATGTTGCTGTAGACGGCGCCGTTGAGCCCGCGCCCGACCATCAGCGTGCCTTCGCGCACGTCGACGCCGCCCTGCGGATTGAACTGGCCGCCGACCTCCAGCGTGCCGGCGCCGGTCTTGCTCACCGCGCCGACGCCATCGACCTGGCCGGTGACGTAGAAGCTGTGTGCCGCATCGGCGACGCGGATCTCGCCATTGCCGGCGCCCATGCGCAGGTTGCGGCTCATCGAACTGTTCATGTCGAGGCCGCCACCGTCGAGGACGAGCAGGCCGTCGCCGAACTGCCCGTCACCGCCGGCCACGTAGCCCGACTCGACCCGCATGCCGCCGCCGAAGCGGTTGTTGCCCACCAGTTGCAGCCGGCCGTCACCGCGCTTGACCACCTGCCCCTGGCCGGTGATGTCGCTGGCAAAGGTGATGTCGTCGGCGCGGTTGAACACCAGCGTGCCGGAACTCTGGATCTCGATGTCGCCGGGCAGCAGGCCGGCGGTCCCGCCGTCACCGTAATGGAGCGCACCCTGCTGCAGCGCGACCGGCCCGGTGAAAGCGGAATCGCCGGTGATGACCAGCGTGCCGGTACCGACCTTGTCCAGCCGGTCCTCGGGTTTGCTGCCGCTGATGCTGCCGTCGCTGATGGCGGTGAACTCGCCGGTGTCGATGACACCGGACCCTTCGGCCACGGTCAGCGCCATCAGCGACGGTGTGTCCGCCAGCAGCCTGAGGCCACCGCCGGCAGCCAGCGTCAGGCCGCCGCCGCCGAGTGCGCCTTCCGAGCCCAGCGCCAGCAGGCTGTTGCGCCCGACCACCCAGGTGTCGCCGTCCCAGTCGTTGTCGCGGTCCAGATAGAGGATGCCGGTACCGGACTTCACCAGCGTGCCGCTGCCGCTGAGGGTGCCGGTGAAATGCAGTTCGGGCGCCAGCGTATGGATGCCGCCGCCGTCCTCGAGGGTGATTGCCAGCGCCGAGGCCTCGCCGCCGTGCACCAGCACGCCGCCGGACAGGGTGACGCCGCCACTGCCGAGCACGCTGTCACGCAGGATGCCGACGGCAGCGCCCTTGTCGACCAGGGTGCCGCCCGAATAGGTGTTGTCCGCCGTCAGCGTCAGCACGCGGGCGTTGGCGGCGGTGGTCGCCATCGGCGTGAAGCCGGGGCTGGCGTCGGCGTTGCTCAGCTGAAGGCTGCCGGTGCCGCTGATCACGCCGTCGAAGGTGCCGCCGGGCGGCACGTCCTCGTCGGCCGGCTGCACCATGCGCACGTCGAGCCGGTTGCCGCCGAGATCCACGTCGCCGGCCCCGGCGAGCAGGGCCAGCTGCCGGTCGCTGCCGCCGAGTGACCAGCGGGCACCGGCATCGATCTGCAACGTGCCGTTGGCGACGTCGCCGGTGACGCGGCCGGACTCGATCACCGTCATGCCGTCCCCGGCGGCCTCGCCGAGCAAGCGGAATTCACCGGCACCGCGGAAGGTGGTGGTCTGGCCGGCGACCCAGCCGGTGATGTCGCCGGTCACGGTGACGTCGTGGCCGGCGTTGTCCAGCACCGCGCCGGCATCAATGCGGAAGCCGCGGAAATCGGCGATGTCGGCGGAGAAGCGCAGCGCGCCGCCGTCGAGGGTGAGCGCGGAACTTCCCAGGCGCGCGTTGCTGTCCAGGACGAGTGAGCCCTGACTCACTCGCCAGGAACCGGCGAACGTGGTGTTGGCGAGGAACTCCAGGTCACCGGTGCCGTTCTTGATGATCTCGCCTTCGCCGCGCAGGTTGCCGGCCACCGTGGCCAGGCCTTCCCCCAAAACGGTGAAGGAGGCGCCGCCGGAGTTGACCACGGTGTCGCGGGTCAGCACGAAGCCGTCGTTCATCCCGAGGCCGCCGTCGTCGAACACCACGATGCCGTTGGTGCCACCGAGGTTGGATTCCTCGGTGACGATCAGCGTGGAGCCGAGGATGTAGGTGTCGCCGCTGTAGCTGTTGTTGCCGCTGAGTTCGATGCGGCCCTCGCGGCTGCCGCCGGCGACGATGAGGTTCCAGCGTTCGAACGGCAGGGTGCCGGCGAGTCCGGCGCCGTAGGCGTCGGCGATGTCGTCGGCGAGGATTTGCGTGGCACCGGCCGTCGGCCCGCGCACCATCAGGTTGCCGGAGCCCTCCAGGAAGAGGCCGCCGCCGGCGGCCAGGCCATTGCCGCCGTCGGCGGCACCGGTGCCGGCCGCCGCCGAGTTCCCGTCAACCAGGGTGCGGCCGCCGATGCTCAGGCCGCCACCCTCGGCAACGAACACGGCGCCGCCAAAGCCGCCACCACCGCCGCCGCCGGCCAGGCCGCCGCTGCCGCCACCGCTGCCGGCCGAACCGCCGGCCAGCGCGCCGGCGCCACCGCCGCCACCGAAACCGCCGTCCCCGCCGCGGGCACCGCCAGAGCCGCCACCACCGCCGTAGCCGCCATCGCCCCCGTTCGCGCTGGCGGAACCGCCGCCGCCACCGCCACCACCGCCGTGACCGCCGTCGCCGGCGAGGGCGCCACCACCACCCCCGGAATAGCCGCCGTCACCGCCCTGGCCGGTGCCCGCAGCACCGCCGCCACCACCGAGAATGCCGGCATTGCCGCCGGAGTCAGTACTCGCATCGCCGCCACCGAAGCCGCCACCGCCACCGCCGGTGCCCGTGCCGGCGGCGGCGCCGCCACCGCCACCGCCATCGGTGCCACCGGAGCCGCCGCCGAGGGCGTCGCCCGCGTCCATCTCGAACGCCCAGAGCGGAGTCCAGGGGCCGTCGACGCCGCTGCTGCCGGCGGTGCCGCCGTCGCCGAGGCCGCCGCCGCCGCCCCCGGCATTGACGCTGCCGGCCCCGCCGGCAGCCAGCGCACCGCCGCCGCCGCCACCCGGGCCGCCGGCCCCGCCGTCGCCCTGCATACCGCCGCCGCCGCCGCCCGGGCCGGCACCGCCATCGCCGCCGAGGCCGCCACCGCCGCCGCCTGCACCGGCAGCGCCGTTGCCACCGACGGCGCGGCTGCCCACCACCGACACGTTCTGCAGCACGACGTCGGCCCGCGAATTGACGAACAGGGCACCGCCGGCACCCATGCCGCCGCCGCCACCGTCGCTGCCGTTGCCGCCGGTGGCCAGGCCGTTGGCGAGGGTGAGGTCGTTGACGTTGACCAGGATGCGCGGGCCGGAGGCGGCGTCGGCGGACCCGATCGACAGCAACTGGAACTGCCCGTTGCCGTCGAGACGGTAGTCGCGCCCCTTGAAGGTCATGGTGTTGAGCACCGGCGGCAGTGCCCCGGTGAGGACGATGTCCGCCTGGAACTCGATGAAGTGCGGGCCGGGCGCGGCGTTCGCCGCCTGGATGGCGGCTCGCAACTCGGCGTCGCTGGCGACGAGGAAGTTGTCGGCCCGTGCCTGCGGCATGGCCAGCGTGCCGGCCAGCAGCAGCGCCGCCACGCGCGCCGGAACCAGGACAACGCGCTGCATGCCCGCCGGGCGGATCGCAGCGGCAACGTCATGTTTCATCCGGCGGTGCTCCCAGCACGACATCAGCCGATGAGCATGCCAGAGCGCCGGTGCTGCCTCCAGACAGCCCGCGGCACGCAAATCACCGCGCATCCGGCGGATTCCGGCTGCCGGGCGGGGCCATCCGTTAGAATGCGCGCCGTCTTTCATCCACCGTCACAGCGGAATCCCGATGGCCCAGTACATCTTCACCATGCACAAGCTCGGCAAGGTCGTGCCGCCGAAGCGTGAAATCCTCAAGGACATTTCCCTGTCGTTCTTCCCCGGCGCGAAGATCGGCGTGCTCGGCCTGAACGGCGCCGGCAAGTCCACACTGCTGCGCATCATGGCTGGCGTCGACAAGGAATTTAACGGCGAGGCGCGTCCGCAACCGGGCATCAACATCGGTTACCTGCCGCAGGAACCGCAACTCGACCCGGAAAAAACCGTGCGCGAGGTGGTGGAAGAGGCGGTCGCCGACATCAAGAACGCGCAGTCGCGCCTCGACGAGGTCTACGCGGCCTACGCCGAGCCGGACGCCGACTTCGACAAGCTTGCCGCCGAGCAGGCGAAGCTGGAGGCCATCCTCGCCAGCACCGACGCGCATGCGCTGGAAACCAAGCTGGAAATCGCCGCCGATGCGCTGCGCCTGCCGCCCTGGGA
>Ga0073934_10009139_pt1 | contig 12834 bp, 14 predicted proteins | sample LarsenN4metaG_FD_76834 | JGI IMG/M metagenome (GOLD analysis project Ga0073934, IMG submission 76834) | Hot spring sediment bacterial and archeal communities from British Columbia, Canada, to study Microbial Dark Matter (Phase II) - Larsen... ...
CCGAGAACGTCGTGCAGGCCATCAAGGACGCGACCCATGGCCTCGGCGCGCATCTTTCGATGGATACGTCTTCTTCGCCGATCGCCCGCTCTCAGTCCGCGAAATGCGTGCGCACCTGGGGGAAGGTTTGCTACGTCGGCGAAGGCGATACGGTGACGCTCGACGTCAGCAACGATCTGCTTCGCCGTCAGGTCACGATCATCGGCTCGTGGACGTTCTCCTCGGTCGGCCAGCTCGAATGCGCCCGTTACATCGCCGAGCGCGGGATCGACGTCGACGCGCTGTTCACGCACAAATGGCGTCTCGATCAGGCAGACGAGGCCTACCGTGTGTTCGACACGCAGACGAGCGGCAAGGGCGTCATCCTTCCGGTCTGACCAGGCCAGAAGCCGTCCGGTCACCGGACGGCTTCTGACCGATCCCTTACACGATCGGCAGCACGTTCGTGTATTTGACCTGCGCGAGGGCGAAGCTTGACTCGATCGACCCGACGCCTTCGAGCCGCGTCAGCTTCGTCTTCAGGAAGTGTTCGTAGGCCGCGAGATCCGGCACGACGATCCTGAGCAGATAGTCCCGCGGCCCGGTCATCAGGTAGCACTCCATCACCTCCGGCCAGCGCGACACCGCCTGGGAGAACCGGTCGATTTCGTCCTCCCGCTGACGCTCGAGTTTAACCGAAGCGAACACGCTGATCGGCAGACCGGCCGCCTTCTGATCGACGATGGCCGCATAGCCCCGGATGATCTTCTTCTGCTCGAGCCGCCGAACCCGTCGAAGACACGGCGAGGGCGTCAACCCGACCCGCTCGGCGATCTCCTGGATCGTCGCGCGACCATCCCGCTGCAGCAGTTCGAGGATTTTCCGGTCGATATGGTCGGTTGTTGCAGCTGCCATAATCTGCCGTCTCGGTTTGCTTGATTGGCAGATTATTGCCAGATCAGCCTGCTTCGAAGCAAGATTCAGCAGATAGTGCCCAGCGAAATTTGCTCTATTGGGGTACCGCCAGCCGAGGTGCGCCATGTCCGATCCCCGCCTGCCCTATCTGACCGAGCTCGAGAAGAAAGTCCTGTGGCTCGCCACCTGGACGATCCACAACGCCAACCATATCCGTCCGAACACCGACGGACTGAAGGTCGGCGGGCACCAAGCGTCGTCCGCTTCGATGGCGACGATCCTGACGGCGCTTTACTTCGCGGCGCTCCGTCCGCAGGACCGGGTCGCCGTCAAACCGCATGCGAGCCCCGTCTACCACGCCATCCAATACCTGCTCGGCAACCAGACGCGCGAGAAGCTCGAAAACTTCCGCGGTTACAAGGGCGCGCAGTCGTACCCCTCGCGCACCAAGGACGTCGACGACGTCGATTTCTCCACCGGCTCCGTCGGCCTCGGCGTGGCGCAGACGCTCTTTTCGAGCCTCGTGCAGGACTACGTGAAGGCGAAGGGCTGGGCCAAGGACTGGCCGGAAGGCCGGATGATCGCCCTCGTGGGCGATGCCGAGATGGACGAAGGCAATATCTTCGAAGCCCTGCTCGAAGGCTGGAAGCAGGGCGTCCGGAACACCTGGTGGGTGATCGACTACAACCGCCAGAGCCTCGATGCCGTCATCCGTGAAGGTCTCTACGCGCGCTTCGAAGCACTGTTCCGCGCTTTCGGCTGGGATGTGGTCACGATCAAGTACGGGTCGCTGCAGGAAGCCGCGTTCCGCGAGCCGGGCGGCCAGCAGCTGAAGTCGTGGATCGACAGCTGCCCCAACCAGCTCTACTCGGCACTGACGTTCCAGGGCGGCGCTGCTTGGCGTAAGCGCCTGCTCGACGACATCGGTGACCAGGGTCCTGCGACCCGTCTCATCGAGAGCCGCACCGACGCCGAACTCGCGGCCTTGATGAGCAATCTCGGCGGCCACGATTTGCCGAATCTCGTTTCCGCGTTCGAGAGCATCGACCACGACCGCCCGACGGTCTTCATCTGCTACACGGTGAAGGGCTTCGGGCTGCCGATCGCCGGCCACAAGGACAACCATGCCGGCCTGCTGACGCCGGCGCAGCTCGACGGCTATCGGGCAGCCTCGAACATTCGCCCCGGCCACGAGTGGGACAAGTTCGAGGGCATGAAGCTGCCGGCCGAGGACATCCAAGCGTTCCTGTCCAAGGTTCCCTTCGCCCAGCGTGGCCGTCGCCGGCTGAGTTCGCCCCATCTCGACATCCCCGCGAAGCTCGCCGTGCCGGAGCAGCCGACGATCTCGACTCAGCAGGGCTTCGGCTTGATCCTCAACGAGGTTGCTCGTTCGACGGAACCGTTCGCCGATCGCGTCGTCACGACGTCGCCGGACGTGACCGTCTCGACCAACCTCGGCCCGTGGGTCAACCGCCGCGGCCTATTCGGTCGCGAGGCGATGGCCGACATCTTCCGTAAAGAGAGGATACCCTCGACCTTCACCTGGGAGTTCGGCACCAAAGGGCAGCACTTCGAACTCGGCATCGCCGAGATGAACCTGTTCATCATGCTGTCCGCCCTCGGCCTGTCGCACACCACGTTCGGTGAGCGTCTGCTGCCGATCGGCACCCTCTACGATCCCTTCATCGCCCGAGGCCTCGATGCGCTGAACTACGCCTGCTATCAGGATGCGCGCTTCATCGTGGTGGCCACCCCGTCCGGTGTGACGCTCGCCCCGGAAGGTGGCGCCCATCAGTCCATCAGCACACCCCTCATCGGTCTCGCCCAGGACGGTCTCGCCACATTCGAGCCGGCCTTCGTGGACGAACTCTCGGTGATCCTCCGCTGGGCCTTCGACTACATTCAGCTCGACGGCGACGCGGCGCCCGATCCGCGCTCGTGGTTGCGCGACAAGACCGGCGGCTCCGTCTACCTGCGCCTGTCAACACGTCCGCTCGAGCAGCCGAAGCGCGAAATGACCGACGAGTTGGCCCGCGACATCGTCGATGGCGGCTACTGGATGCGCAAACCAGGGCCGAGCGCCCGGTTCGTGATTGCCTACACCGGCGCGGTGGCGCCCGAGGCCATCGAAGCCGTCGGGTTGATGGGCGAGGATCGCCGCGACATCGGCCTGCTCGCCATCACCTCCGCGGATCGCCTGAATGCCGGCTGGACGGCCGCCCAGCACGCCCGTGAACTCGGCCGCACCAATGCCGTCAGCCATGTCGAGCGCCTGCTCGCCGAGGTCCCGGACGACTGTGCGATGATCACGGTCCTCGACGGCCATCCAGCGACGCTGGCTTGGCTCGGCGCCGTGCGCGGTCACAGAACGCGGGCGCTCGGTGTCGAGCACTTCGGCCAGACCGGCACGATCCAGGATCTGTACCGGCACTTTGGCATCGACGCGCAGGCGATCGCGGCCGCAGCAGAGAGTCTCGCACCCGGCCGGCCGCTTCGCCATCTTCGGGCAGTTTCGGGCACGGGCCGCCAGCCGGCCTGAGGGGAACGGGATAGCGGGTTCTGATCTGCATCATCGCGGCCCCGCGGTTCACGCAGACCGGACCCTTCAATCGATGAGGGCAAAACTGCAGCGAACTATCTTAGCTTGCCACCGTTCAGCGAACCCGACTGCACCACGCCGATGACGGCGGTGGGTGGGTCGGGTTCGCGCTCAACTCGGCACTGGAGGAAGAACGGTGAGCCGCGACAGCATTCGCCCCGGCGAGGTTGCCGTGAACATTCCCAATCGCATCGACGCTGGGCTGCTCTTCATCGGGTACATCCGGACCCCGTACGCCGGTCCAGATGATGTGCCGCAGGACCCAAAGCCCGCGACCTGCCTCGTCGAGATCGACGAGCCATGGCACGAGGCGATCATCGGCCTCGAAGGGTTCCGGCGCATCGAACTCGTCTACTGGAACGCTTCGGCCCGCCGCGACCTCGTCCGGCAGCCCCGGAACGACGGCCACCGCTCCATCGGAACCTTCGCCACACGCTCCCTCGACCGCCCCAACCCGATCGCATCCGCGATCGTGGAGGTGATCGAGGTCGACACGCATTGGCTGCGGGTGCGCGGTCTCACTTGCACCAACGGGACGCCACTCCTGGATATCCGCCCGATCGATTGACTCGACGGCCGGCGGCTTTCCATTACGACCGATCGCAAGGTATTCAGCCGCCGGAACGTGCGCCTTCGGTGCATCGAAACCGCCGCTCGCCCTTTTTTTGCCCGATTGCCTGTGGACATCTCGCCGTGCGGGGAGACGAGACCTTGAGGTGGATCAGGGGGTCTTCGTGTACGCGTCCTCGTACCGCTCACAGAATTTCGTTCGCGACGATGGCCGACCGGGCGCTGAGGCGTGGTCGGATTTATCCGTGGAGCCCCATGATCGTATCGGGGGATCCGTCGCGAGTTTCAGACGCCGACTGATCGGTCGTCTTCTCGCCGGCTCGGTCCTGCTCGGTGGAGGCTGGCTCGCGTTCGAGCACCAGGACCGCGTATTGGACTGGGTGGACGTCGGGAAAACCTACGTCGTCCAGGCTTTCGAGCGTGTCAGCCCCATCCGCGGACCGGCCCAGGCTCCCCAGACGACGGAGCGCCCCGCAGACGCTTCGGCGCACCATGCCGAGCCTGCAGCGGCCGACCTCGCACCGGGCCGCGAGATAATTCCTGTCAGCCTGCCGCCGGTCGACGCCGCGCCGGCGACCGAAGAACGCCTGCCGCCCCCGCACATCGCACCGAACAATCCGCTTCAGGTACGTGCCGCTTCGATCGGTCTCCACCCGGGCGTCTCGGCAGCCCTGCTGGAGCGCCTTTCGGATGGTGACTACCGCAACGCCGCGTATGCGATCGCGACAGCCCTGTCGGAGACCCCCGATACCGGCACCTTCGTCTGGCCGACGCGCCGTCGACCTGACCACGCGCTCTTCACGGTGAAGTTCGTGTCCGGCGCCCCACCGGAGTGCCGCCGCTACGTCGTCACCGTGACCAAGGACAACTGGCTCACCACCGCGCTGCCGATGGAACACTGCCGGTCGACTTCGGGATCGGCCCCAGCCGGCGCCGACGACATCAAGCCGCTTCCCAAAGCGACGGCGACGGCGTGCCGGTCCCAGGGGACCTGCGCCAAGCTTTGATCACGCGCGGCATCGGACGCTGAAACACCGAGCGGCCGATGGCGTTGTCTGGCGGCGTGAGGGCCGCATGGTGATCTGGTGGTATGCTTTGGGTTTCTTCGTCGTCGCGAGCCTGATCGCGGCGGCCGTCGTCGCAACGGACGGGCGTGATGCTCTGGTCGAGCGAACCGCCGCACTTCCGATCCTGTTGGCAGGCTTGGCCCTCGCGCCTGTGTGGCCGGTATTCGCCGCCTTGGCAGCCCTGAGTTGGGGCATAGATCAGATACGCCGACGCCGCGCGCCGGCATCCAGACGCGGCGAGTCTGACTTCAATTCGAGAAGACGGTGATGGATTTTGGTGGAGCCGAGGGGAATCGAACCCCTGACCTCTGCAGTGCGATTGCAGCGCTCTCCCATCTGAGCTACGGCCCCTGAGGTCGCGGGCATTTAGGGGGGGCATCCGGGCCTTGTCAAGGAAAGTTGCCCGCACGCCGTGTGGCCGACGATGTTCAACATATCCTGTCGTTTCGACCGATTACAGCCGCCACCGACAGTACCTCGCCGCTTCGTCGAGCGCCTGTTTACGCCGTCCGAGGCGTGCGCCTTGCGGCCCCACGGCGCTGCGTCTACACAGCAGACTGCAACGCTGCGCCGGATTTGGACATGATCGAGCTGCTTCACTTCATCAGCTACCTCATCACGCTCTACACGTATGTCATTATCGCCGGCGTCATTCTGAGCTGGTTGATCAATTTCAACGTCATCAACGGCTACAATCCTTTCGTCCGTTCGCTCTGGCAGGCGATCGGCGCGGTGACCGAGCCACTGCTCGGACCCATCCGGCGGATGCTTCCAAACATGGGCGGCCTCGATCTTTCGCCCATCGTTCTGCTGCTCGGCTGCTACTTCGTGCAGGTCGTCATACTGCCGAACATCGCCAAGCTCTTCTTGTGAGTTGCGCCCGCACGTCGGCCGTCTGGCGCCACGGCGACCGGATCCACGTGCGCGTTCGCGTGACCCCGCGCGCCTCGGTCGACCGCGTGGAAGGCACGATGGCGACGGCCGATGGCCCGGCCATCCGCACGAAAGTCCGCGCGGCGCCGACGGACAACGAAGCGAACGAAGCCGTCGTCCGGTTGATGGCCCGGATCGCCGGTCGGCCCCCGTCTGCCGTCACCGTCCTGGCCGGCGCGACGTCCCGGATCAAAACACTGGCGGTCGATGGAAATCCGGATGAGGTCGAACGCGCGTTGAAGGACTTGGCCGCCACGACGGCCTGACGAATACCGCAAGCAGCGACGGGACTGCCGCGCTGTCGCGGCCAGGGAGGACCACACGATGCCGGCCCAGATCATCGACGGCAAAGCCGTCGCCGAGGAAATCCGTAAATCCGTCGCCGGTGGCGTCGCCGAGTTGAAGCGGACCCATGGCGTCGTCCCCGGGTTGGCCGTCGTCCTCGTGGGCGAGGACCCCGCGAGCCAGGTCTACGTCCGCAACAAGGGCCGTGAGACCACCGCCGCGGGCATGCGCTCGATCGAACACAAGCTGTCGGCGACCACGCGGGAAGACGAGCTTCTCGAACTGATCGGAACCCTCAACCGCGCCGACGACGTCCACGGCATCCTCGTCCAGCTGCCGCTGCCGAAGCACATCGACCCGCGCAAGGTGATCGAAGCGATCGATCCCGCCAAGGACGTCGACGGCTTCCATCCCGTCAACGTCGGTCGGCTGGCGATCGGCGAGGACTCGCTCGTGCCCTGCACGCCTGCCGGCAGCCTCATCCTGGCGAAGCGGGCGATGCCGAAGCTCGCCGGCTGCAACGCCGTGGTGATCGGCCGATCGACGATCGTCGGCCGACCGATGTTGCAGCTGCTGCTCCGCGAGGACTGCACCGTCACCGTCGCCCATTCGCGCACACGCGATCTTCCGGATGTCGTGCGGCGCGCCGATCTCGTCGTCGCCGCCGTAGGTCGGCCGGAAATGGTACTGGGAGACTGGATCAAGCCCGGCGCCGTCGTGATCGACGTCGGCATCAACCGAATCACCGGACCGGACGGCAAACCGAAGTTGGTCGGCGACGTCCACTTCGCGAGCGCCGCCGCCGTCGCCGGAGCCATCACGCCCGTTCCGGGCGGCGTCGGCCCGATGACCATCGCCTGCCTGCTGAGCAACACGCTTCAGGCGGCGCGTTCTCTGGTCGACAGCGGACCGACCGCCAGCTGAGGCGAGCCGCGACCGTCAGCCGTCGTAGCCCTCGATGATGATGACGTCCGCTGTCGATGCCTCGTCGCGGACTTTGCAGGCTGCCTGATACTCCGGTGAGTCGTAGCAGGCCTTCGCCTGCGCATAGCTCTCGAACTCGATCACCACGTTCCGCTGCCCCTGCGGACGCGACCCGGCGCGCACCTCGTAGGGGCCGCCCCTGACGACGAACTTCGCGCCGTACTTGGAGAACGCCACCGCGTTAAGCCGGACGTACTCCTTGTACCGCTCGGGGTCGGTCACCGAAACGTGCGCGATCCAATAGCCCTTCGCCATGGCTGCTCTCCTATCGTCCTGCCCGCCGCCAGCATAGGGACCCGGTTGGCGGCGTACAACGCGTGTGGTTTGATGCACCCGCTTTCCAGTACAAAGCCGAAGGATCGTCGCGTCACGCCGATCGAACGAGGGGAAACGCATGAGATATGAGGCGCCCGAAACAGTTGAGGCGGCCGTCGGGCTGCTGGCCGGAGCGGCCGGCGATGCCCGCGTCCTGGCGGGCGGGACGGACCTTCTTGTCCAGCTGAAGACGGACATGATCGCGCCCGCGCTGGTGGTCGACATCAAGAAGATCGCTGAAACGCGCCGCATCACGGAAGAAGCGGGCGGCTTCCGCATCGGCGCCGCCGTCTCCGGCGCCGAACTGAAGGAACACCCCCGCCTCAAGACCGTCTGGCCAGGCGTCATCGAAGCCGCCAACCTGATCGGCTCCACGCAGATCCAGGGGCGCGCCACACTCGGCGGCAACCTCTGCAACGGCTCGCCCGCCGCCGACAGCGTGCCGGCCCTCATCGCTGCGGGTGCCATCGCGACCGTCATTGGCCCGGCCGGCCGGCGCGAGATCAAGGTCGAGGACGTCGTGGTCGGCCCGCGCAAGCTGTCGCTGACCAAGGGCGAAGTCGTCGTTTCATTCTTCTTGCCGGCGCGCCCGGCCCACGCCGCGGACGCCTATCTGCGCTTCATTCCGCGCACGGAGATGGATATCGCCGTCGTCGGCGCCGGCGTCAGCCTGACGCTCGACGACGCCGGCATTTGCCGCGCGGCACGCATAGGCCTCGGCGCCGTGGCTGCAAAGCCCTTGCTCGCCGAGGAAGCTGCCGCTGCCCTTATCGGCCAGCCCGAGAACGACGCCGCACTCGCCCGCATTCAGGCCGCCGTCAGCGCCGCCTGCCGCCCGATCGACGACAAGCGCGGCACCAAGGACTTCCGCATCAAGGTGGCGGGCGTCATTGCACGCCGCGCCACCGAAATCGCATTCGCTCGCGCGAGGACTCGCTAATGGCCAAGATCCCTCTGTCGTTTACCGTCAACGGCGACCCCGTCGAAGTCCTCGTCTCGCCCCAGCAGACTTTGCTGGACGTACTGCGTGACGAACTCGAACTCACCGGCACGAAGGAAGGCTGCGGCACGGGTGACTGTGGCGCCTGTTCCGTCACCGTCGACGGGCGGCTCGTCTGCTCATGTCTGATGCTGGGCGTCGAGGCGGCCGGGCGCTCGGTCGGCACCATCGAAGGCATGGCGTCGGCCGACAGCCTGCACCCCTTGCAGCAAAAATTCCTCGAGCACGCCGCCCTGCAGTGCGGCATCTGCACGCCCGGCATCCTCGTCGCCGCCAAGGCCCTACTCGACCGCAACCCGGATCCGACGGAGACGGAGGTGCGCTACTGGCTGGCCGGCAATCTCTGCCGCTGCACCGGCTACGACAAGATCGTGCGCGCCGTCCTCGACGCCGCAGCCGACATGCGCGCCACCCATTCCGCAGCCTGAACGATTTTCGCGCCACCGGCGCCCGAGGTGAGACCATGCAAGAGAAAGTTCGCGATCTGCCGCGTGAACCAGAGTATCGCGTCGTCGGAACCCGCCCGATCCGTCCGGACGGCGTCGACAAAGTGACAGGACGAGCCCGCTTCGGCGCCGACCTCAATATGCCCGGCCAGCTCGTCGGCCGCGTGCTGCGCTCGCCGCACGCCCACGCCCGTCTGGTCCGCGTCGACACGTCGAAGGCGGAGAAGTTGCCGGGTGTGAAGGCCATCGTCACGCGTGACGACTTCACCGATCAGGCCTCGGAGTTCGTCCCCGCGGGCGAAATGCTGATCAATTACCGCGATGTCGTGCGTAACGTGATGGCGCGCGAGAAGGTGCTCTACGAGGGCCATCCCGTCGCCGCGGTTGCCGCGACAAGCCCCGAGATCGCCAAGGAAGCACTGCGCCTCATCGACGTGACCTACGAAGTCTTGCCGCACGTCATGGACGTCGACGACGCGATGCTGCCCGGCGCGCCGCTCCTCCACGAGGACATGATCACGCAGGGCGTGACGCCCGCACCGACGACGCCGTCGAACGTCGCGAAGCGCGTCGAATTCCTGCTCGGTGATGCAGCAAAGGGCTTCGAGCAGGCCGACATCGTCATCGAACGGACGTTCAAGACGGCGCCCGTGCATCAGGGCTACATCGAGCCGCACGCCGTCGTGGCGAGCGTCGCCGAGGACGGCCAAGCGGAAATGTGGGTATCGACGCAGGGCCACTGGGTCGTCCGCGCCCACTGCGCGCGCCTGCTCGGCATGGACATCAACAAGCTGCGCGTCACGGCCTCTGAAATCGGCGGCGGCTTTGGCGGCAAGACGGTCGTCTATCTCGAGCCGCTGGCGCTCGCGCTGTCGAAGAAGGCGCGCCGCCCCGTGAAGCTGGTGATGTCGCGCGAGGAGGTATTCCGCGCGACCGGACCGACGTCCGGCGCGACCGTCTGGGTGAAGATGGGCGCCAAGAAGGACGGCACCATCGTCGCCGGTGAAGCGATCCTCAAGTATCAGGCCGGCGCCTTCCAAGGCTCGCCCGTCGGTCCCGGCTGCATGTGCGCGTTTGCGCCTTACGACATCGCCAACGTCAAGGTCGTCGGCTTCGATATCGTCACCAACAGGCCGAAGGTCGCCGCCTACCGGGCACCGGGCGGCCCCATCTCCGGGTACGCGGTCGAAAGCGTGGTCGACGAGCTGGCCCGCGCGGTCAAAATGGACCCGATCGACTTCCGCCTGAAAAATGCGGCACGCGAAGGCACGAAGGCCGCCTACGGACCGAAGTTCGGTCCGATCGGCCTCGTCGCCTGCCTCGAAGCGGCGAAGAAGCATCCGCACTGGTCGGCGCCGCTCGGCAAGAACCAGGGCCGCGGCATCGCTGCCGGCTTCTGGTTCAACATCGGTGGCGAAACGAGCGTCTCGCTGTCGCTCAACGAGGACGGGACGCTGACGCTCCTCGCCGGCACACCCGATATCGGCGGGCTCAGGGCCTCTCTCTGCATGATGACGGCGGAGGAACTCGGCATCGGCGCCGACAAGATCCGTCCGATCATCGCCGACACCTCCATGCTGGGCTATAACTTCCTCACCGGCGGCAGCCGCTCGACGTTCTCGAGCGGCATGGCCGCGGTGGAGGCAGCACGCAGCGTCATCAAGCAGGCCTGCGCGCGCGCCGCGAAGCTCTGGGAACTCGCCGAAGACGCCGTGACGTTCGAGGACGGGTTCGTGAAGCCCGCGGGCGAGAACGCCGGTAAGCACAAGCCCATGAACCTCGGCGACATCGCGAAGATCGCCGGCAAGACGGGCGGACCCATCGTCGGCACGTCGGCGATCAACGCCCATGGTGCCGCCCCGAGCTTCGGCGTTCAGATCTCTGACGTCGAGGTCGACCCGGAAACGGGGCGCGTCTCGATCGTCCGCTACACGGTCGTTCAGGACGCCGGCCGCGCCATTCATCCGAGCTACGTCGAGGGCCAGTACCAGGGCGGCGCCGCCCAGGGCATCGGCTGGGCGCTCAACGAAGAGTACATCTACGGGTCGGACGGCCGACTGCAGAACCCGGGCTTCCTCGATTACCGGATCCCCGTCGCGTCCGACCTGCCAATGATCGACACCGTCATCGTCGAGGTGCCGAACCCGCGTCATCCCTACGGCGTGCGCGGCATCGGCGAGACGCCGATCGTGCCGCCCATGGGCGCCATCGCCAACGCGGTGCGTGACGCGACGGGTCTGCGCCTGACGGCTCTGCCGATGTCGCCGCCACGCGTTCTCGCCGCCATCGACGCCGCCCGTGCGGCGGGCGACAAGAGCCTGAAGGTGGGTTGACGTCGACCGACCCGAACCGCAGCGAGTCATCGCTGCGGTTTGTACAGCTTCTGCTGTGTGCGGGCATTTTCGAGAGCCATGATCGCGTCAACAAGCTTGTACGGCAGACCGGAAACATCGCCTCGATAAATCCAGTCAAGCGTGAGGTCGTAAGCCTCACAGAGTGCGATGGCGTTCTGGAGTGACGACCGCTTTTTGCCTTGCTCCAATTGGTTGTACGTATTCGCTGCCAACCCAGCGCGCCGGCCAAACTCGCCCTGTCCTAGACCGGAAACCTGACGGGTCAAACGCAGACGCTCACCTATCGACGAGGGCTCGCAGCTCGACATTGCATAGTGTCCATTTGCCTGAACCGTAGAAGGGAAGACCTGGGTAAGCGCCGCGTTGGTGAACCTGCGCGGAGCATGGGTAACTTATCGGTTGTGCAGCCGGCGAAGACATCGCAAATCATCTCCGTTGCCATCTTTAATAGTCGAGCGATAGTGGCGAACAACTAACGTCCGTACGCCTGTGCGACACGGGAACTCGACATGGCCCACGTCACCCTGATCGGAAACCTCCCACAGTTCACCGGCGGCATCGCCAGTGTCGAGCTGCCTGCAGCTTCCATCCGTCAACTCTTCCGCCAGCTGAGCGAACGCTTTCCCGAACTCGCCCCTCATCTCGAACAGGGCCTCGCCGTCGCGATCGACGGTCAGATCTACCAGGACGACCTCCTCGCCGAGATCGGCCCGGACAGCGAAGTCCACGTCCTGCCGCAGATCGCCGGCGGCTGACCCGGCCCTCCAAAGCCCATTCCCGGCCTGCGCCGTCGACCTCACGCCGCCAGGCTCTGCCGCCGGGTCTCCCCGCGGTAACTCAGCGCCTCCGCCACATGCTGCCGCTGCACCCGCTCCTCGCCGTCGAGATCGGCGAGCGTTCGTGCAACCTTCAGGGTGCGGTGGAACCCACGCGCCGAGAGATGCAGCATCTCGGCGGCTTGCTTGAGGAGCTGCTGCCCGCCTTCGTCAGGCGCCGCGATCTGCTCGAGCAAACGCCCGTTCGCCTCCGAGTTCGTCCGCACGGTCGGAAAGCCGAGTCCTTCGAACCGTGCCCGCTGACGGCTCCGCGCGGCCGCCACGCGAACCCGGACCTCACGACTGCCCTCCGACGGCGCCGGCAGCGCAAGATCGGCCGCCGAAACGGCTGGAATCTCGATCTGCAAATCGATGCGATCGAGCAGTGGCCCCGATACCCGGCTCTGGTAGTCCGCAGCGCAACGCGGCCCGCGCTTGCAGGCATGCCCCGGCCCACCGCCGCAACGGCACGGGTTCATCGCCGCGACGAGCTGAATGCGCGACGGATAGGTGATGCGATGATTGGCGCGCGCGATGACCGTTTCACCCGCCTCGAGCGGCTGGCGGAGGGA
>Ga0073934_10009140_pt1 | contig 12833 bp, 16 predicted proteins | sample LarsenN4metaG_FD_76834 | JGI IMG/M metagenome (GOLD analysis project Ga0073934, IMG submission 76834) | Hot spring sediment bacterial and archeal communities from British Columbia, Canada, to study Microbial Dark Matter (Phase II) - Larsen... ...
GATCGAGAAGCTCCAGGAGGAGACGCAGGCCCAGAGCGCCTGGACCGTCTTCTACCATGAGGCCGTGGCGGACCGCCTGCGCCTCAACCCCACCGACCACAAGTGCCTGGACCTCATCCTCAAGTCTTACATCTCCGGCAGCGCCGGCCCCATGACGCCCGGGGCCCTGGCCAAGATCACGCACCTCACCACGGGGGCGGTCACAGGCGTCCTCGACAGGCTGGAGCACGCCGGTTTCGTCAAGCGCGAGCACGACCCGCAGGACCGGCGCCGCGTCATCGTCCGGCCGACGCCGGAGCGCATCCAGCACGACGTGGCGCCGATCTTCGAGGAGCTCTCCGAAGGCTTCAAGCGCCAGTGCGGCCAGTACACGGACGAGGAGCTGAGGCTGCTCATCGGCTTCGCGCGCAGGTGCCAGGCGCTGCTCCAGCAGGCCACGCGCCAGCTTCGGGAGCTGGCGTGACGGGGAGACATGCCTTCGTCCCCGGCCCACAACTCCCCCTTCCCGCCTTTCGGCGTTCCGCATAAACGATCCGCGTTGACCCCCTGTACAGGCGTTGCTAGGATGGCCGCACCATGAACGGACATAAGATGTGGCCCGGCCACAATCGCCCCATGGCGATGCCCGCGTCCTTCCGGCTCCCCTAGCCGGGAGGACGGCCCGCCCATCCCCAGGGCGCCGGCGCCCCTCAACTTCACCCACACCCGCTGCCCTGGGTGTCGCGAACGGAAGGCCGCCGGCAGCGCTCCAGAAGGAAGGTATCGCCCATGTCGTTCGCCAAAGCCCTTCGCTGTCGCGAGTGCGCCCGCGAATACACCCTCAGCCCCAACCACGTCTGCGAGTACTGCTTCGGCCCCCTCGAAGTCGTCTACGACTACGACGCCATGGCGAAGGCCGTCTCGCGCCGCAGCATCGAGCAGGGCCCCTACTCCGTCTGGCGGTATCGCGACCTCCTGCCCTGCGAAGGCGATCCCGTCGACCTCAACGCCGGATTCACGCCGCTCATCCGCGCCCAGAACCTCGGCAAGGCGCTGGGACTCCCCAACCTCTACCTCAAGAACGATTGCGTGAACCCCACCTGGTCGTTCAAGGACCGCGTGGTCACGGTCGCCTCCACCAAGGCGCGCGAGTTCGGCTTCAAGACGCTGGCCTGCGCCTCCACCGGCAACCTGGCCAACGCCGTGTCCGCCCACGCCGCCCGCGCCGGCATGGAGGCCTTCGTCTTCGTGCCCAGCGACCTCGAGGCCGGCAAGCTCCTCGGCTCCAAGATCTACGGCGCCAACCTCGTCGCCGTCGATGGCTCTTACGACGACGTCAACCGCCTCTGCGCCGAGCTGGGCGACAAGTATCACTGGGCGTTCGTCAACATCAACGTGCGCCCCTACTACTCGGAAGGCTCCAAGACCATGGGTTACGAGATCGCGGAGCAGTTGGGCTGGCGGGCGCCGGACCACTGCATCGTCCCGCTGGCCTCGGGCTCGCTCTTCGGCAAGATCTACAAAGGCCTCCAGGAGCTGACCAAGCTCGGCCTCATCGAAGAGAAGCGTACGCGCATGTCCGGCTGCCAGGCGGCGGGCTGCTCCCCGATCGTCACCGCTTACGAGGCTGGCACCCTCAACTTCCGGCCCGTCCGCCCGAACACGATCGCGAAGTCGCTCGCCATCGGCAACCCCGCCGACGGCTACTACACCCTGAAGATAATCGCCGAGACCGAGGGCGTCGGCGCCGCCGTCAGCGACCCGGAGCTCGTCGACGGGATCAAGCTCCTCGCCGAGACCGAGGGCATCTTCGCTGAGACGGCCGGCGGCGTGACCATCGCCGGGCTCAAGCGCCTCGTGGAGCAAGGCAAGGTGCACCCGGACGAGACGGTAGTCGCCTGCATCACCGGCGGCGGGCTGAAGACCCAGGAGGCAGTCGCCGACGCGGTGCCGCCGGCGCTTCAGGTCAAGCCCACCGTCGAGTCCTTCGAGGCCGCCCTCCTCGAACGGTTCGGGGCGAAGAAGCCGGTCCCGGAACCCGCGAGCTGATGCTGCCGGCTGCGATTGCCGCCGGCCTCGTGTATCTTAGGATGAACGGTCGGCGTCCGCCGGCGCGGTCAGCCTGCGCCCCGGGAGTTGGTGGGATGGCCAAGCTGCGAGTGAAGTTCACGTTCCCGCCGGAACGCATCCAGGAGCCGATCATCTGGGAGGTCGGCAAGCGCTTCGACCTGATCACCAATATCCGGCGGGCGGACGTCACCGCCGAGGTCGCCTGGGCCGTGCTCGAGCTGGAGGGCGACCAGAAGGACATCGACGACGGCGTACGCTGGGTGACCGAGGAAAAGGGCATCCGCGTCGACCCCGTCGAGGACAGCATCATCGAGGGGTGACGCCGAGACATGATGTTCTGGATCGACGCGCTGCTCAGCCTGGCCCTCCCGTTCTTGATGATGGGCGCGGTCGGCTTCGTCTCGCGGTTGCTGCTCCTGCGCACGCGCGTCAGCGAGGAGGCGATCGCGCGGGCCCAGGAGATGAGGCTTTCGGACTTCGGGAGGCCGGACGGTCATGACGAGACCGGGCGCCCGTCTCATGAGTCCGCTTTGGAGGCGGAGCTGCGGCGCCTGAGGCTGCGCAGCCGCTGGTAGGAGAGCGATGGCGGTACTCGTGGCGCTTCTGGCTTACGGGACGCCGTTCGCGGCCGGGGCCGCCGTCGTCTGGTTCGTGCGGCGCGTGCTGCGCCGGTCCAGAAAGCGCCCCGCCGGCGGCTTCGATGGCTACGAGTCCGGCTACGAGGGCACGGGAGCGCAGTTGCCTACGCTCACGACGGAGATGACGGGGCGGGTGCCGCGGGACCCTGACTTCGACCTGCAGGCGCAGCAGATAAGGCAGCGCGGAATGGGCTGGTAGGAGCTACGAGGTAAGCGAATGTCGGTAAAGGTACGCATCCCCACGCCGCTGCGCGGCTTGACCAACAACCTGGACGTCGTCGCCGGCTCGGAGGGCACGTTGGGCGAATGCATCGACGCGCTCGAGTCCGAATATCCCGGCATCAAGGACCGCATCTGTGACGACAGCGGCGAGATCCGGCGTTTCGTCAACGTCTACGTCAACGGCGAGGACGTCCGCTTCCTCGCCGGCCTCGAAACCGCCCTCAAAGCCGGCGACGAGGTGTCCATCGTCCCCGCGGTGGCGGGCGGCGCGCGGCGGGGCGCCGAAAGGTCGGCATCGACTGCCTCCAGCAAGGATGAATCCCGCGGCTAAGGCCGAGGGCGCGGCCTTCGAGCCGCGGGCAAGTCTCCCCGGACCCGTTTAGAGCTCCGAGCCTTCGGCCGCCGCTTTCCCAGCGTTTGGCGCCTGCCGGGCCGCCGCGAGCAGGAACGCTTCGACCTCGCCGCTCGAGCGCAGCTCGTAGACGGCGACTTCGGGCCGCAGGGCCGCGATCCGCTCCCGCACGTTGCGCAGGTATGTCCGGTGATGGCCGATAGACCACCAGAGGATGGAACGGCGGCTCAGGAACGTCATGCGCCAGGACTCGGTCGGCCCGGCCGCGAGATAGAGGGACGCCCGGGTCCAGGCTCGAGCGACCGTGCGCCTGAACAGCCTTGCGAACGAGACCGGCCACGGGAGGTGGAGCCAGATTAGCGAGTCGGCGCGAGAGAGATAGACGTCGCTGATCGCGCTGTAGCTCCCGTCCGTCACCCAGCCTTCCGGGTGCTCGTCCAGGCGGCGAGTCAGGCGCTCACGGAACTCGTCGTCCGGCGTCGAGTCCCAGCCTCGGTCGTGACGGATTGCGTCCAGCTCGACGACGTGGAGGCCGAGCATTGCGCCCAAACGGCGCGCGAAAGTCGTCTTGCCGGAACCCGTCGCGCCCCAAACGGCGATTCTCCGGCCCACCACGAAGGGCTTTCCCTCTTGGTGCATCGGGCTGGGCTCCGTCTAGACGTCCGGGCCGGAGGGCGAAACGCGGTAGATGCGGCGGTCGCGCGGGTTGATCGCCAGCCGCAGGCTGACCAGCCCGAACACCGAGAAGAAGGCGATGAGGAGGTACGACTCCCAGTAAGCCAGCGAGCGATAGCCGATGCCGCCGACGTGGAAGATGACGCCGCCGATGGCGCCCGCGGTAAACCAGAGGACGGCCGGCAGGAGGGCAAGGGCCAGCAGCCCCGGACGGTGGTCTTCCGCGACCGCGTAGCCAAAGACGACCCATAACCAACCCGCAACCACGAGCCCGAAAGCCAGCACGTCGATGAGCTTGATCTGGCGAATGGCGGCGACCAGGATGTTGCCCACGGCGCCCGGGGCGGACTTCAACGAGTCGAGCGCCTCCTCGAGGTCGTCGCCGAAGAACTCCTGGATGCGCCCCGCTGCCATGTCATGTTTATGGCAGGCAGTTGCCGTCCGTGTCAACGTGCATTCGGGCGTCGTCAGCCCTCCGTCCGGCCACCAGGAGCACGTCCGCGAGCAGGGACGGGTCTTCCACGGGCGGATAATAACCTTGCGACCCCTTCCCTCCGCGGGGCAGCGGCCGGCTTCCCGCCGCGAGCGCCTTGGGCTCGCGGGCTGAGGCGGCAGGACGATAGAATTGATGGTTGGACATGGCTACGAGCAAGGCCGACTACTACGAAACGCTCGGCGTCAGCCGGGACGCCTCCCAGGACGAGATCAAGCGGGCGTTCCGCCGCCTGGCTATGCAATACCATCCGGACCGCAACTCGGAGCCGGGGGCGGAGGCGCGCTTCAAGGAGATCAACGAAGCCTACGAAGTCCTGTCCGACCCCGAGAAGCGCAGCACTTACGACCGCCTCGGCCATGCCGGCCTGGACGGCGTCTTCAGCAGCCGCGGCTTCGAGGGCTTCGGACCGTTCGGCGGCTTCGGCGACATCTTCGACGCTTTCTTCGGCGCCGCCAGCCACGCCCGCCGGCGCACGCCCACCCGCGGCGCGGACCTGCAGGTCCAGGTGGAGCTGACCTTCGAGGAAGCCGCCTTCGGCGCCACCAAGAGCGTCACCATCAACCGCACGGAGCTCTGCTCTCAGTGCAACGGCCTGAGGGCGCAGCCCGGCACGGAGCCCCAGCGCTGCCCGGCCTGCGACGGCCTGGGCGAGGTGCGCCGCGTCCAGCGCAGCGTCTTCGGCCAGTTCATCAACGTCACGGCCTGCGACCGCTGCCGCGGCGAAGGCTGGGTAATCCCCACGCCCTGCAGCAAGTGCCGCGGCACCGGACGCGAGCGCGTGACCCGCACCCTGGAGGTGAAGGTCCCCGCCGGCGTCGACAACGGCTCCCAGATCCGCCTCCCGGGCGAGGGCGAGCTCGGCTCATACGGCGGCCCCCGCGGCAACACCTACGTCGTCATCAAGGTCGCCCCGCATCCCATCTTCGAGCGCACCGATGACGACCTCCACGTCCGCCTCAACGTCAACTTCGCGCAGGCGGCCCTCGGCGACGACGTGGAGGTGCCCACGCTCGAAGGGCCCCACAAGCTCCGGATCGAGCCCGGGATCGAGAGCGGTGAGGTAATCACGCTGCGCAACAAGGGCGTGCCCCACGTCCGCGGCGGCGGGCGCGGCGACCTCCACGTCCACGTCCAGGTCGTTACCCCCAAGAAGCTCACCAGCGAGCAGAAGAAGCTCCTGCAGCAGCTGGCCGAATCGCTCGAGTCCGATGGCGGCGGCCGCGGCCTCTTCGAGAAGGTCCGCGGCGCCTTCAGGTAGCCCTCGGATTGCCGCCCTTTACACCCGGCATGGTCCGCACGCAAAACAAGGGCGCGGCCGGAGTCTGGACGGAGGCCTCGTTGCGCGTCAGCCCGGAGGCCGTCGAGGCGGCCGCCGAGCTGCTGCAGGACCTGACAGGCAACGGCGTCACCGTCGAGCCGCCCATCGAGGCGCTCGGCCCCGATGAGGGCTACGTCCTCGACGAATCGGCGCCGGTGCGCATCGTCGCCTACTGCCGCGGCCCGGTCGCCGCTTCGCGACGCGCCGCGCTCCGCCGGAGGCTGACGCTGGGCACGTTGAAGGACGCGGTCCGCGGCCGCCTCGCCTGGCGGGAGATACGCGAACAGGACTGGGCCGAGGCCTGGAAACAGCACTACGACGTCGAGCGCGTGGGCCGGATCGCCGTCCGGCCGGCGTGGCGGGAGTACGCTGCGGCGCCCGGCGAGACCGTCATCAGCCTGGACCCGGGCATGGCCTTCGGCACCGGCCAGCACCCCACCACGCGCATGTGCCTCGCGGCGATGCAGGCGCTCCTGCGGGGCGGGGAACGCGTGCTGGACCTGGGCTCCGGCTCCGGCATCCTCGCCATCGCGGCCATCGCCCTCGGCGCCGCCGAAGCCGTGGCCGTCGACACCGAGGAGCAGGCCGTCAAGGCCACGGCCGAGAACGCTGCCCTCAACGGCATGCAGGCGTGGATCGACGTTCGGCTCGGCTCCATGGAAGCGGCGGCCCCGGACGGCCCTTACGACCTCATCCTGGCGAACATCAACGCCGCCGCCGTATCGACGCTGGCGGCAGCGATGGCGGCGGCGTTGAAGTCCGGCGCCTGGCTCCTGGCGGGCGGCGTCATCGCCGAGCGCGAGGCCGGCGTCGCCGAGGCGCTCCGCGCCGCCGGCCTGCGCATCGACCGCGTGATGGCGGACGGGGACTGGCGCACCTTCGTAGCCCGGAAGGCGTGAACGCCTTCGCCGCAGTTTCGGTCGATTCCCGTCCCAACCTGCCGTAGAATCTCAGCACCCCGCGCTCCATCCAGGTAGCCAGAGGTTGAGAGGAAATGAAGCGAAGCACGGACCGCATCCTCACCACGCACACCGGCAGCCTGCCGCGACCGCCCGACCTCATCGAGATGCTGCGCAAGGCCGACGCGGGCGAGCCCGTCGACGAGGCGGCGTTCCAGAAGCGGGTGCGCGAGGCCGTGGCCGAGGCCGTGCGCCTGCAGCGCCAGGCCGGGATCGACGTCATCAACGACGGCGAGGAAGGCAAGCCGGGATATTCCACCTACATCAAGGACCGCTGCACCGGCTTCGAGGGGGAGAACCGCTCCTCGATGGTCCAGGGCGAAGGCAAGGACTTCCCGGAATGGGCCGAATGGCGCCGCCGCAACGCCCTCCCCGCCTTCACCCGCCCCGCCTGCAACGGCCCCATCGCCTGGAAGGACTTCGACGCCGTCAAGCGCGACATCGAGAACCTGCGCCAGGCGGCCCAGGACAGCGGCGCCGAGGAGGTCTTCATGACCTCGGCCTCGCCGGGCGTGATCGCCGTCTTCCTGACGAACGACTACTACCCGAGCCACGAGGCCTACCTCGAGGCGCTGACCAACGTCATGCGCGACGAGTACCGCGCCATCGTCGATGCCGGTTTCATCCTCCAGCTCGACTGCCCGGACCTGGCCATGACCCGCCATAACCGCTTCGTGGACCGCAGCCTCCAGGACTTCCGCGGCATCGTCCAGATGCACGTGGAGGCGATCAACGAGGCGACGAAGGACATCCCGCCGGACCGCATGCGCCTCCACCTCTGCTGGGGGAACTACGAAGGCCCCCACCACCTGGACGTGCCCCTGAAGGACATCCTGGACATCGTCCTCAAGGCGCGGCCGGAAGGCCTGTCCTTCGAGGGCGCGAACCCGCGGCACGAGCACGAATGGCGCGTCTGGCGCGAGGTCAAGCTGCCGGCGGACAAAGTCCTGATCCCCGGCGTCATCGACTCCACGACCAACTTCGTCGAGCATCCGGAGGTCGTCGCCGACCGCATCGAGCGCTACGCCCAGGTCGTCGGCAAGGAGAATGTGATCGCGGCGACGGACTGCGGCTTCGGCACCTTCGCGACGTCGAGCGCGGTGGACGCCCGCATCAGCTGGGCGAAGCTGCGGTCCCTTGCCGAAGGCGCGCGCATCGCTACGGAAGAGCTGAAATAGGAGGCGCCATGGCAACCATGCTCGTCCGCTTCAAGGTCCAGGACTACGATGCCTTCCGCCCCCGGTTCGAATCCGGGTCGGAGACGCGCAAGCGTTTCGGCTGCACCGGCACGCACCTCTTCCGCAACCTGGATGACCCCAACGAGGTGACGGTCAACCTCCAGTGGGACACGCTGGTGAACGCCCGCCGCTTCCTGGCGTCTGAGGAGCGGCGCCAGGCATTGGAGCGGGCGGGTGTCATCGGCGAACCGGAGGTCTGGTTCGTGGAGGATGCCGGCCGCACTCCCAGCTGAGCCGGGGAGCTTCCGCCATGCCCGCGCGCCAAGACCTCATCGCCCTCATGGACCGCTACTTCGAGGCCACGGCCGCCTGCGACCCCTCGCTGCTGCCGGTCACGCCGGACGTGCGCAACACGGAGAACTTCGTCGAGCTGCCGCTGGGCGCAGGCACCTGGAGGACGTTCCGCGGCAAGGCCGGCGGCCACTGCTTCTGCGACCCGCAGACGGGCCAGGCCGTGTTCTTCGGCGCCGTGCGCGAGATGGACAGGCAGGCGATCGTGGCCCTGCGCCTGAGGGCGGAGACGGGACGCGTCAGCGAGATCGAGAGCCTGGTGGTGCGCGAACGGGGGATCATATTCCGCCCGGACGCCGTGGCGGCGCCGCGGCCCCACTTCGAGGAAGTGCTGCCGCCGGCGGAGCGCATCTCCCGCGCGGAGCTGGAGCGCATCCCCCACCTCTACCTGGACGCCATCACCGCCGACGACGCCTCGCGGCTGGCGGTCCGGGCGGACTGCATCCGCGTCGAGAACGGCGTCCAGACCACCTGCAACCCGGACGCGCCGATGGAGGCGGGCCGGCTGGGCGTAGCCGAGCAGATCGATAAGGGCTACACGCGCCACATCGCCGGCGCCGTCCAGCGCCGGGTCACCGTCGTGGACGAGGAGCGAGGCGTCGTCGTCGCCCACTTCTTCTTCGACCACCCCGGCAACCTGGAGTCCGTGAACGGCCGCGTGCCCTTCGGTTATCCGAACTACATGCCCGCCGTGGAGGCGTTCAAGACGCGCAACGGCCGCCTCGAACGCATCGAGGCGATCATCGACGTCTACCCTTACGGCATAAAGTCGGGCTGGTAGCGTCCCCGCCGGCCTCACGGCGGCGGCAGGAGGAAGGACGTCTCCACGCTCCCCGCCAGCCATTCGGGGTGCCAGGGCCCGCAGCTGCCGCGCATGGCTACCACCCCCTTGTCGCTGAAGAGCAGGGCCTGGCTGACGGTCAACGTCTGCCCCGGCGGGGACGGCGGCACCAGCAGAGCCACGCCCAGGTTCGCCTCCGGCTGGTCCGGCAGGGGTGGCGCCTGCTTGCCCTGCTCGACCACCGCGTAGAGCCGGGACCCGGCAAGCGATTGCGCCAGGTTGCGGCCGGCTTCCCCCGGCAGCGAATAACCGCCGTGACAGGCGCTCACCGGGAACGCCTGCACCGGCGTCCCGGCCGGCGACCCCGGCGGGCAGGGCGGCGCGAACTCAGGCCCGCAGGCCGTCTGCCCGAAGACGGCCAAGCGTTCCAGGGCCTCCGCGTCGCCGCGGCCGGCCGCGTCCAGGACCGCGTCGACGACCGGGATGCCGCTGCGACGCCCAGGCTGGAGGCCGGCGACGCCTCCCGCCGGCGGCGGCACGAGGTACGCCGCCGGCGGGTAGAGGCGCTCCGGCGAACAGGTGCCCGTCACGATGCCGGCAATCCGGCCGTCGCGCTCGAAGATGCCCTCCGCGTGCCAGCGCAGGGGTTGTCCTGGACGACGAGGACCAGCAGGTGGTCGGCGGCAGGATATGCCCCGGCCGGCACCCGGGCGACGGCGTGGACGCTAACGACGCGCGCGACGAGCTGCCCGGCCCAGCCCCTGGCGAAGGCAGCGTCCTTCACGGATTCGGCGCCCGGACAGTCCCGCACGAGGACGGAGTCCGGCGCCGCCAGGCCCGCGAGCAGGCCCGGCGCGTCCTTCGCCTCCACCAGCGCCAGCAGCCTGTCGGCGCCTGGGTCGCCGGCGCGGACGGAGAGCGGGCGGCCGGCCGGCGCTTGCGGTAGCTTGTCCCGGGGCGGAAGGACGTAGAAGCGCTCGTACTCGAACGAGGGGTCGGGCGGCGTCAGGCCGATCGCCAGCTCCACCACCTCCCCGCCGTCGATGCCGAAAGCCCACGTCTCCGTCGCGTCCCCGCGGCCGTGGACCGTGAGGAAGACCCTGACGTCCACGGGGTCGTCCGTGACGGCGGCGAACAGTTCGCGCCCGCCGCCGGCGAGACGGGACGTCCAGTCCAGGAGGGGCACCCGCACCTGCTCGATGTAGCAGACGCCTGTCGTCTGGGAGCGGCGGAAGCAGCGGCTCTCGCGGCCGGCGAGGCCATCGAAGCGGGACGCGAGCTTCTTTGCGTCGCCGGTAAGCAGGGCGTCGATGACGGCGTCCAGTCTGGCGTCGCCGGTGCGGCCGTCCGGGGCGTACGACGGCTGGGCCACGGGCGCCGGCGGCGGCGACGGCGGGCCGCCGCCCGCCGGGACCAGCGGCAGCGGCGGCAGCCATTCGCTCTCCGGGGGCAGGACGGCGAACTTGTCCGGCTCCCGCTCCGGCGAAGGCGTGAGGTTGGCGAGCCTCGGCACCAGCGGCACGCCCGCCTCCTGCGGCTGCCCCGGCGACCGCAGCTGGTTATCGATGACGACGTCGACGATGCGCCCGTCGAGGACGCTGAACCGCCAGGGGTTTGGTTCGCCGCCGGGCTCCTCCACGACGAGGACGACATCGTATTCGCGTTCGCCGGCGTACACGGCGGCCCGCGGCAGCGGCGGCGCGATGGGCTGCTGCCAGGCGTAAGGCTCCCGCGGGTCCTTGACCACGGCGTGCAGGCGGCGGCCGGCGGCAGCGAGGCGAGCGGTCCACTCCGCGGCGTCTACCGGGCGCGGGTCGAAGAGGCCGACGGGCCCGCCGACGACCGCTCCTTCGCGGGCGGCCACCCCGGCGAAGCGGGCGGCGAGGGCGGGCGCGCCGGCGGTCAGGAGGTCGTCGATGATCGCGTCGAGGGCCTCGTCGCCCGTGCGTTGCTCCGCAGACGGCCGCTCCTTGCCGCCATCGGGCGTCCCCACGATCGCGCCGAGCGCGACCGCCGCCAGGATGAGGAGGAGGACGCCGCCCGAAGCCGCAACGATGAGCTTCGCGATCATGACCGGGCTCCAACCCTGGAGGTCATAGCCAGAGGATGGCGCCGGACCCTGGAAAAGGCCATTACGCCGCCCTGACAACGGCCTGACAGCCGCCCGGGAGCGCCAGGGTCACTTCCCGCGCGCGGCCTCGCTTCCCGCCCGGCGGCGCGGCCGGGTCGCGCCCCGACGCCGCGGGCTAAGCCTTGGGGCTGATGCGATACCTGCAGCGCTCGCCGCCGCTCAGGAGATGCTCCTCCCGGACGACGTCTGCGTCCGGGCCCAGCACGTCCCGGAACAGCTCCAGCTCCGTGATACAGAAACGCTGGCACGCCTGCGCTGCGTCGCAGATAGGGCAGTGGTGCTCGATCAGGAGCAGCGCGCCGTCGCCCGCGTCCTCGACCTCGGCCATGTAGCCCTCGGCGGTGCGCTGCTCCGCCAGCGCCTCCACGCGGTCGCGCAGCTTTGCTTGCGTCCGCACGACCTTCCGGAGCGAAGCCGCCTGCCGCCGCGTACGGGCGTCGATCACGCGCAGCAGGGCGTCCTCGCCCAGGGCCGTGCGGATGCCGTCGATCAGGTCGAGCGTGAGCGCGTCGTGACGGTCGGGGAAGAGGTCGTTGGCCAAGGGCGTCAGGCTCCAGAGGACGCTGGGGCGCCCGCGGCCCGAGGGACGCGATGTCGACTGCTGCACCAGGCCCTGGCGCTCGAGGCCGAAGAGGTGCTGCCGCGCCGCTACGTCGGTCACGCCCAGCGACGCGGCGACCGCCCGCGTCGAGGACGGGCCGCTGCGCTTGAGGTGGGCAATGACCTGACGTTTCGGGTCGGATGCTTCCAGCACGTTCACGCCATCGAAGGTAACACGGGCCGGAGAATTTTACAAACAGGCGTATTGACAAATTGGCCGCCCCGCGAATAATGAAACCAATCTATTTGGAAAATAGCGTGGCGGAGGCATTTCCCATGAGCGCCGAGACCGATGCGCCGGTCCATGTCTGCTCGCTGGCGGAGCTCGAGGAGCGCGGCGTCCGCGTCGTCAGCGCGGGCGGCCGCAGCGTGGCCGTCTTCTGGGCGGACGGCGCGGCCTACGCGGTCGATAACCGCTGCCCGCACATGGGCTTCCCCATGAGCCGCGGCACCGTCCGCGACGGCATCCTCACCTGCCACTGGCACCACGCCCGCTTCGAGCTGTCCGGAGGCTGCACCTTCGACCCCTTCGCCGACGACCTCCCGGTCTTCAAGGTGGAGGTCAGGGACGGCGAGGTCTTCCTCGAGCCCAGGCGCGAGCGGGGCGAGGCGCCGGCGGCGCACTGGCAGCGCAAGCTCCGCCTGGTGGAGCGGGCGCTCCGCGACTTCGGTCTCATGGAGGCCTTCGAGGAGCGCCCGCTGGAGGAGCGGGCGGCGTGCCTGCTGTGGATCGCGGCTTCGACGGACAGCGACGAGGAGGAAGACCGGGTCTCCCGGATGCTCGACGCGCTCGCCGGCGGCGGCCCCCTGGTACCGCGACAGGCCGCCCTCCGGCGACCGAGGGCGCGGGCGTGACGCTCCGGGCGCGTCGGCCGACCACACCCTCGGGGCGGGTGCTTCGAGGGACAAGCCCGGCCTTGAAGACGCGTTGTAGGGGCGCAGCATGCTGCGCCCCTACCGCTGGGGGCGTTGCGGGAGCAGCGGCGGCCGACCTCACCCCCGCTGCCGCGCGCCCCTCTCCGCCATGCGGCGAGGGGCTGCCGCCTGCGGACCGCCTTTCTCCGCCTTGGCGCGCGCGGCCGC
>Ga0073934_10009141_pt1 | contig 12832 bp, 11 predicted proteins | sample LarsenN4metaG_FD_76834 | JGI IMG/M metagenome (GOLD analysis project Ga0073934, IMG submission 76834) | Hot spring sediment bacterial and archeal communities from British Columbia, Canada, to study Microbial Dark Matter (Phase II) - Larsen... ...
GGGTCGATGAACGGGTCCACCGGGTTCTTCGCGGTGGTGCTCGCGACGAACTTGCGGTACCTGCCCCACCATCGTGCATGACACGTCACCCAGATGTCGGCCGGGAGGCCGCGGAGCACGCGGATGCTGCGCTCGCGGTCTGCCCCCTGTTCTGGATACCGCGAGGTTGCCAGCACCCCGAGGCCACACGCGCTCACGACGTTCAGCATGCGGTCACCGTCGCGGACACGAAACGACCACGACGTGCATCCACGCGTGTGGCCGCCGGTGACGTGCGCCGTAAGCGCGATCGGCCCCACACGGATCGTGTCGCCATTCTTGAACCGGTGGTCGACGCGCGGGGGCGGGTAGCCGAGAACACCGATCCAGACGAGGGCCCTCAATGGCAGGACGGCGTCGGGGTCGTCGCCGCCGGAGGCGAGGACGTCAGCGCTCGCCTCGCTCGCCCACAGCTGCGCACCAGACACCTGCTGGAGCACCGTCAGCCCACCCGCGTGGTCGGGGTGCGGCTCCGAGTTCAGGAGCACTTTGACGTCCCTGATGTCGAAGACGAGCTTCGCGATGCTCACCATGATCAATCGCGCGGTGGTGGGATAGCCGCCATCGAGCACGACGTGGCCCTCGGGCCCGGTGATGAGGAAGGCGGCAACGTCGTTCGCCCCCACGTAGTAGAAGTTTCCAGCGATGCGGAACGGTTCGGCGGGCTGCTGTCCGCCAATCTTGGTCGCGTTCCCCCACCTGCCGAGGAGTACGAGCGCAACAACGGTGAAAACTGCCAGCACGATTGCCAGCCGACGCCGCTTCATGAAATTACGCAACATGGTTTCGAGCCTTCCGCAACACCCCGGCGCGACACGCGCCTCGCTGGGCGGTGCAGAAGGATCGCTTGCCGGACGCCGCTCAGTCTTGATCAGCCAGTGAGCATTCCGTGAGATTTCGGTGATCGGCAGCGACTGCTACGGGTGCTCGACGAGGACCAGCGGGTGCCGGATGTCGAGCCGGAATCGCCCACGGCCTTCGGGGACCACTCTCAGGACCTCTGATTTGTCCGCGAGGCGGCGGCGCAGCAGAATCAGCCGGGCCTCGAGATTGTCCTTGATATCTGGCAGCTGGAGGGTCTCGTCGAGCCGGATCTCGCGGTTCGTGAACTGGAGACGTTGCTCGGTGTCGTAAATCCGGAGCAGCTTCCACAGGATCCGCCCGGCTATCCCTTTGATCAAATACGCCTCGTCCACGAAGATGCTATCGTCGGATCGATAGTGCTTGATCGTTGACGTCAGTCCCGCCGCCGGCCGGGGCGCTCGACGCGGTTCGACAGCAGGGGGCTCGGCCGGTGGAGGGTTCCTCAGCGTGGCCATCGATGCCGCGAGATGTCGCCCGACGATCTGAATGACGCGCTCATCGTCCACGAGGAACCGGCCGACTTCGTCGCTCTGGATGCACAGGATCCCGAGCAGCTCGCCGCGCGCGACGAGCGGCGCCACGACCTGGCTTTCCAGATGCGGCAGCCCCGGGAGCGGAATCTCCTGCTCCAGGTGATGCTTCCCGGACTGCTCGACCGACGATCGAACCGCCCGCGAAAACACCCTGTCGCGCGTCATGCTGGTGGTACGCACGATCGTGCGGCGTTCGGCGGCAACACCAAGCATCCCGTCGCCGAGCCAGACTTCCGAGCCAACGCCTGACGCATCGTAACCGCGGCTCGCGATCGTATAGAGGCGCTGGCCCGCTTCGTCAGGGATCATGACGAACGTGTTGGCGTACCCAAACAAGGTGGCCAGATTCGCGAGTGCCGTCTCGAGGAGCGAATCGAGATCGAGGCACGTGGCCAACTGCTCGGTCACCGACTCGACGCGAGCGAGGTACTCGCGAAGCGGTGCCGCCTCCACCTGACTCTCCGCATTCACCGGACGGCAGTCGAGCACGCGATACACATCCACGCCGCGGAGCGTGAAGATCTGGCTCATACCGGTCTGCGAAGCCACGGCCGCAAGCCGCGTGCTCATGCGATCGAAAACGGGGCCTGCGACCTCGGTTCGTTCGTACTGCAAATCCAATCGATACTGATCCGCCGTCTCGGGTGACACGACGATCACCTGGACCATCGGGTTTTCGAGCACGTTCTTCCGCGTCTTGTTGAAGAACTGGTACGACAGGCCGACATGCCAGTCATCGAGGCGATGCACGATCGAGAGATACGTCACGTTCGGCGTTCCATCCGCGGCACACGAGCAGATCGTTGCCGGAACGATCCCCTCGAAGCACGTCGCGATCGTGTCGAGCGTACCCCGTACGTTCGCTGCCCCACTCATCGCGGAGCGCCGGCCTCGGGACCCGGCGTCTGATTGAACATGGCGAGGACGACGAAGTGAATCGTAACGAAGCGGGGCGACGCCGCGAGCTCGCGAAGCCAGAACGCCTCGACGCGCGCTCGAGGAACGCCAATCGATTCGTTCACGCGAGCAAACGACTCGCGGTGGCGATCCAGCCTAAGCAGGTCTTCGACGCTCGGCTTGGTCGTGCGCAAGTGACGGCCTTTGAGCTGCACCGTCTCGTAATTGCTTGGCAGTGAGAACGCCGCGGCAATCCGGCCGTTTCCAAGCAGGTTGGTTCGCGTCCGAACACTCGTCGCTTCGGGGACGCACATGCGGATCGTGCGCCGGTCGCGGTTCACCTGCGGCCCCCATGCGCGCACGATTTCAGGGACGAGCGCTTCGTCCCGCGTGCCGACTACCACCGACACGCCGCTCTCGATGAACGTCTTCAGCGTGTCGTCAATCTCGATGGGGCTCTCCACGGCGTCGCGTTTAGTGATCATTTAGCACAACTGTAGTGATCATTGAGGAACGCGCCATTTCGAGCGGCGCTATCGTGCTTCCTGTCAACGCGGCAACGCCGATTCACGGGAGGACGACCATGATCACCAGCAGCGTAGCAGCTATTTCGACGAGTCAACTTCCAGCGCTGAGCGATTCGAGCGATGGCGTCACGTTCTCGATGCTCGGCGCCAGCATACGCCTGATCGCGCGTGCCACCGACACGGACGGTCGGTTCACCGTCTTCGAGCAGACGACGCCATCGGGCTGGGGACCGCCGCGTCACGTGCACGCGAACGAAGACGAGATCGTGTACGTGCTCGATGGCACCTACGAAGTCTCGCTCGGCGACGAGCGGCGGACGCTTTCCGCGGGCGGCTGCGCGATTCTGCCCCGTGGCATCCCGCACGGCTTCCGGAATGCGGGAGAGACGCCTGCCCGCCTGGTGTGCGTCGTCACCCCCGGTGGATTGGAGGAATATTTCCTGGAGATCGCGCGCTGCTCGCCGCCTCCGAGCCCGGCGCAGCTGATCGGCATGGCAAGGACCTACGGACTCACACTGCTGCCGCCTGGAGCATGAGCGTGGCGCCGCGCGCACCGATTCGCGCCGGGGCTGATGACTGAGTCCCGGCCAGTCAGTTCATGTTGTGTCCGCGTGCTACTACTTGGGTGCGTTCCCAAGATGCTGCTCGAACCACTGCACCGTTGCGGCATTGACGCGCTCGAGATCCGGTCCACGCGCTGCGGGCGGAGTACATTCGCGCTTCAGTCCGCAGGGTCATGACGTCACTTCGCACAGGGAGCCTCGATCATTGCGGCTCAGGGAGTGTATTGTTACCATCCCGGCTGCCGACGGGCGTGCGGGGAGGGCTCCGCACTTTCGCCCTCTCTCGCCTGTCGCCTCGTCGTGACAATGGAGTGCCAACCATGAGCACACAGATCGCTCGACTCGTCGTTTTGTGCGGAGTCCTCATGACCGGCGTTGGGGTGCACGCCCATCATGCCGTGGCGGGTATCTACGATCTGAACAAAGAGATGGTCCTGCAGGGCCGTCTGAAGAAGTTGAACTTCACGAATCCTCACGTGAGCATAGAGCTCACTGTCCCGAACCAGGACGGGACGTTTACGGACTGGGTTTTGACTACTGCCTCGATACAGAACCTGACGCGGCAGGGGATCAACAAGACCTCGATCAAGCCTGGCGAGATTCTCAAGGTCACGATCCTTCCCGCGAAGAACGGCAATCCGGCAGGCTTCATCAGGTCTCTCGAGCTCGGCGACAAAGAGTTCAAGATCTCCGTTGACTAGCTGAGAGACGGAGGGACTCGCAATGGAGTTGCGAACGGTTGTGACGGCGGCCGTGCTCCTGGCCGTCTTCGCGACGCAGCACGCGCCCGCAGAAGCACAGGGTAGTCAGTCAATCCCGGCAGGACCGGCGGGAGGCCAAGGCCGGGGAGGTCGAGGTGGTCCAGGGGGTGCGTTCGGCGCGGGGCCGTTTACGCCCGCCGCCGGCGCCAAGGATCTGAAATCGATCCTCTTCAACTGGACGTGGCACATGGGGATGCTGCGGAGCGGGAACGAGTCGGAGCTCGTCAAGACGCTCGATTATCATGCCGAGAGCGGCTCGATCCAGGTCGATGGTCAGCCCTGCAGCCTGACGAAGTATCGAGTCCAGGCGAACTACCAGGTCCCAGGGTACCGCGTGCAGATCGAGTGCACTCGGAAAGATGGCCGGAAGTACGCGAACGTTGAAACGGTGAGCGGCGAGTACGCCTGGGACGAAGACATTCCGGGCGCGGAGCTCGTTCCCGGCAAGGGTAAGGCAATACCGAGACAGGCTGCGCTCGAGGAACGGCTGATCCGTCTTTGGGCGAGCCCTCACGGTGCGCCGAAAGCCGCCATCGCCGGCGCCGCCGGGCTGCCCCCGTCCCGGTCGTTCGGTCAGAACCCGGCTGTCCTGCTCGATCGCCAGACGGCCGCGGGCGCGAAGGCGACGACGACGCTGTCGTGGCAGGGGGAGAAAGCCGTCCTCACGTTCCCGATACCGGGAGTGTCCGGGGCGATCGCAACGGCCACACTCGACAACTATCTGCCGGAACGGGTCGTGGTGACGCAGGGGACGAACACGACGGAGTTCATCTACGGCAACTTCCAGGACTTGAACAACCCACTGTTCAAGATCGAGGCTCTGTACGCCGGCACGATCGTCGAGCGCCGGAACGGGATCGTCGTTCGCGACTTGAAATCGAAGGTCACCGAGATCGGTCAGATATACGTCGTCATGCCGGTTCCGGACAGCGTGCGAAAGGCGGGTGGAAAGTGAGGACCTGGATGAGGCCGTCGATGGTGATGATTCTCGGTCTCCTCGCGACGTCGATTGCAGTCCACGCTCAAGGGCCGGCACAGGCGCAACCGGATCCGGCACAGGCTCCCACACCCAGGCTGGCCAACGGTAAGCCCGATCTGACCGGCTCGTGGCAGAACGCCGGCGGCGGCCTTCAAGGCTCCGGCGGGAATATGTTCCGGCGGTGCACTCCGTTCCAGACGAAGGAGTGCATGGAGTGGACGAATCAAAGCGCGGACTGGGTGTTCATGTCGGCCACCCGGCTCGATGAGCGTCAGCCGCTGTACAAGCCCGAGCACTGGGACAAGGTGATCGAGCTCGACCAGTGGACGAACAAGTACGACCCGGTCATGACCTGCCTGCCACTCGGCATACCACGTCAAGGACCGCCGGCGCGAATCTTCCACACCGACAGCGACATCACGATGATCTACAGGGGCGGCGTCGATGGAGCCGGCGGCTACGCGGAGCACCGCATGATTGCACTCGACGGCAAGCCGCACGATCCCCAGCGCGCCCTTCAGTACACCTATATGGGATACACGATCGGCCGTTGGGAGGGAGACACGCTCGTCCTCGACTCGATTGGCTTCACCGACGAGACGTGGCTGGGACGCGGCGGCTGGTTCCACTCCGACCAGATGCGGGTCATCGAGAAGTTCACCCGGACCGGAAACCAGCTGCTCTACGAAGTGACGGTCGAGGATCCGGAGGTATTGGTCCAGCCATGGGTCGTGCCGGCGAGAACCCTGCGCCTTTCCAACAACCCGGTGATCATCCCGGAACGAGGAAGCTGCACGGAGAGCGAGCTGAAAGAGGTCTCGACCCAGATGCGGCACTAGACTAGCCTGCGGGCCCCTTTCTTCCCTCGCGTGCAACCGGCAGCGGGCGATCGAAGGCTCGCGTTAATCGCACGCCCGACAAATCGCAGACGACCCACGGGTAACACCCTTTGCGCATGACTCGCGAAGGGTGCCTTCCGATCACGGCGGCACTTCGCTTGCTGCAACAACTCCCCACAACAGCACCATTGCTGGAGCAGCACGCTTCGGCATTGCAGTTCTGTACGACACATGTCAATTCTGTTCGACGACGCACGATTGAGCATGCGCTCGCAGGGCCATTGGACCGCCGGCTTTGGGGTCAGTGTCCTGTTGCACGCCATCGTCGTGATCGTCCTGATCGTCTTTCCAATAAGTGCGTCCGAGAACGCGCAGGCGCCGCGCATGCGATCGAGGATGGTGTTCATCCTGCCGGCGACTGAACTGGCAAAGTTGCCGGCGGTCCCTCTCGTGGCGCCGCGCCTTCCTGCACCGCCGGTCCTGCCAAGGCCGATGCGCGAGCTGGCGCGCGCGGAAGTGCCAAAGCCGCTTCCTGTCGCGCCAACGGTTGTCAAGCCGGTCGAGCCGGCCCCGGCGCCGCTCGTGCCCGCGCCGGCCCCCGAATCCGAGCGGCCCATCGAGCAGGCGATCCAGCGTTCTCCTGAGACCGGGCTTTTCGAGCGGACACGCGGCACGCGAACGAGCCAGACCGCGGCTGCCGTCACGACCGGCGGATTCGGAAGTGCGGCGTCCTCGCCGCGCGCCGCAAACGGACCCGAGGCCGTCAAAACGGGTGGATTCAGCAACGAGGCGCCCGCGCCGCGCAGGGTCGCAATCGGATCCGGCGAGGTGCAGACGGCAGGGTTCGATCTACGGGCGAGTGCGCCTCCCCAGCCTTCCGTGCCGGCGTCGACGAAGCCAATCGATCAGCCGGTCGAGATCGTGTTCAAACCCACGCCCGAGTACACGGACGAAGCGCGCAGTGCCCGCATCGAAGGCACCGTGTCGCTCGAGCTCGAATTCGCCGCTGCCGGCGACGTCCGCGTGCTGCGCGTCGTACGCGGACTCGGCCACGGCCTCGACGAGGCGGCCCAGCGTGCGGCACTCCGCATTCGTTTCAAGCCCGCGCAGTCGGACGGCCGGCCCGTCGATTCCCGCGCAACGGTTCACATCACCTTCCGCTTGTCCTAGCCAGAGGCACCTATGCGACTTGCACGCCTTCCCCTGCTGCTCGCTGCGCTGCTCGCGCCCGCCTTGACGGCGTCTATTGCCGAGGCGCAAGCACATGATCGGAACGTTCCACCGGCGCCGACGCCAAGCCGCGCTGGGCAGGTTCAAGCCGACGACGTCATCGACCGGATGAGCGGGGCGGAACAGGCGGTGCTCGAGCGGTTGACGACTTCCCAACCGTTGATGGAGGTGTACATCCAGAATGTGGCGCCGGACGAGGCGCGCGGGTGGGTCCCCACAGACGACAACTACTTCCTCGGCCAGTTGCAGGTCGATGACAGGCCCGCGCTTCGTCCGTTCGGAGAGACGGAGCGGCAGCAGCGCGGGATGATTCTTCGCATCCTCTCGAGACCGCCCAGCATGGGAGACGCCTTCGCTGCGATGGCGGCCCCCGACTGGCGGGGGCTCGACCGAAAGCGATACGCCTTCACATACGTCCGCAGGGAGTTCCTCGGCGAATCGCGCTGCTTCGTCTTCGACGTCAGGCCGCTTCGCGACGGCAAGGAGGGCTTTATCGGCCGGATCTGGATCGAGGATCGCGACTACGCCCTCGTCCGCTTCAACGGCGTCAGCCGCGGATCGGAAGAGACGATGTCGGGTGTGCTCAAGCGGAAGCTGTCGTTCCATATGGACGGCTGGCGCGTGAACGTCGCGCCCGGCGTGTGGGTGCCGTCGTACGTCTACTCGGAGGAAACCGATCTGAACAGCGCACCGTCCTCGAAGTCGTCCTCGAAATCGAAACGGCAAGCGCGGTTCAAGAGCCAGACCCGGATCTGGGGATACCAGGCTCAGAGCGCCGACCGGACCGGCTCGTTGACGTCGATCCGGATCGACGAGCCCAATGTCGCCGACACCACCGACGGCGCCGCGCAGTTGTCGCCCGTGCTCAGCCAGCGCCGATGGGAACAGGAGGCCGAGGCGAACGTCCTCGAACGACTCGAGGCGATCGGCCTGCTCGCGCCGGCGGGCGAAGCCGACAAGGTCCTCGAGACCGTCCTCAACAACCTCGTCGTCACCAACAAGTTGAGCCTCGAACGGCCGCTGCGCGCCCGCATCCTGCTGACCTCGCCGCTGGAGTCGTTCACGGTGGGCCACACAATCGTGTTGAGCCGCGGCCTCATCGACGTGCTGCCCGACGAGGCGAGCCTCGCCACGATGCTCGCACACGAGTTGAGCCACGTGGCGCTCGGTCACCAGCTGATCGACACGAAATTCTCATTCGCCGATCGTCTGATGGTGCCCGATGGCGAGCTGCTGCAGACGCTGCGGTTCCACCGCACGCCCAAGGAGGAGGCCGCAGCTGACGAGAAGGTCATCGAGCTGCTCGGCCAGTCCCCGTATCGAGACAAATTGGCCGATGCCGGCCTGTTTCTTCGTACGCTCTCGGAGCGGGCCACGCAGTTGCCTCGCCTCATCCAGCCTCACATCGGCGACTACATGGCGGCGGCCAACGGGCAGATGACACGGCTCGCCGATCTCGTGAAACAGGCCCCGCCGCTGATGCCCGACAGCCTCGAGCAGATCGCCGCGCTCCAGCTCGGCGCGCGGCTCGTCGTCGATGCGTGGACCGGCAGAGTCACGCTCGATCGTTCGCCCGCCGTACCTCTGATGTCGGTTCGCGAGAAAGTGCCGTTTGCGGTGACGCCCCTGATGCCCGTAATCAGATATGCGCAGCCTCTGGCAATCGACACGGCTGTCCGCACGGTCGGCGAGTTGCGGTCCAACTGATTCGGGGCTCTCGGCGCCGTCTTTCGGTGCGGTGCACCGGCGCGAACCGCCCGGCTTCTGCCAGCGGGATCAGACGGAAGTAGCTCGCGGATCTACACGATGCAGGGCCTGCTGATGGAGCTCGGCCGAGGCATAACCCAAGCGATGTACCTGACGCCGCCGCGCGAGAACTTCGAAGCGTTTCTCGGCATCGTCGATCCTACTACAGCGACCTCGTGGGCATCGAGCCACTGCTCCTCGAGCAGTACGACGACATCCTGCCAGATCGACGCCGCGCTTGCCGACTGATTGCAGCGCGAGGACGACATCTCGTTACTTCGGTTCATCAAGCGCGAACACCCACACTGCCCCACCCTCAGGCACCTCTGGAAACTCGCCGGGACGGATCGCGTTGAGCCGATTCTGCATGCCGCGCGCGTCGATGCCCCACCCCGACTGCACCGCGACGTACTGACGTCCGTTCAGCATGAACGACGACGCCTGGCCGATGATGCCGGAGTTGGTGGGGTACTCCCACAAGACCTTTCCAGTCCGGGCGTCGAATGCGCGGAACATGCGATCGGATGTACCTCCGCCGAAGACCAGGCCGCCGCCAGTCGCCATCAGTGGCCCCCAGTTCGACGACCTGGCGAACGTGTGAGTCCACACGCGCGCGCCTGTGTCCACGTTCCACGCCTGCACTTCGCCGATGTGTTCGGCACCGGGCACAATCGACAACACGTTCCTCGCACCGGTAAAGGCCGACCCGGGCGTGTACTTCACAGCAAGTCCCTCCATGGACGCGCACAGGTTCTCGTTCGCCGGGACGTAGACGAGACGCGTCTGCGGGCTGTACGCGACGGGCGGCCAATTCTTCCCTCCCCAGTGCGAGGGACAGAACTCGGCGACCTTGCCAGTACCAGGCTTGCGTGCGGGATCGAGATCGGGCCTGCCGGTCACCGGATCGAGACTACGGAAGACCGTCTGTCGCACGTGGGGCACGCCCTGGACGAATCGAATGGGTCCCGTTCCGCGCTCCAGAAACCAGATGTAGCCGTTGCGGGCGATGTCGACGAGCCCTTTGATCGTTCGGCCGTTTCGCTGGAAGTCCACCAGGATGGGCGGCGACACTTCGTCCCAGTCGAACGACTCGTTCGGCGTGTATTGGAAGTGGCCCTTGATCTGTCCCGTCGCCACGTCAACGGCGATAGTCGAGGCGGTATAGAGGTTGTCACCCGGACGCTGATCGCCCATCCACGGTCCGCCGTTGCCGGTACCCCAATAGGCGAGGCCGGTCTCGGGATCGTAGTTGCCCGTCACCCAGACCGAGCCGCCGCCGGTCTTCCATTGATCGCCCTTCGGCCACGTCTCGCTTCCGGGTTCACCGGGCGCTGGAACGGTGTAGGTACGCCACAGCTCTTTGCCGGAATCTGGGTCATACGCCGCAATGAATCCGCGGATGCCGAGTTCCCCGCCGGATGTACCGACGAGCACTTTGCCGTTTGCCACGAGCGGCGCGAGGCTCATGTAATGACCGTCGCGGTTGTCGGCGACAGTGGTGGACCACACCGTGCGTCCGGTGCGCGCATCCAGAGCCATCAGCACGGCATCGCTGGCAGCCAGGAACACCTTATCGTCAAGCAGGCCGACGCCGCGGGTCGTCGGATGCCGATTGATGACCGTCGGCGCAAGTGGCCGGCGATAGCGCCACAACATCGTGCCCGTCGCAGCCTCAATGGCAATGACCTGACTGCCCGGTGTCGCGACGAACATCACGCCGTCGTGCACGATCGGAGCAGCCTCGTGCCCGTTGATCGCTCCGGTGGACAATGACCACACCGGCTTCAGTCGCGAAACGTTGGCAGGTGTGATCTGCGTGAGGGGACTGTAGCCCCACCCGTCATACGTCCGACGATTCATCCTCCAGTCGCCGTCGTCTGGACTGCGCAGGTGCGCCTCGGTGACCGGCGTGTAGTTGCGCAGCACGGCCGGCATGGGCGTCGGCCCGGACGGCGGCTGCGGCGGCAGCAGTGGCGGCGGAGACTCCTGTCCCCATAGCACTGCCACTGCGGCGAGAGAGAGCGCGAGCGAGGCGGGCACGGGCGCCCTGGCCATGGCGGGCGGATGCTATCACGCAGCGGTGGGACGATGAATCCGGCTGTCGATGGAGCCCTGTTCCTCGACGCCACATGTCTGCCCACATACTATCTGTTCATGTCAGATATGAACGCGCGTGCGCTCGACCGCGAGTTGAAGCGCGGCTCGGCGGAACTGCTCATCCTCTCGCTGCTCGAGGCGCGCCCGCGGCACGGCTATGACCTCAGCAAGTTGATCGAGACACGGTCGGGCGGCCAGTTGAAGTTCCACATCGACTCGCTTTACCCCTTGCTCTATCGCCTCGAGGAGCGCGGCTGGATCACGGGCACGTGGGTCGAGAAGGCCGATGAGCGCCGCCGCCGGTTCTACCGGCTGACGCCTCACGGCAAGCGCGTCCTCGCCCAGCAGCGGAAGACCTGGGACGCATTTGTCGAGGCCGTGCGGCGCGTGACGGGAGATGACCATGCGTAGCTGGGCGGAACACGTGCGGCCACGCTTGTCTACGTTACGCCTGTCGCCAACGCGCGAGAACGAGATCGTCGACGAGCTGTCGCAGCACCTCGAGGACCGCTGGCGTGAGCTGGTGGCGGGCGGAGCATCGGAGATCGATGCCACGCGTCTGGCGCTCACCGAGTTCAGCGAGGAGAACCTGCTCGCACGGTACATGGCACCGTTGCGGCAGGCGCATGCGCCGGTACAAATGACGCCCGGCGCCCCGGCGGGGCATCTACTCCGCGATCTCTGGCAGGACCTGCGGTATGCGCTGCGCATGGTGCGGCGGCAACCCGCCTTCAGCCTCACGGCGATCGTGACGCTCGCCCTCGGGATTGGCGCGACGACGGCAATGTTCAGTGTGGTCAACGGCGTCGTGATCAAGCCCCTGCCCTATCCCGAATCCGGGCAGGTCGTGACGATTGGCGTCTCGGCAGTGTTTGGAACCCAGCGTACGCCCGACTTTCCGCTGGCGCCCCGGATGTTCGCTTCGTACGCGGAGAGCGGCCGATCGTTCCGCGAGTTCGGCCTGTTCACCATCGGCGAGGCGACCGTTACCGGCCTTGGGAGTCCGGAGCACACGAACACGGTGCAGGTGACGCGAGGGATCCTGACGGCGCTTGACGTTCAACCGGCGCTCGGCCGATGGTTCTCGCCCGACGACCATCGCCCGGGCACCCAGGACACGGTGATCTTGAGCAGCGGCTACTGGCAGCGCCGGTTTGGCGGCGATCCAGACGTCATCGGGCGCGCGATGACGATCGACTCGAGACCGCGCGTCGTGATTGGTGTCATGCCCGCGAGCTTCACTGTGCGGGGAATCCCCGCGGATCTGATGCTTCCGTTGCGCTTCGATCCCATGCGCGTGGATCCTGGCCTGCTGCCGCCGGGCTTTTGTTGCCGCGGGATTGCACGGCTCAAACCAGAGACCACGCTGGCGCAGGCCAACGCCGATGTCGCCCGGATGGTCGACGCCTGGAAGCGAGTCGAGAATCGAGCGCAGCTGGAGGACCTCCAGCTTGGTCCGGCCGTGCGCCCGCTCAAGGACGATGTGGTGGGCAACGTGGGGAACGTCTTGTGGGTCCTGCTGGGAAGCATCAGCGTGTTGTTGGTGATCGCTTGCGCCAACGTCGCCAACCTCCTGCTGGTGCGCGCGGAGGGCCGTGGACAGGAACTGGCGGTACGCACGTCACTCGGCGCCGGATGGGGACGTATTGCCCGCGCGCTCGTGGTGGAGAGCCTGACGCTCAGCCTGCTGGGCGGTCTTGCAGGGCTGGGGATAGCGTACGGCGGCGTGCGCGTGCTGCTGGCCCTGGCACCGGCGA
>Ga0073934_10009142_pt1 | contig 12832 bp, 13 predicted proteins | sample LarsenN4metaG_FD_76834 | JGI IMG/M metagenome (GOLD analysis project Ga0073934, IMG submission 76834) | Hot spring sediment bacterial and archeal communities from British Columbia, Canada, to study Microbial Dark Matter (Phase II) - Larsen... ...
CGCGTGCGCGCCGTCAACCGCGAGGCCTGGGCGCTCGCCGCGCGGATCGCGCCCCACCTCGCCGCCGCCTGCCGCGCGGCCGTGGCCCTGCCGTTCCCCGTCAACCGCTACGCGGCGCCGGTGCCGGTCGCCCCATGATCCGCCTCGCGACCGGCGCAGACTTCGCACGCGACCCCGGGCTGCGCTGGGAGAACCCATCGGCCGGTGAGGCCGGCCGGTGGCCAGCGACGGGACTCTGAGACACAGGCCGGTCAGGAGGCCATCGTGAAGAAGCGGGTGGTGTATGCGCTGGACGTGGCCGCGATGGGGATGCCGGGAAGCGTCGGCCGGCGGGTCGAGTGCTACCGGCTCGGGAACTGGGTCTGCATGACGGGGCAGGCGGCCTTTACGCTGGACACGGGGCAGCTCGTGGGGATCGGCGACCCGGCCGCCCAGGCGCGGCAGTGCTGCGAGAACATCAAGGCGCTCATGGAGCGGGCGGGCGGCACGATGGCCGACGTCGTGAAGCTCACCGTGTACGTCACGGACCGGGCCTACCGGGCCGCGGCCTACCCCGTGATCCGGAGCTACTTCGGAGAGCCCCGTCCGTGCCAGACCGGCCTGGTCGTCAAGGGACTCGCCCGCGAGGAGATGCTCATCGAGATCGACGCCTGGGGGTTCATCGACGACCCGGGTAGCTGAAGCGATCGGCGCGGTACGGGGTCACGTCTACCGTCGTCGGCCGGCCCCCGACGAGCTCGGCGATGAGCTTCCCCGTGATCGCCCCGAAGGTCAGCCCGAGGTGCCCGTGGCCGAAGGCCAGGCCCACACGGATGCTCCGGCGAGGCGGCGGTGGACCCGTTCGCCCAGAGCCGGTGCCACGTGACCCCCGGATGGCGCTCGACCAGGCCGCCGGGGCGAGCCATGGCGGCCGAGACTCAGATGCCCCGCTGCCTCGCCCAGCGCTGAAGCGTACGGAGGCTCACGCCGAGGATCCGCGCCGCGGCCCGGCGGTCGCCCTGGACCTCGCCGAGCACCTCCTCGACGTACCGGGTCTGGAGCTCGGCCAAGCTCGGGCGCGGCCTCACGACCGCGGGCGCCAGTCCGGGCAGGGGCCGGACCTCGCGCAGCGTGACCCCCGGCCCCGCGGCGAGCGCGACCGCGCGGGCCACCGTGTTCTCGAGCTCGCGCACGTTACCCGGCCACGCGTGGCTCACGAGCCACTCCATCGCGGCGTCGTCGAATCCGGTGAGGCGCTTGCCGGTCGCGGCCGCATCGCGCTCGAGGAAGTGCTGGGCGAGGAGCGGGATGTCCTCGGTCCGCTCGCGCAGGCTCGGGAGCCGCACCGGGATGACCGCCAGCCGGTAGTAGAGGTCCTCGCGGAAACGGCCCTCGCGCACGCGGGCCGCGAGGTCGGTGTTGGTGGCGGCGATCACGCGGAAGTCGAGCTGCACGAGGTCCCGGGCGCCGAGAGGCCGCACGGCCTTGTCCTGCAGGACCCGGAGCACCTTGGCCTGGAGCGGGAGCGGCATGTCGGCGACCTCGTCGAGGAACAGGGTCCCCCTGTCGGCTTCCTGGAGAAGCCCCGATCGCCGTCGCTCCGCACCGGTGAAAGCACCGCGCTCGTGGCCGAAGAGCTCGGCCTCCAAGAGGCTCTCGGGGATCGCGGCGCAGTTGACCGGCACGAAGGGCCCCCGGCTCCTGGCCCCGGCGTAGTGGAGGGCGCGGGCCGCGAGCTCCTTGCCCGTTCCGACTCGCCCAGGATCAGCACGCTGGCGTCACTCGCCGCCACGGTGCGGAGGAGCTCCGGGACCGCCTTCATCGCGCGGGAGCGACCGATGAGGCCCTCCGAGCCGTACCGCTGCTCGACCTCGCGCCGGAGCCGCTGGTTCTCTTCCCGCAGCGCCCGGTCCTCGAGGGCCCGCTGGACCGCGACCGTGACCTCCTCGAGCGTGAACGGCTTGGTCAGGTAGTCGAAGGCGCCCTGGCGCATCGCCGAGATGGCCGTCTCGAGACTTCCGAAGGCGGTCAACGGTCGTGCCGGCCCCGGGCCGGCTCTCGACCATGATGACCCCACCGTGCTCGCGCACGATCTCGCGACAGATGGCGAGCCCGAGTCCGGTGCCCTGGCCCGGCGGCTTCGTGGTGAAGAAGGGCTCGAACACCCGCGCGAGATGCTCGGGGGCGATCCCCGTCCCGTTGTCCACGACCCCAAGCTCCGCGCCCGGCTCCCCCGCCGCCCCCGGCGCCGGACGCGCCTCGAGGGTGATCCGGCCGCCCGCCGGTGTGGCCTCGATGGCGTTGATCAGGAGGTTGATCACGATCTGCTGGAGCTGGTAAGGGTCGGCCATCGCCCGGGCCTTCGGGACGAGGTCCGTGACGAGCGTCAGCCCCCGCGCGCGCGCCGTCGGGCGCAGGAGCTCCGCGACGCTCCCGACGAGCTCGGCCACCCCGACGGGCTGGATCTCGGGCTTGCGGGGGCGGACCACGTCGAGTAAGGACATCATGATCGCGCGGATCCGGTCGATCTGCGCGAGGATGGCCCGGAGGGGCTTCGCCTGGGGGTCCTCGGCCGGGAGGTCCCGCAGGAGGGACTCGGCACGCCCGGAGATGACGTTCGGGGGCGTGCCGATCTCGTGGGCGACCTCCGAGGCGATCCGCCCCGCGACCACGAGCTGCTCGGCCTGCTGGAGCTGCCGCGCGAGCTCGAGGCGCGCCTCGGTCTCCTCGACGAGGCGGCGGTGGGCCGCCTCGAGCCGCTCCCCCATCTCGTTGAACGCGCGCGCCAGGCCGGCGAACTCGTCGTGGCCGCGGATCGCGATCGGCTCCGGCCGTCCCACGGCGAGCGCCCGCACGCCGCCCATCAGCCGCTGAATGGGCCGATCTCCCACGTGTAGGTCCCGCTCCCGGAGGCCCAGTTCGCCCGCTCAGCAGGCCTTCCGGCGCTGCCGGCGGTCCTGCAGGCGCTATCCGCGTTCGCGTGCGGTCACCGGGCCGGTCACTCGACCGCGACCCGTCTGAACGAACGCCCGCGAGGCATCGTCACCCCTTCGTACAGCTCGGCAAGCGACACGATACCGCTCGCAAGGCCTTCCGGCCGGAGCTGGCGAAAACGGTCGGTGACGACGACGATGCCGTTGAAGTGGTCGATGATCCAGTCGGTATCGACGAGGTACCCGACGGTCACAGCGTCACGGGCGAGCGAGTCGCCACCAGACGGTCCGCGTAGACCTCCGTGATCAGCACCTCGTTGCCGTCCTGGAAAGTCTTGGGCGGGCGAAACGGAACGGCCTCCTGGAAGGCCAGGAGGCCGTCGCTCAGTACCTTGGTTGCGGGGGCTGGATTTGAACCAGCGACCTTTGGGTTATGAGCCCAACGAGCTACCGGACTGCTCCACCCCGCGGTGCCAGCATCACGTTACTCGACGGCCCTCGACCTGTCAAGCTCGACGCCGGCGCCGCCGGCGAGGCGGCCAGCCGTGCGACCGAGCCATCCCCCGCGGGGCGCCGTCACCATGACCCGGTCGGTCTTCGTGGGCTGATATCGGCGGTATCGCGCGAGTTGCCACAGCACGCGCCAGGCGGCGCGCGTGGCGAGGAGCCAGTAGGTCTGGCACCGAAAGGTGGCGAGGAACCATTGGCCGGGGCTACGCCACCGGAGCGCGACAGGGCGCGGGAGATAGGGCTCCATGGCCTGGATCTCTCCCTGGGTCACGATGCCGCCCACCCACACGGTGAGAAACAGCGAGACGGTCGGCACGGCGACGGCGAGCCCGAACAGGATCGGGTGCTCGGCCCGGTAGGCGTAGGCGAAGTGCCAGCCGAGATAGCCCATCAGGGGATAGACGCCGGCGGCCACGGGCCACTCGACCACCTTGTTGACGACGTGGCGGATCAGCTGGGCGAGATTGAACGCGGTGGGGGCCCGGCGCCACGTCGTCCAGAGGTAGGCCACGTCGTCGAGGACGCCCTTGTACCAGCGGGCGTTCTGCCGGATGATCTTCTCTTTCGTCTCGGGGAGGTCGGTCAGCTCGATCATCGGCAGGGGGCAGATGGCGATTCCGCGTGCGCCGAGCATGTAGCCGAGGGTCGAATCCTCGGTGGCGCCCCGCGTGGGAAAGCCACCGAGGGCCCGCAGCACATCCAGGCGGACGAACTGGTTGTGGCCCAGGCAGATCTGGGAGCGGCGGAAGCAGAACTCCAGGAGGGGCCGCGCACAGCGGCCGAGCCACGATGGCAGGACGCGCACCACGGCGGCGATGGCGCGGATGCGCTTGGGCTCGTTGATGAGCCGGGCGAGCGAGACGCGCGTGAAGATGGACGACTGCTGGATGGCGCAGATGCGGCCCCGCGTGTCCAGCCTGTCCCAGTTGGCCAGGGACAGCGTCACGCCCTGGTACGCCCGGGCCCCCGGCCCGCCCAGCTCCTCGCCTGCGATCCACCGCAGGGTGTCCGGATCGGGGATGGAGTCGGCGTCCGAGACCGCGACGAAGACGCGGCGTGGGTCGAGGGCCGCGTCCTCCAGCAGGGCGGCCAGGGTCTCGGGTCGGAGGGCCCAGTTGAGCTGCTCCGCCTTCCGCCCCGAGCCCGGCATGACGAGATGCGTGAGGCGCTTGGCCTCGTAGGGGGGCAACTCCGCGATGAAACGACGGCAAAGGGTCCCGGTGCTCACGCCCATGGCCGGATGGGGCGCCGCCTCCTCTTCGGCCTTGGTGACGACGACGTACCGCACCTTCCCGTGCGGATACCGGACGGCCAGGAGCGTCCGTAGCGTGGCGGCGATGCCCGGCTCCTGGTAGGCCGCGACCAGGTGGAGGAACACCGGGGCCTCGGTCTCGCGTTCCAGGGTCTCTTCGGTGGGCAAGGCCTCGCGCCGGGTGTAGGCGGTCCGGATGAAGCGGACCGTCGTCGTCATGCCCTTCCAATCGATCCCGAGCTTCCAGGCGGCCCGGAGGTTGAAGAGCAGGGTGAGCGCGAACAGCCACGGGCTGAGCCACTGGGTCAGGTCCATGTCGTCCTCGAGAGGAACCGTTACGGGGCCGGGGGGTCTGGGGCGGCGCCGGCCGGCGCGCCCTCGGGCCGCGGGGTCCGCGGGAAGCGAAGCACGCGCTCGCCGGGGCGCACCAGCCCGAGCTCCTCGCGCGCCAGGCGCTCGATGACCGCGGGGTCGTTGCGCAGCTCGGCGATGGCGCGGGCGAGCCGCTCGTTCTCGGCTTCGAGGGCCTGCACCTGGCGGTGGAGCGCCTCGACCTGCCCCTGGAGACGCCAGAGCTGGAGGACACCGTTGTCCCCCAGGACGGCGGCGAGGAGGAGCCCCACCAGGAGGGCGGCGACGATCCAGCCCGGACGCAGCGCGCGTGGCCTCATGGGCGGAGCTGCCGCTCGACCAGGGCGCGGCCCGGCCAGCGGGCCGAGTCGCCGAGCCACTCCTCGATCCGGAGGAGCTGGTTGTACTTCGCGATGCGATCGCTCCGCGAGAGCGAGCCGGTCTTGATCTGGCCCGCGTTGACGCCGACCGCGAGGTCGGCGATGAACGTGTCCTCGGTCTCGCCGGAGCGGTGCGAGATGATCGCGCCGTAGCCAGCGGCCTTCGCCATCTCGACCGCCTCCAGGGCCTCGGTGAGCGTGCCGATCTGGTTCACCTTGACCAGGATGGCGTTGGCGGCCCCGCGCCGGATGCCTTCGGCCAAGCGGGCGGGGTTCGTGACGAACAGGTCGTCGCCGACCACCTGGAGCCGTCTGCCGAGGCGCCGGGTCAGGCTGACCCAGCCATCCCAGTCGTCCTCGCGCAGGCCGTCTTCGATGGACACGAGGGGGAACCGCCCCGCCAGCCGCTCGTAGACGTCGACCAGCTCTTCGGTGGTCCACGTCGCGCCTTCGCCGGGCGCGCGATAGCGGCCGTCGCGCCACAGCTCGTTCGCGGCCACGTCGAGCGCCAGCCAGATGTCTTCCCCGGGGCGATAGCCCGCGGTCTCGACGGCGCGCAGCAGGAGCGTGAGCGCCGCTTCGGTGCTCGGCAGGTCCGGGGCGAAGCCGCCCTCGTCACCCACCCCCGTCGTGTACCCTTCCGACCGGAGGAGGCGACGGAGGGCGTGGAAGACCTCGGCGCCGGCGCGCAGCGCTTCGGCAAACGAGGGCAGCCCAGCCGGCACGAGCATGAACTCCTGCACGTCGAGGCGGTTGTCCGCGTGGGCCCCGCCGTTGATGACGTTCATCAGCGGCAGGGGGAGGGTCCGCGCCGCCGGGCCGCCGAGGTACCGGAACAGCGGGATCCCGAGGTGATCCGCGGCCGCGCGCGCGCAGGCGAGCGAGACGCCGAGGAGGGCGTTGGCTCCCAGGGTCTCCTTCTGAGGGGTCCCGTCGAGGACGCACAGCGCCCGGTCGATCGCGGCCTGGTCCAGGGCGTCGAGCCCGACCAGCTCGGGGGCGATCACCTGCTCGACGTTCTTGACGGCCTGACGCACGCCGCGGCCCCCGAACCGGCGCTTGTCTCCGTCGCGAAGCTCGAGGGCCTCACCGCTTCCGGTCGAGGCGCCCGAGGGCACCGCCGCCCGGCCTTCGGCGCCGCTCTCGAGGCGCACCTCCACCTCGACGGTCGGGTTCCCGCGGGAGTCGAGGATCTCCCGAGCCCGGATCTCCGCGATGTCCGACACGCCGACTCGTCCCCCCGCTCAGGCTTTCCGGTTGAGGGCAAAGTCTGCCAGCGCGACCAGCGGCTCGGCGGCGGGCCCCAGCGCCGTCAAGGCCGCCTGCCCCTCCCGGGTCAGCGCCGCGGCCCGGGCGCGGGAGGCCTCCAGCCCGTGGTAGCCCGGGTAGGTCACCTTCCTCTTCCGCCGGTCACTGCCCGCCGTCTTGCCGAGACTCTCCAGCGAGCCCTCGACGTCGAGGATGTCGTCGACGATCTGGAACGTGAGCCCGACTCGCGTCCCGTAGCGGCTCAGCGCCTCGAGGGCGGGCCGGGAGGCGCCCGCCAGCAGGGCGCCCACGCGGACGGCCGCGCCGATCAGGGCGCCGGTCTTGTGCGTGTGGATGTACTCCAAGGTCTCCGGCGCCACCACGTTGCCCGCCGACTCCACGTCCACCGCCTGCCCGCCGATCATCCCGGGTGACCCGGCGGCCGCGACGATCTCGCTCAGCACCTCGGGGAGGACCCCCAGTGGCCGCGTCCCACCCGCGAAGTTGGCCACGACCAGCCCGAAGGCGTGGGTGAGCAGCGCGTCGCCGGCGAGGATCGCCATCGCCTCGCCGAACACGCGGTGGCTCGTCGGCCGGCCGCGGCGGTAGTCGTCGTCGTCCATCGCCGGCAGGTCGTCGTGGATGAGGGAATAGGTGTGGATGAGCTCGAACGCGCACGCGGTGGGCAGGACGTCTCCCATCCGGCCGCCGACGGCTTCGGCGCCGGCGATGACCAGGATGGGCCGTAGCCGCTTGCCTCCGGCGAAGACACTGTAGCGCATCGCCTCGTGGAGGCGGGGCGGGTACGCGTCGGCGGGCGGCAGGGCACGCTCCAGGGCCTCGTCCACCGCGCACCGCCGCTCGACGAGGTAGGCCTCGAGGTCGAAACTCACGACCCCGGCTCCCGGGCACGGTCGGCCGGCCCCCCGAACGCACCGGTCACGGCTGGTCCTCCTCCCACCGGAACGGCTGGGCGCGAAGCCCGCCCTCGTCTTGCATCAGGACCTCGATGCGACGCTCGGTCTCCTCCAGGCGGCGCGCGCAGAACCGGAGGAGCCCCGTGCCTTCCTCGAACGCCCGCAGGGACTCGTCCAGCGAGAGGTTTCCGGCCTCGAGCGCGCGGACGATCTGCTCGAGGCGTGCCATGGCGTCCTCGAACTTCAAGCCCTGGTCGGCCACGGGCTCGTCAGGCGCCACGACCTGCATCCCCCACCGCTCGTGTCCCGTTCGGGGCGTCCACGACCTCGACGCGGCACCCGAGGCTCCCGTCGGCCAGGCGCACGCGCACCGCGCCGCCGATACGGACCTGCCCGACGCGGGTGACGACCTCGCCGGACGGGAGCACGCAGATGCTGTAGCCGCGCGCGAGGCACGCGAGCGGACTCAGCGAATCGAGGCGTCCCGCGAGGGCCTCGACGGCGTGGCGGCGGCGCGTCAGCTCGCCGCGCGCGACCTGCTCGAGTCGAGACCGGAGCTGCGCGAGCAGCCGGGCCTGGTGCCCCAGCCCCGCGCGGAGGCGCTCCGGGCGCAGGGCACGGCCTGCCTGGTCGACCCGCCGCCAGGCCTCGGCGTGCCGGCGCCGCATCGCCCGCTCGAGGCGCGTCCCGAGATCGTCCAGCCGCCGGGCCCAGTCGCGGAGCGGTCGCGCCGGCTCGGTGAGGACCGGACGGCGCCCGAGGTCCTCGAGCCGCTCCCGGAGGCGCCGCACCCCGAGGCGCGACGCCCGATCCAGGCGGTCGGCCAGACCCTGGAGGTGGACGACGAGCTGGGCCTTCTCCCGCACCACCAGCTCGGCCGCCGCCGAGGGCGTCGGCGCCCGCAGATCCGCGACGAAGTCGGCGACGGTCACGTCGGTCTCGTGGCCCACCGCGGAGATGACCGGGATCTTGGACGAGGCGATCGCTCGGGCCACCGCCTCCTCGTTGAAGGCCCAGAGGTCCTCGAGCGAGCCCCCGCCGCGGGCGAGGACCAAGACGTCGAACCCCCCGAGGCGGTTCAGCTCCCGCAACGCCTGGACGATCTCGGGCGCGGCCGTCTCCCCTTGCACGCGGACCGGATAGATCGTCACGTGCACTCCCGCGAACCGTCGCGTGACGACCCGGAGGAAGTCGCGGACCGCCGCGCCGCTCGGCGACGTGACGAGGCCGATGCGGCGGGGGAACGGCGGGAGGGCGCGCTTGCGCGCCGGGTCGAAGAGCCCATCCGCAGCGAGGCGCGCCTTGAGCTGCTCGAGCGCGAGCTGGAGGGCGCCGAGCCCCTTCGGCTCCAGGATCTCGCAGACAAGCTGGTACTCTCCGCGCGCGGCGTAGACCTCGAGGCTCCCGAAGGCGAGCACGTGCAGCCCGTCGGCCGGCTCGAAGCGCACCCGGCGGGCCCGGCTCCGGAAGAGAACCGCGCGGAGTTGCGCCGTCTCGTCCTTGAGGGTGAAGTACACGTGACCGGAGGCGTGGACACGGAGGTTCGAGACCTCACCCTCGACCCAGAGCCCGGCGAAGCCGGTCTCGATCTCGCCCTTGACGGCGAGCGTGAGCTCCGAGACGGTGAAGACCCGCCGGCCGGGATCGAGCGCCGGGAGCGCCATCGGCGCTCAGTTGAGCCCGGCTGGAACCTTCGGTTCCGCCATCGACTGTCCCGGTCGCGACGCCGTCGGCTCGGTCACCGGCTCTCAACCCGCCCCGGCCTGGCGCCGGGTCGCCGCGAGCGTGTTACGCATCAGCATGGCGACCGTCATCGGGCCCACGCCGCCGGGCACGGGCGTGATCGCCCGGACGCGGGGACTGACCGAGGCGAAGTCGACGTCGCCGGCCAGCCGGCCGTCGGCCAGGCGGTTCACCCCCACGTCGACGACGACCGCGTCGTCCCGGACCGCATCGCCGGCCACGACGCTGGGACGCCCCGCCGCCACGCAGAGGAGCTCGGCACGGCGGGTGTGCGCGGCGAGGTCCCGGGTCCGCGTGTGACACATGGTGACGGTGGCGTGGCGCATCAGGAGGAGCTGGGCCAGCGGCTTCCCGACGATTCGCGACCGACCGACCACCACCGCCTCGACGCCCTTCAGCTCGATCCCGTAGTGGTCCAGGATCTCGAGGATCCCCGCGGGCGTGCACGGGAGCACCTCAGGCCGGCCCGCGAGCAGGCGACCGAGGTTCTGGGGGTGGAGGCCGTCGACGTCCTTCCGGGGATCCACCGCGTCGATCACCCGGTCCTCGTCCACTCCGGCCGGCAGCGGAAGCTGGACGAGCACGCCGTGGACCCCCGCGTCGGCGTTCAGCTCCCGGACGAGGGCGAGGAGCCGCGGCTCGTCCAGCCCCTCGGGGAAGAGGTGGTCCCGGGTGACGATCCCGACCGCCGCGCACGCGGCCCGCTTCCGCCCGACGTAGACCCGGGAGGCCGGGTCGTCGCCGACCAGGACGACCGCGAGCGTGGGGACCACGCCCCGCGCGCGGAGCTCCGCCACGCCCGCGGCGACCTCGGCCTCGACCCGCGCGGCCACGGCCTTCCCCCCGAGGATGAGCGCCATGTCCAACCGCCTCCTACGGGAGATCGCGCTGGATCCGCTCGATGGCGACGGCCCGGCCCGCGGCCGGATCGACGCGGATCACCGCGCCCTGGAGTCGGGTCCGGCCCTTGGCCGGCTCGAACCGGTTCGGCATGCCGGTGAGGAACCGCTGGAGCGCCAGCGACTTCTCGACGCCGATGACGGAGTCGATGGGCCCGGTCAGGCCGAGGTCGGTGATGAACGCGGTCCCCCCGGGGAGGACGCGCTCGTCGGCCGTCTGCACATGGGAGTGCGTCCCGACCACCGCGGACACGCGCCCGTCGAGGTACCAGCCCATGGCCTGCTTCTCGGAGGTCGCCTCGCCGTGCATGTCGACGACGATGATCGGCGTCTCGCCGTGAAGCCGCGCCACCTCCTCGTCGGCGCGGCGGAACGGGCAGTCGATGGCCGGCATGAACGCGCGGCCCTGGAGGTTCAGCACGCCGACGCGCTCCGCCCCGGCCTTCACGACGATGGACCCCACGCCCGGCGTCCCCACCGGGTAGTTCGCCGGGCGGAGCAGGAGGTTCTCCTTGACGATGTACTCGAGGATCTCCTTCCGATCCCAGATGTGGTTGCCGGACGTCATCACGTCCACGCCGCCGTCGAGGAACCCGCGCGCCAGCGCCGGGGTGATCCCGAACCCGGCGGCGGCGTTCTCCACGTTCGCCACGACCAGGTCCACCTCGAGCTCGCCCCGCAGGCGGGGCAAGAAGTGAGCCAGGGCCTTGCGCCCTGGCTCGCCGAAGATGTCCCCGATGCACAGGACCGTCAACACCCTCACACGATCCTCACCGGGCGTACTCGACCGCGCGATGCTCCCGGATGACCGTCACCTTGATGTGGCCGGGATACTGCATCTCGGCCTCGATGCGCTTGGCGATGTCCTTGGCCAGCTGGTACGTGTCGAGGTCCGAGACCTGATCGGACCTGACGATGATCCGGAGCTCGCGCCCCGCCTGGATCGCGTACGCGGCCTCCACTCCCTTGAACGACCGCGCGATGTCCTCCATCGCCTTGACACGGCGGATGTAGCTCTCCAGCACGTCGCGCCGGGCGCCTGGCCGAGCGGCCGAGATCCCGTCGGCCGCCTCCACCAGGACCGCCTCTACGGTCTCCGCCTCGGCGTTCTCGTGGCCCGCCAGGATCGTGTTCAGGACCGCACGCGGCTCGTTGTAGCGCGTCAGGACGTCGATCGAGAGCTCGACGTGGCTTCCCTCCTGCTCGTGGGTCAGCGCCTTGCCGATGTCGTGGAGCAGGCCGCATCGCTTCGCGAGCTTCACGTCGGCGCCGATCTCCGCCGCCAGCATGCCCGCGAGCCAGGCCACCTCCTTGGAGTGCTGGAGACAGTTCTGGCCGTACGAGGTCCGGTACCTCAGGCGCCCGACCAGCCTCACCAGCTCCGGGTGGAGCCCGTGCACCCCCACCTCGAAGCAGGCCCGCTCTCCCTCCTCCTTGAGGTGCTGGTCCATCTCCTTCTTGACCTTCTCCACCACCTCCTCGATCCGCGCCGGGTGGATCCGCCCGTCGGCGATGAGGCGCTGGAGCGCCAGCCGCGCGATCTCACGGCGGAGCGGATCGTACCCCGAGATGATGACGGCTTCCGGCGTGTCGTCGACAATCAGGTCGACGCCGGTCGCCAGCTCGAGGGCCCGGATGTTGCGTCCCTCCCGTCCGATGATCCGACCCTTCATGTCGTCCGAGGGCAGGTCCACAATCGACACGGCCGTCTCGACCGTGTAGTCCGGCGCCAGCCGTTGGATCGTGGTCGCCAGGACTTCCCGAGCTTTCCGATCGGCCCCTTCCCGCGCCTCCTCCTCGAGGCGCATCGCGACGAGCTTCGCCTCCCGCCGGGCCTCCTCCTCCATCTGGGCGAGGAGCTTCTGCTTGGCTTCCTCGGCCGTCATGCCGGCCACGCGCTCGAGCTGGTGCCGCTGTTCCTCGATCAGGCCGAGATACCGATCCTCCGCCTCCTTGATCCCGCGCTCCCGGGTCGCCAGCCCCTCCTCCTTCGCGTGGTACTCGCGGTCCCGGCGATCGAGCTGATCGAGCCGGCGGGTGACCTGCTCTTCCTTCTGGAGGATCCGCCGCTCGACGGCCTGGATCTCCTTCTGCCGCTCCTTGACCTCTCGCTCGAGCTCCTGCCGAGCCCGGAACGTGACCTCCTTGGCCTCGATGGCCGCGTCCTTGAGCTGGGTCTCGATGGCGCGCTGCGCGTCCTCGACGATGCGCCGGGCGTGCTGGCTGGCCTCTCCGATCTTGCGCGCGATGCTGGACTTCTGAACGAGCATCCCCCCCACCCAGGCGAGAGGGATCATCAGCCCCAGGGCGATCAGGACGAGGATGTATGGATCCAGGATCGTCACCTCCCGTCACAGCCCCGCTCTTGCCCGACCCTCGGTCGGGTGTCTGCGTGGCAACACGCTCAAATCGCCCAGATTTTATGCCCTGTTGCGCAGCGATGTCAATCAGCCTGAACACAGCCTGAGCATCGCGCGGCCCTGTCCGGGTCCCGGCCAGAAGCACGACGGGCGGGAGGATCTCCCGCCCGTCTCGCCGTTCCCCGCCTCTGCCGTGTGCTCGGCAGGTTCGAACCTGGCCGAAACCAGGTGGGCGCCCTGCCGGGGGCGTCAGGCTTCCC
>Ga0073934_10009144_pt1 | contig 12832 bp, 6 predicted proteins | sample LarsenN4metaG_FD_76834 | JGI IMG/M metagenome (GOLD analysis project Ga0073934, IMG submission 76834) | Hot spring sediment bacterial and archeal communities from British Columbia, Canada, to study Microbial Dark Matter (Phase II) - Larsen... ...
CCGACCGCTGCAACGAGCGCTGTCTCTACTGCATGCCCGAGGGGTATCACGGCTGGGAGCAAAAGCCGGATCATCTTACGGCCGCCGAAATCCTGCGAGTGGTGCGTGTTGCCGCGGGTCTGGGCTTCCGCAAATTCCGCCTGACCGGCGGGGAACCGCTCGTGCGCCGCGACCTCGTGGACCTGGTGCGTGAGATGGTGCGGATTCCCGGCGTCGAGCGGATCGGGCTTTCGACGAATGGCACTAAGCTGGCCGGACAGGCTGCCGCTCTGCGCCAAGCCGGGCTCTGCACCGTCAACATCAGCCTCGATGCTCTCTCCGCCGAAACCTATCACCGCGTCACCGGTGGTCGCGTCGCGGACGTGCTCGCCGGCATCCGTGCTTCCGTGGAGGCCGGTTTTGAGATGGTCAAACTCAACTGCGTCCTGATGCGCGGCGTCAATGAACCGGAAATCTGGCCGCTGGTGCTGTTTGCCGCCGAACACCGGCTTCCATTGCGCTTGATCGAATTGATGCCGGTGACCCGCACTGACGTGCTCCACGCTGGCAACTTCATGTCGATTGGGGAGGCCATGGCGATGTTGCGCGAACGGGACGAACTCATTCCTCAGCCCGACTGGCGCCTGGGCCATGGGCCGGCCAAGTATTACCTCCTGAAGCACTCCGGCGCCCGGGTCGGTTTCATCGGCGCGATGACGAACCTGCATTTCTGCGAGACCTGCAACAAGATGAGGTTAACAGCCGACGGCAAAATCCGGCCTTGCCTGGGGGACCACGGGGAAGTTGACCTGCGCGAGGTGCTCCGCCGCGCGCCGGACGACCAGGCGGTGCGCGACCTGCTGGAACTGGCTCTGCTTCGCAAACCGCTCGAGCATCAGTTCCGCAGCTCTTACCAGCCCTGCCGGCCGATGACCGCCATTGGCGGCTGATTGCAGTTCTCAGGCCCGGTTCCGACCCGAGACGGCCATGGCCATCTGCCTCGCCCGCAGTGAACCCGGCGTGAGGGGTCTTCAGTTTCCCGGGGTCTTCCTTTTGCGCCTTGCTTTTGGGCCTCGAGCCGCAAGAGTCCTTTGCGTATGAAGTCATGCTCACGGCGCGTCGTCTGTGCGTTTCAGTGCGCCATTACACCGCTTCTGTTCCTCTTCCCGTATTCCCCCGCCTGTTTTGCTGAATCGTCCGGCTCCGGCACGAATTCCGCCGCGTTGCCAGCCGGTGTGGCTTTGATCGATTGCTCGTTCGAGAATGCCTCCCCGCTCTGGTACGAGGGGGCGCCGGGTGGCACGATCAATCTTCACCTGCTCTATGATCACGAGCGCAACTCGCCAAATCGCGCGGCGGGACACATCCACTTTCGAATCGAGGCCGCGGCTGGATCGAAACTGACGCTGGAATTCCTTAACCTGGACAACATTTACAGCGGGCGCCCCGGGTCCGTGGCCCGGGAGCTTAAGACTATGGTTGTCTCGGAGGACGGACGCGTCTGGAAACCGGTTGCCTTGGAATCCCTCCCCGGAGAACGCGTGCGGCTGAAATTGGTTATGCCAGGGAGTTCGCTTTATGTTGCACGACTCGAACCTTACCGGCTTTCGGACCTCGAGCGCCTGCTTGGCTCTCTGCGAAAGCGCCCGGAAGTGCAGGTCGAGACCATTGGCGAAACCGTGGAAGGAAGGTCGATTGAACTGGTGCGCATTGGGAAGCCGGGGGCGCCCCATCGCGTGTTCCTGCGCGCCCGGGCTCATCCCTGGGAATCCGGGGGCAACTGGGTGGTCGAAGGCCTCATCGAGCGTCTCCTCCGTGCGGACGCCGCGGAACGCTACGGTGATCTGTGCGTCTACATGCTGCCCATGGCGAACAAGGATGGCGTGGCGCGGGGGCGCACCCGGTTTAACTTGCGTGGGAAGGACCTGAATCGCGATTGGGGAAGTCCGGCCGACCCCAACCTTGCGCCCGAGAACCACGCCCTGGAGAAGTGGCTCGAGCAGCGCATTGCGGAAAAGACCGCTCCGCAACTGGCGCTCGAACTGCATAACGACGGCGCGGGCAAGCTGCATATCAGCCGCCCGCCGGTCCCGCAACTCGAGCAGCATCTGAAACGCATGGAGTTGCTGGAGGGGCTCCTGCGGAAACTCACCTGGTTCACCGAAGGTTCGACGACCGGCGCCTACCGCAACACCGGGACCCTCGGGGAAGGATGGCTTGAACGCTATGGCATCGACGCGGTCGTGCACGAATTCAACTGCAACTGGATTGAAGGCGTGAAGGATTACCCTTCAGCAAAGCACTGGCGGGACTACGGCGCCGCCCTGCCGGATGTGTTCCTGGCCTACTTTGCCCGAGAACTACAACGCAGGTAGGGCGCGTCACTCCGTGCGCGCCGTCGTGCCTGTTCCCCAAGCCCCGTGCGCGCACGGAGTGACGCGCACTACCTGCTTGGGTGTGTTCAATCCCACTGACTCCTCAGTAAGTGACCCGCGGACTCCTCACCCCGTGGAGTCGGGGAACTGCCGGTGGGTTGCGCTACTCGTAACGCAGCGACTCGATCGGATCGAGGTTGGCGGCTTTGTAAGCGGGGTAAGTGCCGAACACGATGCCCACGATGGAGCAGATTACCAGGCCGATAATGATCCAATCGACCGGAACGACCGGGGGCAGCTTGAGCCAGATGGCGGTGGCGTTCCCGCCCAGGATTCCAAGCAGGACACCGATACTGCCTCCGACTTCGCAGAGCACCACCGCCTCCATGATGAACTGCGTCATGATGTTCCGTTTCTTGGCGCCGATGGCCCGGCGAATGCCAATTTCACGCGTCCGCTCGGTAACGGACACCAGCATGATGTTCATGATGCCAACTCCCGCCGCCAGCAGGGCGATCGAACTGACCACGGACACCCCGACCCGCACGGCCAGCGTGAAGGAGTTGAACTGGCTGATCAGCGAGTCGTTGGAAAAGATCTCGAAGTCGTCCTCTTTGCCGGGCGGCACCTTTCGGATGACCCGCAACAAGCCGCGCACCTGCTCGACGGTGTCTTCGTAGCTGGCCTGGTCGCGCGCCTGCACGAGAATGCTCAAGCTGCGGTTCCAGCGGCCGAACCGGTTCATGCCGGTGGTGACCGGAACGATGGCGAAGTTGTCCTGGTCGCCGCCCACCGAGGCGCCCTTGGCCTCGAGCACCCCCACCACGGTGTAATTGATGCCGTTGATCTTGAGCCGCTGATTGATCGGGGAGACCCGCGGAAAGACGGCTTTGGCCAGACTATTGCCCAGCACGCACACGTCGCGCGCGCTGTCCACATCGGCATCGAGCAGCAGGCGCCCTTCCTCCAGGATCCAGTTGCGCGCCCGGAAGCTGCCGGGCGTTTCGCCGAAGAGCTGCACATTGGGCGCGGTCTTCTTGTACTTGGTTTCCACCTGCCCGCCCCAAAAAGTGGTTTCCAGCCCGATGCTGGCCGGCAGCGTGGCTTTGGCTTCGAGCTGCATGCCGTGGGCCAGGGTGATGTTCTTGCGCCGCCAATACTTCTCCATGCCCTCCGGTCCGCTGAAATGGATGGCCGGCCATTTGTTCACCATGAACGTGTGGCTCCCGAGCTGGCTGATGTTCTTCTCGATGTCGCTCTGCATCACCCGCATCGCGGTCATCACCACGATGATCGAGAACACGCCGACCAGCACGCCAAGCAGCGTCAGCGCCGAACGCAGCTTGTGCGCCGCAATGGCCGACATCGCCATCAGGAAACTCTCCCGAATCTCACCCCGCAGAATGGCGCCGCGTTTCGATTTCATTCGTTTCTCAAGGCATCGACGGGGTTCATGCGCGCGGCGCGCCAGGCGGGGAAAAAGCCCGAGAGCAGCCCGGTGACGAGCGACACCAGCAGGGCAATGCCGACCACGCTGATGGACATGGTGACCGGCATGAACTGGCGAACGACGAACGTCAACAGCCAGGCGATGACAATGGCGATCGTGCCGCCGATCAGGCAAATGCTGGCCGCTTCCAGCAGGAACTGGGTCAGAATGGTCCGCCGCTTGGCGCCGATGGCTTTGCGGATCCCGATCTCGCGGGTGCGCTCGGCCACCGAAACAAACATGATATTCATGATCCCGATGCCGCCGACGAACAGCGACAGGCCGGTGATGAACAGGCCAATCGCCGCGATGGTCCCGCCCACTCGCTGGAACATTTTGATAAACTGATCCTGCTGGTTGATCGCGAAGTCGTCCGGCTCGGACGGCGCGAGCCGGCGGACATTGCGCATCACGCTGCGCAACTCGGCCTTCGTTTCCTCCAGTTGCTCCATCTCGGAAGCCCTCACCTGGATCCCGTAATCCGGGAAGTTGAAGTAAAACATCGTGAATTGCTTCAAGGGAATGATGGCCTGGTTGTCCAGGCTGAACATGCCAAGGAACGTGCCCTGTTTTTCGAGCACGCCCACGACTTCGAACGGGCGGTCGCCAATCGTCACCCGTTTGCCCAGGGGCGGCTCGCGCCGGAACAGGTTGGTGGCCACCTCGGAACCGAGAATGCACACGGGCCGGCCGCCCTGGACTTCCGCGGGGGACATGAACCGGCCTAAAGCGACCGACATGCTGCTGGTCTGAAGCATTTCATCCGTGGTGCCCAGGATGCGCACCGAGCCCGCCCGCCGCTTCTGGTATTGAACGGGCTGCTGGGTCTCGACTTCCGGCGCCACCGCTTTGGCCATGGTGAGCTGCTTCTTCAGCGCCGCCACCTGGGCCAGGGTTATCGGACGCCGTTTCTGCGCCTTCTGCCAATCCTCGTAGGAGTCGATGAACCAGTCGAACCGGCTGACGTAGAGCACATCCGCGCCGATGAAGGAGATGTTCTTGAGGAACGCCCGGTTCAGCCCCTCGATGGCCGTGCCCATCAGCGTGACGGTGACGATGCCGATAACGATGCCGAGGGTGGTGAGAATCGACCGCATCTTGTTGGCCCGGATGGCGGCCCACGAGATGCCAAGCCCCTCCCTGACCTCAGCCACGAAATTCACGGCTAGGCCCTCCCGGCCGCGAGGCACGCCGTCTCGGCGGGTTCGGCTTTGCGCGCGATTTCGTCGCTGGCGATCAGGCCGTCCCGGATTCGGATCATGCGCCGCGCGTGGCGGGCCACGTCTTCCTCGTGGGTCACGAGGATGATCGTGTTGCCCATGGCGGAAAGCCGATCAAACAAGCCCAGGATTTCGCTGCCGGTCTTGGTATCCAGGTTGCCGGTCGGCTCATCGGCCAGCAGAATCGAAGGCTTGTTCACGAGCGCCCGCGCCACCGCCACCCGCTGCCGTTGCCCGCCCGAAAGCTCGTTCGGCTTGTGGTGGATGCGGTCGCTCAACCCCACGCTCTCCAGCGCTTCCAAAGCAATCTTGCGGCGCTCCTCCACCGGCACACCGCAGTAAATCAGCGGCAGCTCCACGTTTCGCAGCGCATCCGAGCGGGGAAGCAGATTGAACGTCTGAAAAATAAACCCGATTTCCTTGTTCCGGATCTCCGCCAGTTCGTTGTCATCCATCTGGCTGACCAGCACGCCGTTCAGTTCGTATGAGCCGGAAGTCGGGCTGTCCAGGCAGCCGATCAGGTTCATCAGCGTGGATTTGCCCGAGCCCGAGGGCCCCATAATCGCCACATACTCGCCCCGTTCGATCTCCAGGGACACCTCGCGCAGCGCGTGGATCGTCTCGGCACCCATCTGGTAACGGCGGGAAATCTTTTGCAGTCGAATCAGGGACATAAGGAAGTCCGAAGTCCGGGGTCCGATTCCGCTGCAAAAGCCCAACGCCAAGAACCTTTGTCGAAACCTCTGTCGGAGACTTTGTCGGAAACCTTGTCGGAAACTTTGTCGAATTGGCCGGATTTCGACGGATTTCGACAAGAGTTCCCGACAAAGTTCCCGGCCAAGGCGCGAAACAGGGATTCTGCAAAAGAATCGGGGTCCGAAATCCGAAGTGATGACGGTGGCGGGATCGCTCTGGCGGAGCGGCCTGGGGTCGCGGCTGTGGGCTGCGCTGGGTGTTCGCGCCGGGAAAAATGCGGGTCCATGGGGATGCAGCGGCTAGGTTTCGGATTTCCGGTCAGGGTCCTTGTCTTTGTCCTTTTCCTTGTCCGTGAGCGTGCCCTTCCTGACCTTCTTGCCGTCCTCCAAATCGCGTGAAATGGCGCGGTAGCCCCCGGACACGACCTCCTGCCCTTCCTGGAGGCCCTCGGTGATTTCCCAATGGGTGTCATCGCTGATCCCGATTTTGACCGGGACCATCTTGACTTTGTCGCCCTCGAGGACAAACACGACTTCGATCGGTTTCGAGGCGTCCTTGGACTTCTTGTCGCCGGTGGCATTGTTGGTGCCCGAATCTGCGGACGCGACGCTGTTGGTGGTCGAATCCGATTCCGCCGACGCGACCGCGTTGGTCGGGCTCGTGGATTCGGGCGGGCGGTTGGTCTTGGCCGCAACCGTGGTTTCCGATTTCTTCCGGGTGTACTGGCTCGCCTCGCCGGACTTGCCCTTGTCCTTTTCCTCTTTGGTCTTGGGAACGCGCGTGGTCACACTGGCGATCGGCACGGCGAGCACGTTTGTCCGCGAGCGGGTCTCCACTTCGGCGGTGACGGACATGCCGGGGCGGAAAGGCTCCTTTTCCTTGATCCGGATTTTCACTTCAAACTTCGTGGCCTCGGTGCTGCTGGCGCCACCGGAAAAACCCAGGCCTTTCGAGGAATTGGCGATCTCCGTTACCTCCCCGGTGAACTTGCGGTCCTTGAATGCATCCACCTCCAGCCGGGCTTTCTGGCCCGGAGCGATCAGCACGATGTCGACTTCCCCAATATCGACGCGGGCCTCCATCTCGTTCAGGTCGGCGATGATCATGACGTCCGTTCCGGCCATCGTGGCGGTGCCGACCACCCGCTCGCCCAACTGGGAGTTGAGCTTGCTGATCGTGCCGGTCAGAGGCGATACGATGGTGGTTTTCGCCAGCTCCTCCTCTGCCCGGGCGAGGAAGGCGTTGGACATCTCCACCTGGTGCTTGGCGCTCTGCACCTGTGCCTTAGCCACCTCGTAGCTTGTGCGCACCTCCGTATACAACGAATCCGAAATGAGTTTACGCTCGTAAAGTTCCTGGTTGCGCTTGAATTCCGCTTCCGCGCGCGCCAAGTTGGCCTCGGCCGTCAGCAGCCCCGCGAGCGAGGATTTGTAGCTGGCCTCGGCTTCGTTGCGCCGGGCGATGTAAAAGTCCGGCTTGATCTTCAGGATCAGGTCGCCTTTCTTGACGGTGTCGCCCTCCTTCACGGGCAATTCGATGATTTCGCCGCTGACCTCCGGGCTGATCTTGACCTGGAGGACGGGCTGGATCTTCCCGTTGGCGACGACGATCTCCGTCAGATTGCGCCGGGCCACTTTCTCGGTCTGAACCGTGATGACAGGCTCGCGTTTGCGAAATATGGCCAATGCCGTCAGCCCGGCCACCACCAGGCCGATGACGGAAAAAACCAGGATTTTTCTGCCCTTCTTCGAAGCTGGCATTTAAGTGCTGTTATTAAGACACGGCAAACGCCGTTTTGTTTCACTCGACTCGTGCTATCGGCTAAACACCGCTTTGGCAACTGCCCCCAGCCCAAGGAAAAAGCCGGTGTAAGCCGCCCAAATCCCAAATACCCAAATGGCCGCCTTCGTGAACGAACTCCCGGTCAGCCGCGCCAATCCCACCGCTCGAACCCCAAGAATCCAGAATGTCATCACGCTCAGGGCGCCGAGGATCCCGTGCACCGTGTTCTGAGGGTCGAAATTGGGCAGCAACATGCCGGCATGCGGCCCGGCCCATAAACTGCCCATCACCACAATCATCAAGGTCCGCACAATGCCGTCCAGGATGCCAATCACCGAGGAGAGCCCCACCACCTCGACACATTTCATGTAGTCCACGTGGGCGTGCAGGGCTTTCGAAATCAGCCAAAGGAACAAGCCCCAGATGAATGGCGTCGTCAACGCGGTGAAAGGCGGGATGGCCATCGCGCTGATTTTCTGGCCGATCGCCCCGTACTTGGCCGCGGCGGCGCGCATCGCCTCCGCTTGCTCCTGGGATGGCTTCGTCCGCTCAATCTGCTTCTCGATGGCCTGCTCCGACATCTCGCTCAACTGATGCTGCACGCTGTCCTGGGAAAAGACGATCCAGGATCCAACCCAGCCGATGACGATGGCAATCAGGGCTGGCACCAGCCAATTGGCGACGGAGGGTGGACGAAGGCGAATGTCCTCAAAGACCTCCCCCGGAGTGGCAAGCATGTTGAACAGGCGCCCCCCAAGGGACATCGGCGGCGTCGCAGGAGTTTCCGGCGTGGGTTCACCCGCGGGTGAGAAGGGCGGTGGCTGTTCCATAGGCTGGTGGGGAACTCCTGAATTCAGTTGGCTGTCCGGCATGGATTCGAACCATGACAAAGAGCTCCAAAGACTCTTGTGCTACCATTACACCACCGGACAAGACCGCTCCAAAGTAACGTTTGAACGGCGGTGACGCAAAGAAAATTCAGACGCTTTCCTGCTCCTGCTCTTGCTCGTTTGGTTAAATCTGGGGCCTCATCGCCGGGGCGGACGTTCGGCGGACAGCGCGGCGCGACGTCCCTCTCGCCGTGAGAGGTTGCGCTTTTTCCCGGGCTCGTTCCTGGCCCCTCCGGCAGTGGGCGCTGGCCCCTCCGGCCAGGGCACCTCGCCAATAAGCCGGACGTTGCTCTGTTCCCGGCCCGTGAATTCATGATGGAAGCATTCCAGAAATCCGCCGGGCCGGGTATTACAAAGGCGTGGGACTTTTGGATCGGCTACCGGCGCCCCAACAGCAACTCAGATTCGCCGCCACAGCGCGCAAGCACGGAAATCGGCTCTCTTCCAGAGACCCGGCACACATGGCCTGACAGACAAGTTCCTCCCTATTCTCTACTTGCGCGCTTTTAGCGAGGTAGCATCTTGTGCCCAATCTAATGGCAGGAATCGTCCCTATCATGGTCCCGGAACCGGGTCAACGCCTCCAGCGATTTGTCGGCGACCGGATTCTCTTCACGATCAAGGAGGCGGCAGGCAGCCCGCGCCGGGGCTGGAGAGCATTTCTCCGGACGAATCTGGGCCGGGCTTCGCGCCTGCGACGCGAGATCATTGAAGCGCACACCTGTGGGATGCCGCCCGCCGGCAGCTCCTGGTGCGACCTTCCGATGGCGCAGACTGCGGAAGGCTGGCAAATCGAAGTGCCCCTGGCCGAGACCGGTTTCTTCAAGGCCAAGGCCTACCTCAGCGATACGCGCGGCTGGCAGCATTGGCCGTCCGGGCCGGACGTCACGATCTCCGTCCACCCGGACTCCTGCCGCAGCGGCAACACGATCTACTGCGCATTCACGCGGATGTTCGGCCCCAGCAAAACCGAGGCAAAGTCTGTTCCGCCCGATCCCGTCATCACACGGCTGGACGAGGCAGGCTACGCCGTCATCCCGCCTTCCGGAAAGTTGCGCGATCTGAAAGCCGCGCTGCCGCACATCGTCGACGTGCTCCGGTGCCGGATCCTGCACCTGCTGCCGATTCACCCCACGCCGACGACGTATGCCCGGTTCGGCCGGTTCGGCAGCCCCTACGCCGCTCTCGATCTCACCGCGATCGATCCCGCCCTGGTCGTGTTCGACCGCCGCACCACAGGCGTCGATCAGTTCTGCGAACTCACTTATGCCACGCACCTGCGCGGCGCGCGCGTTTTCCTCGACATTATCATCAATCACACCGGCTGGGGATCCGTCCTGCAGGAGAATCACCCGGAGTGGTTCCTGCGCGACCCGAACGGCGCCTTCGTCAGCCCGGGCGCGTGGGGCACCACCTGGGAAGATCTGGTGGAGCTGAAGCACCAGCACGTCGCCCTTTGGGATGAGCTGGCGGAGACTTTCCTGATCTGGTGCCGCCGCGGCGTCGATGGATTCCGCTGCGACGCCGGCTACAAAGTGCCCACCGTCGCCTGGGAATACATCATTGCGCGTGTCCGTGAGGAGTTCCCCGACACGGTGTTCCTGCTGGAAGGCCTGGGTGGCGCATGGGAGATCACCGAGACTCTCCTGCAGGAGGGCGGAATGCAGTGGGCCTACTCCGAGCTGTTTCAGAACTACTCGCCGCAGCAGGTGTCCAGTTACCTCGACCATTCCTTGCGGCAGGCGGGGCGTTCGGGCCTCCTGGTGCATTACAGCGAAACACACGACAACGCCCGGCTCGCGGCGAAGGGTCGCGCCTGGTCGCTGCTGCGCAACCGACTTTGCTCGCTGGCCAGCGTCAGTGGCGGGTTCGGGTTTACCTGCGGCGTGGAGTGGCTGGCGACCGAACAGATCAAGGTGCACGAGAGTCGCGGCATGGCCTGGGGCGCCGCCGAGAATATCATCCCTGAGCTTGCCGCGCTGAACACTCTCCTGCTCGACCACCCTTGTTTCTTCGATGGCGCCACAGTGACCCGCATCAGCACCCCCGATTCCGCGGTCCTCGCGTTGACCCGGACTTCGGCGGACGCCAGGGACAAGGTCCTCGTCCTGGTCAACACGGATCCCGCCAAAAAGGCGGCCATCGAACTCGAGAGCGCGGGGCTTCCCGGGCTCGATTCGTGGGTGGACTTGCTGGGCCAGGCGAGCCCGCACGTCTCCTCGCGCGGGCACGGCAGGTGGAAAATTCAGGTGCCACCCGCCGCTGCCTATTGCCTTTCACCGGCCCCACGCCCAAGCGGTCTGCACGGCCAGTCTTACCGGGACGCCCGGGCGCGCGCGGCCTGGGCCGTCCAGGCGATTTGCAGCGTCGTGCCAATTCAGTCGGTGGGCCCGCTTCCCTGGCCGTTCCTGGCGGAAATGGTTGAGCGTTCTCCAGCCGCGTTTCTGGCCGCCGTGTCCGTTGCGGCGGATGCCGCAGCCCGAGCAGGAGTTGAAGGCCATCGCTACTCGCTTGACGAGCGGACGCTCGCCCAGGCCCTGGCGGATGCCGGGACCGCGCACCGCTACCCCAAGGTCATCCGCTGGTCTCTCGTCGATTCTCGCCGGGTTGTTCCTGTCCCGCCAGGGCACTGGTTGTTGGTGGAGGACCGGGCGCCGTTCCGCGCCCGGCTCACGGTGCGCGGCGAACTCTCTCCGGCCAACCGCGTCTCTTTTCCGGCGGGAGGCGGCCATTTCGTCTGCTTTGCGCCCCGGCCGGCCTCCGCTGAAGCGGAACTCCAGTTGGAGCGTTACGAGGAGGCGAACCCGCTGATCACCGGGCGCCTGTTGTTCCTGGACCCGGAACCGGCCCAGTCCCCTTTGGCGCGGCCGGCGGCTTCGTTGCGCCCGGAGGATGTGGTGCTGCTGACGAACGGCCGCGGCGGCATGGCCCGCCTCTGCGTTGATCTCGGCCGCATCACGTCGAAATACGATTGTGTGCTCGGCGCCAATCTGCATCCGTCCGTGCCGGTCGACCGCCACATTTTCGTCAAACGCATTCGCGTTTGGGTGAACGCCGACGGCTTCCTCACTCCGCTCGACTTCCGGAGCCTGGCCGAGTTCACACCGGGACCGCCCGCCGAATGGTCCTTCGTGGCCAATGCCGGGGATGGCCGCACGGTTCAGGTGCGCGTTGCCGCCAACATGCTCCGCTTCCGGAACTCCGTCGTGTTTCGGTTCAGCCGTCCCACAGCCGCCAAGGCGTCCGGCATCCAGTTGCCTCCCAACGCCAATGTCAGCCTCACCGTCCGCGTCGACCTCGAGGACCGCAATTTCCATTGGGAGACGAAGCACAACGACGGCGCCGAGCATCATTTCCGTTCCCACACTCACACCCTGGGCACTGACGCGAACCCGGGATTCCAGTTCACCCCAGCCTCCGACCGCCGGCTGCGCGTCACCGCTTCCGCCGGCGTTTACCATCCGCAGCCGGAGTGGTGCGACAATATCCCCCATCCCGTGGAGCAAACGCGCGGACAGGCCGGCAGCGGCGATGCCTTCAGTCCCGGCTGGTTCGAGTTGCCTCTGCCCAAAGGCGCGGATGTCTCTCTTGCCCTTTCTGCCGACCCGGATGAGCCTCCGTCTGGCACGCCCCTCGCGGAGCCTCCCGCAGCCGGAGACACCTTTGCCGATCAACTGGTCCGGGCGGCCCGAAGCTTCCTGGTGCGCCGAGGCGACGGTGAAACCGTCATCGCGGGCTACCCCTGGTTCCTCGATTGGGGACGGGATACGTTCATTTGCGCGCGCGGCCTGCTTGCCGCGGGGTTCGTTCAGGAGGTCCGCCGGATCGTCCTGACCTTTGCCGCCTTCGAACACAACGGCACACTGCCGAACATCATCCACGGGGAGGACGCCTCCAATCGTGACACTTCGGACGCGCCGCTGTGGTTCGGGTTGGTCTGCGCGGAACTGGTCGCGGCGGGGGATTCCGGGCTTTATTCCCAGCCGGTCGGAAAAGGCGAGCGCACGGTCGCTCAAGTGCTTCACAGTATCGCCAGCCACTACGCCCGCGGCACGCCCAATGGCATCCGCATGGACCCGGATTCCGCGCTCATCTGGAGCCCGAGCCATTTCACGTGGATGGACACCAACTACCCGGCCTGCACCCCGCGCCAGGGATATCCCATCGAGATCCAGGCACTCTGGGTGCGGCTCCTGGAACAGCTCAGCTCACTGCCCGGCGTGGGCCGCGATCTGGACCATGCCGCGCTGGCTCGCCAGGCCCGCACGAGCCTCGAACAGCTCTTTTGGCGCGAAGCGGAGGGCTTCTTCTCGGACGTCCTGCTCGCCCCGGCCGGTCAGCGCGCTGCGAACGCCATGGCCGATGACGCCCTGCGCAGCAATTGCCTGCTGGCTGTCAGCC
>Ga0073934_10009146_pt1 | contig 12830 bp, 9 predicted proteins | sample LarsenN4metaG_FD_76834 | JGI IMG/M metagenome (GOLD analysis project Ga0073934, IMG submission 76834) | Hot spring sediment bacterial and archeal communities from British Columbia, Canada, to study Microbial Dark Matter (Phase II) - Larsen... ...
CTCCGCGCGAAGGTCGACGCCGGGCTCTCGCTGGTCATCACGAACATGTTCTACGTGAACGCGCACTACTTCGCGTTCGTCGACCGGGTGCGGAAGGCGGGCATGGACGTCCCGATCGTCGCCGGCCTCATGCCGATCACGAATCTCCGCCAGATCACCCGGATGGCGGAGCTCTGCGGCGCCGAGTTCCCCGCGCCCCTGGCCGCCCGTCTCGAGGCCCTCCAGGACGATCCGCAGGCCTCGCTCGGGGTCGCGATCGAGTGGACCACGCGCCAGTCGATCGAGCTGCTCCGGGGCGGCGCCCCGGGCCTCCACTTCTACACCCTGAACCAGTCGCCGGCGACGCGCGCGATCTTCCAGAACCTCCGCGCCGAGGGGCTGGTCCCCTGAGCGAGGCCCCGGCGCCTTGCGACGACCGCGGGCAGCCGGTAGACGCGTGACCTCCATGGCCGATCTGGAGGACCACGTCCGCGCGCTGCTGCACGCCCTCGACCCCGAGCCCGAGCGGGAGGGTCTCCGGGCCACGCCCGCCCGGGTCGCCCGTGCGCTCCGCTTCCTCACGAAGGGCTACGCCGAGGATCCGGTGCAGGTCATCAACGGCGCGCTCTTCACCGAGCGGTACTCCGAGATGATCCTCGTGAAGGACATCGATTTCTACTCGCTCTGCGAGCACCATATCCTGCCCTTCTCCGGCAAGGCGCACGTCGCCTACATCCCCCAGCGGAGGATCGTCGGCATCAGCAAGATCGCCCGGCTCGTGGAGGTGTTCGCGCGCCGGCTCCAGGTGCAGGAGCGGATGACGACGCAGATCGCCGGCACGATCGCCGAGCAGCTCGATCCCCTCGGCGTGGCGGTGGTGCTCGAGGCCGAGCACCTCTGCATGCGGATGCGCGGGATCGAGAAGCAGAACTCCCGCGTCGTGACGAGCGCGATGCTCGGCGTCTTCCGCGACCACCAGAAGACGCGCGAGGAGTTCATGCAGCTCATCGCGCGGGGGTGAACTCCGCGTGACCGCCGCCCGGCTCGCCCGGCGCTGCCTCGCGCTCCTCGGCCCGGTCGCCGGGCCGGTCGCGGTGGCGGGCCCGGGGGCGGGACGGCTCCGCGCGGCGCTGGCGGCCCACGTCCTCGTCGCGGCGGACGGGGCGCCGGCCGCGGCGGCGGTCGTGTCGTTCTGGGGCAGCGCGCCGGCCGTGGAGGATCGCCGGGCCCTCCTCCGCGGGCTCGCGAGCCGGCTCCACCCGGGGGCGCCGCTGCTGCTGGTCGACCACAACCAGCCGCGCGCGGCGTGGCGGCGCCTGGTGGCGCTGCCGCTCCTCCTCGCGGCCGGCCTCGGGCCGGCGCGGGCGCGCCATCCGGCGGCGCGCGAGCTCCAGGCGCTCGGCTTCGCGGTCGAGCGCCTGCGGCTGGCGGACGGGGAGCGCATGCAGCTGGTCGTCGCCCGCCGGACGGCGGGCTGACGGCGCGCACCCACGCCGGCGGGGACGTCGTCCCGCGGGCCGGCGCGGCATGCGCGCGCGCCGCCGGGTCACGCGATCGCCGCCACTCCCCGGTGCCCGGTGCGGATGCGGACGGCATCCTCCACCGGAACGACGACGACGTCGCCGTCGCCGTCGATCCGTCCCGTGCGCGCCGCCTCGGCGAGCGCGTGCGTGACCCGCTCGACCAGATCCCGGTGCACGAGGACCTCCACCTTGATCCGCGGCTCGGAGTCCACCGAGACGGCCGTGCCCCGGTAGCGCTCCGTGCGGCCGCCCCGCCCGCCGAGCCCCTTCACCTCCGTCACCGTGACGCCGAGCGCGCCGGCACGCGTGGCGGCCTCCTTCACCTCGTCCAGCTCGAACGGACGGATGATCGCCTCGACCCGCTTCACGATCCGCCTCCTATACGCGCTCGCTCGTCGCGAGCGTCGAGGTGGACATCGCCATGCCGTAGGCAGGCACCCCGGCGGGCGCCGGGTCGCCGCCGCCGACCGGCGGGATGTCGTAGGCGTGCATGCCGTGCTCCCCGATGTCGAGACCTTCCATCTCCTCCTCGGGCGACACGCGAATGCCCATCGTGAGCGCGATCGCGTACCAGACCGCGAGCGAGCCGACCAGCGTGAAGGCGCCCACGTAGAGGACACCCTTCAGCTGCACGAAGAACTGCGCCGCGCGCGAGAGGCCGGTGGCGAGCCCCGCGACGTCGGTCGCGATCTGGTTGTCGTAGAAGAGGCCGAGCGCGAGCGTGCCCCAGATGCCGTTCACGAGGTGGACGGAGACGGCCCCGACCGGGTCGTCGACCCGGACCCGGTCGAACGCGAGGACGGCGAGGACCACGAGCACCCCGCCGACCAGGCCGATGACCGCCGCCGAGCCGACGCTCACGAAGGCGCACGGTGCGGTCACGGCGACGAGGCCGGCGAGGCAGCCGTTCAGGATCATCGAGAGGTCCGGCTTCCCGAGGAGCATCCACGCAGTCATCATCGCGCTCAGCGCGCCGGTGGCCGCGGCCATGTTCGTCGCGACGAGGATGTGGGAGATCGCCGCGCCGTTGCCGGCGGACATCGTCGAGCCCGGATTGAACCCGAACCAGCCGAGCCAGAGGATGAGGACACCGAGCGCGGCCGACGTCATGCTGTGGCCGGGCATCGGCCGGGGCTTGCCGTCCTTGCCGTAGCGTCCGAGCCGGGGACCGAGCACCAGGACGCCCGCGAGCGCCGCCCAGCCGCCGACGGAGTGGACGACGCTCGAGCCCGCGAAATCGCGGAAGTCGTTCGCGCCGAGGAACCCGCCGCCCCAGATCCAGTGGCCGGTCACCGGATACATGAACGCGACCAGGATGAAGCTGAAGACGAGGAACGACTTGAACTTGATGCGCTCGGCGACCGCGCCCGATACGATCGTGGCGGCGGTGCCGGCGAACACGAGCTGGAAGAAGAACTTCGCCCAGAGCGGAACCGGCGTCCAGTTGATGGCCGAGTACACGCCCTCGTACGTCGCGGTCGAGAAGGGGTTCATCGCCGCGTAGGACTCGCCGAGGGCGGGCGAGTTGTCGGCCCCCGACACGAAGAAGAGGCCCTGCGTGCCGACGAACCCGGTGCCGTCGCCGAACATCAGCCCCCAGCCGAGCACCCAGAAGGAGATGGTCGAGGCGGCGAACACGATGAAGTTCTTCGCGAGGATGTTCGTGGTGTTCTTCGCGCGGCAGAGCCCGCTCTCCACCAGCGCGAAGCCGGCGTTCATCCAGAACACGAGCATGGCGCACACGAGCACCCATACGGTGTCGACGCCGATCCGGAGCGCGCTGCTGTTGTCGATCATGCTCCGCCATGCGTCGGCCGTGATCGAGGCGGCCGCCGCTGCCTCCTCCGCGCCGGCGGGCGTCGCCAGGCCGGCGAGTGCCAGCGCGAGCGCCCCCGGGACGAGCCCTCGGGTCGTGCGAGCAATGGATGTCACCGCGTGATCCTCCCTCCAGGTGGGTGTACGCGCGGCCGGGTGCGGCGCGCATGACGCGGAAACAGCAACGGGTGTGCCACGAGGGCGCGGCGGCGGACGGCGGCTCGGCACGCGCGGCGCGTGTCGCGTGCCGCCTGCGCCCGCAGCCGGTGCCGCGCGATTGGGCAGCACCGGCTCCGTCGGACGCGTTCGAGGGCGCGGCAGACGCGCCGATGCGCGACGCGCGGCCGTTTCGGCGCCGGCGCATTCGGTCGCACCGAATGGCACCCGCGTTGCTGGCGTCTGCGGAACCTGGCCCCCGGACACCCTCCCGCGGGGCCGCGGCGACCGGCGCGACGGTGCGGGGGCCCCGTCGCGCCGGTCGTGCGCGCCGTCTCCCGACGGCGGCTGCTCCGCGGGCCGGGGGACGTCGCCGCGCCGGCAGGCGAGGACCCACGCGCTGCCCGGACGCGGCTCGGGAGACCGTCCCTCGAACGACGGCCGGCGCGCGATCGGAGCGTGGTGCTCGCGGACCCACGCGTCGCCGGCCGGGCCCTCGGCGAGCGCCGCGCCGCGACCGTGGCGACCGCGCGGTCCGCCGGCCCGCGCGTCAGAAGCGCGCGAACCAGGGCGTCGCGCGTGCGGCCGGCCCCTCGATGACGATCTGGTACTGATCGAGGAGCTTGCCCTGCGCGCGCAGCCAGCGGGCGAGGGCGACCGCGTAGTCGACGTTCGCCTGCACCTCGGCGGCGCGCGCCGACGTGAGACGGGTCTGGAAGTCGAGCAGATCCTTCGTGGTGGCCATGCCGACTTCGTGCCGCTTCTCCTGGTTGCGGAGGTTCTCTTCCGCCAGCTCGCGTGCGACGCGCGTCGTGTCGATCCGCTGGCGTCCGGCCGTCAGGTCGGCCGCGGTCTGCCGCACCTCGAAGGTGATGTTGGACAGCAGCTCGCGGTGGTCCAGCTCGGCCTGGTTGCGCTCGATGGTCCGCTGGGCGTAGTCCGCGCGGGCGAGGGCGTTCGAGAGCGGAACCTCGAACTGGATGCCGAACGAGTAGCTGCGGAACTCGTTGTCGAACATCCGGTCGTAGGCGTCGGCGCGGCTTCCGCCGAACGGCGACGCGCGCTGGGTGCAGCGGAACTTCGTCGCGCCGGGGATGATCGCGTTCGCCGAGCCCGGGATGGGGGAGCAGTCGAGCCGCGGATCCGGGATGTCGAGGACCGCCGTGCGCGCCCGGCTGCCGCCCGCGATCGCGTTCACGCCGTAGCCGCCGACGAGGTCGACCCGCGGAAGGAGCTGGTTCTGCGCGATCTTCTCGTTCAGCTGACGGGCGCGCACCGTGTGCGCCGAGGCGAGGACCTCGGGCCGCTCGACGAGGGCCGTCTCGAGCGCCCGATCGACGTCGACGTCGGGCTCTTCCGGCAGCTCCGCGCGGAGCTCCGGGGCCGGCAGCGGCTCGAGCGTCCGCGGCACGAACTTCCCGTCGGGCGAGTAGAATGCGAGCTGCGCGAGCCGCTGCCGCGTGACCGCGAGGTCGTTCTCGGCGATGATGACCTGCTCCTGGCGGCTCGCGGCGTCGGCCTGCGCCTCGAGCACCGCGACCGGCGCGAAGAGCCCGACCTTCACGCGCGCCTCGTTCTCGACGACGGTCCGGTCGGCGAGCGCCTTCGACTCGCGCTGCACGTTGAGATTGGCGCGGGCGCGGACGACGTTCCAGTACGCGATGATGACCTCGGTGACGAAGTTCGCGAGGTCGGCCTCGTACTGGCGGAGCGTGGCGTCGGCCTCCTGCTCGGACACGCGGACCACGAGGTACGTGAAGTCCCAGCCGAAGTCGCGGAGGAGGGGCTGGATGACCGAGAAGCTCAGGTTGGGCGTGTACTGGGGCCGGAGCGAGATGAAGCTCTGGTTGTTGTCGAGCCGCTCGTTCAGGCTGTCCAGCTGGAGGATCGTCCCGGTCCGGAACGTCTTCAGGAGGTGGAAGTTCGCGAACCGCTGGTCGACGTTGTTGACGGCCGTGGTCGACAGGCCCGAAGCGTTCGGCGTGGTGCTCTGCACCGACCGGACGTCGCCCTGGAAGCGCGGGTCGAACTGGCTCTGCGCGCGGAGGATGCCTTCCTCGGCGTGGAACGGCTGGAGCCGCTGCGCGGCGATGCCGGGGTTGTTGGCGAGCGCGAGCGCGATCGCCTCCTTCAGCGACACTTCCTGCACCTGGTCGTCGCGCGTGACGGGACGCGGGACGTCGAGCGCGGGACTCTCGCGGACGCCGGGCCGCCACTGGCTCGGCAGGCTCGGGAAGCCCCACCACGTGTTCTTCCCGGGCGACCTCGGCGCATCCGCCGCGGCGACGCCGCCCGCCAGCGCGCAGAGCACGACGGCGACGACGCTCCACGAACGAATCATCGAAGCAGCCGGGTAACGGATACCGCTCGGGGAGTCAAACGAATCGGCGCGCCGCCGCGACCGAAAGCGCCGTGCGCATCCACGTCCACGGAGCGACCTTGACAGAGACGCGAGCCGGCGGCTAAAGGTCCGCTCTCGCACGACTGGCGTTTGCGTGGAATCGACCACGGGGGAGTGCTGAACGACCAGCGGACCGAACGCCTGGGCCGCTGAAGCACTACGGGTTCAGGATTTTCTCGTGATCAAACGCTACCTGTTGGCCCCTGGTCCCACGCCGGTCCCTCCGGAAGTCCGCGCCGCGATGGCGGCGCCGGTGATCCACCACCGGACGCCGCAGTTCGCCGCCGTCCTCGGCGAGGTGCAGGAAGGGCTCCGCGAGCTCTTCGGGACCGCCGGCGAGGTGCTCGTGCTCGCGGCGTCCGGCACCGGCGCGATGGAGGGCGCCGTGACGAACCTCCTCTCCGCGGGCGACGAGGCGGTGGTCGTGAACGGTGGGAAGTTCGGCGAGCGGTGGACGAGGATCTGCCGCGCCTACGGCGTCACGGTCCACGAGATCGCCGTCCCGTGGGGCGAGGCGGTCGATCCGCGGCAGGTCGCCGCCGTGCTCGACGCGCACCCGAGGGCGCGCGCGCTCTACGTCCAGGCGAGCGAGACGTCCACCACGGTCCTCCATCCCGTGCCCGAGCTCGCCGCGCTCACCCGGACGCGCGACACGCTCCTCGTGGTCGACGGCATCACCGCGGTCGGCGTGCTCGACCTCCCCATGGACCGCCTGGGCATCGACGTCCTGGTCACCGGCTCGCAGAAGGCGCTCATGGTGCCGCCGGGCCTCGCGTTCGTCGCGCTCTCGCCGCGCGCCTGGCAGGCGGTCGCGCGCGCCACCCTTCCGCGCTTCTACTTCGACTTCGAGCGCGAGCGGAAGGGCGTGGCGGAGCGATCGACCGCCTGGACGCCGGCGATCTCGCTCGTCTACGGCCTCCGGGCCGCGCTCGCGATGATGCGCGCGGAGGGCTGGGCCAACGTCCACGCGCGGCACGACCGGCTCGCCCGGGCGACGCGCGCGGGCACGGCGGCGCTCGGGCTCCGTCCCGTCGCACCGAAGGCGCCGAGCCCGGCGGCGACCGGCGTCTGGCTGCCCGACGGCATCGACGGCGGCGCGCTCTTCCGGTACCTGCGCGATCGCATGCTGGTGACGTTCGCCGGCGGCCAGGATCGGCTGAAGGGGAAGGTCATCCGGATCTCGCACCTCGGCTGGGTCGGCGCGTTCGACGTCGTCACCGGCCTCGCGGCGCTGGAGCTCGGCCTCCATCGCTTCGGCGCGGCGGTGCGGCTCGGCGCCGGCGTGGGGGCGGCCGAGGCGGTCCTCGCCGAGGGGCTCCCCCCGCGATGACGGCCCCCCGCCAGCGCGTGCTCCTCGCCGATCCGATCAGCGTCGCCGATCCCGACTTCCGGCCGGTGCTCGAGGCGTTCCCCGACGTCGAGTTCGTCACCGGCCACTCGAGCGCGCCGCCCGAGCAGCTGCCCGCCATCCTCGCGGAGGGCTGGGACGGCATGGTCGTCCGCAGCCGGACGAAGGTCACCGCGCAGGTGCTGGAGGCGGCCGGGTCGCGGCTCCGCGTCGTCGGGCGCGCCGGCATCGGCGTCGACAACATCGACGTCGCGGAGGCGACGAAGCGGGGCATCGTGGTCATGAACACGCCCGGCGGCAGCAACGTCACCACCGCCGAGCACGCGATCGCGATGATGCTCGCGCTCGCGCGGAACATCCCGCAGGCGTCGGCGGCGGTGAAGGCGGGCCGGTGGCCGCGCGACCGCTGGATGGGCACCGAGGTCTGCAACAAGATCCTCGGGATCGTCGGCCTCGGGAACATCGGGACGATCGTCGCCGAGCGTGCGATCGGCCTCCGCATGAAGGTCGTCGCGTACGACCCGTTCGTCACGCCGGAGGCGGCGGCGCGGCTTCGGGTCGAGCTGGTGCCGCTCGACGCGCTCGTCGAGCGCGCGGACTTCATCACGGTCCACGTCCCCCTCGTCCCCGAGACCCGCGGGCTCGTCAACGCCGAACGCCTCCGGCGGACGAAGCGCGGCGTCCGGATCATCAACTGCGCGCGGGGCGGCATCGTCGACGAGGAGGCGCTCGCCGAGGCGATCCGCTCCGGCCACGTCGCCGGCGCCGCGCTCGACGTCTTCGTGAAGGAGCCGCCGCCGAAGGACCATCCGCTCCTCGGGCTCGAGCAGGTGATCGCCACCCCCCACCTCGGCGCCTCCACCGACGAGGCGCAGCGCAACGTCGCGGTCGCGATCGGCCAGCAGGTCGCGGCGTTCCTCTCGAAGGGCACCATCCAGAACGCGGTGAACGCGCCGTCGCTCTCGCCCGAGGTGCTCCAGGTGCTGCGGCCGTACCTCGTGCTGGCGGAGAAGCTCGGCGCCCTCGCCGCCCAGCTCATCGGCGAGCCCGCGCTGGAGGTCACCGTGCAGGCCTCCGGCGAGGTCGCCGAGCGGGAGACCCGGGCGCTCACCACCGCGGTGCTGCGCGGCATGCTGAGCCACATCCTCGGGAAGGCCGTGAACTTCGTGAACGCCCCCGCGATCGCGCGCGAGCGCGGCATCCGCGTGATCGAGTCGCACACGGCGCAGGCGAGCGACTATCTGAACGCCCTCCAGGTCGACGTCCGGACCGCGTCCCGCACCACGAACGTCGCCGGCGCCGTCTTCGGCCAGTCGCTCGTGCGGCTCACGCGCATCAACGACTTCCGGATGGAGGCCGTACCGGAGGGCCACGTCCTCATGCTCACCAACCGCGACGTCCCCGGCGTCGTCGGCGCGGTCGGGACGCTCCTCGGCCGGCGGCAGATCAACATCGCCGGCATCGAGCTCGGCCGCGAGCGCGTCGGCGGCAACGCGCTGTCCCTCATCCACGTGGACGGTGCGGTGCCGGACGACGTGCTCCAGGAGCTGCGCACGCTTCCGCCCATCCTCTCCGCGCAGCTCCTGCGCCTCTAGCGCCATGCCGGCGACCGTCGTCATCGGCACGCAGTGGGGCGACGAAGGGAAGGGGAAGGTCGTCGACCTCCTCGCGGCCGACGTCGACCTCGTCGTCCGGTTCCACGGCGGGAACAACGCCGGCCACACGCTCGTCGTGAACGGCGAGAAGACGATCCTCAACCTGATCCCGTCCGGCGTCCTCCACCCCGGGCGCGTCTGCGTGCTCGGCCCGGGCGTCGTGATCGATCCCGAGGTCCTGGTGGGCGAGATCGCCGCCCTCCGCAAGCGCGGCTATCTCGCCGAGGACGCGTGGCTCCGCACCAGCGAGCAAGCGCAGCTCATCATGCCGTATCACCGCGCCATCGACCGGGCACGCGAACGCCTCCGCGGCGCCGGGCAGATCGGCACGACGGGCCGCGGGATCGGTCCGGCGTACGAAGACAAGATGGCACGGACGGGCATCCGCGTCGGCGACCTGTTCGATGAGCCGGGCTTCCGCGCCGCGCTCCAGGCGAACCTCCGCGAGAAGAACGCGTACCTCCAGGCGCTCCTCGGGGAGACGCCGCTCTCGTTCGACGACATCCACGACCGCTACCTCGCCTACCGCGAGGTGCTGCGGCCGTTCGTCACCGACACCGGCGTCACGGTCCGCGCGGCCCTCGCGGCCGGGAAGCGCGTCCTCCTCGAGGGCGCGCAGGGCGTGATGCTCGACGTCGACCACGGGACGTACCCGTACGTCACCAGCTCGAACGCCGTGGCGGGCGCCGCGGCCGCCGGAGCGGGCATCCCGCCGCGCGCGATCGACCGCGTCGTCGGCATCGCGAAGGCCTACACGACGCGCGTCGGCAGCGGGCCGTTTCCCACCGAGCTGACCGACGCGCTCGGCGAGCGCCTCCGGGCGGACGGCGACGAGTTCGGCTCCACCACCGGCCGCCCGCGCCGCTGCGGCTGGTTCGACGCGGTGGTCGTCCGCCACGCCGTCGCGCTCTCGGGCGTCGACGCGCTCGCGCTCACGAAGCTCGACGTGCTGACGGGCATCGATCCGCTCCGCGTCTGCGTCGCCTACGAGATCGACGGGATGCGGACGGAGCTGCCGCCCGGGACCCGGCACGCGTGGGATCGCGTCGTCCCGGTGTACGAGGACGTCCCCGGCTGGCGCCAGCCGCTCGGCGGCGTCCGCCGTGCCGCCGACCTTCCGGTGAACGCCCGCCGGTACGTCGAGCGGCTGGTCACGCTGACCGGGGTGCCCGCCGCGCTCGTGTCGGTGGGGGCGGGACGCGACCAGACGATCCCCATCGGCTGACGGTTCCGGCCCCCGGAGGCCGGCCTCTCAGAACGCGTCGACCGTGTAGTAGATGGTGCAGCCGAGGTCGGCCGTGGCCGGCGTGCCGGTGTCGGCGACGTGGAGCGTCGTCCACTCGGTCGCGGCGAAGGCGACCCCGGCGTTGTCGATGTACTGGCACCTGGTGTCCGCGGCGCCGAGCGTGCACGACACCGCGGTCGCGGTGAAGGTCGCGCAGCCCTGCGTGCTGCACCTGCCGACCGTCACCACCCGCTGGTTGCCGCTCCCGGGGGCGGCGGTGAGGCCGCACGACATCGCCACGATGGTGTAGTCGCCGGCGAGCGGCCCCGACGTGGTCCCGGTGCCGCGCGACGTCGGGGGCGAGGCGTCGATGGCGCCCAGGCGGAGGTAGTAGTTGGCCGCGGCCCCGAGCGCGTTCGCCGCCGTGCCGGCGTGGATCGACGCCGTCCCGTTCCGCCAGACGCAGCCGCCGGCGCAGGCGCTCGAGTCGTTCCGGAAGTAGAAGCGGGTCGGCGTGTGGGTTTCGGTGCCCCAGACGCCTTCGGTCGCGGGGACGCTGCCCGTCACCGTGTGCGCGCGGGCGCCGAACGGAAACCGCGCCGTGCCCTTCGCGAGCGTGCCGACGTGCCAGCCCCAGACGCGATCGACGGTGCCGCCGAGCGACCCGACGTCGAGCGCCTCGCCGCCCAGGTACAGGTCGTTCACCGTGCAGCCGGCGCCGATCGCTTCGGCGGTGCCGCGGTGGCCCCACATCGTCGCCATCGACATGCTGCCCGCGCCCGTGTTCGTGCAGCTCGGCCCCGTGTAGAGCCCCCGGTACTCCGTGCCCGCCAGCGCGGCCGACGTCGCATTCGTGAACGTCACCCGGCTGTAGAAGCTCGTGTCCCAACCGAGCGCGGCGACCGTGGCGTCCGCGCCGGTGTAGGTGTGCCAGTCGCTGAAGGTGTGGTGGGCGGGGAGGCCGTTGGACGCGCTGGCGGTCTGGGTGCGGGTCGCGCCGAAGAAGAAGCCGCGCGTGAGGAGCGTCGTCGTCGGCCCGGGCACCGAGATGCCGTCGCCCCAGAGCGTCAGCGCGTCCTGGATGGCCGCGCCCGTCGTGCCCACCCCGCGGCCCACGTGCACGGTGCCGGTGTAGTCGGCCGCCGCGCTGGCGCGGAGGTCGAGCGTGTCGTCGGCGTCCGTGCCGCCGTGGAGCACCTGGCCGCCGGCACGCCCGCCGAGGAGCGAGTAGCCGTTCATCGCGACGGTGGCCGTCCCGGCGGCGTTCGTCACCAGGGTCGCGTCCGGCTCGGTGAAGTCGAGCGCGATCGGGTCCGCGACGACGGTCGTGGTGTCCTCCGCGACCGCGCCGACGAGGCCGGTCGGGCCGGTGGCGCCGTCGGCCCCGGCCGCGCCCGTCGGGCCCGCCGGCCCCGCAGCGCCGGTGGGCCCGGTCGCACCCGCGGCGCCGGTCGGGCCGGTCGGGCCGGTCGGGCCGACGGAGCCGTCGACCGCGCTCGCGAAGGTCACTTCGAGCACCGGCGGCTGGGCGGCCGCTCGCCCGGCGAACTCGCGCCGGCGGCCGCCGAGCAGCGCGATGCCGTGGTTCGTCGACGGTGCGCGCCGCCAGGCGGCGACGAGCGGCGTCACGTCCCAGTCGACCCAGCGGCCGGGGGACGTCGCGTGAAGCAGGTTCGTCGCCACGACCGCGGGATCGACGGGCGGAGGGACGCGGGTGCTCTCGTCCCACGGGCCGAGGACGGCGTGCGCCGTCACCGGCGCCGGCGATCTCGACCGGCCGGCGGCGACGAGGAAGAGACGCAGGCGCGCGTCCTGCACGACCGCCCCGGCGGGCACCGACGACAGATCGAAGGCGACGAAAACGGTGTCCCTGGGACCCGTCCGGAGGACGGACGTCGCGCTCTGCCGTCCGACGGACACCGCCCGCGCCGCCGGGATCGCCTCGTGCTGCGCGCCGGGGGTCCCGGCGCGGGCGAGCGTGGACAGCACCAGGACGACGCCCCATGGCGCGAGACGAGCGTGCGCTCTCGGCATCGCCGCCCGAAAGCAAAGTGCCTGCCAGACTCGTCGCCCGCGGGGACGCGGATCCGCCGCACGTCGAGCGTCGCAATATTGACGTTTGCCGGCGAATGCGCCGCTGCGCCCCCCGTCGGGCTCCGCACGTCGGCCCGGTCGAGCCGTGCGAGGTCGGCGGGAGGGCGGTGCCGCTCCTCCCCGATTCGCGCCGCCGCCGCTGCCGCGTACCGGCCCGTGAAGTCGGGGAAATGCACTATTCCTCTCCGCCGGAGAAAGAACGAAAGACGGCCTCCTGAACGCAGCAGCGGCGGCCGTACCGGATGGCCGCAAAGGAGGGAGTCACATGCGGAGATTGCTCGGAGCAGGAATCCTCGGCCTGGCGCTCGGGCTCACGCCGGGGACGGCGACCGCCGCCAGGTGCGGCGCCGACCCGGGGGACGCCGCCGCGGTGGCGGCGGCTCGCGCGCAGGTCGAGGCGGAGTGCGATTGCGCGGGAGCGGCGAACCACGGCGCCTACGTGCGGTGCGCCTCGGCCATCGCGAAGGAGCGCGCCGACGCGGGCACCCTCCCGAAGCAGTGCAAGGGAGAGGTCACCCGGTGCGCGGCCAAATCGACCTGCGGCAAGCCCGGGTTCGTCACCTGCTGCATCACGAGGATCAAGAAGGGTGTGCCCAGCACGAAGTGCAGCATCAAGAGCGACGCGTCGAAGTGC
>Ga0073934_10009147_pt1 | contig 12827 bp, 8 predicted proteins | sample LarsenN4metaG_FD_76834 | JGI IMG/M metagenome (GOLD analysis project Ga0073934, IMG submission 76834) | Hot spring sediment bacterial and archeal communities from British Columbia, Canada, to study Microbial Dark Matter (Phase II) - Larsen... ...
CCATCGGGGTGCATCGCGCCGAGCAAGACGTTGTACCGCCCCTGGGCATCGAGTTCGACCGTCTGCGTCTCAAACCACAGCGGCTCCCCACCCGAGTCTTCCCTGTAGAGAGAGAAAGTAATATCCGTCACACCCTGAACGGGTTTGCCGGACGCTTCCTGCACCCTCCCGCTGAAGCGAATCAGGCGGGGAACGACCGTCTTGAGTTGGGCTGTTGAAGAGCTGCTCTGTGCCTGCTCGTCCTGAGCAAGCGCGTGGACTGCAACAAACAACACGACTCCCGTAACCATCAGCCTCATCGCGCGCTTCATGGCCGCACCTCCTTACGGGTAGTTAGGGACGTTGTTCGCGCGATACTACCGGCAGGTGAAACGCCTGTCAAGCACGGGACGAGGATGTTAACTGGGCGGTAACGGAAAGCCTGTTTTGTTTCCTGTCGACCGTCCCCAGCGCGGCACGGGAGCCTGTTGTCAGTGGGGGAGGGGCGTCTTCGGCTACCGACCGGTCAGAGGGCAGAGGCGGCGCGCCCCAGTCCTTTGTCCGCGATGCTATTTCAGGGAATCCAAGCTATCAGGGGATTCCGCACTTACATCCTCACGGTGACTGGTGCCTTGAGGGCGAAGTCGAGTTTGGTCTCGGGCGGAATCCGAACCTGCTGGCCTTTGGTGGCGGCTTGGACGGCGGTGCCGGCACCCGCGCCCACGGCCGCGCCGATGGCCGCGCCCTTGCCTTTGCCGGCGATGGCTCCGATCAAGCCGCCGAGCGCCGCCCCGCCGCCGATGGTGGCCGCGGTGCGCTTGGTGCGCGAGGCGCCGACCTTCTCGACGCCCGAGCTTTCCACCGCAAACGTCTGGTCGGCGATGGCGAGGCCCACAAGCTCTACCGTCAACTCCGATTGACCCGCCATACGCCCGGCGCTTTTGGCCTGAACCAGGCGGACGCGCGCGTCGGCCCCCTTGCGAATGACAACCTTATCGTCAACCACGACCGGCGCGTCCACACTGGCGGCGAATTCCTCGCCGGGCCTGTTCGCAGCAGAGTCAATGCCGTCGATCATGCGGACCGTCACGACCGTGCCCGCTGGAATCGTCACCTCCACCGGCTGGCGCGGGGCGGGCTGTGCGGGAGGCGGGGGAGTCTCTGCCACGGCCTGTGCGGCGGGAGCGGCCGGAACCGTCTCCGCCTCGCGAGCGGGCGTGGAAGGCGGGGCGGGCTTGCGCGCGGGCTTGGCGGGTGCGGGAGGCGCGGGTTCGGCCACAGGAGCGGGCTCTGCTACCGGTGCCGGCATCGATACGGCGGAGGCGATCCCTACGGCAAGCTGATTCACGACACGCGTGACGCCTTTGGCCTGGGCGGCAATATTCTCTGCCGCCGCCTTCTCGAGCTCCGTCTCGACCCTACCCGCCAACGTCACGACGCCCTTTTCGGTCGTCACGCGAATGTCGCGGGTCTTGAGCAATGAGTCGGCGAAGAGCTTCGATTGGATGTCCGCAGTAATCGCCTCATCACTTGGCGCCTGCAAGGTCTCGAGATAGTTGCACGCGCTGAACAGCAACGCGGCGCTGAGGATGATTCCAGCCAGCCATGCTTTGCTCGGTTTCATTACTTCCTCCTATTGGCGATGGGACACGCGCCCCCGTCTTCATTCAATTCCAATTCCGTGGCTAGCACGTCACGTTCCATGAGTTTAGCGCAATCCTTGCGGAGGTGGAAGTCTCGTGGCAAGTTTGACTTGAGGATTGCGGGAATCGGACGGAAGGCTCCTTCGAGCGTGTTAAAATGACATGGGTGGGGAGGGTTTCTGGAATACTCAATCCCCTGCCCGGAGCTTCGGACTGAGCGAGCATGACGGCACGAGGCGGCGTGGGAAGTTGTTCCCTGAGTGTGGTCATCCCGGTTTTCAACGAGGCGGAGAACGTCGAGCTGCTCGTTGAGAAGCTATCGTCGGCCCTGAAAGCGTGGGCGGGCGAAGTGGAAATCCTTTTTGTCGATGACGGCAGCACCGACCGGACCCTCGAGATCCTCAAGCAACTCCAGAAGTCCAACGCTCGCATCCGGATCGCGCATTTCCGGCGCAACCATGGGCAAACGGCCGCCTTGGCGGCGGGTTTCCGCCTGGCGCGGGGGCAAGCGGTGGTGACGCTGGACGGCGATTTACAGAACGACCCGGCGGAGATTCCCCGGCTCGTCGAAATGCTGGGCGAATGGGACTGCGTCTGCGGGGTGCGCACGCGCCGGCGGGACAGCCTCTGGAAACGGATCTCGTCGCGCATCGGCAATGGGTTCCGCAACTGGGCTACGGGCGAAGACATCGCGGATACCGGCTGCACGCTGAAGGCCTTCCGGCGCGAGTGTCTCGACCGCCTGGAGCTTTACAAGGGCCTGCACCGGTTCTTGCCCACCCTTCTCAAGATGCGTGGTTTCCGCGTGACGCAAGTTCCGGTCAGTCACCACCCACGCTTTGGCGGGAAGAGCAAATACGGCACGTGGGGAAGGCTCACGAAGGGTCTGGCGGATGTCTTCGCCGTGGGCTGGATGAAAAAGAACCTCCTCAACTACGAGCCGGACCTGGAGATCATCGAGAAGGCCGTATCGCAGGCTCGACCGGAGCCCGCCCGTGAGCTGACGGATGTAGCTTGACACACCCCAACACAGTTCTGGTTCCTCTTGAGCCCTGACCAAGAAGTGAGTCCCGCCCCAACTCCATCGGCGATACCGGCACGCCACCTGCTCCTTCTGGCGCTGGTGGGAGGGATTCTCTACTTTGCCTCCTTGGGCCGGCTTCCCCTCCTCGAACCCGACGAAGGCCGCAACGCCGAAGTCGCGCGCGAGATGCTGACGACCGGCGACTTCATCACGCCCCATTACAACGGCTTTGCTTACCTGGATAAGCCCGTCGTCTATTTCTGGCTGGTCGCTGCGTCCATGCGAATCGCGGGAATGAACGAGTGGGCCGCGCGCCTGCCTTCTGCGCTCATGGCCTTCGCGACCACGTTTCTCGTCTGGTTCTTGGCGCGGCGAATGCTCGGCAATGGCAGTGGGCGGCGCGCCGCCATCATCTTCGCCACCGCGCCCCTCACCCTCGCTTTTTCGCGCATCGTGATTTTCGACATGACGCTCGCCTTCCTCGTTACCCTGGCCATGGTCAGCTTCTGGCTGGCGCAGGAGAGCGATTTCCGGCGGCCGGCTTTCGATGTCGTTTTCTTTGCCGCGATGGGCGTGGCGGCCATCACCAAGGGTCCAGTGGGATTCTTGCTGCCCCTGCTTTCCGCTCTGGCCTTCCAAGGCGTGACCGGACGATTGCGCGACTGGAGGCGATTTCGCTGGGGAATCGGGCTTGTGGTTTTTCTGGCGGCGGCGTTGCCCTGGTTTGTGGCCGTCTCGATGCAGCATCCCGACCTCCCGCGCTACGCCTTCTGGGACGAAAGCCTGCGACGCTTTGCCACCGCGAGCACCCGCCGCGGGGGCAGCATCCTCTACTATGTTCCCATTTATCTTTCTGGGTTCTTTCCATGGAGCCTTTTCCTGCTCTATGCGGGCCTCGGGAAGCTGAGAGATTGGCGGAAGCTCCGCGAGGCAAGCTGGTGGTCAATTGCTTTTCTCCTCGCGTGGACGGGAGTGATTTTCGTCTTCTTCACAATTTCTCGATCGAAGCTCCCCGGGTACTTCCTGCCCGCGATTGTGCCTTTGAGCATTCTCACGGCGAAGGCTTGGGAGGAGATCGAAGCGGAAGACGGCAGGCCTCCAGGTTGGTTGCGCGCCGGTTTCCTGACGATGGTCGTCCTCGGTGTCATCGTCGCAGCCTTGCCGCAAGCCTTCCGCCTAGAAACGGTTGCTCTGGCGGCGGAACGCAAGGCCTCGCCGGCGGTCTTAGCCTTGATCAAGCCGGCCATGTTTTACTCGGGTGTAATCCTGGCGGCGATGGGTGTCTTTGGCCGTAATCTGGCGACGCGACGCGCGGGCCGCAACCGGGCGGGTGCTTCTTTTGCGCTGCTGGCTTTGACCGTGCCTCTGCTCGTGGTTCGCTGGGGCGCAGCCCTCACCGCGCACGCAGATGCTCGATCGAGCCGCCGGCTGGCTCGCGCGATCATGCGCGGCCCCGAGAAGGATCTCACTATCTATGGTTTCTATTGCTTTCGGACCGGGCTGCCGTTTTATCTGGGACGCCCGGTTGGCCTGGTGACTTCCGCGGGGAGCGAGTTGACGAGTAATTACATTGTCGCGACGCTGGCGCGGCGGCGGAGTTCGGGCGCGGCGCGTGTTTCAGAGAAAAAAGCCGGCGGCGAGGCCGACCTGCTCGACGCAGAGGGGCTGCGCGCACGCGCCCGGGGCGCCACGGCCCCCTTTCTGGTTTTGGTGCGCAATCGCGACGTCCAGATGCTCGCCCGGACGGTGCCTGCAATGGAACCGATGTGGAGCGAATGGGAGTACTCGGTTTGGAAGATTCCAGCCGGTCCCAGCGAGGTTACAGGGGACAGGGGTGAGGGTACAGGAAAGAAACCGTAAAGCGCGAGCCTGTAACCTGTCCCCTGTCCCCTAAACGCATGTGCGGAATTTGCGGAGTCTTCAACCTGTCTCTTGCGCCCTTGGCCCAACGCGGGCGGATCGAGGCCATGTCCGCGCGCCTCGTGCATCGCGGGCCCGACAGCCACGGCATCTTCGAGCTGCCCTATCTCGTGCTGGCCATCCGCCGGCTCAGCATCATTGATCTCGAAACCGGCGATCAACCGCTCTCAAACGAAACCGGCGAGGTCACTCTCGTCTTTAATGGCGAAATCTACAACTATCGCGAGCTAACCGAACAGCTCCTGGCGCGCGGCCACCGCTTCAAGACGCATGCCGACGGCGAAGTCATTGCACACCTCTACGAGGAGCTGGGCCCGGAATTTGTGCGCGAGCTGAACGGCATGTTCGCCATTGCGCTGTGGGACGATCGCGCGAAGCGGCTGGTGCTCGTGCGCGACCGCGCGGGTGAGAAGCCGCTCTTTTATTGGCGCGGGAATGGCACGCTGGTCTTTGGATCGGAGATCAAGGGACTCCTGGAGTATCCGGGCATCAGTCGCGAGATCGATCGCCAGGCCCTGGCGCAATATTTCTTCTACGGCTATTTCCCGTCGCCGCGGAGCATCTACACCGAGATCAAGAAGCTGCCCGCCGCGCATCGAATGATCGTGGAACGCGGCGAGATACGCATCGAGTCGTACTGGCAGTTGCAAAATTACCTGCGCCCGCCCGGCAATCCGCGCCTCCCCGCCCGCGCGGAAGCGGAGCTAGCCGAAGAGCTGCGTGGCAGGCTGCGGGAGGCCGCCATCTCGCGCCTGGTGAGCGATGTGCCCCTCGGCGTTTTCCTGAGCGGCGGGGTGGATTCCTCGACCCTCGTCGCAACGATGAGTGAGCTGACACCCGGGAACGTCAACTCCTTTTCCGTTGCCTTCCCGCACAAAACGTTCAATGAGGAGCCTTATGCCAACCGCGTGGCGCGGCGCTTCCGCACGCGTCACCACGTCGTCACCGCGGATGATGCGGCGCTTCAGGAAGCTTTCATGTTCCTGGCGGAGCATCTCGATGAGCCCGTCTCCGATCCGGCGGTCGTTCCGACTTACTTGCTCTCCAAGTTCGCACGCCGCGAGATCAAGGTGGCCCTGAGCGGGGAGGGAAGCGACGAGCTCTTCGGCGGCTATCCGACGTACATCGGCGCATGGTTGGCGGAGTATTACCTGCGCTTGCCCCGTCTGCTGCGGCGCCAGTTCTTCGAGCGGATAGCAGGGTTCCTGCCGGTTTCTGCGGGGGCCGTACCGCTGGGGTTGTTTCTGCGCCGCTTCCTGAATCACGCCGAGCGCCAGGCGGCGGAGCGGCATCAGATCTGGTTCGGGATGTTCAGCCCGGCGGAAATCGATCGGCTTTTCCGCCCCGGGTGGTCGGGTCCGCAGCCGCCGTCGAGCGCGCTCTTCGCGCCGCTCGCCCGCGTCCTGGAAAATGCGCAGTTCGAGGATGTGATCGCGCAACTGCTCTTTCTCGATTTCCGCATGTACCTTGAGGACAACCTGCTGGTGAAAATCGATCGCGCCAGCATGGCCTGCTCGCTGGAATTGCGCACCCCCTTCCTCGATCACCGGCTCATCGAATACGCCGCCGGTCTTCCCTCCCGGTTGCGGGTGCGGCGGTTTACAATGAAGTACATTCTGAAGAAAGCGGTGGAGAAGTGGCTGCCGCACCAGATCGTTTATCGCCAGAAGCGGGGCTTCTCCGTCCCCATTGCCAGTTGGATGCGGGGGAGCCTGAGGCCCCTGGTCGAGGCGACCCTCGATCCCGAGAAGTTGAAACGGCAGGGGCTGTTTGACCCCGGCTTCGTCCGCAGGCTACTCGAAGAGCATTGGGGCGGAGCTGCCGACCACCGCAAGTCGCTCTGGACGCTGCTCTGTTTTCAACTTTGGTATGAGCGGTGGGGGTGCAAGTAGGATTCCGGAGCGCGAAGCACGGAGTCAGAATTCACGATTGGGATGACGGCCAAGATTCAAGATCCAAGATCCAAAATTACCGCCTCTTCTCAGCAAGGCAGGATGGGTGATCGTCCTTCGTTCACCCCCGGCCGCAGCGCCTTCACGGCCAAGGAGTGGGCCGTCATTCAGAAATATCGCACGCCCAAGCAGGTGCAGGATTTTCTTCGCAGCCTTCCGTACAACTGGGAGAAGGAAGGAGAGACACTCCGCACCTTCCGGCAAGTCGTGCGGCATTGGCAGGCGCATTGTTTGGAGGGCGCGCTGGCGGCGGCCACGATCCTCGAACAACACGGCTACCCGCCCTTACTCCTCGACCTGGAATCTCAGGACAAGCTCGATCACGTCCTCTTCCTCTTCCGTCAGAAAGGCCGCTATGGCACCGTGGCACGCTCGCGCGATTTCGGACTGCACGGGCGCAAGCCGGTCTTCCGCACCTTGCGCCAACTTGTGATGAGTTACGTGGACCCGTATGTGGACGGCTCCGGGCGCATCACGGGCTACGGCGTCTTCGATCTGCGCACCCTCCGCCGCTGCGACTGGCGACTGTCCGAGCGGAATGTTTGGGCCGTCGAAAAAGCCCTCATCCACTTCCCCCACAAGAAAATCCGCACCTCCGACCGCCGCTACCAGAGCATCCTTCGCCAGTTTCGGGCGTTCAAGAAGAGATTCCCGGATCGAGCCGTGATGTTCTATTCGAACAAGCATCAGTGGTTGTGAACCTCCGAAAGAACTGAGGCAAGGGCAAAAGCTTCTCGCGCAAAGGTGCAAGGCCGCAGAGTGCGCAGAGTGCGCAAAGACCTTCCGCGGGGCAACCCTTTACGCCTTCGCCTCTGTCGGTGAGGCTGGGGAGTCGCGCACAGCTTCGGGGCGATGTGGATCCAGGATCAAAGATCGAGGAGCAAGGGGAGAGGAGTCCGAAGACGAGAAGCCCAAGGCCAGGTTCCTCAAACCGCCTGACTCCCGGACCTGTCTTGGGAACGAGGTCGGGTGTAGGGTAAAATACGTCAGGAGGCGGAAGATGCGTTTCGAAGATTTTACCTTCGGCTCAATCCGCATAGACGGCGTCACCTACGAATACGATGTCGTGATCGATGGGGACGAGGTCCGCAAGCGTAAGAAGAAGCCTTCCAAGCAATTCCGCGATCAGTTCGGTCACACGCCGCTTTCCCTCGAGGAGAATATCCCGTGGAAGTGCCGCCAACTGGTGATCGGCACCGGGGCCAATGGCGCGCTGCCCGTCATGGACGAGGTGAAGCGCGAGGCGGAGCGGAGAAAGATCAAACTCCTGGTTCTCCCCACCTTGCGCGCGATTGAAGTCTTGAACCGTGAGCCGGCCGACACCAACGCCGTCCTGCATGTGACCTGCTGAATTCACCCACCGCTATTCCTGTTCCAGGACGGCCAGGAGCATTGACGCCTTGCGGGCGAGCGTCGAGGCGCGCTGCAGGTCGTTGTTGTGGAGGGCGCGTTCGGATTGGGAGAGAAACGTCCGCGCGTCCTCCAGCGTGCGGCGCTCCTCGTCCGAAAGGCGTGCCCGCTCCGCTTGAATGATGCGAGCATGCACCCGTTCTTGGAGGTCGGCGATCTGCTGCCGCTGGGCCGCCTGTCGGTCGGGGCTTGCGCGGGGTTCGAGGGCCGGCACTTCGACGGGGGCTGCGGCCTCCGGCTCGGGGATGGGTTCGAGCGTGGGTTCAGGGCGCGCGAGACGCGGCCGGCGCTTGGCGGGAGCTCTTTCCGCCGGCACCGGCTCGGTGGGTCCAACCTCCTCAGGTTCGGGCGGCTGCGGTTCTGCGATCACAAGCGCGCCGCCGGATTCCTCGGCTGCGGCCTGGGGGGCGGGCGGGGGCGGCGGCTCATACACGATGCGGGTGGCCGTCTGCCGCTTCGGGCAGTTCCAGATGAAGGCAACCAGAAAGCAGATCGAGAACAGGCTCCCGCCTCTCATCGCAGGGATGATTCTAGCACCGGCGCGGCCGGGAAGCAGAAATCGAAGATGGCGGCCCGCTTTCGCTCGCCCCATCAAAATGCGTCCGGAGGGGTTGTCAACCGAATTCGCGGTGCGGTCTATTTCCCGAAGCGCAGGACGACGCCGGCCGAGAGCCGGATGTTATCTTGCCGCTGATCGAGGAATGGCGTGACGATGTATTCGGCCTGCATGACGCGGATAGCTAGATTGTTGTGCACCTTGACGTCAAACCCGCCGCCGAAGGCCGCGGCGAAATCGGTCTTGGGCTGGGAGATACCCAGGTAGCCACGGCTGGCGCGGAGCCCGCCCAGCAGCACATGCATAAAGGGAGTGAAGGATGGATTTCTGCGGAAGGAGAATTGCGGCCCAAACAGAAACGTGTGCGCATTGACGTTGATGTCCGGCAGGCCGGTCCCGGGCGAGGTCTGGGCATAGAAGCCGCTGAAGTCGGCTGTGCCGCCGAACCAGTTATTGACGTTCTCCGTGAGGGACGCCCGCCAGCCGTGCATGCTGAGGTCGGCACCGCCCATGTCGGCGCGCAGGAAGGAGTAGCCGCCCATGATCTCCACTTTGGGAGTCTCCTGGGCGCGCGCAGGCAGAACCGCGGTCACGAGCAGTGCTATCACCCACATGAACTTCTGCATTGAGTTGCCTCCTGGTTCTCAAAACCTCAAGCTGCTTCGGTAGCCGTCGGTGGCAAAGCCGACCCTGCCCCCGCCTCCTCCGCCACGAGCCTCGGCCGGCCGAAGTTCCTCCTGGCTAATTCACCGTGACGGTCACCGCGGTCGTTTTCACCGTGCTGCCGGAGGTGGCGGTGATGGTGACCGTGTAATTGCCCGCCGGGGTTCCGCGCGGCACACCCACGGTCGTTCCTCCTCCGCCGCACGCCGACCCCATCATAATCACCAACATCATTCCTGCCAGCACCAGCACGGTCAGCTTGCGCCGCGCCGTCACGAGCATGGCTACCAGCATGAGCGCCAGCAGCCACGGAGTCCAGCCGATGCCAGAGCGTGGCAGCAGATCCTTCGGCCCGAGCGCCGGGGGCGCCATGACGCGCGCGGTGGTGCGAACGCGGAGCGTCGCGGTGACGGGCTCCGTGCCGGCGGGAGTGACCGAAGTCGGATCGACCGAGCATGAGCCCTGGGAAATCGCGGCCGTGCAAGTCAAATTCACCTTGGCGCTGAACTCGTTGAGCGGCGTCACCGCCAGCGTGTAGCTTGCCGTATCGCCGGCGAAGATGGTGGCCGAGGGGGGATCGACGGAGAGAATGAAATCTCCGGCCACGGTCGAGCCGCCGCCAAACAGCGGCACCGTATGCGGGCTGCCCGGCGCGTTGTCGGTCACAGTGATGCTGGCCTGCCGACTCCCCGCCGCACTCGGCGTGAAGATGACCCGCAGTGTGCAACTGAGTCCGGGCGCCACCGTCGCCCCGCAATTGTGGTTCAGGGCAAAGTCCGAGGCATGCGTGCCCGTAATCGCGATGCCGGAGATATTCAGAGTGCCGCCCCCCGTATTGGTCAACGTCAGAGTTTGCTCCGGACTCGGCGTGCCAACCGCCGCCGTCGGGAAAGTCAGGCTGGTGGGGCTGAACGCGATGCCCGCCGGCAAGACCCCGTTGCCGACCAGCGCCACGGTCTGCGGCGAGTCGGGTGCATCGTCCGTGATGCTGAGGGTGGCGGAGCGCTGCCCCGCCGCACTGGGCGTGAAGACCACACTGATCGCGCAACCCGCGCCGGGCGCAAACGTCCCGGTACAGTTGCTGCTGGAGATCCCGAAGTCCCCGCCATTGGGTCCCGTAATGTTCACACTGGTGATGGCAAGCGGCGCGCCGCCCGTATTAGTGAGCGTCACCGTTTGCGCCGCGCTCGTCGTGTTGACCGCCTGGTCGCCGAAGGTCAGGGTTGTGGGGAACAGGCTGACGGTCGGAACGGGCAGGCCGTTGCCTGCCAGCAGGACCGTGTGCGGGCTACCATCGGCGTTGCTGGTCACGACGAGCGTGCCGTAGCGATTGCCCACTTCCTTCGGCGTAAACGTGACGCTGATGAGGCAACTGGTGCCCACCGCCAGCGCCGCCCCGCACTGGTCGCTCTTGGTGAAGTCACCGGTCGTGGCGATGCTCGAGATCAGCAACTCCGCGCTGCCGGTGTTTGTCAGGGTAAGCAGGTTGCTCCCCGAAGTTGTGGCACTGCTCGTGACTCCCACCGGCGTGTCGAGAAACGTCAGGCTGCTGGGCGTAATGCTCACAGACGGTGCCAAAACCGCCACGCCGCTCAGCGAGACGGTCTGCGGGGTGTTGGCCGCATTGTCCGCGACGCTGAGCAGGGCGACGCGCGTCCCGGCGGCCGTCGGTGTGAATGTCACGTTGATGGTGCAGCTCGCCCCCGCTGCCACCGTCGCGCCGCAACCGCTGACGGGCGTGAAGTCGCCCGCGTTCGTCCCGGTCGTCGTCACGCTGGTGATGTTGAGCGTGGCTGTGCCGGTGTTGGTCAGCACCACGGACTTGGCGGCGCTCGTCGTGTTCACCGCCTGCTCGGCAAAGGTCAGGCTGGTCGGCGCCAGGCTCACCGCCGGGGCGGGCAGGCCGTTCCCCGCCAATTGCACCACGTGCGGGCTGCCCGTGGCGTTGTCTGTGATGGTCAGCGTGCCGTAGCGATTGCCCACGTCGGTGGGTGTGAAGGTCACGCTGATGAGGCAGTTCGCGCCCGCGGCGATCGACGCGCCGCACTGGTCGCTCTTGGTGAAGTCACCGGTCGTGGCAATACTCGAGATCAGCAATTCGGCGCTGCCCGTGTTGGAGAGCGTTACGATCTGCGCCGGCGTCGTATTCCCCACCTGCGTGTCGGCATAGGAGAGGCTGGCAGGGGCGAGTGTCACCCACGGCGCCAAGACGCCGGTCCCGTTCAAACCGACAGTTTGCGGACTGTCACCTGCGTCGTCCGTAATGAGCACCGCCGCCAACAGCGTGCCTGGCACCGTCGGGCTGAAGGTGACCGTGATGGTGCAATTGCCTCCGGCGGGAACGACCGCCGGGCAATTGTTCGTCACGCCGAAGTCCCCACTGTTCACACCGGTCAGCCCAACACTCGTGATGTTGAGCGCGGCCATCCCGGTGTTGGTCAAAATCACAGTTTGCGTGTCGCTGATCGTGTTCACCGGCTGCTCGGCGAATGTCAGGCTGGTGGGCGCAAGGCTTACGGCGGGCGCAGGCAAGCCGTTCCCGGCGAGCTGGACAACATGCGGGCTCCCAGAGGCGTTGTCAATGATCGTCAGCGTGCCATAGCGGTTCCCGATTGCTGTGGGTGTGAACGTCACGTTGATGGTGCAACTGGCGCCCGCTACAAGGAGCGCGCCGCACTGATCGGTCTTCGCGAAATCGCCGGTGGTGGCAATACTCACGATCTCCAGCGGGCCATTGCCCGTATTGGTCAGCGTGACGGGTAGAGGTGCGCTGGTAATTCCGACGCCGGTGTCAGGAAAAGTCAGTGTGGAGGGAGAAACGGAGACCGCCGGGGCAATCCCGTGGCCCGTCAGGGCAACAACTTGTGGACTCGTCGGATCAGTGTCGGTGATGGTGATTGTGCCCGTGCGAATGCCTGCTGCAGTCGGCGTAAAGGTCACATTGATGGTGCAGGAGCTGTTGGCCGCGAGGCTGTTGCCGCAATCGTGATTCTGGGCGAAATCCCCGCTGGCCTCGACGCTAAAGATGGTAACGGCGACCGTACCGATGTTCGTTAGGGTCACTTGCTGCGCAGCGCTGCTCGTGCCAAGTCCTTGATCGCCAAAAACCAACTCTAATGGTGATACGCCAAAAGTTCCGCCCGTGCCTTCGAGATGGATCAAGCGCGGGAGGCCGGGCGCAGTGCTGTCAATAGTGATGGTATCGGTGCGAGGACCGATCGCCGTGGGAGTAAACGTCACCTCAATGGCGCAGTTCGCGCCGTTGGGAAGGGTGGCGGGGCATGTATTCGTCTGGCTGAAATCCGTCCCGGCTCCAGTAACCGAGATGTTGTTGATAGTGAGATTGGTGTCGCCGGTGCTCGTGAGGGTTATCGTCTGGGGGGTGCTAGAAGTTCCGAGGGCCAGTGTTCCGAAGTCCAATGCCGTGGTGGAGAGCTGCAAGTCGGGTCCGACCAATATCTTGGCGACGAACGCATCGCAGTTGCCCGCCAAAGTCGGTTGCAGCGGCCGTGAAGTGGGAAAGTCGGTCGAGCACGTTTCGCCGCCGACGAAGGCGTTCTCGAACCGGTCCGCGGCAATGGCAAAGCCGAGGTCGGCGCCTGTCCCTCCGAGATAACTCGAGTAGACACGAGTGGAGGCTGTCGGGTCGAACTTGGTGACGAACGCGTCGCTATTTCCCC
>Ga0073934_10009148_pt1 | contig 12826 bp, 7 predicted proteins | sample LarsenN4metaG_FD_76834 | JGI IMG/M metagenome (GOLD analysis project Ga0073934, IMG submission 76834) | Hot spring sediment bacterial and archeal communities from British Columbia, Canada, to study Microbial Dark Matter (Phase II) - Larsen... ...
GTACCTGGAGCCGAATGAGGCCAAGGCCGAACCGGCTAAAGACAAGAAAAGCGAGGATTGGGTAGCCGGAGCGACAGTTTCCACTCGCAAGGCTGCAGCCAGACGTGGCCTGCCGCTGCTGCTGCCGAAAGACCAGGTTCAAAAGAGCGACTCGCTACTCGTGAAAGAGCTGAAGTTCGCCCGCCAATGGATGTACAAGAACGACATCATCTTGCCCGAGGAAGATCGCAATCCGGTGGATCTATCGCTGGAGGATTACTTCAATTGCGTTCGGAACGGCGGGCGCCCCGCCGCCGATCTCGAGGTCGGATTGAACGACTCCGTTGGCGTCATTCTCTCCAATCGCGCAATGGACGAAGGCAGACGGGTGTATTTCAACGAAATTGAAGCGTCCGGGCGGCACACTTGATAGTGGGAACCCGGCGCCCACAAACAAACTTCAGCCTGAGACGGCAACCGAAGTCTGGCTCGCTCGGAGGTTTCGAACATCCTTTACGGGCGGTTGTCCGAACTGGCGTCTGTACTCCCTGTTGAACTGACTGGGACTCTCGTATCCCACCTCGAACGCCGCGGTGGCGGCATCGATACCCTCAGTGACCATCCGACCGCGCGCAGTCTGCAGCCGGATCTGCTTCTGGTATTGAAGCGGGCTCATCGAGGTAAGAGCACGAAAGTGATGATGAAACGTCGACACCGCCATGCCCGTCATCTCAGCCAGATCTTCCACGCGTAATGGTTTTGCGTAGTTCGTTCGAATCCACTCAATTGCCTTTGCGGTGCGGTGGCTCTGGTTGCCGAGAGTGGCAATGGCCCGCAGGCGCGCGCCCTCTGGTCCCTGCAGGACTCGAAATATGAGTTCCCGTTGTATCAGGCCACTCAAGACGACAATCTCGCGCGGCTTGCCGACAAGGTCCACCAAACGGCGGCATGCGTCCAGAATTTCGGCTGTGGTCTTTCCGGTGGCCATCGCTGGGCTGCTATCGCCGGCGCTTTCCTGAGCCGGAAGCTCGGCCACGCTCAGCAGCTCTCGAACCACAGCAAGCTCAAGCTTCAGCGCCAAACCGATAAACGGTTTCGACTCGCTGGCTTCCGGGATGTGGCTCACGATGGGTAGGTCGACTGAGGTGAGAAGATAGCGCGACTCATCATAGACGAACGTCCTGGCGCCAAGCACAACCTCCTTCCGCCCCTGGGTGATTACCGCCAGGCTCGGTTCGTAGGTAACGCACAATGGCGCGGTCGGCTTGACGCGGCGTACGATGGTCAGCCCGGGTACGTCGGTTACCCGTTTCTCTGTGCTGCCCACCAGAAGATCAATCCTGCGCGACAAGTCGGACCGCAGTTTGCGAAGTAGCGCGGCGTCTTGCTCTGCGCCATTCATCGAGATCTTCCAAGCTTCCATGCTATTTCCAGCGTACCTTCATTTTGACCAAGACAGCGCTGATGTTTTCGGGACAGCGGCAGGAATAGGCAATAACTCCGCAGAATCGGGCTACCGCCAAACCTGCTCCCCTCTGTACGCTGGAGGCAGTGAATTTGAAGAAGGTAGACATGCAGAAACGGCGCCTCGGAAATAGCGGCCTGGAAGTATCCGCTCTCGGTCTGGGTTGCATGGGTATGAGCTTCGGCTACGGTCCCCCCAAGGACAAGCGCGAAATGATCGAACTGATCCGTACCGCAGTGGAACGCGGTGTCACGTTCTTCGACACGGCTGAGGTGTACGGCCCGTTTACGAACGAAGAACTCGTCGGCGAAGCGCTGGAGCCGTTCCGCGGCGAAGTGGTGGTGGCCACCAAGTTCGGGTTCCACATCGATCCCGCAACCGGCAAGCAGATCGGGCTTAACAGCCGGCCCGAGCACATCGCTGCTGTGGCGGAAGCCTCACTGAAGCGCCTAAGGGTCGAAGCGATCGATCTCTTCTATCAACATCGCGTCGACCCGAATGTCCCGATCGAAGACGTGGCGGGGGCTGTCAAGGACTTGATCCAGCAAGGAAAGGTCAGGCACTTCGGCCTTTCGGAAGCAGGCGTCCGGACCATCCGCCGGGCACACGCGGTTCAGCCTGTCACGGCCCTGCAAAGCGAGTATTCCCTCTGGTGGCGGGAGCCGGAAGCCGAAATCCTACCCGTGCTGGAGGAATTGGGAATCGGTTTTGTTCCCTTCAGCCCTCTCGGCAAGGGCTACTTGACGGGGAAGATCGACGACACCACTTCATTCGACAGCACCGACTTCCGAAGCGTCGTGCCGCGCTTCTCGGCCGAATCCCGAAAGGCGAACCGCGCAATTGTCGATCTTCTCGAGACGATCGGCCGCCGGAAGAACGCTACTCCGGCCCAGATTGCGTTGGCGTGGGTGCTGGCGCAGAAACCGTGGATGGCGCCAATACCAGGCACAACCAAGCTGCTGCGACTTGAGGAGAATCTTCAGGCGGAGCGGATCGATTTAACCCCTGAAGATCTTGAAGAAATCAACATAGCGGCCTCACGGATCCCGATCGAGGGCGCCCGGTACCCTGAGGCCGCACAGCGAATGATCGACCGGTGAATCGAGGCTTAATGATGCGCAGAGATAGTTAGGCCTGCGGATCAATAGAAACCGACCGCTGGATGAACTTACTGTCCAAGAAAACCGCCCGCGGAATTCGGCCGCCGGGCGACCGAACAGAAATCGGGGAGGAATCGGACCCAAAACAGGGACCGGCGTCTGTGCCGTCATGCGGCGGAGTGTCTACTTCACACCTTCTACGAGCACAAGAGTGCTCTCTTCCTGGTCGACCTGGGAGTAGACGACCACGCGTCCGTCCTCGGAAACACCCAATCCACTGTCAACCGGTCGCTCGAGTTTTCGCAAGATGATTGAGTCGGAGGTTCCGCGCGGCAGGAAACGGAGTTCCGAGCGACCGGCAGGATCGGGTGCGGTCAGGAAATAGACGCCCTGCCTGCTGGTGGCGATGGCGGTTGGGCTGGCGATTCCCGCGAAGACTTGGCGGCGAACTCTCGTTCGCAGATTCACATGCGTGAGCGCCGGTGGTCTTCCCACCTCAGCGACATAGAACCCGGCGCCTGTTTCATCATCAATCGCATAAAGGGCATCGAACTCCAGGAGCGGTTCCGACCGTTCTGCGGACAGCTCGATCCTCCAGATGCGCGGGCGGCCGTCACGGTCCGTGCGGAAGTAGAGGCCCTTGCCATCACGCGACCAAGTAGGAAAGATGCCATTGGCAGAGGGGTCCCCGGTTCGGATCGGATTCTTGCCGTCAATGGCGGCGATGTAGATCTGACTCTTCCCCTGGAGTCGGGCATGGAAAGCGATCCGGCGGCCATCGGGCGACCATCTCGGGTTCCCGTAACTTTCTGCTCCGATATCGGCCAGTTGGCGAAGCTCAGATCCATCCGTACGACTGATCCAAATCGCGGGCCTGCCGGATCTAAGGGAACGGAATGCTACCCATGTGCCGTCAGGCGAAACGTCGGCATCCATATTGCTGGATGTCGAGGCAATGAGCTGCCGCGGCAGCGCTGACCGGACATTGGGAGAGAAACTCCAGATGCTGGATCTTCGCGAATCAAGCCGCGTGAAAATCAGACGGCCGGCCGAGGGAAGATAATCGGGCTCGACAGCCTCCGAGCCGACGCCGGGCAACGCTTCGGGCGCCTTCCCGCTGGAAGGGTAGTACTGCAAAATGCGTTGCCCATCGAGAGTGGAGGCCACGGAAACGAAGAATCCCTTGTTGCGGGGCGCCCAAGTGAAACTGTCCACCCATGGAAACTCCACAGGCAATCGGCGCGATTGCGCAGCCATCTGGAGGGAGCCGTCCAAGGAGCCCAGTACCAAGCTCGACGCCGTATGCGCGACTCCTCCCTGCAGAAACGCGATCTGGCGCCCGTCGGACGATACCAGCGGAGAAGCTGAACCCCGGCCGGCGGCGGAGGCCGCGAGCAACTCACGCTTGGCTCCACTCTTGACGGAAATGGCAACGAGCCCATACGGTGATTCCGGCCCGGTGGAATCGGCGGTGATGACCCAGTCACTGCTTGGGGTCCACGTCAGGGCGCGCCGAGGGATGGCATGTGCCGTATACCCCTGGGGCGGACTGGTTACCGATCCGATCTGGCGAGGAGTTCCGCCCTCCGCTGGCATAACTAGAACCAGCGCCGTTCTTGGGTCGAGTTCCCGCAGGAACGCGATCTTGCTGCCGTCAGGCGACCACCTCGGGCTGTAGTCGCGCGCCGGATGGCTTGTCAGTCGAGTCGGGTTTTGCTGGCCGAGTTCCATCCTGTAAATATCCAGGTTGTCCCCGGCTGAGCCATCCCATACGAAGACCATCTGCCGCCCATCAGGGGATTGCGATGCTGAGGTTTCCCTCCCCGGCAGGGAGGTGACCGGCGTAGGCGTTAACACCTCGCTGGAGGACCGCTTCGGTGTGGCAAGGATGGCTAGTCCGGCCCCGATGGAAGCAACCAAGAGGACGGCGAGGCCAATCCAGCGGCCGGAAACGCCGAGAGCGCCCGCCACGGGTTGGCTCAACGGCGGCGAGGGGCCGTCCTCGTCACCTATTCGGAGTACCGGAGCAACGAACCGGTAGCCATGCTTAGGCACCGTTTCCACGAACCGGGGAGATTCCGCAGAATCGCCCAGGATGTCTCTCAGCCGATTCACGGCCTTGTTGAGGTTGTGCTCAAAGTCTACATGGACGCCGTCCGGCCAGAGTAAGGTACGAAGTTCCTCCCTCGTCACAATTTCCCCGGGGGATGAGAGGAGGGCTCGTAGTATTTGGGCGACCTGCCCACCAAATTTGAGGCGTAGTCCGTTTTTCCGCAACTCCCCCGACAACGCAGCGAAGTCATAGGGGCCAAAGCGATAGCGACTGGGCGAGGACGGCATCTTCCGCACTTTTATCCTCGATTGTAACGCTCGGGGCAAGCGCACGGCCTCGACATCCTGGTTCACAACTCGTGTGATCTCAATTACATCGGCTGGGATGCGCATGCCACAGAAAAGCGACCATCCGCCTAGCCGGCTCAGCCTTAGAATCCCGTCACAGTGAGACGCGAACAGCATTCGAAGTGAGCGGCCACAGGAAAGCTATTGAAGCCATGCCTCTTAAACCGACACGCCGCGGATTCCTGGGATCTGCTCTCGGCGGTCTTGTCACGGCGGATCGGACCTTCGCCCAGGCCAGCCGCCCCAATGTCCTGTTCATCTCAATCGACGACCTGCGGTGTGAACTTGGCTGCTATGGACGGACATGGATGAAGACGCCGAACATCGACCGTCTGGCCCGGTCCGGGGTTACATTTGCGAGCGCTCACTGCCAAATCGCAGTATGCAGCCCTTCGCGCACATCCGTCATGACAGGTCTGCGGCCTGATCAGACGAAGATTCTTGATCTTCGAACCCACTTCCGGAAGCACCTCCCCGACGCGGTCACCCTCCCACAACACTTCCAGGCAAGCGGCTACCTGACAACAGCCTTCAGCAAGATTTACCACCTGGGCAACCATACCCCGGGAGGTCTCGATGATCCAGCAAGCTGGAATGAGCCGAGTTGGCACCCCGGCGGCCCCCGGTGGGGTACGCGAGCCTGCCGAAGCCAAGCCATTGAACATCAGGTCGAACTCAAGAGGCAGAATTGGACCTGCGACATCGCTCTGGCCGGCGTCTCGCCAGGGAAGCCAGGCGCCGCGTGGGAGGTGCCTGCAGTAGAGCCGATGGATCTGCCCGACAACCGATTCACTGACGGCCAAACGACGGACGCGGTGCTGGATGCTTTGGATTGCCTCGGTCAACGGCCATTCTTCCTCGGCGTGGGCTATCTCAATCCTCACCTTCCCTTCAATGCGCCGCGACGGTTCTTTGATCTCTATCCTGCGGGATCCGAGCGGCTGCCGAGAAACCCCAATCCACCCTCCGGATCGCCCGAGTACGCGCTCCACAACTGGGGTGAGCTTCGCCAATACACAGACATAAGCTGGCAGGGAGATCTCCCGGAACCGAAAGCGCGCGAATTGATCCGAGGCTACTACGCCGCCACAAGCTTTGTCGACGCCCAGGTCGGCCGCCTTATGGAGGGTCTCGAGAAGCGCGGACTTCTGGAGAACTCCATCGTGGTCTTGTGGGGAGACAACGGATACCACCTGGGTGAGCACGGTCTCTGGTGCAAACATTCGAACTTTGAGGAAGCCACGCATGTGCCGCTGATCATTCGCCTCCCGGGCGGCGAGTCGGGAGGAACCCGTGTCGAGGCGCCCGTGGAACTGCTCGACATCTACCCAACGCTTTGCGAACTCGCGGGACTTCCGGCGCCTGCCGCTGTTGCCGGAAGGAGCTTGGCGCCGCTGTGCCGGGGAGTCCGGGAGCGCGCGGATCGGATCGCCTGGAGCCAGTTCCCGCGAACTGTTCGGGGCAAGGGTGAGGTGATGGGATACAGCCTTAGGACAGCCCGTTACCGCTACACGGAGTGGAGATACGGCAAAGAGGTGGTCGCAAGAGAACTGTATGACTACCGCGAGGATCCGTACGAGTCCGTCAATCTCGGCAGCAGGCGAGGCGCCGGCTCCAAACTCCGCGAACTCAGCCGACTGATGCAGGAGGGTCCTTTCCATGGCTGATCGCCAGAACCTGTTCACGATGCGTTATGAGCTCACCCTGCGCCGCGTCCGCGAGAATGGAACGCCCGCATACTCTCCGGAAATGGTGGTGGCTGATGCTGTTCCGCGCCACATTCGACGTTTCACCGAGTTCAGCGGGGACGTGTCCGGACGCTACATCGGTGCGCTCGCGTGCGCGTCACTGGACCGGAGTGAAGCTTACGAAGAGCTTGGCCCACTCGTTCAAGAAGTAATCCGGCACCAGAAGCCGGAGGGCTACTTCGGCGGCGCATTTGCGGTGAATGGAATCCGCAAAGAGGACATGGCGATTCTTTGGGGAAACGGCCGGCTGCTGATTGGACTCCTGGAATACTATCGGCTCCGCAAAGACGCCTCCTGTCTCGCATCAGCTCGCCGCCTTGGAGAGTTTCTGGTCAAGATCGCAGGGGAGATGAACTCCGACCGCGTCCGGAGGCAGTTTGAGGACGGATCCTTTGCGATGGGCTACATCTGCTGGACGCAGATAATCGAGGGCCTGGCAGAGTTGCATCGGCAGACTGGAGTTGCGGCTTACCGGCAGGTGGCTGAAGCGATGGCCGATCGAGCCGATCGCCGGCCGAATGAACACAGCCACGGATTCCTGAGTTCTGTTCGAGGGATGGTGGACCTGTTCGACCTCTCAGGTGAGATGCGGTTTCTGGAACGCGCGGAGAGGGAATGGCAGGGCGTCGTCGACAGCGGAAATGTGTTTGCAGCCGGCAGCATTCCCGAGGCATGGAAGCCGAAGGCGCACCGCACGGAAGGATGCTCGGAAGCCGATTGGCTCCGTCTGGGGCTTCGGCTCTGGGCACGAACCGGCAAATCCATCTACCTCGAGCACGCCGAGCGCACGCTGTTCAACGAATTCGCGATGAACCAGTTTGACACCGGAGACTTTGGGCACCGCGTGCTCTCCCGCACTGGTTCGCCCATCGGCGGGAATGAAGAGGGCGGAGGCACCGCACGGGCGTGGTGGTGTTGCACGCTGCATGGACTCAGGGCATTTGCCGATGTTCGTGCACATGTATTCCGCACCGCGGGCGAAGCACTGGCTTTCGACCTCCCGTTGGAAGGCCGCGGCGTTCTGGGCGACTTCGAAGTGAATGCCGAGAGCCTGCTGGAAGATTCGGCCATCGTTCGACTGACTGTGACGAAAGCAGGAGCGATCGCAACGCCGCTATTGATTCGTGAGCCGTCATGGGCTTATGGCGTCGAGATCTCCTCGAACGGGCTCCGCCTCGCCACGCTCAACCGGGATGGGTATCACCGCTTGAGCCAACGTTGGAAGCCTGGAGATCAGGTACTTCTCAAGTACATCCTCAAGTCACATTCGAAGACGGATCTCGAGTCGGGGCGGGTCTCTCTTTGGCACGGCCCGTGGCTGCTGGGCGCCACGGAAGCGGCCAGCCGATTCTTCTTCGATGAGCCGCATCATGCGAATCTTCTTGACCTGAAGCTTCTCCCAGGCGGGGAATTGGACCTCGAGCCAGACCCCACGCCAGACGCGAATCCGTTTCGCGTGAGGCAAGCCCGGTTTCGTGTCGCATATGCGCCGGGCGGCTACGGCTTCGTTCCCTCGTCGGTCACGCTTCGCCCCGTGGCGGAGCAGACCGGCTTCGCGAGCTCGGCGTGGGAATACTGGTTCCGGTTGAAGGGAGCGCGCCAGAGATGAGTGCAAGACTGACGCGCCGCGATCTGCCGGTTTCCTCAGCACCTGTCGTTCTCCGCGGCAGCGCGGCCAGAAGGCCGAATTTCTTCTTTGTATTCGCCGATGACCATGCCGGACCTGTTCTTGGCGCTGCCGGCGACCGGTTGGCCTTAACCTCGAATCTGGGCCGGTTGTCCAGTGAAGGCACGCGACTCGCCAATCACTACTGCAATTCGGCTGTTTGCACACCCTCCCGGCGGTCCCTCCTTACCGGTCAGCTTCCGCACATGGCGGGAGTCACGCGTCCACCGACTCCGCTGGACCCGTCAAAGCCAAGTCCGGAGGCGGCACTGGAGTTCTATCTCCATCCTAGGGACGCACGCGTGCCATACCAACTGCCTGGAGGCAGGGAACGATGAGTTCGAGTAATCCAAGGAGAGTTACCATGAAGTCACTTCGTCAGCTTTGCGTCACGGCCCTGCTTCTCGCCTTCAGCGCGCTCTTGGGCCATGGTCAGGGCATCACGGGAGTTATCACAGGAATTGTGTTGGACCCCTCGGGGGCTGCCATCGCGAATGCAAAGGTCACTGCGACGAATGCGGCGACAGGCAGGGCATTTGCCACGGCGACCAACGGCGAAGGCGTCTTCGTGTTGCAAAGTCTGCCGACCGGTGTCTACGAGGTGCGCATCGAAAACGGGGGCTTCAAGACCGTTCAGCGAAAAGGCCTGCAGCTCGGCGCGGACCAAACGATTCGGCTCGATATTGGTCTTGAATTGGGTGCGATGACCGAGGCTGTCACGGTTACCGGCGAAGCTCCCCCACTTAAGCAGGAAGAGGCGACCATCAGCGATCGGTTTACGGGCACGCGAATGGAGGAACTTCCGGTCAGCCGTTCGGCCACCAATATCTTGCGCGTCGTCCCAGGGGTCGTGCCGAACCCGAGCGGGTTTTCGAACTCCATCGCCGACGGCAACATCAATGGAGGACGCGCCACCAGCAGCAACTTCATGGTGGATGGCGCCTCGGCGGTGAACACCAACTTGACGCAGGTCCAGTTTCAGCCGATCCTCGAAGCCGTCGACGAGGTGACCATTCAAACCGCGAATTACGGAGCGCAGTACGGTCGCGGCGGCACCGCGATCAACGTAACCACGCGTCCAGGCACAAACGAGATCCACGGCTCGGTCTTCTATTTCTTTCAGAACGACAAGCTGAACGCCAACGCTTACTTTAACAACGCGACGGCGCGTCCCCGTCCGGTACAAAGATTCAATCTCTTCGGCGGAGCGGTGAGCGGTCCGGTTCAACTCCCGAAGCTGTACCGCGGGCTGAATCGTACGTTCTACACGTTTGCCTATGAAGGGACACGTCAGAAGGGCGCCGCCAATCAGCTCTCGACATTTCCCACCGGGGCAATGCGCGGGGGAGACTTCTCAGGGCTTCCGACTATCTACGATCCGGGTAGCTTCGCCCCAGCCGGAGGCGGGACCTTTAGCGCAACACCGTTTCCCAATAACCAAATCCCGTCCAACCGGGTGGCCGCACAGTCGCGGGCCATCCTGCCGTACTACCCTGCTCCCAATCTGCCAGGAACCATTAACAACTACGTCTTCGTGGTCCCTCTGCCCAACGATCAGAACGCACTGAATACCCGGCTCGACCACAATTTTACGCAGAACAGCCGACTGACCTTCCGCTATGGCTGGCGCGACGCCGACACCGCCAGCGGCAATCCCGTTGTCTTCCCTGGACCCGCTGGTGCGGCAAGCCCGGCAAACACTAACAACGAGCGGACGTTGAACACCTTCCACCACTTCAATGGCGGACACACCCAAGTGGTGCGCCCTACCATCATCAACGACATCACTGTGGGTTATTTCTTCACCCACACTCAGCAGATCGGTCCGGGCAGTTTTGAAGACTGGCCAGCAAAGCTCGGTTTTGCAAACGTCAGCGGCGACCGGTTCCCTGGCGCGAGTATTGCCACATATCAAAGCTTTGGCGGCGGCAATCTGAGTAACGTCTACCCGGCAAGGAACTGGGACTTCCAAGACATGTTGTCTTGGGTGGCAGGCAAGCACTCGCTCAAGTTCGGGGGCCAATTCCGGACGCTGGTCTTTTTCGATTGGAGGGGGACTGGAGTCAACTTCGCGTTCGACACGCAAGGCACCTACAATCCATTGACGGCGCAAACGAGGTCCTCAACAGGGAATTCCTTCGCGAGCTTCCTGCTCGGTTACCCGTCTTCTACCACGCTTGACCGGCGGGCGCCCGAGGGTTTCCGTTTTCGCCAGCAATACTGGGCTGGGTTTCTCCAGGACGACTGGAAGGTCAGTCGCCGGCTCACTCTGAACCTCGGCATCCGCTGGGAGACCACTACTCCGCGAACGGAGGACAACGATCTCCAAACCGTATTCAATCTCTCCACCCTGCAGGTCGACATCGCCAGCAGGAATGGCTTTCCTCGCACACTCCGTGACACCGATTGGAAGAACTTTCAACCGCGCTTTGGGTTCGCATGGTCGCTCAACGATAAGACCGTCGTTCGCGGCGGATTTGGGATGTTCATGCTCCCGACCGAGGTTGCGGGCAACACCTTCACCGACCCCGGACCGGCACAGCGTACCCAGCAGTACCTTGCGAATGGCGCGCAGAACCTCTTCCCCGTCACATTCGCGAACTTCGCACAGACCGCGACTGTGCCTTCACTGGATTCGCCGGTCACCGTGAACCAGAACACAAACGTCAGTTGGATGCCTCGCGATTTCCCCAACGCCTATCAATTGCAGTGGAACCTGAATGTTCAGCGCCAGCTTCGGTGGAGCACACTGGTCGAGATCGGCTACGTCGGAACGCGCGGGGTCCATCTCGAATTCAACCGGAATCTGAATACAGTGCCGGTTGACCGGCTCACAGCGCCGGGCACTCTGCAATCGAAAAGGCCCTACCCGACTGTCGGAAACATCACCACGGTTCGGAACGAGCCGATCGGGAACTCGATCTATCACTCGCTTCAGGCGAGGCTTCAGAAGCGCCTGTCTGGCGGCCTGTCGTTCAACATGGCATACACCTTCTCAAAGTCGATTGACGATGCGAGCGATGTGCTTGCCTTCCGCCAAGTCGGCGTCACAGGGGTTCAGAATCACTACAACATTCGGCTGGAGCGGTCGGTATCAACATTCGACCGGACGCATGTGCTGACTTCGGACCTGCAATGGCAACTGCCGTTCGGAAAGGGACGCGCCTGGATGGACCGGAGTGGATTGTGGAATGTCCTGCTGGGCGGCTGGAATACCGGCGCCATTTTCAGCGGCTACACAGGGCTGCCAATTACTGCGGGAGTCGCGAATCCGAATGCCATCACCAACACGCTCGGCGGCGGCCTTCGTCCCAATCGGTTGGGCTGCGCTGCGTTGCCTGAGGATCAGCGATCCCTGAGCCGTTGGTTTAATGTTGCCGCCTTTGCGGCGCCTTCGCCCAACACCTTCGGCAATGCTTCGCGATCGGAAAGCTGCGTGCGTGGTCCAGCGCTCTGGAATATTGACTTCCTCCTGTCCAAACAATTCAACTTCACGGAGCGGGTCCGGCTCAATGTGCGGTCCGAGTTCTTTAATGCCTTGAACCATTTCAATCCAGCCAATCCGAACGCCCAAATCGGGAACCCGGCTGCTGGAACGATTACAGGAGCGCAGGGTGGACCGCGCACTTTGCAGCTCTCGTTACGCCTCGGATTCTGATGGAGTTGCCGAAATGATCCACTGTGCTGTTTTCCATAGTGTTGCTCTGCTTCTCTGTGTTTCCGCATCCTCCCTATGGGCTCAAAGAGCGGTCGGCGTAGGACCGGCCGTACCACTTAGTCCTCACATGGCCGGTTTCAACAATCAAGCGGCAGCAATTCGTGAACCTTGGGATGTGGATACCCGGCGCGAGGGTTTTCTGCGGACCCGCGCCCGCCTGGTTCGCTATCCGGGCGGCACTGTCTCAACGTATTGGGACATGCGTCAGGACAAGATGTTCACATTGGGCGCTCAAGTCAGCCCGGCAGACGGCGTCGTCCTTCAACGCAAGTACGTGATTTCGTGGGTCGCTTCGATGAATGGAGGACAACTCAATTCACTTACGAACTTAAGGCGATTGCTCGACGATGCGCGGGAGAAAGATTCTGATGGGCCCCCTGCTGTCCTCTTTGTCTTGAATATGGTGACCCCGGGCGCGGACTACTACTCCGCCTTGTGGCAGCGCCAGGTCGACCAGACACCCGGATCAGGCGATTGGTGGGCGATGATGAACGACCGCCTGGCAAGAAACCTGGACATGTTGGATCGCGCGGTAGAGCTTGGAATTCCCGTCCGCTATGTTGAATTCGGCAACGAGTACTTCTTCGGGCAAGGCGCGGCAAATCCCGAGGGAGCCGTTGTGGAACCGTACGTTGCAGGCGTGACACCGCCGGATCCGCAGATGACCGGAGCGTTCCCGGACGCCGACTCGAAGATCGATTCGGATTCCGATCCCGATTACGGGCGGTCCTACGCATGTGCCGTCAACGA
>Ga0073934_10009149_pt1 | contig 12826 bp, 10 predicted proteins | sample LarsenN4metaG_FD_76834 | JGI IMG/M metagenome (GOLD analysis project Ga0073934, IMG submission 76834) | Hot spring sediment bacterial and archeal communities from British Columbia, Canada, to study Microbial Dark Matter (Phase II) - Larsen... ...
CTATAATGATATGCCATATTATTCTTTCTTGCTTATCTGTCTGATATCAGCCTGTTGAGTATTTACAACACCTTAACATGGTCAGAGAGAGTTGGCAATAGTCTAAGCGTCCTGTTGCATCCCCAATTTTATCTAATTTTAGTTCATTCGCCGGCGGCGCTGGCCTCTCTGCTGCGAGCAATAAGCCAAGCTTCTGGATATTTTGCCAGCACTTCCGCCACCACTGCATCGGCCGCCTCCTCAACCGTTCCTAAACGCTCTTCTGCTTCGCCCCACCAAAATGCATTTTGATATTCATCAGAGCCGACCAACCCATCTTTCATGGCGACCGCGTCGATAACCGCCATATAAATATCCGGCAGCTTCCGAGTGACCCGGTTACGCCTGCCTTCTTCGGCCCGAACCGAACAGGGAATATCTTTCCAGTACATGATCTTTACAATAGCCATAAAACCTGCCTCTTATTGATGATTAAACAAAAGTTTACTGTGTTCCTTCCTAGAATTCAAAATTTAGCTCAGAAATATATCGGCCTCAGTAACAAATAAAAAAAGCTCTGGTCGCCGGGGAGGTGCGGCGACCAGAGCATGAACTGATGGTTTGATGAACGTTGTAATCTTAGCTGGAAAAAGGAAGCCAGGGAGCGTAATTAGGAACGGCCCGTTCTCCCATCAGCGCCTTGTGGAAGGTGAAGCGAGACAAGGTCTGGCGCAGTTCAGTTTGTTTAGCTTCGAGTTCGGCAATCTTCTGTTGGTTAGCCTCATATTCGGCTTGCACTTCACCTTGCAGATGGATGAGTTCGATTTGAGTTACAGCTTTCATGATTTATCTCCTTAAGTTAAATAATTGACTCTTGTTTGATTTTTTTATTTGACTTTATAGCTCTACTATAATCCTTAGACGCACCAATAACGTTGCCAAAAAGCGCTCCAAAAAACGTTCCATTACGATTTGGTTGATTTTTTTTATCATTGGTATAATTAGTCTCCAGAGAGGAGCAGCCCCATGTCCACTTTAAAGCTATTTACGCTCGGCCCGCCGCGTCTTGAACTTGACGGAACAGCTATCGAAATCGAACGGCGTAAAGCCCTGGCCTTACTGATCTATCTAGCGGTAAGCAGCCAGCCCCACAGCCGCGATGCCCTGGCTGCTCTCTTTTGGCCCGATCATTCTCAAAGCCGCGCTCGCGCCTATTTGCGCCGCGACCTGGCCGTGCTGAACACTGGTTTAGCCGGAGAGTGGCTATTGGCCGACCGGGAAACGATCGAACTCAAGGCTGGTCCCGACCTGTGGTTAGATGTAGACCAGTTTCGCCGGCTTTTAGCCGCTTGCCGGAGCCACGGTCATCCTGCGGAAACGGTCTGCCCCGCCTGTCTGCCGCTTCTGGATGATGCCGCTGCCCTTTACACAGATAACTTTCTAGCCGGTTTTACCTTACGCGACAGCCCTGAGTTTGATGATTGGCAGTTCTTCCAAACCGAAAGTCTGCGCCAGGAGGTCGCCTCAACCCTGGAACGATTGGCCAGAGGTTACAGCGAACGAAAAGAATTTGAACGAGCCATTCCTTACGCCCGGCGCTGGTTGGCCCTTGATACCCTACACGAACCGGCTCAACGGCAGTTGATGCGGATATACGACCAGGCCGGCCAACCGGCGGCGGCCTTACGCCAATATGAGGAATATGTTGAACTCCTGGAGCGAGAGCTTGGATTACCGCCCGAAGAGGAAACAACAACGCTTTATGAAGCCATAAAAGCCAAACGGATTTTTGGGCCATTTATTAAAGCTGAGGAGCAAAAAAGCCGGCTCCAGGCTGAGCCGGCCGTTCAAGCTCAAAAGGCTGCTCTTACGACCCCAATCATTGCCCAACCGGCTCTACCCGGCCGGCCTATGGAACAGCAGATCCGGTTCTGTATCTCTCCCGACGGCGTTCGAATTGCTTACGCCACCCTTGGTAAAGGTCCCTTGCTGGTCAAAGCAGGCAACCCGTTTACTCATTTAACCCAGGATCGCTATAGCCCGGTTTGGCGTCATTGGTGGGAAGGATTGGCCCAGCGCCACACCTTGGTCAGATATGATGAGCGGGGTTCCGGCCTTTCTGATTGGAATGTGACCGATTTTTCGATGGAAGCCTGGGTTCAGGACCTGGAAAGCGTGGTTAATCAGTTTGGCTCAGAACGTTTTGTCCTTTTAGGCGTCTCGCAAGGCGCCTCGGTGGCCATTGCTTATGCTGTGCGCCATCCCGAACGAGTCAGCCGCCTCATCCTCTACGGCGGCTATGTGCGCGGTCGCTTTCATCGGGAAAACCCTCAACATCGACAAGAAGCCCAAACCTTGATCGACATGACCCGGATGGGTTGGGACAAAGATCATGCTGCCTTCCGCCAGGTCTTTACCAGCATGTTCATTCCAGAAGGAACACCGGAACAGCTCAACTGGTTCAACGATTTGATCCGGGTTACCTCTTCTCCGGAAAATGCTGCGGCGATGCATACCGCATTTTATAATATTAACGTCACCGACTTGGCGCCTAAGGTAACCATTCCTACCCTCGTCATCCATGCGCTTGGTGACGTTATGTGCCCATTTGAAGAAGGCCAACTGATGGCCAAGCTCATTCCGGGCGCCCGGCTTGTTTCGTTGGAAGGTAAAAACCACATTTTATTAGAGAGCGAACCGGCCTGGCAGGAATTTTTATCCGAGCTACATCGTTTTATAGAGGAAGGGTCGCCCTCACCGCTCCAAGCTGGAGTTGTGCCTTTGGCTGAGCTGCCGGCCAATATCTCTACGGTCGCCGAAATTGTAGACCGGCCAAAACGGATTGATCCACCCGCTGAAAAGATCAATATCGGCGTGAAAGATGAGCCGGTTAGCGCCGGCAGCCCGGCCAGCTCAGCTTCACTATCGCTGCAGCCTGAACAGGAAGTAACCGATAGCTACAAACCGCTACCGGTGAGCTCTACGCCTTTTGTAGGTCGTAGGCGGGAATATGAACAACTTGTAACGGCTGTAAGCCGGGCCCGGCATGGCCAGGGCCAGGTGGTCCTAATTGGAGGCGAGCCGGGAATTGGCAAGAGCCGATTGACCCAAGAAGCTGCACACTATGCCCAAAGCCAGGAGGTAAAGGTTTTGTGGCAGAAATGCTACCCTTCAGAGCAGACGATGCCCTATCAAGTCTTGGTTGACCTGGTCGGGCAGATGTTGGCAAATTGGAAACCTTCGGTCTTCCACCAGCTACCCGCTTCTTCGCTGGCCGAGTTGGCCTTGCTAACGCCTGAAATTACCTCAATTTTTCCCAACGTGTCGCCGCTTCCAACTGATCTGGCCGAAGCGCGCCAGGCGCGTCTGTTCCGGGCCTTACACCAATTTGTAACGGCGCCTGCGACCGGAAATGTTTTGATGTTCGTCATCGACGATATTCACTGGGCCGACCAGGTAACCCTCCAATTCCTGCACCACCTGGCCCATCAAATTGTCAATCAGCCGGTTATCTTAATCTGTACCTACCGTACCGAAGAAATAACGGACAATCCTCCTCTGGAACTTTTTATTCATGGTCTAACCCGAGAGCCTTACACCTCTCAGCTGTTATTGTCCCGGCTTTCACTCGAGGATGCCAACAGCCTGGTAGAAGCGTTGCCGGCCGGCCCCCACACCGCTACTTTAGGGCAATGGCTGCACCGGGAAACCGATGGCAACCCCTTTTTCTTGATCTCGATCTTACAATCCTTACAGGAACAGGGCGTTTTAACCGCCGGGACAGAAGCGCGTTGGCAAATCGATCTACGGCCCTTACAGCAAACCACAACGGAGTTAACGCTTCCCGATGCCTTGCGCCAATCGGTCCGCGAGCGCTTACGGCGCTTGCCTCAACCGGCCCAGCATCTCCTGGATATAGCAGCGGTATATGGCCGCCGGTTCGACTTTACTACCTTGCAGGAGATTACGGATGACCCCCCCGCAACCTTGCTAAACCTGATTGAACTGTTACTGGCCCGCCAGCTTTTGCGAGAGGAGGAAGAGGATAATGGCTATGACTTTAACCATGATAAGATTCGTGAAGTTGTTTATTATGACCTGAGCCGGATGCGGCGGGTGCTGCTCCACCGGCAAGTTGCAGAAGCGCTTGAAGCAGTCAATGGTCACCGGGTTGACCGGCTGGCTGAACATTTTGAAAAAGGGGAAGTCTGGGGTAAGGCCATTGCCTATTTGGCTCAAGCCGCCAACCGGGCCAGGCAGCTTTTTGCCATGGAAGAGGCGCTCCGGTTTTATGATCGAGCCATTATTCTGGCCGAACGATTTCCGCGCGCGGTTTCCCAATCCATCCTCCTTGATCTGTATGAGCAGCGAGGCGAGACACGAGGCTTAGTGGGCGGCCAGGTGGGAGAGGCAGTGGCTGATCTGGAACTGGTTCTTGATGCGGCGCGGGAAGCCTACGACCAGGATCGAGAGCGGGTGCTACTGATCCGTATTGGCCAGGTCTACCGCTATGGCGACCATTATCGCCCGGCGCTTGATTATCTCAAGGAAGCGCTCGATGTCGCCCGGCGCAGCGGCAATGAGCCGGGTGTGGCTGATGCTTTGTATCATTTAGGAACCACGGTTTGGAGCCAGGGGTATAACGATCAGGCTTTGGCCTATCATCAAGAGGCTGTTGAGATTTGCCGGCGGCTAAATTTGACAGATTTGGTCGCCGTACAGGCTTATCACGGGCTGGGTGAAGCCTACTTCCTGGCCGGCCGGGCCAAAGAAGCCGTTGAACTATACGAAGAGTCTTTAGAGTTGGCCCGAAAAATACAGGACCGGGGCTACGAGTCGGAAAACCTCGGTAATATGGGCATGGCAATGCAGGTTTTTGGTATTGCCGATTATGATCGGGCCAAGAAAGTCTTTACCAGGGCGCTCAAAATCAGCCAATCAGCCCACCTGGAGTGGCATTCCACCCAAATTCTGGGCCCCCTCGGGCTGGCCCATGGGTTAACTGGAAATTACCGGCAAGCCTTAGATTATCTGCATAGAAGCTTGCAGATTGCCGAGTCGATTGGGGCTAAGCGCTTTCATTCACTGCTGCTGGACATGTATGGCATGATCTGGCAAGAATTAAATCTGCCAGATAGAGCTAAAATAGCCCATGAACAAGCAATGGAGCTGGCCCAACAGGCCGATGCAGGCTGGTGGCTGCCACGGATACGAGCCAATCTGGCCATAGATAACTTGCGCTTGGGGGATTTGGATATGCAGGAAGCGCTCCAAACCACCTTCGAGCAAGCCATGAACCATCACCTGGAGCTGCATGCCATTCGCTGTCTCGAAGGGTTGGCCGAATTAGCCCTGGCCCGGAAAGAGCCAGGCCAGGCGCTTCAACATGCCGAGCGATTGCAGCAGCTCGCTGAACCAGGTGCGATGCGCGAGGTCATCGCCGGAGCTTTTCGCTGGCAAGGTGAAGCGCTAGCGGCTTTGGCTAAACCAGAGTCAGCGATTGCCAGATTAGAACAGGCATTGGCGCTGGCAGAGACCCTGGGCCGTCCACGGTTGGAGGCGGACATCCATGGCCTGCTGGCGAACATCTTTCAAGCCCAGGGCATAAAAGAGAAGGCTGATCAGCATAAAATGCAGGTAGCAAAGATCGATCAGGAAATTACCCATAATTGGCAAGATTTGTCACTTCAGGCCAATCTAAAGCTGGATCAGGCCGCCAGGAAACAAGGCCAGCCAGTGGATCCAAATCTGGCGGTTTCGGAAATTTTAAGTCAGGAGCCGCCGGTAAGCGTCAATGCAGCTTCACTCACAAGCTTAATCGGTCAAAAATACATTCAGGAAGAGCTCATCGCCGTTGGCGGTATGGGCCAGGTTTATCGCGGCCATGATATCAAAAACGGCCAACCTGTAGCGATCAAGCGGCTCAAAGCGGAACTGGTCAGCTACAACCCAGAAGCGGTCAAACGCTTCATCCGAGAAGGTGAAACCCTACGCCAGCTTAATCATCCTAATATTGTTAAAATATTGGCTACCTTTGAAATAGAGAACCAGCCCATCATCGTAATGGAATATGTCTCTGGCGGTTCGCTTCAAGATTTGCTCGAACGACAGTCTAAATTGCCCATTGTTCAAGTCCTTAACCTGGGACTGGAGCTGGCCGATGCTCTGGCCAGGGTGCATCATCTCAACATTATCCATCGCGATTTGAAACCGGCCAACATCCTACTGGCCGAAGATGGCGCCCCCCGGCTGACCGATTTTGGCGTGGCCTATTTAGGTTCGCGAGATACCCGGCTAACCCAGGTCGGAGCTATTCTGGGAACAACTGTTTATATGAGCCCGGAAGCATGGCGCGGCGAACCATTAGATGCTCGCAGCGACATCTGGTCCTTTGGCGCTGTCCTATTTGAAATGCTGGCCGGGCAACCGCCCTTTGCCGCCGAAAACGTCATCGCCGTTATGGCCGCAATTCTCAACAATCCTATCCCCAATCTCTATCAATTCCGGCCCGACACGCCGCCGGCCTTGGCTGAATTGATCAAACACATGTTGGTGAAGGAGCGCCATCTGCGGATTGACAGTATGCGCCAGGTGGCGGCCGGATTAGAAGTGATCCGGCGTGACCTGATCGAGTGACCCTTCTATCTCTAGACATACCGGTTAATGTTTAACCGGGTTGCTTGCAAACGCTCGTTGAGTCAGGAACCAGCGCGGCGCCCAGCCCCACCCCCAGAAGAGCGCAACCGTAATGGCGGCCAGAATTGCGCCGGTTAAGAAGAGGCTGCTATAGCCAAAGCTGGCAATGATATGGCCTCCCCCAAAGGCGATGGCTGCACTTCCTAATCCTCTGGCTGTCACCACAACTCCAGACATCACCGCTCGCCATTCCGGCGGGACAATCTCCTGCTGGCAAATCAGGAGTACCGGCGTCATAAAGCTGTAAGCAGCGCTCACCCCAATAAAAGCAATGCCTGCCATAAGCCAGTGGGACGCAAAAGCCAGCAATACTAAACTGAATACCAACCCCCAAATACCCATTAAAATTGTTTGCCGCTTACCCCAACGGGCTACGGCCAGAGGCGTGACCAGGGCCACCGGAACTGCTAACAACTGGCCTACTGCGGCCAAAGTTCCGATCCAGGCAGTTGAAACCTGGAAGTAGCTGTCCAAATAAATGTTGAAAAAGGTCGCGGCTGCGCCGTGGCCTGCTACATAAAGCAAGACCACCAGCCCCATATAGCCGATCAAACCGGCCGGCATTGGATTAACTGTTGTGACAGATATTGTAGAGCGGCCGGCCCCGGCGTCTTGAATGAGCCACAGACAGATCGTTCCCACGATAAGCACTCCAGCAGCGCTAAAAAGCGCGTACCGGTAGGGCGCGGGCTGGTCAAGAGAGAAGCCTGAAAAAGTTGCGATGATTCCGGGTAGAAAGCCGCTGGTCAAGCTGCCCGCGAAAGTACCTAAAGGAACCAGCGCCTGCCGTACGGAAAAAGCATGATTACGCTCTGCCGGGCTGGTGATGCTCATCAAAAGAGGATAGCTATTAACCAGGTAAAGCGCCCCAACCAGCCAGGCCAGAATAAACGTTACACTTAACCAGCCGGTTTGCCAGCCATTTGGCAAAAACTCGGCCAGGGGCAGGATACCTAAAGTCACAACAGCTAAGCCTAACCCCAGACTGGCGGCACGCTGGCTACCCCAGCGGCTACCCATAGCCCCGGCCGGCAAACTAAAAAGCGCAAAACCCAACTGGGCGGCAGCATTGATCTGCCCAATAAAGACCGGGCCATAACCCAACCGCAGCAGGTAGAGGTTAAACAGCGTTACATAGACGCCCATATAACTGAAGCCGGCGACCACAGCCGCAATCAACAGGAGATGTGTATCGCGATTAAACATACGGATGATATTTCGATAATTTGTTAACATCTTTTATCTCTTTACTAAGAACTCAAAACTATAAATTGGTTGGAGATTTAGATGGGTTGGTAGATGGAGCTGGCCGTTCTAGATCTCATTGTTCTAGCCCTGCTTACGAGCCAGAGCGTTACTTCTGCGTCGATATCAGTCTGCCCAAAAGCCCGTGCGACCGAAAGGCGATGATGGCCATCTTGAACAAAGTAATACTCTCCTAACTGGATCAGCTTGACTGGAGGTAAGCTAACATCATTTAGCCTGGCCAGCGCAATATTTAGCCAGCGGCCCTCGGTATGTCGCTGCAAGGGATTAAAATAACGATCAAAATCACCGGTTCGTCCCTCACTACCCCGAATCTGGCTAATAGGCACAATTCTCACGCCAACATCGGTTACTCCTTTGTCTTGAGAAAGCCTCACATCAAACTGCTTGAATTGAGAATATGCTTCCACTATACTCGAGCAGCGTACCATATCTATGACCTAAAAGCGCACCAGAAAACGCTCCATATTTTTTCCGGAATAAATGGCGACTGCTTTTTATGTTTAAAAAGCAAACAGCCCCAGACGGTATTATTTGGGGCTGTTCCTTAATTGATCTAAAGTCTACAAGTGCCGGCCGGTTGTCTGGCCGACCAGGTTCGATAGCCGTTCGGCCAGCAGCCCGGCATAACTGCGCACGCTGCCCTGAGCCACAAAGGGGCGGCCTGTCTCCAGGACTTCTTTGGCTCGTTGGACCAAGGCCGGGTGATTATGACCAAACAGAGAAGCGCCAAAACCGCCCAACATATCAAGCACCTGCTGTTCCTGGCCTTCCGCATCCCGGAAATATAAGTAGTCGCCCTGACCACGGCTGTAAACCAGGTCCAGGCCAATGGCCGAAAGCAGTTTGGCTAAATGCGGCTTAAGGTGCGTTCCAAAAGCCTCCCGGCCGGATGTTTCAGAAAGGCTGTTGATAGAGGCGATCATTTACCGGCAATCTCCTTTGGATTTAATTTAAAGTAAAGTGATTTAGTTCTGGCCCGCTGAAGCTTGCCGCTGGTTGTTTTGGGGATTGTGTTCCTGGTGACCAAGCCGACATGCGCCGGCAGGACGCCGGTCTGCCGCCCAACGTGGAGCTTGATCGTCTCGGCCAGTTTTTCTTCTTCAACCTCAGCCTTAAGAGGCCGTTCGCAGACGAGATAAACCTGTTCGGTCGCTTCTGCCGGATCATACACGCCAAAGGCAATAACACGGCCCTGGGATATACCAGGTATTTCGGCCGCGGCCCACTCAAAATCGGTGGGTTGATAATTATGACCCCGGATCACAATAAGATCTTTGTTTCGCCCGGTTACGAACAGGTGGCCGTTTCGTATATAACCCAAATCACCTGTATTCAACCAGCCTGCTTGGAGCGTCTTGTCTGTTTCCTCCGGCGCACTGTAGTAACCGGCCGTGACAGATGGCCCGGATATCCAGATACTGCCGACATACCCTTCCGGCAGCGCTGTACCATTCTCATCGATAATCCGGATGTGGGTCCCCTCAACCGGTGAGCCACAATCACAGATTAAAACCGTGTCGTTACTCTGATCGTCAATTACGGCTTGCTTCTCTTTGGTCAAGGCCAAGCGGGAAACCTGTTCATAATGGAGCGGCTCACCCGGCCGGTGCATCACTACACATAATGAAGCTTCGGCCAGGCCATAACAGGGTACCAGACTGTTAGGTCGAAATCCAGAAACGGCAAAACGCCGGCTGAATTTCTGTAAAGTCCGGGCATCGATGGGTTCAGCGCCGCACAGCGCCGCCCGCCAGGTCGATAGATCGAGCTGGGTTAATTCCTGCTCTGTTACGCGGCGCTCGACCAGGGCATAAGCAAAGTTAGGGGCCAGGGACAACGTGCCGCCATAATCACTGATCGCCTTTAGCCAGGTGATCGGCCGGCGGATAAAGCGGTAAGGCGCCATAAAAACACCGTGCAATTGCCAGTAGAGTACAAACAGGAAACAGCCAATTAGCCCCATGTCGTGAAAGAGCGGCAGCCAGCAGACAACCACATCATCATCAACCACCTGTAGCCGCTGCCCAATTTGCCACAGATTAGCCAAAACATTATGGTGGGTTAAAGCGACACATTTCGGTGTGTCTGTAGTGCCTGAACTGGCCTGGATCAGCGCCAGGTCATCACCGCTTAATGGTACCGGCTGCCACGGATATCCGGTCTCTGCTTGCAAATCTGCAACTGTCACTGCCGTTAAAGGCAGATCAGTTTCGGCTTCTAGAAGACCGAGCTCGCTTGAGGTAATCAATAGCTTGGCCGAGAGTTGAACCGCCACATGACTCACCCGCCGGATGGCATCGACCCGGTTACGGGCGCCTTCAGGCGAAGGCAACACGCAGGGAACGGCCCCGCAAAGCAACAGCCCCAGGTAGATCGAGGCAAACTCGGCGCTCGTCGGCAGGACAACCAAAACCCGGTCACATTTTTGCACATCCCGATGCTGTAAGGCGCCAGCATAGGCTTTGGCCCGCGCCCATAGCCGTTCAAAGGTCACATGGTTTGCTTCAGAACCTTCCAGAAAAGTATAACCCTGCTGAGGTGTACTATGCTGGACGGCAGATTCGAGAGCTTCAATTAAGGTGTGGTAAGGCCACTTCATACCGCTCCTCCCTGGCAATAAGCTGTTTTTCAATCAGCTTGACTACATCGGTGACGCTCTTGTCAATAAATATAAGTCCTTGCGAATCGAGAGGGTTCACCCTTATTTTAATAGCCGGGGATGGAGTCGAGGCTTCAGCCGGTTCTCTGCCTAAAGGCTCGCCTCCATACGCCCCTGATGCAACAATAGGTTCCATAACAGGCTACGACAGTTTCACCGGCTGCTTGGCAGCGGGTTTCACCGCAGTCACGTTGGCAAAGGTGTAGATCAGTAGGCCAACGATCATAGCTATACCAGTCCAGCGAAACATCTCCCAGGAGCCAACTTGCTCGTACAACAGCCCGCCAACCAGGGCGCCGACAACTGAGGATAGGCCAAAATAGACGCTGCTCAATAACCCTTGGGCCGTTGCCGTTAAGCCCGCCGGAGCAATCTCTTTAGCGTAGGCGACGCCGGCGATCCACAGCGCTCCAAAGGTCAAGCCGTTCAAAAGATGCATCGAGAGCGCGGCATAGGGATGGCTGATGAAAGACCAGGCCAGCAAACGGAAGATTTGAGCCAGGACCGCCACAACCAGCAGTTTGCGAGCGCCTAAGCCCTTTAGTAACTGGCCGGAATAGACGAGCACGATCAACTCGCTAACGGTGCCAATGGTCAGCGACAAGCCCATCAGGATACTGCTGGTCTCAAGATCTTTAAGATATAAAAACCAGTAATTGCGAATAACCGCATCTCCAAAACCGGCTACAAAAATGATCAACAAAAATAGGTGCCAGCGCGAGTCCTGGAGCAGGCTTCTCAATCCACTGCCAAAGCCGCCGCCCCCACTCTTTTGGGCAACAGGCAAAGGCAAGGCGATCAGTAAACCGATCAGCATCAGCCCGGCATGGCCGTAAAAGGTCCACTGCAAGCCTAGTTGCTCGACCAGTGGTCCAATCAACGGCGCCCCCGCGCCCCAGCCGATCGATCCCCACAATCGGATCTGGCCATACTTCTCCGAGCGATCTCCCAAAATCTCCAGCGCGCTGTTATCATAAAGCGGGATCAGTGACATAAAGCAAAAAGCATGCAAGGCAATAACCAAACTTAGCACTAAAAAGCTCTGGGCGGCCGGAATAAGGGCAACTGCGATAATGCTTCCGGCAATGGCCAAAATGAACAGTTGCTTGTGCCGCTGGGTAGCATCGGCCAACCCACCCCAAACCGCCGTACCAACCATAGTCATAATCGGTGCAATACTAGCCAGCAGCCCAATCTCCCGCCCTGAAAATCCGCGCTGTTGATAATAGAGCGCGATAAAGGGCAGCAGAACCGAGGCCGCGGCATAGACAATAAAGAAAGAAACTTTGGCCAAGAAAATGGGTTTGGTAATAAACTTCATAGATTTCACGATCTTTGTTCTCCTGATTGATATAGAACTAAATATAAAAGGTAGCACTTGAATCGAATGACAAGTGAAGGGATTTACCGGTATGCACTTACACCGTACGATAAGGTACGCCAGGCTTCGTCCCTTAACTTGGATAGAGCGATCAAGTGGAGCAATGTCTTTTTCAGATCAGCCTGTTTGGCTTCCAGTTCGGCAATTTGTTCCCGGATGAGTGCGGGGTCCACATTTTGACGCGCCGTTTTCCGGAGAGCCTCAAATTCAAGTTCAATTTCGTTATACCGTTGGATCAGCTTGTTATCCATCAACCCTTGATTTCCTTTCTTATGATCAATACGACTGAATTTGCTAAAGTTGTTCTTACTATAACTTCCGGACGTACCAGGAATGTTGCCAGAAAGCGCTCCAGAAAACGCACCACTGCTAAAAGTTTTAGGCAACTGCGCAATCGCCTTCCTAGAGGCTTTGGAGCTTCCAGGAAAGCAAGCCTATGCGGCCTTGCAAGCGGTCGAAGACCGAGCCGAACTGTTTATGACTGCGACTACGCCCAAACGACTGCAGCAGCATTTGAGTAAGTTGAGCCAAATCGCCGCCGAGAAAGGCTCCTTCCCGATGTTTGACGCCGATAAGTTCCTCCAGAGCGGCTTTATGGAGGGGATACCCGGCCCGGTCCGCGAGGCCATCCGCCAGCTCGAGCAGGAGGGCCTGGTCGAGTTCTTCCCCCACCGCGGCGCGGTCGTCATCGGCTTGCCCGACGACGACCTCGGCAACCGGCCCCATGCGCTCGTGCACACCGACGACGGCACGCCGATCGACGAGGACGAGCTCCGGGCCCACTTGGCCGAACGGCTCGTGCGCTACAAGCTGCCTCGGAGCTTCGAGTTTGTTACCGAGCC
>Ga0073934_10009150_pt1 | contig 12823 bp, 16 predicted proteins | sample LarsenN4metaG_FD_76834 | JGI IMG/M metagenome (GOLD analysis project Ga0073934, IMG submission 76834) | Hot spring sediment bacterial and archeal communities from British Columbia, Canada, to study Microbial Dark Matter (Phase II) - Larsen... ...
AGCTCGGGGCCCCGCCGTTCCTTCACCAGCACGGCGGCCGAGGTCTCGTCGCACGAGGTCTCGATCCCTAAGACGACGTCAGCCATCGCCGCGCCGCTTAAGGCGGACGGTGTCGGGCGTGGCCGTGGCGTCGAGGCCCGGGGGTGCCGCCACCGTGAGCCGAACGGTTTCGCGGCGGGCGGTGCCTGTTGGCACCGCCCACACCGCCAGGCTGTCTTTGGCGAGCTGGGCCACCCGGATCGCGGGCCCGCGCACCGTCACCATCACGGCCGCGGGCTCCACCACCCACGCGGCCCGCTCGCCGCGCACCGTCACGGCGACGTCGAGAAACGCCCGCTCCGAGACGGCTCCGATCTCCGCCGAGACCTCCACTTCGCGCTGCGACACCTGGACCACGCCCAGGGTCCCCGTGTCGATGGGGACTCGCCGGCGCACCGGCCCGCGCACCGCCGTGATCTCGAGCGGTATCGTGGTCGCGGCCTCGACGCGACTCACCACCGCCTCGGGTCCGCGCACCAGCACGCTGGAGGGACTGAACGCCACCCCTCCCACCACGGCGAACCCTGTGTCCGGCTTGATCGTCACCCGGCTCACCACCGGTACCAGCCGCCGTGCTACGGCGTCGAGCGTGACCTCGAGCCGGCGTGGCTGCACGTCCTGCGCCTTGACGTCGGCGTCGTCCGCCAGCTTCAAGTCGTTGGGGAAGAGCTCCAGCACATAGCTCGAGCCGCTGAGCGTGTCCGGAATCACCGCCGTGATCACCGGGGGCGTACTGAACAGTTTGATCAGCTCGCGGGAGGACCCGGCGTAGAGCGCCTTCACCGCCGGCAGCGGGCGAGTGAGGGCGCGCCCTTCGGGCGGCTCCACGATCAAGCTGACCGGCACCAGCTGGGTCGTGGGTTCTTCCGCCGCCACCGCCGCCCACAACACGGCCGCCAGCGCGAGGGAGGTGAGCTTGATAGGCCAGTTGGTGACCAGCGCGTAACGCAGGTCGGACCTCATCCGCCGCCCTTCACGCGGTCCCGTTCCGCCAGCAGCCGGCGGAACAGGGCCTTCTGGGCGGGATGGTCCCACTCCGCGGCGCCGATCACCTTCTTGACGATCACTCCGTGGCTATCGATCACGAAGCTCTCGGGGACACCGGTGGTTTGGTAGATACGTTCGATGCCGCGCGTGCGATCCTGCAGAATCCGGAACGACAGCTGGCGCTCCGCGGCCCAGCGACGGACGCCCTCGGCGTCACCCTCGTCCACGCTCACGGCCACCACCTTGATCCCCTGTGCCCCCAGCTCCTGATGCAGCCGTTCCATCGACGGCATCTCCTGCTCGCACGGCGCACACCAGGTGGCCCAGATGTTGAGCAGCACCACCTCTCCCTGATACTCCGCCAGCCCCGCGCTGTCTCCGGTGGCCAGGTCCACGGCCCGGAAGTCCGGCGCCTCGCTCCCCACGCTCACCGGCGCCAGGTCGCCGGACAACGCCAGCCCGGCGCCCAGCAAGCCGCCGATCGCGAGCAATACGGCGCCGACCGCAAACCACTGTCCGCGCTTGGTCATGACTCCCGCATCCCTAGGCCTCCGGGTAGCAGCGCCGCCGGAGCTCGCGCACCGCCTGGCCGGGGTCATCGGTGAAGAAGATGGCCGACCCGGCCACCAGGGTGTCCGCGCCGGCCGCGCAGGCGGTGCCGACGGTCTCGGGGGTGATCCCGCCGTCCACTTCCAGGGCCGCTCGGCTGCGGCGCGCATCCAGCATCTGCCGCGCTCGGCGGATCTTGTCGGTGGCCGCCGGCAGGTAGGCCTGGGCGCCGAACCCCGGATTCACGCTCATGATGAGCAAGAGGTCGAGGTCGTCGAGCACGTCCTCCACCAGCGAGAGCGGCGATGCCGGGTTGAGCGCCAGTCCCGCCTGCATGCCCCGCTCCCGCACCGTCGCGAGCTGGCGCTGCACGTGCACCGTGGCCTCCGGATGGAACGTGAACACGTTCGCCCCGGCTTCGGCGAACGGCGCGATGTAGCGCTCCGGCTCCACCACCATGAGATGCACGTCCAGGGGCAGCTTGGTGATGCGATGCAGGGCCTCGATCAGCCCGGCGCCGAAGGTGAGGTTGGGCACGAAGCGCCCATCCATCACGTCCACGTGGATCCAGTCCGCTCCCGCCTCCTCCACGGCGGCCACTTGTTCGGCCAGACGGACCAGGTCGGCGCTGAGGACGCTGGGCGCGATGCGGACGCGACGGGTCATCACGGCCCCCGCCGCGCCAGGATCACGTCCACCGCGGCGCCGGGAGCGCTCAACGTCCCCGCTGCCGGTGTCTGTTGGATGATGGAGCCCGGCCGCTCGCTCGACGTCCGCCGGAAATACGTACCCAGGGTGAGACCGACCTGTTCCAAGATGGGGCGTGCCTCCTCGAGCGTCAGGCCAATCAGGTCCGGCACCGTGATGGTGGGCGCGCCGATGCTCACCACCATGGTCACCCGTCCGCCCGGCACCAGCGTCGCCCCCGCGGGGGGCCGCGTGTTGACGATCACACCCTTCGGTGCCGCCGTCTGCGCCGGGTCCACGGCCACCCGGAGACCGGCCGCCTCAATCAGCATCCGGCCGGTGGACTCTTCGTAGCCCACCACGTCCGGCACCGGAATCCGGGGCGGCCCCTGACTCACCGAAAGTTGCACAGCGCTCCCCTGTGGGACCACCACCCCGGCCGGCGGATCCTGCCACACCACCGTCCCCGCCGGCGCGCTCGCGTGGCGGACGTCCTCGGCCCGTTCGGCGCTTAGCCCCGCGTTGGTGACGGCCTGGCGCGCGTCGTCCAGGGTCATGCCGATCACCCGAGGCACGCGCTTGGAGGTGGCGAAGATCGGGGCGGGGAACAAGACCAACGCCGCGACCGCGTACCCTACGACTAGGGCGGCCAGAAACGTGCCCGCGTAGAGCCCTACGCCCGAACGGCGCAGCCGTCGCCCGAGCTCTGCCCACCCGGCGCCCCAGTTGATCCCGGCCGGCAGGTGGCGCCTCACCCGCATCAGTCCCTCCTCAGGACCGCGATATAGCCGCCGTCACTTCCGGTGTCGGGCGGCCAAACTGCAAGATCGTCGCGAGCGCGAGCGAATGCGCGGTGCCGGCTCAGAAACGCCTCCACTTGGGCTTGGTTCTCCTCCGGCTCCAGCGAGCAGGTGGTGTACACCAGCAATCCGCCGGCCCGAACCGTGGAGGCCACGGCGCCGAGCAGCACGGCCTGGCGCCGGCAGGCGACTTCCAACCGGCGGGGCGACATCCGCCAGCGGGCGTCCGGGTGCCGGCTCATGGTCCCCGTCGCGGTGCAGGGCGCGTCGAGCCATACGGCATCCATCGAGTCCGCTCTGAGCGGCGCCGCTCGCGCGTCGGCGGCGAACACGAACACGCCCGGGCTGGCGGCGGCTCGACGGCCGGACGGTTCGACGGATCGGGCCGCCGAACCGCCCAAGCGTGGCCCGGCCCGATGGACCGTTTCCACCAGCCGCTTCAGCCGGGCCCGCCCCCAATCGGAGGCCAGCACCGGTCCGCGGGCGCTCAAGGTCACGGCCTTGCCGCCCGGCGCGGCGCAGCAGTCCCAGACCAGCGCACCGGCTGGGATCGCCGCATGGGCCAGCAGCCGGGCCTGCCCGGGCCCCTGCACGATGAATCCGCCCTCTTCGAAGCCCGGAAGCTCTCGCGGGCGCGAGCGTCGCACCATCAGCCCGTAGCCGCCAGGGGCTTCGCGCCACTCCACCTGAGCCGCCGTGAGGGCGCGTTCGAGCTGTTCCCGGGGCCAGCGCGCCGGCTGGATGACGAGCGGCGGCCGCGCGTTGTGGTGCGCCAGAAGCGCCTCGGTGGAGGCCTCACCGTAGCCCGCGAGCCACCGCCTCACCAGCCACTCCGGGTGCGAGTAGCGCTCGGCGAGGGCGGATAGGCGAGTCGGCGGTTCGGCGGTTCGACGCTCCGTTGGTTCGGTCCGCCGATCCGCCGAACCGCCCATCCGCCGAACTCCCCGTGCTCTCTGCACCACCCGCCGTAGCACCGCGTTCACGAACGCCGCGCGCTTGGGTCCCAGCGGCTTGGCCGCTTCCACCGTGCTCTGCACCGCGGCGTACTTCGGCACCCGCGTCAGGTGCCGCAGCTGATAGGCGCCGATACGCAGCAGCTCCCGAAGCTCCGGCTCCGTGGTGCGCCAGCGCTTTCCCAGCACGTCTTTCAGCTCGCGATCCAAGGTGCGCCGGCGCCGCAGCACGCCGGCCGCGATCTCCTGCGCCAGGCGCCGGTCCCTCGCGTCTAGTCCGGACAACGCCTGATCCCGGGCGGCCTCGAACAGCTGGCCGGCACCCACGGCGCGCAGCAGTTGCCAGGCCGCGCGCCGCGCGTCAGTCAATCAGCCCGGTCGTGGGGCTGGAGGGCACCGCGACCTCGCGTCGCGGCATCCGCCCCGCCAGGTAGGCGAGCCGCCCGGCCTCGACGGCGAGACGCATGGCCCGCCCCATCGCCTCGGGGTTGGCCGCCTCGGCCAGCGCGGTATTCATCAAGATGCCGTCCACCCCCTGCTCCATGGTGATGCAGGCGTCCGAGGCGGTGCCCACCCCTGCGTCCACGATCACCGGAACCGAAAGCCGGCTCTTGATGGTGCGCACGGTGTAGGGATTGAGCAGTCCCAGGCCGCTCCCGATGGGCGACGCCAACGGCATCACCGCTGCGCACCCTGCATCTTCCAGCTTGAGCGCGGTGATCAGATCGTCGTTGGTGTAGGCCATGACGTGGAAGCCCTCGCCCACGAGGGTGCGAGCCGCCTGGAGCAGTCCCTCGACGTCCGGCAGCAGGGTCTCGCGGTCGCCAATCACTTCCAGCTTGATGTAGTCGTTGAACCCAGCCTCGCGCGCCAGGCGGGCGTAGCGCACCGCCTCGTCCGCCGAGTAGCACCCGGCGGTGTTGGCCAGCAGGAAGAACCGCTGGGGATCCAGGTGGTACAGAATGCCCTGCTGGTTCCGGCGGTCGAGGTCCACCCGGCGCACCGCCACGGTGACGATCTCGGCGCCGGAGGCCTCGAGCGCGCGCACCATGGTGTCGTTGTCCTTGTACTTGCCGGTCCCCACCATCAAGCGGGATCGAAACGCTCTTCCGCCGATGGTCAAGGGGCGATCAATCGCAGCCGCAACGGTAGCGGTCATTCAGCCCCCGCCTACGAAGTGCACCAGCTCGACACGGTCGCCGGCTCGGAGTACCGTCGAGACCAGCGCCGGGCGCCGCACGATCTGGCGGTTGTGCTCGACCACGACCACGCGGGGGTCGAGGTCGAGGCTCCGAAGCAGGTCCAGCAGCGACGCCTCGGCCGCGATCTCGTGTGGCTCACCGTTGACCACCACGGTGATGGATTGCCCGGTTTGGGCCGTCGAGTCACGCATGTCGATGTTTCCTCGCCACCCCTATCTTCTTTACTTGTGTTCTGCGGCCCCTGCCGCCCCTGCAGCCAGCGCCGCCTTCCGTCTACACCTTCAAAGATAACAGCAGCGCCCGAGCGGCCCCACCGGGGTCCGACGCGCCCCACACGGCGGAGATCGCCGCCACGCCGTAGGCCCCAGCCGCGCGGCACGCGCGGGCCCGCTCAGGCGTGATACCGCCGATGGCGATGACCCTGGCTGGCGCCGCTTGCGCGATCACCTCGAGGCCCAGGGGCGTCGCCCCGGGATGTGACCGCGTCTCCCAGATAGGGCCCAGGAATACATAGTCCGCCCCCTCGGCGTGCGCCCGGCGGGCCTCCTCGGCGCTGTGCACCGAGCGACCGATCACCGCCCGCTTGTCTAGCAGCCGGCGGGCCTCCGCTACCGGAAGGCCGGCGCTGGGCAAGTGAAGGCCAAACGCACGGACGATGCGGGCCACGTCGAGTCGGTCGTTGACGAACAACCGAGACTCGGTTCCCTGTACCGCGGTACCCAGGGTCCTCGCCAAGTCCAGGTGCGCCCGTCCGCTTAAGCCCGGTCCCCGTGCGTGGAGGGCGATGGCGCCCGCCGCCGCTACGGCGCGGGCCCGCTGGGCCAGGTCGGGCAGCTGAGCGATCGCCTCATCAGTCACGACGTGCAGGATCGGTACATCGCGTGCGCTGATCCGTTGGTTCGTCGGTCCGTCGGTCCGCCGATTCGCCCGCCCGCCGCGTCCGCCCGACCGCCCCACCGCCCGACCACCCTTGCTCACTCCAGCTGATCTCCCTTCGCCACCCCTCGCCCCCGCACCCACGCGTGCGCCGCCATCCGAGTGCGTCCCGCGGGCTGCACGTCGAGGAACTGCAAGGCCCCCTCGCCCGCCGCCACTACGAAGGCCGGATCGGTTTCCAGAACCCGTCCCGGAGGAGTGCCGGCCGGCGGGCGGTCGGCCGGCTGCGGACCGAACAGCTTGAGCTCCTGGCCGCCGAGCGTGCACCACGCGCCCGGGCGCGGATCCATGGCTCGCACCAAGCGGGCGACGTCCTCGGCCGCGGCGGTCCAGCGGATGCGGGCCGACTCGCGCGTGATCTTGGGTGCGTAGGTCGCCTGGGTGTGGTCTTGGGGCTCAGGGGTCGCGGCGCCCGACGCGATCAGGCCGAGCGCCTCCACCAGCGCCAGCGCGCCCAACTCAGCCAGCCGAATGCTGAGCTCGCCGCCCGTCTCATCCGGGGCGATGGGCGTGGGGACCCGAAGCAGCACCGGCCCGGTGTCCATGCCTTCGTCCATCTGCATGATGGACACCCCCGTTTCCACCTGACCCTGGAGGATGGCGTGCTGGATCGGCGCGGCGCCCCGGAGCTGGGGCAGGAGCGAGGCGTGCACGTTCACCATGCCGTACGGCGGCAGGGCGAGCAGCTGCGGCTTGAGAATGTGTCCGTAGGCGACCACCACGCCGAGGTCGGGCGCGTACGAGCGGAGCGCCTCGAGGAACTCCGGCGTATCCGGTCGCTCCGGTTGCAGGACCGGGATGCCCTCCTCGGCGGCGGTGACTTTGACGGGTGGGGGGATCAGCTCGGAGCGGGACCGACCGTGGGGCTGATCGGGTCGGGTCACGGCCACCACGACTTCGAACCCTTCGCCCAGCAGCGCCCGCAGCGACGGGGTCGCGAATTCCGGCGTCCCGAAGAAGGCGAGTCGCACCTCAGTCCTCGAGGGCGGCCGCGGGAACCTCCTTGAGAAACCCTTGCTTGCCTTTGCGCAACCTCCGCCACTTGTTGAGCAGCAGGCGCCGCTTGAGCGGGCTCAAGTGGTCGAGGAACAGTACCCCGTCCAGGTGATCGATCTCGTGCTGGATGGCCCGCGCCCGTAGCTCCGTGGCCTCCACCCGAACGCGATCGCCGTCCAGCGTGGTGGTTTCCACCACGACTCGCAGCGCCCGCTCCACGTCGCCGTAGATCTCCGGAATCGAGAGGCAGCCCTCCTCCTGGACCACGCTGCCCGAGCGCTCCACGATCACCGGGTTGATCAAGACCAGCGAGGGCTGGTCATCGTTGGTGTCCACCACGGCCACGCGCTGCAGGACGCCCAGCTGATTCGCCGCGAGCCCTATTCCTTTATCCGCCTTCATGGTGTCCAGCAGGTCTTCCACCAGGGCACGTACGTCCCCGTCCACCGCGGCCACCTCCGCCGCGCGTTCCCGCAACACCGGGGATCCCAGCAAATGGATGGGACGGATCGTCACGACGCCTTCTTCTCCTCTTCCGCCACCTTCGGGGTGCGGATCTCGGCGATTCGGTCGCGCTGGACCACCACCCGCGCCTCGCCGGTCTTGATGGTGACGCGGTCGTCCTTGAGGTGGATGACCTCGCCCACCAGGCCGCCCGCGGTTACCACCTCGTCGCCGCGCTTGAGCTGCTGCAGCCGGTCCCGGTGCTTGCGCTCCTGGGTCACCTTGGGCCGGATGATGAGGAAGTAGAAGATGGCGATGATGGCCGCCATCTGAAACACGAAGATCATCAGCCCGCGGCCGCCGCCCGACTGATCGACCGGCGCGAACACCGGCAGGAACGAGTGTGGAATCACGACTCTCCTCGCGCGCGGTAACGGGCCACCCACTCCCGGTACCAGGGGTCGAAGGTGCCATCGAGAATGCGTTGGCGCGCCTGGTTCATCAAGCGGACCACGAACCGCACGTTGTGTAGCGACAAGAGTCTCAAGCCCAGCAGCTCCTCCGCCACGAACAGGTGCCGCAGGTACCCCCGGCTGTAGCAGCGGCACGTCTCGCAGTCGCAGGTCGGGTCCAGCGGCCCGGGGTCCTGCCGGTGCGCGGCGTTCCGGATGTTGAGCGGGCCGTCCGGCGTGTAGGCGCTGCCGTTGCGGCCGTTGCGCGTGGGCGCCACGCAATCGAACAGGTCCATCCCCCGGGCCAGCGCGTGCAGCAGGTCCTCGGGGAACCCGACGCCCATAAGATAACGGGGCACTCCGCGTGGCAGCGATGCTTCGAGCCCTTCCAGGACCGCGTACATCACGTGGTTGGGTTCACCCACGGCGAGGCCGCCCACGGCGATCCCGGTCCAGGCTCCGGCGTCCAGCGTCGCGTGCACGGCTGCTTGCCGCAGGTCCGCGTAGGTTCCACCCTGGAGCACAGGCCAGAGGGTTTGCCGCTCCGGCGCGCCCACCGCCAGCTCCGCCAGCCGCTGGCGCGCCCGGGCCAGCCAGCGGCCGGTGCGCTGAAGGGCGGCTTCCACCTCGCCGCGACTGGCCGTGCCGGAGACGACATGGTCCAACGCCATCGTGACGTCCGCGCCCAGGGCCCACTGGATCTCGACCGCTCGCTCGGGCGTGAGACGGCGCACCGCGCCATCCACGTGGCTCCGGAACTCGACCCCGTCGTCGTCCACCCGGCGGAACGCTTCGAGCGAGAAGATCTGGAAGCCGCCCGAATCGGTGAGCAGGGGCTTGGGCCACGCCATGAACCGGTGCAGCCCGCCCAGGGCGGCCACGGTGTCCTCGCCCGGGCGCACGTGCAGGTGGTAGGTGTTGGCGAGCAGGATCTCCGCCCCCACCGCTTCCAGGTCGAGCGGCGCGAGGGCTCGCACCGTGCCCTGAGTGCCGACCGGCATGAAGCACGGAGTGTGGACGGCGCCGTGGGGCAGCGTCAGGGTACCGGCGCGGGCGGCGCCGTTGGTGGCGTTGATCGTGAAGTTGAACACTATTTGGAAAGGTGGGATGGACGATTCGAAATCCGCTGGTTCCCTTGGGAATCTACGCCGCGTATTGTCGGACTTCTACCCTGACGCCCTTTTCGACCAGGTCGGCCGCCGCCGAGATGCGCCTGGCGGTTTCTTCGTTGACGTAATCCTCTCCACAGTTGGGGCAGACCAGTGCGGGCACGCCCTTCATGACCAGCGTGGCGCCGTCCCGTTCGACGGTGACCGTCGTGGTGTCCGCTCGAGGTTCGGCCTGGCCGCGGATGGTGCATTTCATGGGCGTCGTTTCCGGAAGTCAGGCTCCCACAGTTGGGCCGCTGCCTGGTATACCGTGATCACTACCGTAATGTCGCTTTCGGGGTCGTCGGCCGCCACCACGTGGATCGGACTCTGCTTGTTGTCCAGCAGCTCCTACACGACTGCCGTCGCGTCGCCGTAGCTGTAGAGCCGGTACTCCCGTGCGATGGCCTCCCGATACGCCGCCATGGTGTGCCGGTACCCCGCGAACGCCGCGACCGGCATCAGCCGCGGCGCACGGCGTGCATGACGTCGTTGGGCTCTCCCACCGCCAGCCCGCCCACCGCGATGCCGGTCCACTGGCCCGCACCCGGTTTTCGAACTGGCCTGGAAGCCGATGCGCTTGTGCTCCGGCGGCGGAGGCGGCGGCTCCATCAGCGAGCTTGCGCGCGGGCTCGGCGTGGGCCGTCAGCATGCCGCGGAGCTGGACGAAGGCTCGCGCGACCTGGGTGCTGGCCTCGACAGCGATGGAGCTGTTGAGAACGCTCGCCAGCATCACCGCGCCATGTTCCGTAAAGGCGTAAGGGAGGTAGCGGCTCCCGCCGCGCCTCGGCTGGTTTGAGGTGCCAATCTGGTACCTCAAAGCCGCAGTCTGCGAGGTCGCGTTTGAGGTCACAAACTGTGAGTCTCACGAAGGTCCCCAAAACGCCCCTCGGCTGTCCCAGGACCGCCCAGCCGGTTCGCGGAGTGGGAACGGTGTTCCCTATTCGAACTACCACCCAGCTGGTTTCCAGATGATCTCGGTACTGGAAACCTTGACCGGGTTCGGCAGTTGGTAGGTGACGTATCGCTTGGCCTTGACCTTGATGGTCCCGTGGGCCAGGGCCTTGAGCTCGGCGTTGTGACGGCCAAACGGGAACGCCGCCCATATCTGTTTATCAGGCCAAAGGGCCTTGGCTGTTCGAATGGCCGGTGCGATAGTCGGCGTGACGCTGGGCCTTGTCGGGCCACCACTCCGCAAGTGCCGAGACGTGGAAGACCGTTCAAGGGTCGCATCGCGAGCGATTGGGTGGTTTCCAGGGCCTCCTTGATGGAGTGGTAGACGTTGAAGCCGTCAACCAGGAAGCAGACACGTCGCGGCACCGCGAGATCCTTCCCCAAAAAAAGTCCCCCGGGTCGTAACCCGGGGGGCCCTAACAGGCTTGCGCCTGCTTCGGGGATGAATGCGTAATCAGTCTACTGGCTACTGCTATCAGGGTCAAGCGCCAAGGTTCGGCCATGTGCCCAAAATAGGCCAAGGCTGCCCGCGAAGCGTCATCAAAGGAACGCGAGCCGGCCCAAATGTCCGCAAAACGCCCCTCGGCTGTCCCAGGAACGCCCTATCGCGGGTTTGTGAAGACGCCGAGATTGGGCTGGTGACCCATCCCGGGCTGGACCGCGATTGCTCGCGGGCTGGGCCAACGGGACATGGTTGCCCTGATCTTGGCGCGGCAGGGGTCCGTGTCACCAGCCCGCAGGCTTACGGATGACCGTTCCGTCCGGTAGCTGAACCGGGTCCGGGAGTTGATGACGGGCATACTGCTGTCGTTTGATCTTCAGACTCCCATGCGCGGCCTGCCGAAGGTCCACGTTGAACCGTTGGTAGGGAAACAGGACCCAGACCTGCTTATGGGGCCGGAGCCGGCGAGCGGCGAGCATGGCCGGTATCAGGTCCGTGTCTCCCGTCACCAGCACGATGGTGTCGGCGGCGTCGGTGACGCCCAGCTCGAGCAATCGGGCGGCCAGGGCGACGTCGCTCTCTTTCTCCTCGTGCCCGGGTGTTTGGCGCCGGCAGTGGGGGCACCACCTCGGCTTCCATTTGAATCGGCCAAGCAGAGGCTGGACGCCGGTGGACTGAAGCGCCGTGACGTAGGTGCGGTGGCGCGTCACCGCGCCTGGGTTGGTGGGCGTCAGGAAGGTGGCGAAGGCCGTGAAGTAATAGACGCTGTCGAGCGTGGCGGCACGTCCGAAGACGCTGTTGACGTAGGTCTGACAGAGGGCGCGGAGATCCAGCCACTTGAGTGAGCCCCCGCCGTCGGCGATGGCCTGCTTCAGAGAGTGGTAGAGGTTGAACCCGTCCACCAGGAAGGCGATGCGATTCACGGGTGGCCCCAAAATGAAAACCCCCCGGGCCGTGACCCGGAGGGGCCTGGACGTCCCGTAGGAGCGCCCAGGGGTGAGCTAATGGCAATCGTAGGCTTGGTGGTGGCGGCTGTCAAGCCGAGGCGGCGCTTGCCTCCGTTGGGCGTGGACATGGGCCGCCAACCTAATGGGATACCGGGCAGCGCGGATCACCGGATTTCGGCGCTCGTTATCAGATTTCTGCGTGTCGCCGAAGCTCAAAGGAGCCAAATGTCCCCAAAACGCCCCTGGGCTGTCCCCAAACCACCCTATCCCGGGTTTGTGAAGACGCCGAGATTGGGCTGGTGACCCATCCCGGGCTGGACGGCGACTGGCGGCTCCGGTTGGCGGCGTTCGCCCGGCTTCAAAAGCTGGCCGGGCGGCGGGGCGGGGTGGTCACGGCGGACGACCTGGATCAGGGGTTTGAGCTCGGGGGGGAGCGGATCCGGCTGTGGGATGGGCGTCGCGGGATCTGGCGGCCGCGGCAGCTGGGGACGGACGGGGCGGCGCTCACGCTGGTGACGGCTCCGCCCAAGCCGGGAAAGACGCCGCCGTATGACGATCAAGTGGGCTCGGACGCCGAGTGGCTGCTGTACCGCTACGAGGGGACCGATCCCGACCACTGGACCAACCTGGCGGTGCGGCGGGCGTACCGGGAGCGGCGGCCGCTGATCTATCTGTATGGCATTACGCCGGGGTTGTACGAGCCCATTTTCCCATGCACGGTGGTGGCGGACGACCCGGCGAACCTGGCCTTTCACTTGATGGCGGAGTCGGCGGCGTTGCCGCTTGATCCTTTGACGATCGTGGGCGGGGTCACGCCGCAGCGGGCCTACGCCACGGCGGCGGTGAAGGTCCGGCTGCACCAACGGCGATTCCGCGAGCTGGTGGTCTCGTGAGCCGCGACTGCCGGGAGGGGGGTCCGCGACAGGGATCGAGAGAAAGCGCATGGCGGGTTCCCCCGGCGACCCCCAGGACCGTGCCGCCCCGTCCTGCTCGCGGGATGACGCGACTATGTCTCACGTCGACGCCGGGGACCCCATGGAACGAGTGGTGCACAAGGCCGTGAGCCACGCGGACGCCGCCCAATGGGACGTCGAACAGCCCCTACACCACCACCATCGCGTCACCGTAACTGTAGAGCCGGTACTCCCGCGCGATCGCCTCCCGATACGCCGCCATGGTGCGCTCGTACCCCGCGAACGCGGCGACCAGCATCAGCAGCGTAGAGCGGGGCAGGTGGAAGTTGGTGAGCAGGGCGTCGACCACGGTGAATCGGAACCCCGGCCTGAT
>Ga0073934_10009151_pt1 | contig 12823 bp, 11 predicted proteins | sample LarsenN4metaG_FD_76834 | JGI IMG/M metagenome (GOLD analysis project Ga0073934, IMG submission 76834) | Hot spring sediment bacterial and archeal communities from British Columbia, Canada, to study Microbial Dark Matter (Phase II) - Larsen... ...
GCCATAGGCAGCAACCGCCGTGGCGCCGTAAGAAGCGATCAACGTCGTCAGGATCGCGGCCGAAACCGGCTGAATGAGTTGTGTCGCCGTCGATGGCAGGGCAATGTGCAACAATTGACGCCATGAATCGCTCATGCGCGTCACTGTTGGCCATTCATAAACGAGGCCGTGGACCCGTACCTGCAGGAAGAAGAGCGACAACGCGAACGTCACCGTGCGCGAGATGAGCAGCGCATAAGCCGCCCCCGCCAAGCCGTAGCCGGGAATGAACCAGGCCCCGAAGATGAAAATGGGGTCGAGAAAAATATTCAAGACGGCCGCGCCGCCCATGATCAGGCTAGGAGCCTTGGTATCGCCGTAAGCGCGGATCACGGCGTTGGCGATCAGCGGGACGATCATCACCGGCATGCCCACGAACCAGACATGCATGTAAGACTTGATATGCTCAAGAATCTGAGGCTCGGCCCCCATCGCCGTGAACAACGGATCGGCAAACAGCAGGCCCGCAGCCGCAAATAGAACGGCGATCACGAAGGACAGGATCAGACTGTCAGAGGTCAACACGCGCGCGCGCTGGATGTCGCCCTCGCCCACCGCCCGCGCCACCACTGAGGTCACGCCCGTACCAAGGCCAAGTGCGATGGCATGCAGGATCATGACCATCGGAAAGGTAAAGGCCAAAGCAGCCAGTTCGGCGGTACCGAGTTGCGCAACGAAATAGGCATCTGCCACTTGAAAGGTCATCGTGGCGATCGTGCCGAGAACCAGGTAGCGGGTGAGATAAAGAATCTGCTTGCGGACAGGCCCCTCGGTGAGGCGAACACCACCGCGTGAGCCGCGGGGTCGTGCAGGCTTTGGATCGGGCGATAGAACGGGAACGTTTTCTGACATCGTCGTCAACTTGAGCCTTTGCTACATATCAACCATACTCCCGAACCTTGCCGGGGTCATGAGAAGATCGAGTGATGATCGCAGGGAAAACGGGTGGCTTGGCCCTCTATTTTGCGGTCGCGAATGTCGTTGTGGAGCGATCGTCCGGCATGTCAGCCGCTTTTCTGGCGACGGTGCGCCGCAACCACCACCACGCTGCAGCGCCAACCGCCACGCTGGCGAGACTATTCCCGACCCAAACCCCCTCGATGCCGGCGACCCAAGCCCCGGCCATGATGAACGGCACGGTCACGAGCAATGACCGAGCCAAGCCTATAATCGAGGCCGCGAGGGGCATCGCCAGAGCATTCCAGGTTGACATGGCGACGGCGACGATGCCAGCCAATGCGTAACTGATCGGCACAACATAGAGATAGAGCTCGGCCAAGCGGATGACTTCGGGATCGGATGCAAAGAGGCCGACCAGCCATGGCGCGACCAACGCAAGAGCAACCGCCTCAATGAGGCCGCCGATGACGCAGAATCTGTTGGCAAACGACACCGCCTGCCGAACCCGATCGAAACGCTTGGCGCCCGCGTTCTGACCAATGAACGGAGCCACGCCAAGCTTGATGGAGCTATGAACACCTGGGAGATCAGGTTTCGGCTTAACAGGCCCTCTTCGAGCTAACCGAAATGCTTGCCTCGGTAATTCTCGACCGAGACATTGCGAGCCGTTTGGCATTCAAGCCTTGGTTCCCATTTCTATTTCTATTGGCGTGCCCGAAGAGATGAAAAAGGGAACTGCTGGCAGGTCACGTCTGCATTGAAACGAACAACATGATATAAGCCCAGGCTGCATCTAACTTGTGGCAATCAGCATGGCTGCTGGCAAACCGAATCCGCGCGCGCCGACAACAGTGCTGAAGCGGACGACAATCCGGTAGTTATTGCCTCAGAGATCGAAGACCATGCGGTTCCCGGCGATGACATCGCTAGTTCCAAATGCTCAAAACCAAGCTGTACAGTTCGTGATGTTGCCACTCGCACCAATAGTGCGTCAAAGCCGCTCCATAAGTTCAATTGCCGCGCGCTCGCCGCTCTCAAGCGCACCTTCCATGCCGCGGTCCAGGCGCGCGGTGTGTTCCCCACAGAAGTGAATACGTCCCGCCGGCTTTGCCATGACGTTGGCGAATTTTCTGATTTGCCCGGGTTGCCATGAACACCACGTCCCGCCCGCGAACTGATCCCGCTGCCAAGACCAACTGAGGATCGGCTTCAACGCGCCCTTTGTTGAAGGACGAACTTTGGCGATGGACTCCAACACTTCTCGGATTAAGACGTCTTCCGGCAGCCTGTCAGCGCGCAGGGCATTTGGGCCGGTCAGCCAAGCGCACACACTCGTAATCTCTCCCTTGGGTCCGTGGGCGTATGCCAGAACTTGGCCACAGAACTCATCGGTCCACATATTGGGTGGCAATCCGTCGTCCTCCCAGTACCGGCGTTCGACGGAGAAGTGCAGCTGCGTTGTCGTCGCATAACCGAGCGTGGCTGCGGCTTCGCTTTGTCGGCCTTCCAGCGGCGGGTCGAAGCGAAGAAGTCGCAGCGCACTGAACGGGAGGGAGACCAGCGCGTATTTCGCCTTATGACGCCGACCGTCCGACGAGGTAACCGTCACACCCGAAGGATCATGCGAGATCATTTCAACACGAGTGGCCATGTGAACGTCGCCGCGAACTCGCTTGGCCATGGCTTTCGGCAACCCCTGATTACCGCCCTGAATATGATAAAGGTTTGTCCCGCCTCGGCCCTGGTGTATCGCCCAAGTTTGATTTTGGAACATGTGAAGTGCCGACACGAGATGGGCACTATTGCCGTAGGCTTGATTGCGGTCGAATCCCAAATCTATGGTTCTGGGCGAATACCCATTGCTCGATAGCAGCTCGTGCATCGATATATCGACGCTCTCGGCTTCGGGTTCGAGCCAGCTCTCGATGTCCTTCAACGGATTTAAGGGACCAATCGCCGCGTTGCGAAAATTAAAAGGCAGCATTGATTTGAGGTGATCGGGGAAGGGGTTGCCTTTCCAGCTTTCCCAGTCAGGCGTTTTGATAGACTGTCCATTGAGGTAAAGCAGTGTCTTGGCGGCTTGTTGATCGGGTGGGATCTCGAGTGGCTCGCGGGGTCGCATAGGCTCAAGCGTCAAGCCAAAGCGATCAACATAATCGAGCACGCGAGCATAGGACGGCCCGATGACGCTTCCGCCCGCTTCGGGCGCGCCAGGTACGTCGGTGAGCGTGTATAGCCGTCCACCGATACGGTCTCGACCTTCAAGAATGGTTACCTTGGCCCCTTCTTGCTCCAATAAAAGCGCCGCATTGAGGCCGGAAAGACCAGCGCCGATGATGATCACATCACTATCGGAGGCCAAAGCGAGGCGCGTGGTGATTACGGCCGTCGTAAAGCTGCCTGTGGCCACCGCCAAAGCGGATCGGCGCGCAATGCTTTTTGGTTTATATGCATGGTTCATCGCTTAGTTCCCCGGTTTGAGCGCAAGTCCGTCCGGACTGGGTGTGTCGATATCTCGATAGATGCGCCAGTCTCCGTCATCATTTTTCCGTAAAACGATGAGGTAGTAGCCGGGGTCTTCGATCCCCTTTTTGGTGTCAACGACCAGGAAACGCCCAACCATTATTCCGACGTTGCCAAAGACCCTGAGCTCCTGGAGTGCTCCATATTGTTGTCGGCTTGATCCGGTATCGTAATTTTCCTGGTAGAAAGAACGAGCGCCACTTCGCCCCTTAATGATCGAGCGATCCCTGGTCATGATCACAACGTCAGGATCGTGAAGTTCAATGACACCATCGATATCGGCTGCTTCGCGGCGCTCGCCCCATAGCGTCAGCAAACGACGTATCGCGTCAATTTCGGTTTGGGGGCCTTCGAAAACGGGAGGCTCCTGTGCCGACAACGATTCGATGGCAGCACATGTCATGCACCAACTCAACAAAAAGACTTTCAAAAGTGTTTTCATGAAAACTTTCCTTGCCAATCCGGTGCGTCATACTCAACCAGCGCCGTGACCAGATCATCAATCCCCGCAACAGTGCAACGCTACGAAAGAAAGTACGCCACGAGCCTAACCATTCCCCTTCGCCGCGCGCTTCGCTTCCAGCTTGTTCCTAAAGTCGATCATGGATTCCATGTTCTGAGCCGGCTCCGTCCAGGTCATCACCGGCTCGAAGTATTCAGGGTCATGCTTTTCCATGTAAACCCGCAGGTGCTTCGGGATGCCGTTAATCCCATCTGTCTTGGCAGCATGCTGTTGGTATGAAACAAACCCAGGACGATTCCCCATCTCCATGAAACCCATCCACGGATTAAATCGAGTCCAAGAAATGATCGTCGGAGCCGACGTGGTATCCGCCTCCAGGTCTTCGCGGCGGGCCATGATGCCGGTGAGTTCTGCGGCGTGGAACTTTTCCCCCGTTGAGTGCAGTGGATATTTCTCGGGAGGCAACCTATTGGGCATGATGAAGTAGGTATGTTCCTGCCAGACAATCCAGTTACCGATTTCGATATAGTGGAAAGGAGCAAGTTCGCGCGTATAGACGCTTTTGTCTGCGACCGGTTGGTCAGTCAGATAATCGTTCACCGGCGTGTTCTTGATGTGCGATACTTCGACTTCGCGCTCCAGCCAAGGGTTGTACCACGTGTTTAGGACCTCATTCGTGTCCGGGTCAGCGTAATACACGACCTCCTTGTGATATTTCTTGTAGCCCCCGCCTTCGTGAGGGCCCATTCGCGTAGTCCCAAGACCAAATATCTTGAACAGTCGCCTGCTTTCCACGCTGGGCACGACGCCCCAGGCTTCACCTTGCATATACGTGTACGTCACTGCGCTAGGGTCGACATCGCCGATCGCCTTTGCATAGGCGTAGGCGCTGTCGGGGCCAGCATCGAGATCGAGCTTGCGCCCAACCGGAGCAACATTGCCTTCCTTTGGCAAGAGAAGTCCAGCGCCCAACGCGCCGAAGACCGCCGAAGAACCCAATACCGAGCGTCGGGTAAACGGTGTTTCAGACCCCATCGATATACCTCCTCTGGCCTCGGTCAAACTGTCAGCTTCGCTCTCAAGCGGGTTTCAAGATAGAAATCACCGCAATGCCTGCAATGAACACCCATAACAGCACGAGAATTCCGGTGCCCCAGGTGTAAATCCATCGGATTGACTTCTCGCGCGCTTCGTCGGAGCCGCTCGTTTCTATCTCGCGCCAGACCCGAAAGAATTCGATTAGGGAAACACGAATGCCGACGCCACATGCAATTACGCCACCGAACAAAAACAGTTTCCAGCCCAGCCAGCCTTGTAAATTGGTCGCGCCAACAACTGTTCCAATGCCAACAATGATGAGCGCCCCGAGCAATCCGTAACGAATAAGCCGATCCAGCAAGGCGAGGCGTTGTCCAATGGCCTTATGTCTGACGCGGTGGACGAGTTCGACGAACGCCAACCAAGATACTCCTATAGCCCCGGCAAACCAGGCAATCGGCGCCCCGCCAGGGAAGTATCCTAATAATGCTGCAAGCATTGTGCCGAGGGTGGCCTGAAGCACCAACGCGTAGCGGACGTGCTGATCAACATCCATCACGTGTTCCATCAGTCGTCGCCGCTCAGGGAACGGCAGCGACGATGCCCAGCAAACGTAACGATATTCGCTATTGATCACGAGTTCAGAGCCCAGCCAGTAGCCCAGAACAACGATGTGAGTTACGAGCAAGGTGTCTATCAGCATGGCCAACACTTTCGAGATTCGGAACTATTCAAGACGGCCGCAATACAAGGACCCATGGCCGGTCATCAGGAATCCGGTTTGATTCTGGCTGTCCGGTGACACGGCTCATGTCGCTAGGTTTTTGCCCTTAGTGCAGCGTTTCTGCCTGCGGTACGGCCAGTGATCATGGCTTCGGTCAGATACGCACCGTTTTGGTACAGGTGCGAAATGAAGGACCCGAGATTACCTGCCTCGTAAAGGCCGGGAATCGCGTTGCCGCTATAGTCCAGAACTTCGGAGTCCTTGTTTCGTTTCGCCCCGCCCGATGTACAAACCACGCCCGGTTTCAGTTCCACTGCATAGTAGGGCGGCGTCGCGATCGGGCTCAAGAACGATGGGTGCCGGCCAAATTCCTTATCCACGCCAGCGCTGCATGCCGCATTGTACTCCTCAACCGTGCGGATAAGTTGATCGGGGTCACGGCCGATTTTGTATGCCAATCCGCCGATCGTTTTGGCTGTTGTAATCCACCCTTTCGCGATTTCGACGCTGTTGTCTTTGCTCCAGTCGTATTGGTGAACGGCGGAATTCCAGGTCATCCACTTCATCATCAAGCAATGATTCTTGCGCAGCGTCTCATCAAAAATCATATGAACCGGTTGCACCTGATAGAACAGTGTATCGAAGTGGTGGCCGTGCTTTTTTACTTTCTGGTGCGTCAGCGCATACCAATGATCTCGCGTTTCGTCGTTGAAACGCCGATTGTCGGCGGCGACATCGATGAAGTTGTGATACTCGCTTTGGAAATTGCGCATGAATACGGTTTCATACTCAGGAACCTTGAACGCCGGCCATAAACCGCCGCTCTGCCCCCTGGCCCGCATGTGCCACAAGTCCGCCCCGGCCTTCTGAACCATGCGGATGCCATCGCCGGTATTGTAAGGGCTGCCGAATGGATGGATGTCGTCGTAGCCAAAATAATTGCGCTGCATATCGAGGTTGTTCTCGAAACCGCCAACGGCCAGGATCACCCCGCCTCGCGCGCGAATCGAAATTTTCTTGCCATCTCGTAAGACAATTACGCCGAAGACTTCGCGACTGTTGCCGTCTTGAACGAGGTCAACCACCGGGCTGTCGTACCAAATGGTGACGGGCCGCTTTTCGACGTTTTTCTTGAATGCCAGCCACAGGCCGCCCGGGCGAGGCAAAATCGTGGAATTGAACTTGACGGCCTCTTCCGCGCCCAACTCAGGCATCTCCATGATGCCGCCATCGCCCGTTTGGTACTCCTGCCGCGCTTCTCTGGCGCGTTCCTTGATCCAGGGCTCAAGCGTCAGCATTTGATCAGCCCAGAAGTCCAACAGGTCTTCGGGAATGGGGTTGGGTGCGCTCATCTGGCGCTGGTAGTGCATCAACGCTTTCTTGTTGTTGTGAGGAATCCAAAGAGATTGGCCCGACGCCCTGGAATTGCCGCCCGCGAAAGCTTCCGGCGCTTTTTCGAGGATCAGAACTCTTGCGTTCGGCTGCGCCTCGAGTGCCTCGATTGCGGCGGAGCACCCGGCCAGACCAAAGCCGGCGATGACAACGTCGAATTCTTCACCCCACGTCAACGTGTCGGGCGCCGCCGCGCGAGCGGAACTCGCGGTCACAGCCGACGCAGTTACCACTGACCCCTTGATCACCGTGCGGCGGTCAACTTTTGACCTCTCTGGATCGACACCCATCGCATTCCCCTCCGGAACCGAGTTGCACCCTAGTGGGGTCGAATCTGAGCTTTCCGACGTGATTTCACTAACAAAATAGGGTATTTATATACTCATTGTAGTTGTGAAATGCAGCATGGAAATCCGGCAAATCCGACACTTCATCAATATCGTCGAACACGGCAGCTTTTCCGCAGCCGCGACTTCGCTTGGAATTACCCAGCAGACCGTCAGCAAAAGCATCTCCACTCTCGAAGCAAATCTCGGTGTTAGATTGTTTGATCGGGATACTCGAAACTGCCAACTGACGACGCATGGCGAACTGCTGCTTCATTACGCCAAGAACATCGATGCCGAACACCGCCAATTTCAACGTCACCTCGACGACATACTTGGTCTTCGGGCCGCGCGTCTCCGTATCGGGGCGGGATTGACGGCAGCGGTACACGTCGTTCCTTCGGCACTTCAACGGCTAAAAGGTAAGAGGGCCGATTTAAGAATTAGCGTCGTAGACGGAACGGCACGATCTTTGATTCCTATGCTGTTGCGAGGCGATCTCGATATCGTCGTCTGCGTCATCGCGAGGCCGATCAAAGACCAAACGGTTCGCACCGAAATCCTGTTCGAGGAAAGCATGCGGTTGCTCGCTCGGCCCGATCATCCGCTTCGATCCCGCAAAACCGTCAAATTGAAGGCTACGACATCATTTCCATGGATGGCCGGCTGGACCCCAGGAGGGCTTGATCAGGCTATTCGCGACACCTTTGAGGCACAAGGGATCGATCCACCGGCGCCAACCATCGAGACAAATTCGTTTACGTTTGCCCGAGCGGTCCTGCGCAACACGGATTACTTGGCAGTGCTTCCCGAGCATCTTTTCATAGAGGAAATCGATGCCGGTGTACTCGCCACGCTGAACGTCGCGACAGAGTTTCAGGAGCAGGTACGGCCCATGTCTATTTGCTATCGACGAAACAGCACGCGATCTCCCGCGACCATGGCATGCATCACCGCACTTGAGGCGGTCACAGCGGAGTTACAAATGGGCAGAGGTCTCAACTTCCGTGAATCCTGATTGAGATTTCATTTAGATCGGGGAATAGAAGGGTACGTTACTGAATCGACACGACCATTCCTTCCGTCTATTTCAATGGTCAGAAATAGTTTTGGCGGACTCCCCGAACTGGTAACACGGGGGGTTACGGATACATTGGGAACAGTAGGGACTGTTAATAACCCCTGATCTACGCTATGGTGCGCTCATCCCCGCCGATGGAGCAGCCATGAACGAACGCGAACTCATTGAAACCATTGACCGCGCGATCTCCGGGTACAAGGGGCACTGTGACGTTCTTTGCAGCGCGATTGGGGTCTTGATGCTGGGCCGCCATTTTGGTTGGCGTCCGATCTTCATCATGTTTTCGACTAGAACCCTCAGAAAATATGAGAGAATCCTGGGTCTGGAGTTCCGCAAGGTGCTGCCCGATGTCGGCCCCACTGCGCATAAGTCTGTGGCGTGGGCGATTGCCAAGAAGCTGACCAGCTTCTGGAAGGCTGTGAAGGGCGAGATTCCCGACGTGAAGAGTCTGGAGCTGAACTAGGCCAGGCTTGGCGATACGCGTCGATATGGGTTCAATAAGGTCACCCACATTCTAGTTGACTCTGCTGACGCCTCAGCCGCATGTTGTGTGCCATGGTTGAGGGCACACAAAATCTATCGCCGAAGTTTAAGCACCTGTTGAGCGGTGTGGATACGCTTGAGGTCTGCTTCTACTTGCGCCCGCTCGCCACCTGCGCCCTACAATTCGACGATCTGCTCGCGCGCAAGGAGGCGCTGCGTCAAGCGCGGTCCCGCACGCCCGAAGAAATCCGCATCGGCGATGAATCGTTCCTGTTGCAGCCCTATGGCTCCGGGTCGGGCTATCCGCTGATATTCTCCAACGCCTGGGCCGTCGTGTCTTACGGCGAAAAAAATCGCCCGCCGTTCTATGTGAAGTTCCTCAGCCAGGGCCTGTGGCAGTACGGTTGGCAAGCGCTTGTCGCCAAGTTTCTCGCCTGGGCGCACGGCGTTGGCTTCGAAACCTTTGCCGCCGAGCGCGTCTCGCGGGTGGACTTCAGCTTTGACTATTGGCTTGCGGAACTCGACTTCGATCACCTGAACTTCATCAGCCTCAGCGCCAAGGACAATCACCACCGCGAGCACCAGAAATATCAGACCTTCGACTTCGGCCGAGGTGACGCCAAACTGCGCGTCTATGACAAGATCGCCGAGATCAAGCAGCAGAGCGCCAAGACGTTCTTTTACGATCTATGGAAACTCGACGAGGGCGTGTGGCGGGTGGAATGGCAAGTTCGCAAGGAATTGCTCAAACGCTTTGGCGCGCGGACGATTGAAGGACTGGCCGATCAGGCGGGCGATCTGCTCACGTACCTCAGCACGGAACATGACACGTTGAGAATCGTGACCAGCGATAGCAACCGCTCGCGCTGGCCGGTTCACCCGTTGTGGCAGGATGTCCAGCGACAAGCGGCGGCGTTTAACCGCCAGGGCGTGCTTGCGGAAATCGATCCCGGTGCCAGCATGGAAGAGCGGCTGCAATATTGCGCCATGAGCCTTTACGGCTACGCCAAGGCCGTGGCCGCCATGGAGGCGGTCAGGCAAGGGACGAGCGCCATGGCATTCCCCGATGCCGTGAGCCGGGTCGGGGCCTTGATCCGCAGCGCTCATAACCCGGCGATATGGGCGCATGATGTCGCCAAGAAAATCTCTCAACTGAGGCTCGGATCGTGAAGTTTCTTCAGCACATCCGGGAGCTGCTCAACCGCCGCAAAGGGCGGCTGATTCAGTTCGGAGAGTTGGCTTTGCCTGACGGCCACAAGGCTCAGGCGTTTCGCAAGCTCGTGCTGGATGAGCTTGGGGACGGTTTGGAACGGGAGTTGGTCGCGATTTGGGCCAACGACGGAGAAGGGACAGGTTCGGGCCGGAATAGACGTGGCATGAAAGGAGGTTCCCCATGAGTGACCGATCCCAAACCAACACCACCTAAAACCATCGATCTCCCTCCAGAAACCGATCAACAACCGGTCGCGGAAGAGGTTAGACTCTTTGAGGCACACTGGCCGGAACTCCTGCGCGAGATGAACAGGCTTCTGGCTCAAGAGGAACACTAGCATGCGCGTTGCCATCTACGCCCGTGTCTCGACCACCCGGCAGGCTGAAACGGACCTCTCGATCCCGGATCAGATTGCCCAAGTCGAAGGCTATGCGAAGCGCCACGGGTATCTGGTGGTCAACACTTACGTGGAGCCGGGCGCGAGTGCGACCGACGACAAGCGCCCGGCATTCCAACAAATGCTCGCCGACGCCCAAAGCGAGCCGCGTCCGTTTGACGCCATCATCGTGCACAGCTATTCGCGCTTCTTCCGCGATGCCTTCGAGTTGGAGTTCAATGTCCGCCGCCTGCGCAAGCGGGAGATCAAGCTGATCGCCATTACCCAGGACTTTGGCGACGATCCCATGGCCGAGATGATCCGCAAGATCGTCGCGGTGTTCGATGAGCACTCCAGCAAGGAGAACGGCAAGCACACGAAACGGGCCATGAAAGAAAACGCCCGACGGGGCTTCCACAATGGCCGCCCGCCCTTTGGCTATCGCCATGTCGCCACCGGAGAGATCGGCAACAAGGGCCGGGAGAAGAAGCGGCTCGACATAGAGCCGTCCGAGGCCGCCGTGATCCGGCGCATCTTCGATCTCTATATCGACGGGCTCAACGGGCATGAACTGGGCATGAGTTCCATTGCCCAATACCTGAACAGCCGGGGCATGCAGCGCAGGGGTAAGCCCTGGCGCATCCAAACCGTTGATCTGGCGCTCTCAAGCCCGATTTACCGGGGCGAATATGTATTCAATCAGCGCAGCGGCAAGGATCGCAAGCGCAACCCCGAGGACGAAATCGTGCGCAGCCAGGTGCCCGCGATTGTGGATCAGCGGACCTATGACTTCGCGGCAGTCAGGCGACGGGCGAGGCGCCCGTCAGCGGCGCCCGCCCGGCGCCTGACGTCGGCGCGTCTATTGTCCGGGATGCTCACATGCGGGTGCTGTGGCGCGGGGATGGTCATATCGAGCGGGACGAGCAAGGGCGGCAAGGTGCATTCCTACTATACCTGCCAGACCAAGCTGAGCCGGGGATCGTCGGCCTGTCCATCGAAGCGCTTGCCCGTAACTCCGCTTGAAACGCTGGTGCTCACGGCTTTTGCCGAGCGGGTGTTGTCGCCTGATCGGCTCAAGGCGATCCTGACGGAACTTGAGAAGCTGCAAGCCCATGGCTCCATGGACGAACAAGCCCGGCTGCGGGAACTGCAAGCGCGCCTCAAGGAAAAGGATGAAGCCCTGACCAACCTCATGGAGGCGATTGAGCGCAAGGTCCTGCCTCTTGATGAAACCACCCGCCAACGCGCCCAGCTTCACCAGAACGCCCGCAGCGAAATCCTGCTAGAAATCGGCCGCCTCAGGGCCGCACAGGCCCCGCGTCCCAATGCCAAGTCCCCACGTCACATTGAAGCCTTTAGCCAAGCCGTCAAAAACCGCCTCTTCGACCGGGAGTCTGGCTTTGCCAGGCGCTACCTGGGTAGTCTGGTGACCAGCATAACCGTGGGGCCGGAAGAGGTCGTGCTGCGGGGAAGCAAGCATGTGCTGGCCGCTGCGATTTGCGCCGACAAGCTCGGGCGGGAGAATGTTCATACCGCCATGCCTGTTGGGCACCGCTATGGCAATCGCCATGACGTAAATGAACGCGAAAATCTCCACGCGCGTTGCAATGCCGAACGCGGCGACGGCGGCCGTGCCAAAGGACGCCACCACGGCCGTGATGATGCCGCTGGCGATGGGGCTGACAAGCTGAGTGGCCGTGGCGGGCAAGGCGATATGCAGCAGTCTGGCCCAAGACTTGACAAGCCGCTCCCGGCTGAAACTCAGCGGCGCCAGGGCGTGCATGCCGCGCTGGATGACGACGGCAAAGGCGACAATCAGAAACAACCGCGCCACGTTGCCGGCCCACGCCGCGCCTTCGATGCCCATGGCAGGCACCGGTCCCCAGCCAAAAATGAAGATGGGGTCCAGCACCGCATTCACGACCGCCGCGCCCGCCATAAGCGTGCTGGGCGTACGCGCATCGCCATGGGCACGAATGACGCTGGAGCCGACCTGAGGAATGATCTGGAACAGCGTACCGAGATACCAGATCTGCATGTAATCGTGAATCAGGGGCAGCACCGCCTCTTCGGCGCCCAGCAAGCGGAACAACGGGTCGATGGTAAAATAACCGATGACAGAGATGAGCGCGGTGATCAGTGTGGCAAGCACGATACTGTCGGTTCCGAGGGCGCGGACCGAAGCTTGATCTCCCTCGCCCACCGACCGGGAGATCACCGACACAACGCCCGTCCCGAAGCCGATGGACAGCGAAATGATGAGCA
>Ga0073934_10009152_pt1 | contig 12823 bp, 10 predicted proteins | sample LarsenN4metaG_FD_76834 | JGI IMG/M metagenome (GOLD analysis project Ga0073934, IMG submission 76834) | Hot spring sediment bacterial and archeal communities from British Columbia, Canada, to study Microbial Dark Matter (Phase II) - Larsen... ...
AACGCCGGTTCGGCGCTCGAGGCCAACAACTCCGCGGCGCTGGCGTTCGTCAACACCTTCCTCGCCACCGCCTGCGCGGTGCTGGCCTGGACGTTCGGCGAGTGGCTGTTCAAGAGCAAGCCGTCGATGCTCGGTGCGGCCTCGGGTGCGGTCGCGGGCCTCGTGGCCATCACCCCGGCCGCCGGCAACGTCGGCATCCCGGGCGCGTTCGTCATCGGCACGGCCGCAGGCATCGTCTGCCTGTGGGGTGTTAACCAGCTCAAGCGCTGGCTCAAGGTCGATGACTCGCTCGATGTCTTCGGGGTGCACGCGGTGGGCGGCATCCTGGGCGCGCTGCTCACCGGCGTGTTCAACTCGCCGGCCCTGGGCGGCCCGGGCTTCGTGACCGACTGGGTGACCGGTGCGACCGGCTTCACCTCGATCGGCGAGCAGCTCCTGGTGCAGGCCAAGGCGGTCGGTGTGACCGTGGTCTGGACCGCGGTCGTGGCCGTGGTCGCCTACAAGATCGCCGACTGGACCGTCGGGCTGCGCGTGCCGGCAGACGAGGAACGCGAGGGTCTGGACACCACCTCGCACGGCGAGTCGGCCTACCATCTGTAAGCCGTACGCCGTTTGTGGTAACGAAAACGGGCGCCTTAAGGCGCCCGTTTTTTTTTGGCGGTCGGTTCAGGGCAGGGCGATCGGCTCGTTGTTGACCATGATCTGGCCGTTCTTGAGCACGCCCACAATCTTGTAGTTCGAACCGTCCGGCACGAGCTTGAGCCGGGTCACCACGCTGTCGCGGTACTGGGGCAGCTGTTTCAGCGCCTCCTGGGTGATCATCTCGATGCGCTTGGGCGTGAGCTTGGCGATCTCATGCTTCTTGAGCTTGCCGCTCTGCTTGAGCGCCTCGATGTCGCGCACGACGTCGTCGCGCGCCAGCAGCCGCACCAGCGCCTCGGGCAGGCTCAGCTCGCCGTCGCCGGACAGCGCGCGCAGCATCAGCATCGGGTTGCCGCTCACGTCCAATTGGCTCCCGTCCAGCACGAACCTGGCCTTGCCGCTCACCTCGCCGTCCGGGGTCTTGAAGCTGAGCTTGGTGATCTCGAGCTCCGGCGATTTCTTGGCGAGATTGCCGAGCAGCTCAAGGGTCTTGCCGAGCACCATCATGTTGGCCTGTTCCGGCGGGATCTTCTGTTTGCGCAGCGCCTGCAGCTCGGTGCGGAACTTCGTGAGCGTCGGAATATCGAGCTTGCGGATCTGAACGTTGATCTGGCCGGGCCCCTGGCGGGAATCGCCGGTCGCCACCTCTTTGAACTGGAAGCTCACCCCGCTCTCGAGATTGCCCCCGGCTTCTTTGGTGGTGCTGGTCACGTTCAGGCCGTCAATGGCGGTTCGGCCGGCGGCGGCGTCGATCGAGAGCTTGTCCAGCGCCACGCCCACGGTGCCGATGTCAAACCCGGAAGCGCCCCTCTGCAGGTCGACCGTGAGCCGGAGCTTGTTGAGACTCAGGCCCTTGCCATCCGCGCCGGTGACGCTGAGCTGCGGCGCGGCGAGATTGCCCTTGGTGCTTTTGAAGTCGGCGCTGGTTTCGAAACTGCCGGTCACGCCCTTCCAGTCGATCGTGCCACCGTCCGCGCTGCTGGTCTTGACGGCCGGCATGTCGAGCACAGTCTGGCTGTTGCCGGCCAGATAGACTGTAGTCTTGCCGGAGATCGGCGGCAGCTTGGGCGTGCCGGCCGGAAGGGCGAGCGAGACCTGGCTTTTGACGCGCGCCAGCACCGGCTGGAATTGGAAGTCGTCGTCCAGCGGCAGCGGCCCGTGGCTGATGCGATGCAGCACGCTGAGCGTCACGGGTGTGCCGGTGACGGCGTAGGTGGTGTCGGCGGTGGACTCGAGCCAGCCGCGTTCGAACTTGCTCTGGGTGACGGCCAGATCGCCGCCCTGGCTGGTGCTGGCGATCATCGCCTCGTAGGCGCTTTCAGCCTGCATGCCGAACCAGAACGGCAATCCGGCGGCCGCGGCGGCCACTACCGCCACGACCACGACGAGAACGATGGGTTTCTTCACTCCGGCCTCCCTTGATGGCTGCCTCTGTCCATCAAGGATATATCCCCGCGCGTCCGTGTGCCATGGGCGCGCGGAGCAGGTGCGTCACAGCTGCTTGTGGGTGCCGTCGCAGAACGGCTTGTTGCCGGAACGCTTGCAACCGCACAGCGCCACCTTGGTGGGCTGCGCGATCTCGAACTTCACCGGCGTGAAGCTCGTGGCCTTGTGCGAACCGTCGCAGAACGGTTGGTTCCTGGAACGACCGCACCGGCACCACCAGTAGGTGCCGGGGGCGAGGTCGAGGACGTACGGCGACTTCTGGGCGATTTCCGGTTGGTCCATGCGAGTCCCCCGACCCGTGTGGTTTGCAGGGGTTATACACTGGTTTCCCGGCGCGATTCAACGCCGCGCGTGTTGTGGGAATCGGTCTCAGCCCAGCGCGCGTTGCAGGAATTCGGGCAGCGCCCGGGCGGCGCGATGAATGGCGGCGTTGTAATAGCGGGTCGGGAAATCCTTATTCGTGGCTGCGTCCTCGCGGAATCCGGCGAGCCCCCCCTGTTTGCAAGCCATGGTGCAGCTCCACCAGCCGGATGGGTACGTCACCTGGTGAAACTGGAGGGTCGCGGTGTCGGAGAAACCTGCCGCGCGCATCGCCTTGTGCATGGCCACGATCAGGTCCGGGTGGAAGAGCGGCGATTCCGACTGGCCGACGACAATGCCGCGCGGGGCGAGCGCCTTGAGGCAGTTCCGGTAGAAGCCCTCGGAGAACAGACCGGCGGCCGGACCGACCGGGTCGGTCGAGTCGACGATGATGACATCGTAAGAATCGGGTTTGGCGTCCGCCACCCACTGGATGCCATCGGTGAAGCACAGGCGGGCGCGCGGGTCGGCGTTTTTCTCGCACAGTTCCGGGAAGAACTGCTCGGAAACGCGGGTGACGCGCTCGTCGAGCTCCACCTGTTCGGCCAGCTCCACGGTCGGGTGCATCAGGACTTCACGCAGGGTCCCGCAGTCACCGCCACCGATGATCAGCACCCGTTTCGGGTTCGGATGGGTAAAGAGCGCCGGGTGCGACATCATCTCGTGATACACGAAGTTGTCGCGGTCGGTGACCATCACCAGGCCGTCGAGGGTCATGAGCGTGCCGAAGGCCTCGGTCTCGAAGATCTCGATGCGCTGGTAGGGGCTCTGCTCGTCGTGCAGCTTCCTGGTGATCTTGAGCGAGATGGCCGAGCCCTGTCCGGCCCATTGTTCGGTGTACCAGGTGTTGTCGAGCGACATCTTGAGACATGCCTTCGCGGGGTGTGGAGCGACTAGTATACTAGCCGGCCATGACCGCCGACCAGAAAATTCCCGACATTGCCTGGACCCTCCAGAAGGCGCGCGACACCTACAACATCGCGCACTGGGGCAACGGCTACTTCGACATCGATGCCGTGGGCGAACTGGTGTGCAAGCCCGATCCGCGTGCCGCTCATCCGGGCATCAACCTGGCGGCGCTGGTGAAGGAGCTGCCGAAGCACGAGCTGACGCTGCCGGTGCTGGTGCGGTTCTCCGGCATCCTCGCGCACCGCGTCCGCGAGCTGTGCGGCGCGTTCGACGCCGCCATGCAGGCCGACAGCTACCGCGGCCGCTACACCGCGGTCTATCCGATCAAGGTCAACCAGCAGAAGAGCGTGGTCGATGCGCTCTTGGCGCATGGCGGCGACCGCCTCGGGCTCGAGGCCGGCTCCAAGCCCGAATTGCTGGCGGTGCTGGCGCGCTCGCGCCCGGACGGGATCGTGGTCTGCAACGGCTACAAGGACCGCGAGTTCATTCGCCTCGCGCTGATCGGCAAGCAGCTGGGCATCCGCGCGCACATCGTGGTCGAGAAGCTCGCCGAGCTCGAGCTCGTGATCCAGGAGGCGCGCGCCCTTAAGACCGCGCCGCTCCTCGGGGTGCGGGTGCGGTTGTCCTCGCTCGGCGCCGGCAAGTGGCAGAACACCGGCGGCGAGAAGTCCAAGTTCGGGCTGTCGGCCGGCGAGGTGCTCAAGGTGATCGAGCGGCTGCGCGCCGAGAACCTGCTCGACAGCCTGCAGATGATGCACTTCCACATGGGTTCGCAGATCGCCAACATCCAGCATGTGCAGGCCGGCATGAAGGAGGCGGCGCGCTACTACGCCGAGCTGCGCAAGCTCGGCGCGCAGGTAGCGGTGGTGAACGTCGGCGGCGGGCTCGGGGTGGACTACGAAGGCACCCGCTCGCGCAGTTTCTGCTCGATGAACTATTCGGTGCAGGAATACGCGCACAACATCGTGCACGCGCTGGCGGAGATCTGCGCCCGGCAGCAGCTGCCGCATCCCGACATCGTGAGCGAGTCGGGGCGCGCGCTCACCGCCCACCACGCCGTGCTCATCACCAACGTGTTGGATGTCGAGCGCGCGCCGTCGCTGGAGCTGCCGCCGGCGCCCGAGGCCTCCGAGCCGCAGATCATCCAGGACCTGTGGCGGGGTCTGCAGGGCATCGCCACCCGCCCGGCGCTCGAGGTCTATCACGACGCGGTGCACTGGCTCAACGAGGCCCAGACCATGTTCCACCACGGGGTGCTCACGCTTAAGGAACGGGCACGCGCCGAGAACATCTACTTCGCCACCTGTCGCGCGGTGCGCGAGCGGCTCCAGCCCGGCACCCGCGCGCACCGCGAGGCGCTCGATGAGCTCAACGAGAAGCTGGCGGACAAGTACTTCTGCAACTTCTCGCTGTTCCAGTCGATGCCCGACCACTGGGCCATCGACCAGATCTTCCCGGTGTTGCCGCTCACCCGCCTCAACGAAGAACCGTCCCGGCGCGCGGTCCTGCAGGACATCACCTGCGACTCCGACGGGCGCGTCGACCTTTACGTGGACGGCGAGGGCATCGAGACCAGCCTGCCGCTGCACGCCCTGCGCGACGGCGAGCCGTACTGGCTCGGCATCTTCATGGTCGGCGCCTACCAGGAAATCCTCGGCGACATGCACAACCTGTTCGGCGACACCGACTCGGTGCACGTCGAGACCACAGCCGACGGCGGCTTCCGGCTTGTCCAGCCGCTGCGCGGCGATACCGTTGATTCGGTGCTGCGCTTCGTGCACTTCAATGCCGAAGACCTGCTGAGCGCCTACCGCGACAAGGTCGGGCGGGCGAACTGGCTGAACGAGGCCGATCGGGCCCTTTGCCTCAGGGAACTGGCGGCCGGGCTCGAGGGCTATACCTATCTCGAAGACTGATGGTTGGCCGCGGGCCGCCAGCCGTCTGTCAAAAGCGAAATGTCGAGCAGGGTGGGAAAGGCGAAGGCGAATCCCGGAAGCGATGGTTCCACACTAATCGAGAGGCCTGGAGTGATGAACGACATCAAGATCGAACACCGTCCGGACACCGCGCGGCTTGAATCGCTCGGCGTTATGTCCTGGGGCATCTGGACCAAGGAGGTCTCGAAATTCCCCTGGACCTACGACGAGCGCGAGACCTGCTATTTCCTCGACGGCGAGGTGATCGTGACCCCCCCGGACGGTGGCCGTCCGGTGCGCCTCGGCCAGGGCGACCTCGTCACCTTCCCGGCCGGGATGTCCTGCACCTGGGACATCCGCTCACCGGTGCGCAAGCACTACAGGTTCGGCTAGCCCCTACGGGCGCGGCGGTTTCTGCACCTTGAGGCGCATCGCCTTGATGCCGAGTTGGGCGAGCCGGCCGTTGGTGGCATCCAGATCCTCGAGGCGGGAATAGGGACCGAGCCGTACGCGGTAGTGCGTGCCCTTGTCGCCGGCCGTGATCTTCTCGATGTGCGCCTCGAGGCCGTTGAGGGCGAGCCTGGCCTTGAGGCGGTCGGCGTCCTCGAGATGGGCGTAGGCGGCGGCCTGCAGCATATAGCTCACGCCCTTTTCCACTGGTTCGACCCTGGCGGCTTTCCGGTCCTTGTCCGGTTTCGGCTCCGGCAGCAGCGTTTCACCGGGGAGGATGGTGTAGAAATCGAGCTTGGGCTTGGCCGCTCGCTCGCCCTCGGGTTGGGGCGGACGCTCATCTTTCCGTTCGGCGGGTTTCTTCTCCGTACTGAACAGCTTCGCGAGGCTTGCGAACGGCTTGCCATCCTTGTAGACAAAGTGCTGCACGCCGTACATGACCCCGGCGCCGAGCGCGAGGCCGATGACCAGCCACAGCCAGCCACGTGATTTCTTTCTGGAGGCGGAAGCACGCCGCGCCTTGGCCATTTACATGGTCTCCGGCGCCGATACGCCGAGCAGCTTGAGGCCGTTCGCCAGCACCTGGCGGGTGGCGTCGATGAGGTTGAGGCGCGCGTCGCGCAACTCCGCCTCCTCGACCAGGAAGGTGTGGGCGTTGTAATAGGTGTGGAAGTCGTTGGCCAGGTCGCGCAGGTAGTAGGCGACCTGGTGCGGCTCGTGCGCCAAGGCCGCGGTTTCCACCACCTCCGGGTAACGCGCGAGCCGTGCCAGCAGTTCCTGTTCGTGGGTTTCGGAGAGGCGCACGAGGCTCGCATGACCGCGCGCCGGATCGCGCGTGAGGCCCTTCTCCTGCAACTGCCGGAACACGCTGTGCACGCGCGCGTGCGCGTACTGGATGTAGTACACCGGGTTGTCGTTCGACTGGCTCTTGGCCAGGTCGAGATCGAAGTCCATGTGCTGCTCGCACTTGCGCAGCACGTAGAAGAACCGCGCCGCGTCGTTGCCGACCTCGTGACGCAGCTCGCGCAAGGTGACGAACTCGCCGGAACGGGTCGACATCTGCGCCTTCTCGCCGCCGCGGTAGAGGATGGCGAACTGCACCAGGAGCACGTCGAGCTTCGAGGGGTCGTCGCCGAGCGCGGCGAGCGCCGCCTTGACCCGCGGCACATAGCCGTGATGGTCGGCGCCCCAGATGTCGATGACGCGCGCGAAGCCGCGCTCCAGCTTGTCGGCGTGGTAGGCGATGTCGTGGGCGAAGTAGGTCTTCTGGCCGTTCTCGCGCACCAGCACCCGGTCCTTCTCGTCGCCGTAATCGGTGGAGCGGAACCACAGCGCGCCGTCCTTCTCGTAGGCGTGGCCGGATTGCTTCAGGCGCTCGATCACGCGGTCGGCGCCGCCGCGCTCGACCAGCGCGCGTTCCGAGTACCACTCGTCGTACTTGACGCCGAATTCCTCGAGGTCCCGGCGGATGTCGTCGAGGATCACATTGAGGCCGAGATCGAACACCTTGCGGTAATCGGCCGGACCGAGCAGCTGCTTGGCGCGCTCGATCAGCGCATCGATATGCTGTTCCTTGTCGCCGCCGGCCGGGGCGTCGGGCGGCACACCCTGGAACACCTTGGCGGCCGGGTGCCGGTACTTATCGCCGTTCTCGCGGTGCAAGATTGCGCCGATGTCGTAAACGTAGTCGCCCTTGTAGCCGTTCGACGGAAAGGCGAACTTTTCGCCGGCCAGCTCCAGGTAGCGCAGCCACACGCTGGTGGCGAGGATGTCCATCTGCCGGCCGGCGTCGTTGATGTAGTACTCGCGATGCACGTGGAAGCCCGCGGCCGTGAGCAGGTCGGCGACGCACGCCCCGTAGGCGGCGCCGCGCCCGTGGCCGACGTGCAAAGGACCGGTGGGGTTGGCCGAGACGAACTCGACTTGCACGCGCACGCCGGCGCCTCGCGCCGAGCGCCCGTAGGCCGCACCTTCCCGCAGGATGCGCGGCACCACCTGCCGATAGGCGTCTTCCCGGAGAAAGAAATTTATGAATCCCGGACCGGCGATCTCGATCTTGGCGAGGAGCGGCGAGACCGGCAGGGCCTTGACGATCTTCTCGGCGATCTCGCGCGGCGTGGCCTTCACCTGCTTCGCAAGCGCCAGCGCCGCATTCGACGCGAAATCGCCATGCTTCTTGGCGCGAGTGTGCTCGACCTCGACGGCGACCACCGCGTCACGCGGCAGGCCGCCCTCGGCCTTGAGACCCTCGATGGCGGCCGTGAGCAGGCCGACGATCTGTGTTTTCAAGCGGATTCCTGGTGCGGACGGAAACGGATTGCGCGCTATTCTAGCTGCGCGTGCCGGGTGCGAGAAGCACGAACGCAACAGGGAGGCCAAGCCCCCCTGTTGCGGTAAGACGGTCGCTGTACCGTGTTACTTCGCGTCACCCAGCCGGGCGTTCATGGTCGGCGCCTGCAGCCAGCTGGCGACGTCCTTGCCGATGGCCTTGGTGCAGCGCCCAAGGATCGCGCAGGTACCCTTGTAGCCGCCGAACGCGCCACCGCCGGAGTAACGGGTATCCCGGAAGGTGCCGATGACCTTGCCGTTCTCCCACAGGGTGCCTTCGACCGTCACCTGTTTGTATCCCGACCAGGCGCCGCCGCCGGTGCCGAGGACGTCGGTGATCTTGAGTGCCAGCGCCTTGCCCGGGGTGCCGGCGGAAACGTTGTCCGCCAGGGTCACCTTGTCGAAGCCCTTCTCGGAGAATTCCTGGACGAACCTCGAGACCTTGTTGGGCAGGTCGCATTCGGCCCGCACCGCGTCCGGGACGTTCATTTTTGAATCGAACGCCGCTTGTCTTGAGATGGTGATGTTGCCGCCGGCCGCGGCCGTGAGCGGCAGGGCGAGGCAGGCCAGGAACAACATGAACCGCGCGCGATGGCTGGTATCCAGAGCAGGTAAGCGCATGATGATTCCCTTGATTGGATGGTGGACGATTGGGTGGCCCAGTCTAGCCCCGGACCGCGGCCGGCGCCAATTCAGTCGCCGCGTCGCCGCCGTGGCGCCTGACAGTGTTCGGCATAGTAACGGCTGACCGGATCGTTCAGGTCGGTGGCGAGCTTCTCGAACACCGGTCGCGCCTTGGCGCGCAGGTCGGCGCGGTAGAGATCGCGGGCACGCGCGTACTCCTGGAGCCAGTCCATGTGCGGGTACTGTTCCGGCAGCAGCAGCTCGTAGAGCCGCACCGGTTCGCTGCGGCCGCGCACCGTGGTCATGTCGACCTCGCGCATGTAGAGAAATTCATCCTTGACCTGGCGCCAGGTGAACTCGCTGACCAGAATGTGGGTGCCGTACTGTTTGTTGAGCGCTTCGATGCGGCTGCCGAGGTTCACGGCGTCGCCGACGACGGTGTAATCGAACCGGTTTTTCGATCCCATGTTGCCGACCACCATCGGTCCGGTGTTGATGCCGACCCCGAGGTCGAGCGCCGGCAGTCCCTGGGCAAGCCATTCGGTTTGCAAGGCGCGCGCGGCGCGCACCATGTCGAGCGCCGTGCGGCAGGCGAGCACAGCGTGATCGGGCCGGGCGATCGGTGCGCCGTACACCGCGAGAACGGCGTCGCCGATGTATTTATCGAGCAGGCCCTCGTGACGGAACACCTGCTCGGTCATGCGCGTCAGGTAGTCGTTGAGCAGCGGCACCAGCCGTTCCGGGGCCAGCCTCTCGGCGATGGTGGTGAAGCCGCGGATGTCGCAGAACAGCACGGTCAACTCGCGCTTTTCACCGCCCAGGCCGAGCTGCCCGGGGTTGTCCAGGATCCGCTCGACCACGGCCGGTGCGACATAGTGCTGGAAGGCGCGCTTGATGCCGCGCCGCTCGCGCTCGGCGCCGAAGTAGTGGATGAGTGTCGTGGAGATGAATAACAGCGTGAGCAGCAGCAACGGGTACACGACGTTGAGCCATACGAGCTGCCAGCGGAACTCCAGCACCGCGGCCGTGAGATAGGCTCCGGCGAGACCGAAGGTAACGAACGCGCTGGACAGCAAGCCGAGACGCGGCAAGAGCCACGCGAGCAGGCCGCCCAGCACCAGCATCGCGATCATGTCGAACGCCAGCATCCAGCCGGGACGCACGATGAAATCGTCGTCGAGCAGGTTCTGGATGGTGTTAGCGTGGATCTCGACGCCCGGGAAGACCTCGCCGACCGGCGTCACGCGCACGTCGCCGATGCCGACCGCGGTGGTGCCGATGAGCACGATCTTGCCGCGCACCCGCCCGGCGTCGACCCGCCCGGCGAGCAGCTCGGCGATCGAGAACGTCGGGAAGCTGCCGGATTTGCCGCGATAACGGATCAGCGCGCGGCCGGACTCGTCGGTCGGAATGAAACGCTCGCCGAGCTGCAGGCCGTGGATGCCGTCGCTGCCGGTATGCAGGATCAGCGCGGCCTCGCCGAGATAGAGCCGCGCGGCCTGGACGTCAGCCGACGGAAAAAAGTACTGCTGGTAACGCATCACCAGCGGTGCCCAGCGCACGCTGCCGTCCTGGTCGGGGAAGGTGTTGATGTGCCCGCTGGCATGCGCCGCGCGGGTCAGGGCCGGCAGGTTGGCGAGCAGGCCGGCGGTCTGTGGCATCGGGAAGCCGAAGGAATCCGGGCCACGTTGGCGAATGATCTTCACGGCCTGTGATTCGAGGAGCCCGAGTTGGCGCGTGGCGTCGGCCGGATTCAGGCGGCGCGCTTCGTCCGCGCTCATCAGGAACACCATCGGCAGCACCACTTTGCCGCTCTTCTCGATGGCGCGCGCCAGCGCCTGGTCGGTGGACAGCTCGCGTTTCACCCGGGCATAGGGGCTGGCCGTGGGGTTCAGGCCCTGCTCGCGCTCCAGGCGCTCGATGCCCTCGAGCGCCGCGCGGTTCTCGGGTTCGGTGAAGAACACATCGAAGACGATGACCCGGGCACCCAAGGTATCGAGCCGTTCGACGATTTGTGCGAGCGTTGACCGGCTCCACGGCCAGCGGCCGAGGGCGGCGAGGCTTTGTTCGTCGATGGCCGCGATCACGACGGCGGTATCCCCGGTGGCGGGGTGCGCCTTGAGCCGCATGTCGTAGGTTTTGAGCTCGATGCCGTCGAGCAGGGTGTTGCCGAGCAGGTAGAGCGCCGCGACCAGCAGCAACAGCACGAGACCGGCCGGCCGGGCCGCGGCCTGCCAGCGAGCGGCGGTCGACGTGACGGGTGAAGCTTGCAAGGCGACGGGTTTCGGCATGAACGCAGCACCGGGTTGTTCTATTTGTATGTAAGTGCTGCGTTTTCAGTCTAGTACCAAAAGGGAGTACTTACCCCGACGTCGAGGCTTGACCGGCATCGGCGTGCAACCGCTCCACGTCGCGGAGATTGGCGCGTTTCATCGGGCGCGCATCCACCGGGCTCAAGGGCGCCTCGCGGGCGGCGGCACGCGGCAGGGCGGTGATCTCGACGGGTGTATCGCCGGCGACGAACCGGAACACCGGGACGGTTTCCTGCCGGTCGCCGCCGTAGCGCAGGCGGCGCTGGTCCTCGTCGTAAGGGATGCCGTGATCCTGCAGAAGCAGCGCCACGTGTTCGGGATCGTCGGCGAAGGCGTGGATCTGGACCTCCGAATACGGCGTCGCCATGCCCTGCAACACCGGGCCGGTGAGGCGCGGATCAAAGGGTTTGAGGAGCCGCATGGCCTCGAGCGCGGTGTTGAGCAGGCCGCGCAGGATGCGCGGCAGGTCGCGGGCGTGGAAGAGTTTGAGGTAGTCGGCCAGCGCCACCTCGATCTCGCGATTCGACGGGAGGTGGCGGTTTTCCGCCTGGTTGAGGCGGGCTGCGGCCTTGCGCTTGGCGGCGGCAAAATCGCGCACGCCTTCCACGGCCATGATGCGCGCCGCTTCCTGGGCGATGCGGAGGCGGAGCGCGTCGTCGCCGCGCGGGGCCGGAATGCCGGGGTGACGGCCGGCCATCAGAACAACCCCTCGCGCACGTTGTCGGGGGTCGTGGTGGGTGTGGTGCCGCCTTCCAGCACGTCGGGGCCGGATTCGACCGTGCCCTCGATGAAATATTCGAGCATCGAGTTGGGTCCGGGCGCGGCCGGCTTGCCGGTGTCGCGGTCGATGTGGGCGGTAACGATGCCGGACGGTGGGATAAGCGGTTTCTCCGGCACGCCGTCGAGCACGGCGCGCATGTAGTCGATCCACATCGGCAACGCCGCGCGTCCGCCGGTTTCACCCTTGCCGAGCGGCTGGTTCTGGTCGAAGCCGATCCACGACACCGCGACCAGATCGCTGTTGAAGCCGTTGAACCAGGCGTCGCGATGATCGTTGGTCGTGCCGGTCTTGCCGGCCAGGTCCTTGCGCCCCAGGACGTTGGCGGCCTGTCCGGTGCCATAACTGATGGTGTCGCGCAGGATGCTGGTCATGAGAAAACTGTTTTGCGGAGTGATCACCGCCTCGGCATAACGCGCAACCGGCTTGCCGCCGGCCGCGGGCTTCGGCGCCGGGCAGGCCGGACAGACCAGCAGCGGATTGGCCTGTTCGAGGACGTTGCGCTTGGCGTCCTCGATGCGTGCGATCAGAAAGGGTTCGACGCGGTAGCCGCCGTTGGCGAACACGCCGAAGGCGCTCGCCATCTGGAGCGGTATGGCCTCGGCGGTGCCGAGCGCGAGCGACAGGTTTTTCGGAAGTCTGCCCGGATCGAAGCCGAACCGGCCCATGTACTCGACCGCATAGTCCGGCGTGATGGCGCGCAGCAGACGGACAGACACCAGGTTGAGCGACAGCGCCAGCGCCTTGCGCAACCGTGTGGGGCCGAAAAACTTGCGTGAGTAGTCTTCCGGCCGCCATTCGTCTTCGAGCGAGACGTCCTCGACCACGATCGGCGCTCCACTGATCAGGCTGGCGGGCGTGAAGCCCTTTTCCAGCGCCGCCGAATAGATGAACGGTTTGAAACTTGAGCCCGGCTGGCGTTGCGCCAGGGTCACGTGGTTGTACTGGTTGCGGAAGAAGTCGAAGCCGCCGGCGAGCGCCAGGATCGCGCCGTTGCGCGGATCGAGCGCGACGAATGCCCCTTCCACCTCCGGAACCTGCGCCAGCCTCCATTGCTC
>Ga0073934_10009153_pt1 | contig 12820 bp, 7 predicted proteins | sample LarsenN4metaG_FD_76834 | JGI IMG/M metagenome (GOLD analysis project Ga0073934, IMG submission 76834) | Hot spring sediment bacterial and archeal communities from British Columbia, Canada, to study Microbial Dark Matter (Phase II) - Larsen... ...
GGATCGCGAACGGCGCGGCGCCCACTCCGAGCGGCATGCGGAACCTCATCTCCCGCTGCGAGTGCTCGGCGATGGCGCTCTACGATCCGGACGGCAACCTCGTCGTGTGGGAGGGCGTCCATCGCGGGCTCGTGCCCGAGAGCGTGCAGGCGGGCGAGCAGGAGCACTCCTACCAGGACCTCGCGCTGTTCGGCTACCTGTACGTCACGTACGTGGCCGAGGACAGCAGCGTGGCGATGAGCGCGCATCTGTTGCGATCGTCGCTGCCCGAGAGCCTGGGGGCCGACGTCGGCGACTTCGCCACGCGGTTCTATGACGAGACCGGCGAGCGAATCCGCGTCACGGCCGACGATCCCGGAACGACCGAGGGCATCGTCTTCGATCTCGCGGGTGAGGACCGGATCCTGAGCGTGGTGGTGGACCGCCCCGACCCCGAGTTGCGCGCGCAGCAGGTCATGAGCGACTGGGTCGGACGCGTGGCGGTGCTGCTGCTCGTTGCATGGGTCGCGCTCGCGCTCGCGGCTCGGGACCGAACCGAAGGGCGCGTCGCCGCGGCTTTGGCGCTGCTGCTCCTCGCCGCCTGGGTGCCGTTCGAGCGCATGACCGGCCTGGCCACGCTGTTCGATCCCGCGGCGTACACGCTTCCGGGACCTCTCCCGCTGTCGCTGGGGCGTCTCGCGCTGCTCGCGATCGCGGCCTTCACGCTGATGAGCGTGCTGCCGCGCCCCCGGTTCACATGGCCGGCCTGGGTGGCGGCGCTGGGCGTCGCCCTCGCCTTCCCGGCGGTCCTGCTCTGGACGCCCGCCGGTGCCGCGCCGGAGCTCGTGGCTGAAGGCCGGATGGGCTGGGCCACCTACCAGGTAGCGGTCGCCGCTCTGCTGTCGCTGCTCACCGGGGCCGCCATCGCCAGGTCGGTATCCGCCCGCGTGAGCGCGTGGGCTGCCGTCGGGGCGGTCGCGGTCGCGCTCGCACTCGGTGCGGGCGCCGCGGCGTGGGTGTGGTCCACGTCCGCCGTTCCGATCCTGTGGACCGCCCTCTGGGCCGTTCCCGTGAGTCTGGCGGCGAGTGGCGCACGGGCCTGGGAAGGCTGGCGCGGATCGTTGGTGCGATGGGGTCTCGCCGTGATCCTGGGCAGCACGGCGGCGATCCCGGTGACCTGGAGCCACCGCGTCCAGGCGCGCATGCTCGTCGGTGAGGCCGAGCTCGCCGAGCTCGCATCACCGGCTGCCCCCCAGCTCGAGCAGGCGCTCCTTCGCTTCGCCGAGCTCACGGACTCGCTGTACAACAGCGGCAGCGACCACGTGAGCCTGCTCTACAACGGCTGGCGGCTGAGCGGTCTGGCGGAGCTCGGCGATCCCGTCCTGCTGCAGATCTGGCGGCGCGACGGCTCGCCGGCCGAGGCGCTGCGCATGGGCGTGCCGGGCGAGCCCGCGCCGCTCGGCGAAGCGCTGATGGAGGGATGGCTCGGCGGCGGCACCCACCTCATGCGCCCCTATCGGGACGACGCGCGCTACATCCTCACGACGCGGCTCGCCAACGACGAGGTCGCTTCCGTGGTCGCGCCTCCGTTCCTGGAGGACTCGCCGGGCGCGGGTCTGGGCCCATTGCTCGAAGGCGCGTCGTCCGACGGCGACGCGCTCACCGTCATTCCGCTCGGCCCCGGCGAGGTACACGACACGGAGGGCCCGACCTGGAGCAGGACGTCCGACGGCTGGCAGGCCGACGTCTCACTCGAGTTCTCCAATCGGGCGGCCTACCACGCGCACTACCGCGTCGTGCTTCCCGGGCCCGGCATCGCGGTCGCCCGCGCGACCCTCCTGCTCGCGCTGAATCTCTTTCTGTTCATGGGCTTCTGGCTGCTGGGGCAGGCGCTCGTCGGGGGCTTCTCGCCGCGGGAGATTCGCCTCGCGGGCCTGATGCTGTCGTTCCGCGCTCGCGTGACGCTCGCGCTCTTCGGTTTCTTCACGATCGCGAACGCGCTCTTCGGCACCATCGCGTACCGCACGCTCGTGCAGGCGTCCATGCGCTCGACGCAGGTTCTCGCCGAGCGCGTGGCAGAGGACGCGGCGGGCTGGTACCGCGCGCTCGGCGGCCAGATGGAGCGCCTGGCGACCCAGGTGGGCGCGGAGCTGCTCCACTACCGCGAGGGCGAGCTGGTGGAAGGCTCGGTCGAGGAGCTGATCGAGCTCGGGCTGCACGAAGCGTGGGCGCCTTACGAGACGCAAGCGAGCCTGGCCGAGCGCGAAGAGGTGGTCGCTTTCGCCGAGACGGGCCTCGGCCGCTGGGAGTACGTGACCGCGTACCGGCGGCTGTCGGACGAGGACCTCCTGGCTGCCCAGGTGCCGCTCGAGGCGGGGGTGACCGCGCTCCAGACGTCGGATCTGCTGGAGCTCCTCGGCTTCGTCGTGCTGGTCGGCGCCCTTCTGTCGGCCGGCCTCGCCATGCTCGCCGGACGGTGGCTCACGCGGCCCATCCTGGCGCTGCAGATCGCGTCGGAGCGCGTAGGCTCAGGGGACCTGGCGCCGAAGCTCCCGGAAGACCGGACGGACGAGTTCGGACCGGTGTTCCATGCGTTCAACAACATGGTGGAGCGCGTGCGCAGGGCTCGCCGCCAGCTCGTGCGCACGTCGCGCCGAACGCAGCTCATCATGGACGAGGCGGCGGTGGGGATGGTGGCGCTCGACACGGCCGGGCGCGTGACGTTGGTCAACCCGCGCGCCGACGACCTGCTGGGCGGTGACGTGCCCGTGAAGATCGGCGAGGAGCTGTCTGCGGATACGCCGCTCGGATCCGAGCTGGTCAGCTGGCTCGACGAGTTCCGCGCGAGTCGCGCCGAGGAAGCCGACGCCGAGCTGCAGGCCGATCATCGCCGCGTGCGCGTCCGCGGCAGGAAGCTCGGGACGCCGGGGAAGGCGAGGGGCGTCGTGGTGGCCATGGACGACATCACCGACGAGCTCCGCGCGGAGCGCGTGCTCGCGTGGGGAGAGATGGCCCGTCAGGTCGCGCACGAGGTCAAGAACCCTCTCACGCCGATCAAGCTGAGCATCCAGCACGTCCGGCGCGCGTACGAGGACCGCCATCCCCAGTTCGAGCAGATCCTGATCAAGAATGCCGACGCGATGCTGTCGGAGATCGATCGTCTCGCGGGGATCGCGCAGAGCTTCTCGCGGTTCGGTGCCCCGGGCGTCGCGGCCGCGCCGCTCGCTTCCGTGTCGGTGGCGGAGGTGGTCACCGAGGTGATGGCGTTGTACGGGAGCGCGCCCCGCGTGCGCTTCGAGCAGTCGGTCGATGCGGACCTGCCGCCGGTCGTGTCGCGCACGGCGGAGCTCAAGGAGGTTCTCGTCAACTTGCTCGAGAACGCCCGCCATGCGGACAGCACGTCGGTGAGGGTGATGGCTCGGCGGGGAGACGACGACACGGTCACCGTCGCGGTCGTCGACAACGGCTCCGGCATCCCGGAGGCGATCCTCCCGCGGATCTTCGAGCCCCAGTTCAGCACCCGGTCCACCGGAACCGGTCTGGGCCTCGCGATCGTGCAGCGGCTCGTGCGCTCGTGGGGCGGAAGCGTGAGCGTGGACAGCGCGGTCGGGATCGGAACGACAGTGACCGTGACGCTCCCGGTCTGGTCGGAGGTCGAGCCGGCCTAGCTCGCCGCCTCGATCTCGCTCCTGCGAGGTCGGGCGATCGCCATCATCAGGATCGTGACTGCCGTGCCGGCGGGTATCCAATTCGACGTTCCCGAGGCGATGCTGAGGGCGATGATGAAGAGACCAGCGCCTTCGATCATCGCGAGCCCCACGAGCACTGCGCCGTGATAGCGAGCCATGCGCGCGTCGCCCTGTACGCTCGCCGGGATCGCTTCCAGCAGCTTACGGCGGACCAGCAACCCGGCGGCCATCACGAGGACGGACGCCGGTGCCGCGACGCGGAGGACGCCCGGCGGCAGCCCGCCCATCTCGCTGCCGGCCACCGTCAGCAGCACGTAGGCCATGGTCGCGAACACCACCACGCCGCCCATGAGCGCCAACCAGACGATCTGCAGGGTCTTGAAGCGATCCATCGGCACCCGCTGCGTGTAGCCCGTGCGGCTCGAATGTCGGGCGCCCTATCCGCGCCGGCAACCGGCAACGACCTACTTCGCCGCGCCGACCGCCTCGCGAACCTTCTCGTGCCTGATCTCGCCCGCGTGCGTGAGGGTCGCCGGCCCGACGACGTCGTTCGCGAAGTCCAGGTTGACCTGCCCGTCCTTGCCGACGAACTCGGCGACGAGCGTGACGACGTTCTTCGCATACATCTGGCTGGCGTGCATCGGGATGGTGGACGCGATGTTCACCGGCCCGAGGATGTGGACGCCGTTCGCCTGCACGTTCTCGCCCGCCCGCGTGAGCTCGCAGTTGCCGCCGGTCTCCGCGGCGAGGTCGACGATCACGGCTCCGGAGCGCATCGACTTCACCATCTCGGCGGTGATGAGCACCGGCGCCCTGCGCCCGGGAATCTGCGCGGTCGCGATGACCACGTCGGCCGAGGTGATGGCCGACGCGATCAGGTCGAGCTCGCGCTTGTGCTGGTCCGCCGAGAGCTCCTTCGCGTAGCCGCCCTCGCCCTCCGCCGTGATGTGCTCGGCCTCGAGGAACTTGGCGCCGAGGCTCTCGACCTGCTCCTTGACCGCGGGCCGTACGTCGAACGCTTCGACGACGGCGCCGAGCCGCCTCGCCGTGGCGATCGCCTGCAGCCCGGCGACACCTGCACCCAGGATGAGAGCCTTGCCCGGGCGGATCGTGCCCGCGGCTGTGGTGAACATCGGCAGGAAGCGGGGCAGATGCGACGCCGCCAAGAGCACCGCCTTGTAGCCCGCGGCGGTGGCCTGGGACGAGAGAGCGTCCATCGACTGCGCGCGCGTGATGCGGGGCACGAGCTCCATGGCGATGGAGGTGATGCCTCCTGCGGCCAGCTTGCGCACGAGGTCGGGATTGCCGAACGGGTTCAGGAACGACACGAGGATCGTGCCGCTCGCGAGCGCCGCTGCCTCGTCCAGCGTGGGCGGGCTCACGCGCAGGACGAGGCCGGCGCCCTGAAGGGCGGCGGCCGCGCTGGGGGCGACCTTGGCTCCGGCGGCGACGAACTCCTCGTCCGGGATGAACGACGCGACGCCAGCGCCCGTCTCGACGACCACGTCGAGGCCCGATTTGACGAGCTGCTTCACGCTCTGGGGGACGAGCGCGACCCGGTGCTCTCCCGCCCGGGTCTCCTTGGGAACCGCGACCTTCATCACGCTGGCTCGCTCTCTTCCGTCGTGGCGACACTTCGTTCTTGCGACTTCCGTTTCCCAACTGAGGCGCCGGATGGTAGGTGGGCCTCGGAGGGTGCACAAGCGCTTCGGCCGCAGTCCGGCCAGGCTTTCCGGCCCACGTCCCTTCCGCCCATCGTGGCGCCCTGCCGAGCGCGGCAGCGTCTTCCATGCTCGCGCACGTGCACACCGCGGCGGTCCTGGGGATCGATCCATTTCCGGTGCGTGTCGACGTCCACCTCGCTTCCGGGCTCCCGAGCTTCACGGTCGTGGGGCTCGCGCAGGGCGCCGTCCGCGAGGGGCGCGAGCGTGTCACCGCGGCGCTCAAGAACACCGGGTTCGAGCTCCCGCAGCGCCGCATCACCGTGAACCTGTCGCCGGCGGACGTCCCCAAGGACGGCGCCGCGTTCGACCTGCCGATCGCCGTCGGTCTGCTCGTAGCCGGAGGCCAGGCCGCCTCCGGCGCGCTGGCCAGCACGGCGTTCCTGGGCGAGCTCGGTCTCGACGGGTCGCTCAGACCCGTGGCGGGTGTGCTGCCGGTCGCGGCGAGGTGCCGCGAGTCGGGCATCGAGTCGATCGTGGTGCCGCGCGAGAACGCTGCGGAGGCCGCGGTGGTCGGGGGCATTCGTGTGCTCGCGGCGGCGGATCTGCGGGCCGTGGTCGACCACCTCGCCGACTCGAGGCCGATCGCGTCGACGATCGTGGACGTCGCGGGCCTGCTCAGGCGCGAAGGCGAGAGCGGCCTCGACCTTCGCGACGTGAAGGGGCAGGCGGCGGCCAAGCGTGCGCTGGAGATCGCGGCGGCCGGATCGCACAACCTGCTGCTCATCGGTCCCCCCGGCGCGGGCAAGACGATGATCGCGCGGCGGCTGCCCGGCATCCTCCCTCCTCTCACGGTGGAGGAGGCGCTCGAGGCCACGCGCGTGCACTCGGTCGCCGGCCATCTGCGCGGGGGCGGCGCGCTCGTGACCGAGCGGCCGTTCCGGGCGCCGCACCACACCGTCAGCGACGCGGGGCTCATCGGCGGCGGCGCGCCGCTCCGGCCGGGCGAGATCAGCCTCGCCCACCACGGCGTCCTCTTCCTGGACGAGCTGGCGGAGTATCGGCGCAACGTGCTCGAAGTCCTCAGGCAGCCGCTCGAGGAAGGCGTCGTGCGGCTGTCCCGCGCGCGGGCGGCGGTGCGCTATCCTGCGCGTTTCCTGCTCGTGGCCGCCATGAATCCCTGCCCGTGCGGCTACTACGGGGACGGCTCCGACCGCTGTCTCTGCGATCCGGGCCTCGTCCAGCGCTACCAGGGCCGTGTCTCGGGACCGCTCCTCGATCGCATCGACATCCATCTGCACGTGCCCGCGGTGCCGTTCGACCGGCTGCACGGCGACGAGGACGGCGCGTCGAGCGAGGAAGTGCGCCAGCGCGTCGCCGACGCCCGGGCCGTGCAGGAAGCTCGCTTCGCGGGGGTGAGCGGTGTGTTCGCGAACGGCCACATGCGTCCTGCGGACCTCAGGCGATGGTGCCGTCCTTCGCCGCGCGTGGCAACCATGCTCCAGCGGGCGGTCGACCGGACGGGCCTCTCCGCGAGGGCGTACCACCGGATCCTCAAGGTGGCGCGAACGATAGCCGACCTCGCGCGGTCGGAGGACATTCGTCTCGAGCACGCGGCCGAAGCGGTCCACTACCGGAGCCTCGACCGGCGGGTGATGTAGCTCCTCGGCCCAGGGCGGCCCCTGCCGATTGAACCCTGGCCCCCGCGGCGTGAGCTTTCCGGCCATGCCGCCCTCCGGAGCCCAAGCCGCGACCATTGGGGCCGAGGCCGTGTCGGCCGAGCCGCCCATGTCGTTGGTCGTGGCCGCCTTCGCCTCGGTCTACGTCATCTGGGGATCGACGTACCTGGCGATCCTCTGGGTGATCGACTCGATCCCGCCGCTGCTCATGGCGTCGGGGCGGTTCCTCTTCGCGGGAGCGGTCCTGTATGCCTGGATGCGCTGGCGGGGGGCCCCGGAGCCGACCCGCGAGCAGTGGCGCGCTGCGATGATCAGCGGCCCGCTCATGCTGGCTGGCGGCAACGGTGCGGTGGTGGTGGCCGAGCAGTGGGTGCCGTCGGGCGTGACCGCGCTCCTCGTGGCGTCGGTGCCGCTCTGGATGGTGGTGCTCCAGCCGCTCTTCGGGCCGAAGGCGAGGCCGAGCCGGCGGGTGCAGATCGGGTTGCTCGTCGGCTTCGCCGGCGTGGCGATGCTGGGCGGTACGCCGAGCGGCGGGGGCGGGCCGCTCGCCGTGCTCGGCGCGATGCTGGTCCTCGGAGGCTGCGCGTCGTGGGCCGCGGGCTCGCTCTACGTGCGAGCCGCGCCGGCTCCGAAGAGCCCACTGGTGCTGGTCTCCATGCAGATGCTGACCGGGGGCGTCGTCCTGGGGATCATGTCCCTCGCGATGGGGGAGCCCTTCCGCTTCGACGCCGGGGACGTGACCACGCGCTCGGTGCTGGCGCTCGTCTATCTGGTGATCTTCGGGTCCCTCATCGCATACTCGGCATACGAGTGGCTCCTCACGGTCTCGACACCGGCCCGCGTGGGCACGTACGCCTACGTGAACCCCGTGATCGCGCTGCTCCTGGGTTGGGCGCTCGCCGGGGAGGCGGTCGGCTTTCGCTCGGCGGTCGCGGCGGCGATCATCGTGGGATCGGTCGTCGTCATCGTGTCCGAGGCCAAGAGCGTGAGCGAGCGAACCGGGACCGGGCAGGAAGCCGCTTGAGTAGCGGGCCGATGCTCCGCGCATCGGTATTGCCGTCGGTGCTGTCGCCCCTTCTGGCGCTCGCGCAGGTCGCGCCGGAAGCGGAGCCGCTGGGCTTGATTCCGATGACCGACGCCACCGAGCGCAACGTGGTGATCTCGGCGGTGGCGGTCGTCGTCATCCTGCTCACGCGCCGCGCGATCCTGGCGTTCGTGAGCCGGCACGTCGAATCGCAGACGATCCGATACCGCTGGTCCAAATCGACCGGATACGGCGCCTTCGTGGTCGCGCTGCTGATCCTCATCCAGGTCTGGTTCACCGCCATCCAGTCGCTCGGGACCTTCCTCGGGCTCCTGACCGCCGGGTTGGCGATCGCGCTGAAAGACCTCGTGGCCGACCTGGCCGGTTGGTTCTTCATCCTTTGGCGGCGGCCGTTCGAGCTCGGCGACCGTATCGAGGTCGCCGGGCGGAAGGGCGACGTGGTCGACCAGACGGTCTTCCAGATCACCATCATGGAGGTCGGCAACTGGATCGACGCCGACCAGAGCACCGGGCGGCTGATCCACATTCCCAACTCGCTGATCTTCCGGGAGCCCGTCGCCAACTACATCGCCGGATTCCCCTACCTGTGGAACGAGATCAAGGTCGGCGTCACGTTCGACAGCGACTGGAAGAGAGCCAAGCAGATTCTGGAGGACCTCGCGGCGCACATGACCGTGGACCTCCGCGCCGACGGTCTGACGCAGCGGCGTAAGGACGACGACCGCTTCCTCATCCGGTACCGCAAGCTCACGCCCATCGTGTACACGACCGTCGCCGACAGCGGCATCGTGCTCACGCTCCGGTACATCTGCGGGCCGCGGGAGAGGCGTGGAACAGCGGCGCAGCTCTGGGAAAAAATCCTGGACGCTTTCGAACGCGAGCCGGACATCGACTTCGCCCCCACGCAGCGCACGATCACCGTGCAGAAGATCGCGGGCGAAGTCGTGCCGGAAGGCCCCCCCGCCTGAGTCACGCGCGCATGCGCCTCTTCGTAGCCCTGAACCTGCCCAAGAAGGAGCGCGAGCGCATCCATCGCGCGACCAGGAAGCTCCGCGACGGGGAGCTCCCCGTGCGGTGGATCGGGATCGAGGGGTTCCACGTGACGCTGAAGTTCCTGGGGGAAGTCCGGCGCGAGCGCCTCGAGGAGCTCCAGCAGGCCATCGGCCGGGTCGCGGCCACCACCAAGGCGTTCAAGACCAAGTTCGGCGGATTCGGCGCGTTTCCCTCGGTCAGGCAGCCGCGGGTGATCTGGCTGGGCGTGAAGGCGAACCCCGAGCTCCGCTGCCTCAAGCAGGACCTCGAGTATGCGCTCGGCGACATCGGCTTCGAGGCCGAAACCCGTGCGTTTCATCCGCACGTCACGCTCGGCCGTGCCGACGACCGTGACGGAGCCGGGACGTTCAGATCCCTGGACGACATGATGTCCGAGCTGGAGTGCAACGGTGAGGTCGAGGTGAGTACTGTGGATCTGATGGAGAGCAAGCTCGGGCCGGGAGGCTCCAAGTACTCGCTGGTCACCAGCGTGAAGCTCGCCGACTGATGGCCCGCCTCCTGGTGATCGACGACGAGAAGGGCATCCGCGAGGCGCTCGTGCAGCTCTTCGAGTACGAGGGTCACCGGGTGTCTGCCGCCGAGGACGGGGTGACGGGGATCGACCTCGCGGCCAAGACGCATCCCGACGTGATCTTCCTCGACGTGAAGATGCCGGGCCTGGACGGACTGGATGTTCTCGCGCGGCTCAAGCAGGACGACCCCGGCGCGCTCGTCGTGATGATCTCCGGGCATGGCACGATCGAGACGGCCGTCGAGGCCACCCGCAAGGGAGCCTACGACTTTCTCGAGAAGCCGCTCGACAGCGACCGCCTGATGGTCACGCTGAAGAGGGCGCTCGAGCTCAAGGGCCTCACGCGCAGCATGGAGGACCTCAAGAGCCAGGTCGAGAGCCGCTACGAGATCGTGGGCAACTCCTACCCGATCCGGCAGGTGCTCGAGCGCGTCGAGAAGGTGGCGCCGACGGAGGCGCGCGTGCTCGTCACCGGAGAGAACGGCACGGGGAAGGAGCTCGTGGCCCGGGCCATCCATCGACTGTCGGCGCGCGCCGAGGGCCCGTTCATCGAGGTGAACTGCGCGGCGATCCCGTCGGAGCTGATCGAGTCGGCGCTGTTCGGCCACATCAAGGGCTCGTTCACGGGAGCGATCGCGGACCGCGCCGGGAAGTTCGAGCAGGCGGACGGGGGGACGCTCTTCCTCGACGAGGTCGGCGACATGTCGCTGGATGCGCAAGCCAAGGCGCTGCGCGCGCTCGAGGAAGGAGTGATCACGCGCGTCGGTGGGTCCAAGCCCATCACCGTGGACGTGCGCGTGATCGCGGCCACCAACAAGGATCTCGCGCGCGCGATCGAGTCGGGCGCGTTTCGTGAGGACCTCTTCTACCGGCTCAATGTCGTGCCGATCGACGTGCCGCCGCTGCGCGAGCGCCGCGAGGACATTCCGATGCTCGTGCAGCACTTCGCCGACATCATGGCCAAGCGCGAGGGCGTGCCGCCGCGCACGTTCGACGCCGGTGCCATCCAGCGGCTCGCCGAGCTTCCGTGGCCGGGCAACGTGCGCGAGCTGAGGAACACGGTGGAGCGGCTCATGATCCTCTCCGCGGGGGATCGCGTGCGCGCGGACGACGTGGACCTGCTGGCCGCGGGGAAGGGCCAGGGGCAGGGCGTCGCGAGCGAGATCCTCGGGGCGGACACGTTCGCCGACTTCAAGGAGCGCGCCGAGCGCGCCTACATTGCGCAAAGGCTGCGCGAGAACGACTGGAACGTCGCGGAGACCGCCCGGCGGATCGACATGCCGCGCTCCAACCTCTACAAGAAGATCGAGAAGTACGGCCTGACCCGAGACTCCTGAGCGGCCGCCCGCATCACTTGCGGCTCTCGTGGGCGCCCCTAGCTTGGGTCCCACAACGAATCGGCGGTGGGTCAAACGGAAGCCGGTGTGAGTCCGGCGCGGCCCCGCCACTGTGATGGGTCCGAGCGCGCAGCGCGCTCGGAACGACTGCTCGTAGTCCACTGGGGAAGGAAGTCCCCGGGAAGGTGAGCCGTCGGCCCGGAGCCAGGAGACGTGACCCACCCCACCACGCCAACACCTCCGCGGGGAGGCGGCTGACGTCGACCCATGGGGTCGTCCGATGCCCGGTCCCTTCGCGGCGGAAGGAGACCGGGTTTTCCATGTGCAGCCGCATCCTGGCAGTCTCCGTCATGGCTGCGCTCGCGGGAGCGCAGGCGCTGACGGCGCAGTCGCAGTCCGACCCCTACATCCTGGACGGGGTCGTCGTTACCGCGAGCCCCACGCCGCGCGCCCTGGCCGCGGTGGCGCAGCATGTCACCATCCTCGACGGGCGGGAGCTCGAGGCGCGGGGGCTCGTGGCCTTCGCCGACGCTCTGCGCGGAGTGCCGGGTGTGGACGTCGTGCGGGGGGGGAGCTTCGGGGCGATCACCTCGGTCTTCCTCCGTGGGGGCGAGAGCGACTACACGCTCGTCCTGGTGGACGGCGTGCAGGTGAATCAAGCCGGCGGCGGCTTCGACTTCGCGTCCCTCACCACGCACAACATCGAGCGCGTCGAGATCGTCAGGGGACCGAGCAGCGCGCTCTACGGGTCGGATGCCGTGACCGGCGTCATCCACGTGATCACCCGCATGGGGGCCGGCTCGCCTCAGGGGCGCGTGAGGCTGGAGACCGGCTCCTACGGAGAGCGAGAGGGCGTCGTGGACGCCACGCGTGTCTCCGCCGATCTCGCGGGCGGCACCGACCGTGCGCGCTACAGCGTGGCGCTCGGCAGGGACGCCGCCGACGGCGTGTTCGCCTTCAACAGCGGCTACGAGCACCGCGCGCTCTCCGGAGCGGCACGCTTCCTCCCCGACGACCGGACGCGCGTCTCGCTCACGCTGCGGCTCCAGGACCGGGAGCACCGCTATCCGACCGACGGGGCGGGCGCCGTGGTCGACCGCAACGCGTTCTTCTTCGAGGACGAGACCATCGCGCACCTCTCCATCGCGCGCGCTCTGGCGAGCCGCGTGGAGATCGAAGCGCTCGTCGGGCTCACGGAGACGGACGGCGGGACCGATGACGCGGCCGACGACCCGACCGACACCGACTCCTACGCGAGCCTCGACCACTTTCGCAGGGCGAGCGCACAGGTCAGGTCGCATCTCACGTGGACGTCGTGGCTCGGAGCCGCGGTGCTGACCGCGGGCGCCGAGCTCGAGGAGGAGCGGCAGCGCTCGTTCAGCGAGATCGGATCGAGCTTCGGGCCGTTCTACGGCCGGAGCGAGAACGAGCGCACGAACATGGCGGGCTTCGCCCACCTCACGACGGAGCGGGGGCCGCTCGCGGTCGGCCTGGGCGGCCGTCTGGAGGACAACGAGCGTTTCGGCCGCATCGGCTCCTGGCAGGCCGGCGTCTCCGCCCATCTCCCCGACCGCCCCTCGACCCGCCTGCGCGCTTCGATGGGGAGCGCGATCAAGGAGCCCACGTTCGCGGAGAACTACGCCACGGGATTCGCCGTGGGCAACCCCGACCTCGATCCCGAGTGGTCACTCTCCTGGGAGGCCGGCGTCGAGCACGCCCTGTTGTCGGGAGCGTTCACCGCGAGCGCGACGCTCTTCGAGCAGCGCTTCCGTGAGATGATCCAGTACACCTTCCTCGTTCCGTTCGGCGAGCCGAACTACTTCAACGTCGCAGCGGCGAGAGCGCGGGGGCTGGAGCTGGATGCCA
>Ga0073934_10009154_pt1 | contig 12820 bp, 13 predicted proteins | sample LarsenN4metaG_FD_76834 | JGI IMG/M metagenome (GOLD analysis project Ga0073934, IMG submission 76834) | Hot spring sediment bacterial and archeal communities from British Columbia, Canada, to study Microbial Dark Matter (Phase II) - Larsen... ...
GGCGATATCCAGAGGGGATAAAATTTTATCCCCTCCCAGATCCACCGTGCGGATAATCGCCGAATTCGGAGCGACCCGCTCTGCCAAGGTCCTGTAGACCTGGCAATGCTCTTCCTCGGACGGCAGGTCATGCCGATTCATGTAAAGGAATTCGGTTCGATAGAGTCCGATGCCTTCGGCTCCATACTTAAGGGCCAAGTCGATCTCCCGTAGCAGTTCCACATTTGCAACGAGGGAGACCTTCTGGCCATCCCTGGTCACGGCAGGAAGGTCTTTAAGGGTCAGTAGCTCGTTCTCGTAGTACGTATATTGGCGTTGCTTTTCCAGATAGACCTCGAGGACGTCCGAGGAAGGATTAACGATAACCACCCCCTCCGTCCCGTCCACGATGAGCAGATCCCCGGTCTCCACGGAAGCGTATAGGCCGTTGACGCCGACAACAGCCGGAATTCCCAGGGAATGCGCCATAATGGCACTATGGGACGTCTTACTTCCTACATCTGTGGCAAAGCCGATGACCCGCTCTTTGGACATTTGGATGGCGTCGGAGGGAGAAAGGTCGTAGGCCACGACAATAACATCCTCTGCGAGATGGTCCAGGGGGTTTTCCTTGTAGCCGATCAGGTTCCTCAGGATGACATTTCCTACCTGGTTTATGTCCATTTCACGTTCCCGAAGATAATCGGTTTCCGCATTGGCCAGATTTGCTTTAAATCGATCGATAACCTGCTTCAAAGCCCACTCTGCAGACACCTTGTGTTTCCGGATGTAGTTGACGACCTCTTCCACGAGCAGGCTATCCGCCAGCAGCATGATATGAACTTCAATAATTTTGATCTGCTCCTGATCCTTATCTGCCAATTTCTGCTTGATCTCTTCCAATTGCGCCTTAGCCCGTTCTACCGCATTAAGAAACCGATCGATCTCCTCCTCCGTCTCCGAGCTTCGGATCAGGGAGGGTTTAATGTCTAATTCCGGATGGTCCAGACAGAATGCCCTTCCTATAACAATTCCCGGTGATACGCCGATGCCCTTAAACACGTTGGATGATTGCAGATTTCAGATTGCAGATTTTAACCCCGTCTTGAGTTGATCGGAAGATCTGCAGTCTGCAACCTGCAAGCTCATATCTCCCCAAAACCACTTTCGACCAGCCGGGTCAGCTCGTCTAACATCTGAATGGCGTCCTCACCTTCTGCCTCCAAGGTGAGTTTCGACCCTTTAGCCGCAGCTAACATGAGAACTCCCATAATACTCTTCCCGTTCACCTGTTGACCGTCCTTGGTGACCTTAAGATTAGATTTATATTTGTTGGAAGTCTTTACAAACAGAGCTGCAGCCCTGGCGTGTAGACCCAGGTCGTTTTTAATTTCCGTAACGCGCGTTTGAGCCATAGACTTAATCCAGGCTATGTACCAGGATCATACTGGTTATAGCCAATATCGCTAATTGCCAGTGTACAGACCATCGAAGGCGGTTGAGCTCGCTAAAAAGCAAAATGAGCAGGAAGGCGCTCAACTTGAGGAGGAGCCCATGATTTTCCCATGAAACCCCTTCGATATGCGGAGTTAAAGCAGCAGCAGCGCCCAAGACGATCAGAGCTACCTGCCGGAGTCTGGCGGCCAGGCCTATCAGATTCAGTTGCTGAAGCCTTTGGGGGACTAGCTCCTCCTGAAAGTAGCCCCAGATCACTCCCATAATACGGATGGGCAGATGAAACAGGTTATAGATCATGAAAAATACCACCGGACCCAGGAGCGCGGCGCGTCCCCCTGGTACAATAAAGGCTAACCCCAATGCCGCTGCCAAAGGCCTCAGAGCTCCCCAGAAGAAAACGTCTCCAATAGCGGCATAGGGCCCTGAGACGGTCGTCCGAAAAGATATAATTTCTTCTTCTCCGGGACTCCCCGTATGAGCTCGCCTCTCCTCCCTTCGAGCGATGGCGCCCAGGATAAAGGATGCAAAGTAGGGATGGGTATTAAAAAATTTTAGATGCCTCACAAAGGCCTTGGTTCTTTCCTCAGAATCTTTATAGAGCTTTTGAAGGATCGGTGACAGAGCAAAGACAAACCCCAGTCCCTGCATCCGCTGAAAATTCCAGGAAGCCTGGAGAAAAAAAGATCTTACAATCAGTCTAAACAAATCTAAGCGGTCTACACGCTCCGGCTGATTCGCTTTGACGTTAAGTTGCATTCTATCTACGATAGATTCCCTGACCGACCAGGGGAACCAGGACGGCCAGGGATAAGCTGGCCTCCGGGGATAACTTGAGACCCTCCACCAAAAGCGAACAGAGAAAAAACGCAGCAAAAAAGCCCTCCAACCGCCCGGAAACCCTTAGCAACTGAATAGCAGACCCGATGCCCAGGGTTATAAACAACGTATCAAAGATCCTGGCAAACCTGACAAAACCCTCGGAAGTGAGAAAGGGAACAGATGAACTTACCTGCAGGAGACCTTTTTCCAGTAAGAGAATCAAACTCGTCCCCGACAAAATCAGAATAAAACCTTTAAGAAAGAAAATCAACACGCCGCTGAGATGTTTAAGGGGGATGGCCCTAAAGTTTCCTTCCAAAGCGCTGGCATCCGCGGATAAAGCGAGTTGGTTGTTGAATTGTCTAACCTGGGCATCGGCCCAGGCCGTGATCGGCGCAAAGACTACGGTCATGACCAGGCTGAAGAAGATCGCGACCGAGGGATTCCAGAACTGGGCGCCCAGGATGGCAGCGCTTGCACCTATGCAAGCTAGAACAGAGTTGTCCGGGGGGACTACAGCTCCGGCTGGAACGTTGGAGGTCCATAAAAATTGAAGCAGTACCCCGATCAACAGGCCGATCTCCGTATTATCCAACAGGAAACCGATCAGGGTTGCAGCCACAATGGGTTGAGAAAGCATCGTTTGAAGGACTGCAACGTTATCCAGGGATAACAGCCCACCGATGAAGCTTACGGTGAGAAGATCTAGGGTATTGAGAGCTAACACCTTTAATTCTCGATGGCTAAGAAATCCGGTTTCCGGTTTGGCACTAAGGATTCGCGCCTTTCACCCTTGCCAGGATTCTTTGAAAATTCAAGGGATGGTCCATGGGAACCATCCTTAGATCGATATCGACCCCACGATTGGCCAGTTGTTCAAGAAATTCAAGTTCCTCCGGGGTTACTGAGACGGTCTTGGTAAGGTCAATCCCCTGGGGGAGGTGATCTGTAATTCCGATGTTGATCATTTTAACGTCCAGCCCGGCCTGGATGGCGCTTCGCAGATCCCTTAAGTTACTAAAGAGGAGGAGGATTTTTTCCGGTTTAAATTCTTTCCGGTTCAAGAGCGAAACGATGTCTGAGACAGAAGATACCTGGAAAAGGATTTCCTCAGGTAACCCCAGGCGCATGAGCGCTTGTACGGATTTACTCTGGGACACGCGGTCATCCACAACGACAATACAAGTTCCTTTTACATAGGGCAGCCAGCCGCAGATAACTTGCCCATGGATTAATCGAACGTCGACACGTACCAACTCCAGGGACATTTTTTTCTCAACTTTCCCCCCAACGTTAGGAGGCCCCTTCCTTGACAAGGAACCAGACATCGGCGAAGCCCCCTATCGAACTCTGTTCATCCCGGGGAAGTTGCCTCGTCGTTCTTGGCTCCTGGCAATGATAGTTCTTCTTAGCCGATCATAACTTGCCCTCTCTACCGGTGGAGAAATTCACTGGCCACATGAATGCTTTCCTGACCTTTCTTTTTCAAAACGTTTGCAAAATCTCTCAGCGAAGTCGGCTCTTGGCTTGTTGTAGCGAGCTTTAGCAACATGGGCAGGTTGATTCCGGTGATCACTTCCACCTTAAGCTCGTCCAGGAAAGACAGGCTGATATTTGACGGAGTTCCTCCGAACATATCTGTAAAGATAATAACCCCTGAACCGTTATCTACTTCTTTAATAGCTTTCCGAATTCGCTCACGGGCCACATTGACTTCATCATTGACGTCAATAGACACCGGTTTGACCCGCGCCAATGGGCCTACGATCATCTCGGCAGAATGAACCAGTTCATGGGCAAGTTGGCCGTGAGCTACAACAACAGCGCCAATCATCTTTGCCGGAGACTGGAGGCTAGGGGCTAGAGACCAAAGATGGGTCTCTAGGGTCCAGCCTCGAATTTAGGAGTTTGAGGAAGTAGCTTTTTATTCAGTTTTTTATTCAACTCTTCCGCAGAATGGAAACCCATTTCCTTCAGGAGCTGGTTTCTTGCAGCAACTTCCACAATAATCGCGATATTTCGTCCGGGCCCTACAGGCATTTCAATATAAGGGAGCTCCACGTTTAAAATATTTAGTTTTCTTTCGGTGAGGCCTAGCCGCTCATAATCCGTAGACGACTGCCAGTCCACGAATTTGATGACCAGATTGACCTCTTTCTGGTGAACTACGGAGGCAATTCCGAAGAGATCCTTAATATTGATAATGCCCAACCCCCGAACTTCCATGAGATCTTGAAGGGTTTCCGAAGCCGCTCCGATGAGTTTATTGGGAAAGATGCGCTTAATAAAAACGATATCGTCCGCAACCAGGCGGTGTCCCCTTACAACCAGATCTAAGGCGCATTCGCTCTTGCCGATCCCGCTCTCTCCCAGCATCAGAACCCCTACTTCGTAAACATCGACTAAGACCCCATGCATACTGACCGAAGGGGCTAACCTGTACTCTAAAAAAGCATTGATCTCATTAATGCAGGCGGCGCTGGTCATCGAAGTGCGTAACGTGGGGATGTTAGCCTTGTTGGTCTCCTCTAGCAGTTCTTCAGGAACTTCCTGGCCTTTGGTGATGACGATACAGGAAATGCTCACCTGGATAAAATCCTGAATCCTTTTCGTCCGTTCTTCCCGGGGAAGCCCAAAAAGATAAGTAATCTCCGTCTCGCCTAAAATCTGAACCCTGTTGAGGTGTACATGCTTAAGGAATCCGGCCAAGGCCAGTCCTGGTTTTTGAATGCGGTAGTGACTGATCTTATTGTCCAGGCCTTTCTCTCCGGCGAGAATCTCAAACTGAAGGCGTTTCAGCCCCTCCTTCAGTTCACGGACCGTTATGCTAGTTTCTGTGTTCACTCTGGAGAGAATGGAGGCGGGGGAGCATGAGGGAACGAGCGAGGACCTCCCTCTTCCCTCCTCCGGGTTTCCTTAATATTTCGCATCTTCTGTGGCAATAATATCGTACATCTCTTTTCGGCTCTTCGCATGGATCAGAGCTTCTCGGACTTCAGAATTTCTAAAGAGGCGAGAGATGCGCGCCAGGATTTTTAAATGGACCCCTGCCGAGTTGTCGGGCACGAGCAGTAAAAAGAAAAGGTGCACCGGCTGACCATCCAGGGCGTCAAAATCCACTCCCTTGATCGAGCGTCCGAAGGCAGCTCCCGTTTCCTTGAGCCCTTTCGATTTCCCATGGGGAATAGCGATCCCATCTCCAATGCCTGTACTGCCAAGTTTTTCCCTCTCTATCAAACTGTTCAAGACGCTCTGCTTATCCAGATAAGGCATCCGTTTCATAGCCGCTTCGGTTAACACTTCCAGGACTCCAAGCTTACTCGTCGTCTGAATATCCGGAACAATGGCCTCTTCATCAAGAATATCCGTTAATCTCATTCCACACGGGGAGCAAAAGGCAGGATGCAAGATGCAGAGTCTAGGGCATCGATATAACTCCTTTGCTTCGAGCGTCCTGCTTCATGCTTCATGATGTGTCAAACGTAATGCTTAAAACATAAAACGTAAAACGTAAGGTGTAAGGACTTCTTTACGTTTTACGTTTTATGCTTTATTCCTCAGTGATTGATTTAGAAGGTAGGTTCGATCAGGCCGTAATTACCGTCATCCCTCTTATAAAGAACGTTAATTTGATCGGTTTCCTGATTGAGAAAGACCAAGAACCCATCCTGAGAAAGTTCCATTTGCAGGGAGGCTTCATCCAGGGACATGGGTTTCACAGCAAATTTTTCCGCTCTGATCACCCGGGGAGGGGGTAAAAGCCCTCCACTTACTTCGGGCTCCACAGACCCCAAGGCGGGGGAGCCGGCTTCCCCCACGCTCTTAGGACGTCGGGAGGTAATTTTCTCTTTCCGTTTCTTAATTTGTTTTTCAATTTTATCGATCACCGTGTCGATGGCCTGATACATATCCCCCGTTTCTTCTTGCCCGTGGATTTTCGTTCTCTTAGCCTGTATGGTTACTTCTGCCGTATGGCGGTACTTCTCGACCGACAGGATCACATGCGCCTCAAGGATGTTAAGATATTTTCCCAGCTTTTCAATCTTCGTGGTCACATACTCGCGAAGGGCATTGGTCACTTCCATATGACGTCCTGTGATAATGACTTGCATAGTCCCGCTCCCTCCTACTTCTGGCATAGAACATAAAACGTAAAGAGATCCCCAGAGGCCGCCACCGCCGATGCATACTCCGCTTATCGGCGGTTATCTAGAGCTACAGGATCTCTTTTCATCTGTAAAGGGCTTTACGCTTTACGTTTTCCAGGCTATTTAAGTTTTCGTTTAACGGAAGAGGGGATATTGAGATCTTCCCGGTATTTAGCGATCGTCCTTCGGGCTATTTCGATGCCATCTTTCTTTAAGAGATCTAGAATTTCCTTATCGCTGTAGGGGTTAGATACATCCTCGCTTAAAATGATATTTTTTATCTTCTCCTTCACCGCAATGGAGGAAATATCGTTCCCGGAGGAACTGCTGAGCCCGCTGTGGAAAAAGAACTTCAGCTCGAAGATGCCCCTAGGCGTATGCATGTATTTATTTGTGGTCACCCGGCTGACCGTCGACTCGTGCATGGAGATATCTTCGGCCACATCCCTCAACACAAGGGGCTTCAGGTGACTGATCCCGTGATCCAGAAACTCACTTTGAAATTTGATAATGCTCTTACCCACCTTATAGATGGTCCGTTTACGTTGTTCGATGCTGCGAATGAGCCATATCGCAGAACGTAACTTCTGTTCCACGTACTGGCGGGTGGATTCAGGAACTCCCGCGTTGTTATGCCGAAGGATGCTTTTATAAAGGCTGTTGATTCGCAACCTCGGAATATCTTCCTCGTTCAGGACGACCTCGTACTCGTTACCCATTTTATGGACATAGAGATCTGGAATAATGTATCGGGCTTTTTCATCAGAATATTCCAAACCCGGCTTGGGATTCATCCTTTTAATAACTTTATGAGCCAGTTTGATCTCTTCCACGGTGGTGTTAAACTTGTTAGCCAGTTCCTGGTATTTTCCCCTGGCCATGAGCTCCAACATATTTTCCAGGATGATTTTCTCGACGATGGTGTTCTGCAGACCCAGGTACCTCGTCTGGATTAAGAGACATTCCTTGGAATCCCTGGCACCTACGCCTGGGGGGTCGAAACTCTGGACCCTCATCAAGATCCTCTCCACCTCTGCTACGGGCCTTTTCGCCTCTTCGGCGAGATCTTCTAAGGGGATACGTAAATACCCATCGTCATCCAGGTTTCCAATAATCAAGGTTCCAATCCGTAACTCCTCCTCCCCGGAACAAGAGAGTTGAAGTTGCCAGATCAGGTGGTCGAGGAGGGAAGAGGATTTGGTCAGAATATTTTCATAGGAGGGGGACTCTTCATCAGGGTCCCACTCTGTGAATCCCCCTAATCCGCTTGGATTATCCTCAAAATAATCTTCCCAATCGATGGCATCAGCCGACTTTTTTTCTCCAGATTCTTCCTCCACAGGTTCTTCCCAGGTTGAAGGGCTCTCGATCGGAGCCGGGGATTCCCCGGTTAATTCTTGCTCTATTTCGTGAATACCTAGTTTCTCCTGATCCATCTCATCGTCCAGAGAAACCTCTAACAACGGATTCTCCAGAACCTCTTGATCGATCACATCCTTCAGCTCCAGAGCGGACATCTGCAGTAGCTTGATGGCTTGCTGTAGCATGGGCGTCATCACAAGCCGCTGTGTCATCTTAAGATTGAGTCTCGTATCCATTATCATAGCGGTCAACCAACTCTGCGTTCAAGGTCCAAAGCTCAAGGTCCAAAGGTCCTTACCCTTGAACCTCAGGCTATGAGCCCTGAAACCCTACAATACAAAATCCTCTCCCAAATAAAGTTCCTTGGCTTTATGGTTAAAAGCCAGCTCCACGGGGGTTCCCGAAAAGCGCACCTCTCCATCGGCCATAATATAGGCGCGATGCGTAGTTTTTAAAGTCTCTCGCACGTTATGGTCCGTAATTAGAACCCCAATCCCCCGGTAAGCCAACTGGGCAATGATATCTTGAATATCTGCTACAGCTTTTGGATCAATGCCGGCAAAGGGCTCATCCAGTAGAATAAAAGAGGGAGAGGTCACTAGCGCTCTGGTGATCTCAACCCGTCGCCGCTCCCCACCAGAGAGCGTATAAGCCTTGCTATGTCGGACTCTGGCTATGTTGAGCTCATTTAATAAGACATCTAACCGCTCTTTACGTTCTGTAGCTGTGAGATCCAGCGTTTCGAGGATAGCTAGAATATTTTCTTCAACCGTCAGTTTCCTAAACACCGAAGCTTCCTGGGGCAGATACCCTAACCCCCTGCGGGCGCGTACGTACATGGGATACTGCGTAATATCTTCATCCCCCAGATACACCCGACCCCCGTCCGGACGTATTAAGCCGGTTAACATATAAAAGGTCGTGGTCTTCCCGGCCCCGTTGGGCCCTAATAATCCTACCACCTCTCCCCGTTGGACGTTCAGGCTCACCTTGTTCACAACCTTTCGGCCTTTATAACTTTTCTGAAGGTTTTCTGCCCGTAGCTGGACCGCGTTTTCTCCCATCCTCCCGTTCCCCCATCCTCGATCTCTACCGACTCCCTCCCGGATAGAGGGTCGTCGTCACCGTCGATTCCGTGCTATTTCCGGTTTTTTTTTCCCCTGACTTTTTCTGGGATTTAGGTTCCAATTTACCTTCTGGATTTTCATCCCCCGGCAGAGTTGTCTTAATCCGACCCTTCTTCCCTGTGGTGGTCGTCGCCGGACCTTTAGCGATAAACTTATCGGTCGCCAAATAGGCCTCTATGATCGGAGCTTCCAGGGTCGTTTTCTTCACCTTGTCTTCTGCATAAGCTTTATTACCGTTGACCCCTTCGAGGACAGCCGTCTGGGTATCATCATAATAAACCCCTTTATCTCCCGTAAATAACATGTTCTCCTTCGTGATATGCACGTTATCAAACACCTCAATCTTTAAGAGCTCATCCTTTTCGGCCTGAGCATAGGCGATCATCCTTTCAGCCTTTAACTCGGTGGTCGCCTTCACTGCGACCACGTTTCCCGTGTACGTGGCGGTGCGGTTCACATTATCTAAGACGATTTTATCTGAAGTGATCACGATGGGAACGCCGCCTTCCTTAAGGCCTGCGGTTAACGGGCTGGGTTTTACGGCTGAAGTTTTTTCAACCTTCTCCGAACTCGATTCTTTGTCCGGCTCACGGTTCGAAGTCTTTTCCGCCGCGTTCGTCTCGGACCCTTTCTTGGGAAAAAGGGTCATAACGGCGCGTTCGGGCCTATTATCCCCGTAGGCTTCCAGTACATCTTTATCTAAGTAGGCCACCAGGCGGTTACCCGTTAGAGTATTCTCTTCTTGCCAGGCCTTTGCATTACCTTCGACTTCCAACCTTTGCTCCGCATCGTAAAACGTACAGGTATTTCCGGTGGCCGTGATGTTTTCTCGGACCAACCGGCAATCCCCAACGGCCACCGCTTTTTCTAATTTTTTCCCGGTCTCGTCCGAGTAAACCACCAGCTTATTAGAAAAAATATTCGTCGTATCCTGGGTCACCACCACATTTCCTGTGTAAATGGCCATCTTTTTAGCATTATCGATTTCCAATTCGTCGGCTGTAATTTCCGTAGGCCCGCGGCTTTTTTTCATTTTATCCTGGAGGTTTTCATTTTTCTTCTCGGGTTTAGCAGGTTCTTGAGGATAACCCACCGCGGGTCGAATAAGACAGATGCCTACGACCATCCACCTGATAAACCACCTCTTATTCCGTATTCCCATAAGATCCCTCCCTCCGTCCATAAGACCGCCCGGCTGTAGGTTGACCCCCTCCATCGACGGGGGTGGCAGCTTCCGCAGTGTGAGAGCCCGCCGGCTCTATCCGCGTAGGAGTCCTTGTTGAGTTATCTTCCCTAACGGAATCGCTTGCCGTTGTTTCATGAACCTGGCGATATGAACTGCTCTCGTCCTCCACCGGGTGCTCCGGTGGAGATAAAATGGTTGTTTTGACCTTTCGTTCTAATTTAAAGGCTTTGATATCGACCCTGGCCTTAAAGTTCTCCCCTGTCGTGATCGTATTGCCCTTCTCAATGGTAACCGGATCTTGTGAGGTGATGAACCCCGTTACGGTGTCATAAACCAATTGACGGGCCTGTAGCTTGACGCCATCCTCATTCACAGCCAGCACATTTCCGGTAATGGTGATCGTTTTGTCCGTATCCGATTTCAACCCTTCATCGCCTTTAAGCCTCAAGGCTTTACCTTCTTCATCGAAGAACTGGGCGTTGACCTGGGTAAGCCGCGTTTCCTTGGGGTCGTTAAAGATCTCGGCGGTCTTGGCGCTTAAGGTCCATAGGAGTTGATTTCCTGTGGATTCGGTCAACTCCACGTCGTTGATGACCACATCGGCTTTTGTGTCGAGTTGCGGGACCGTAACGGAAGGCACGATCTTTCTCCGATAAGAAGAAATGTAAAAAGCGCTACTCGCTATCGTGACCAGCACGATGACCAGAAATAACAATTTTAATCTTCGGACATTAACCATGTAACCTGACTTCGATAGGGGTAACCCGGCACCTGTCCGGGGGCGTGGCGAAGAACAACTGCTCGGGTTAAGGACCGTCCTCTACGAACCCACCTCCCCCCTCAACTGGGGAAGTAAGGGCGCAGGACTTTGTACGTGGCCTTCAGGTGCTCTGGAATGACCCGTACTTCTGAAATTGCCGTCATATAATTGGTATCTCCGTTCCACCTGGGGACGATATGAACGTGGATATGATCTTTGACCCCCGCCCCCGCCACGGTCCCTATGTTAAGGCCCATGTTAAACCCCTCAGGGTGAAAGACTTTCCTGAGAATAGACTCACAACGCTGCACTTCAGAGAAAACATCTAAAATTTCCTCTTGGGTTAACCCTGCCATATCCGCCACATGGCTATAGGGAGCTACCATCAAATGCCCATTATTATATGGGTAAAGATTCATCATGACGAAAGAGCGCTGACCCCGATATAAGATATAATTGGCTTCGTCCTCTTTTTCCGCAGACTTGGAACAGAAAAGGCATCCTTTTTCTTTCTCAGATAAAATATATTCAATTCGCCAGGGCGCCCACAGAACCTTCATAACTTCCAGCTCCCGGGTCTTAGAAAGTAGACCTCAGACTTTTTCTACCTCCCCAACCTGGATCTTCCGCTCCCAGAAAGCGGGCTATTCGGCATACGTTATGCATACGCAATCTTAGTTTTATTAAATTTTTCTGCTTTGTCAAGTTATTATATCGGAATTTTTTCTAACGGGTCCTGGTCTCAAGCGTGTTCCAAAGCCTGGGACAGGTCCTCTAAAAGATCTTCTATATCCTCAATCCCCACCGATAATCGGATAAGACCCTCGGTAATTCCTAATCTCTCTCGCTCCTCCTTAGGCATCCGTCGATGGGAAGTGGCCGCCGGGATATTGACCAGGCTTTCCACCCCTCCCAGACTGGCCGCCAGGTGGAAGAGCTTCAAATGGCGGACGACGCCCTCGGCCTCGACCCCCCCTCCCACTTCGAAGCTCAACATCCCACCGAACCCCCTCATCTGTTTCCGGGCGATGTCGTACCCCGGATGCGTCTCCAGCCCCGGGTAAAAGACTTTTCGGACCTTGGGGTGGTCTCGAAGGAATTGAGCGACCCGCAACCCATTTTGATTATGGCGTTCCATCCTGGCCCCCAGGGTTTTAATTCCCCGGTTAAGGAGCCAGGCCCCGTGGGGGTCGGGGATCCCCCCGTACACATACCGAACGTATTGAACCCGGTTCATCACCTCTTGACGCCCTATGGCCACCCCGGCCAGGACGTCGCTGTGCCCTCCCAGGTATTTGGTAGCGCTGTGAACTTCGATATCTACCCCCCATTCTAAAGGCTTTTGATTAAAGGGCGAAGCGAACGTATTATCGATGACGGTGGTAACTTCGTGGCGTCTTCCGATCTCAACGACCTTCTCTATATCCAGCACCTTTAACATGGGGTTGGTGGGCGTCTCAAAGAAGATAACCCGGGTGGAAGGACGGATGGCCGTCTCCAAGGCTTTCAGATCCTCCGTCTCTACAAAACTCGTCGCGATGTTAAACCGCGGGAGCTCGTTTTTGAGAAAGTTGAAGCTCCCCCCATAGATATCCTGGATGGCGACGATATGATCTCCTGAGCTGACCAGAGAGAGGAGCGTCGAAGTAATCACAGCCATGCCGGAGGCGAAGATAAGCGCTTTTTCTCCCCCAGCGAGGGCTGCGACCTTGGCTTCCACGGCCTGGAAGGTAGGATTGGCGGCTCGGGTGTAAAAAAATCCTTTTCTCTCTCCCCGAATGACCTCCTTGAAAGTCTCCATATCGGGCTGCGCGTAGATGACCGTTTGATAAATGGGGAGACCTACGGATCCAGTCGCTGGGTCGGGAGGATCTCCCGCAGAAACTGCCTTCGTATGAGCTCCCTTCATGAGGCCCTGTTCCATATCCCGAGGCTCCTGTCCTCTATCTAAACTAAAGACGCTAAGCCGGACTTTCAAATA
>Ga0073934_10009155_pt1 | contig 12814 bp, 9 predicted proteins | sample LarsenN4metaG_FD_76834 | JGI IMG/M metagenome (GOLD analysis project Ga0073934, IMG submission 76834) | Hot spring sediment bacterial and archeal communities from British Columbia, Canada, to study Microbial Dark Matter (Phase II) - Larsen... ...
GACAAAGCGCGGGTCTTCGTGCAACCCCCAATAAGCCGCCTGGAGCTGTTTCGTCACCGGGCCGAAGTCGCCGGCCGGCCGCCCACCGGCACGCCGTCGACGCGGCTGATGCCGATCACGCCGCCGCCGGTGCTGCTGAGGAACACCTCGTCGGCGCGGCGCAGGTCGGCCGCGGGCAGCGGGGCCTCGCGCACCGGCAGGCCCCGGGTGCGTGCCAGCTCGATCACGGTGCGTCGTGAGATGCCCTCGAGCACGCCCGATGCCGGCGTGCGCAGCTCGCCGTCGACACAGGCGAACACGTTGAAGCCCGGGCCCTCGGTCACATGGCCCGCGGCGTCGACGAGCACCGCCGTCTCGGCGCCGCGGTCGTAGGCCTGGAACAGCGCGCTCACCATGTCCAGCCAGTGGTAGTTCTTCACCCGCGGGTCGACGCTGGCCGGCGCGATGCGCTGCACGTCGCTGATGAACAGGTCGATGCCGCGCGCCTGCTTCGCCGGATCGGCGATCCACACGAACGGGATCGCGAAGGCCATGAAGCGGTTGGTGCAGCTGCGCGGATCGCGCGAGCCCGGCGCGGGCAGGCCGCGGGTGCACAGCACCTCGACGTAGGCGTCGCGCAGGCCGCTGCGGCGCACGCACTCGTGCATCACCGCGCGCACCTCGTCGCGCGTCTTGCCGGGGTCCAGGCGCAACCGGTCCATGCTGGCGAAGAAGCGGTCGATGTGGTCGCCCAGGCGGAAGAACTTGCCCTGCCAGACATGCGCCACGTCGTAGGTGGCGTCGCTGTGCAGGAAGCCCCAGTCGAAGATCGAGATCTTGGCGTCCTCGGGGGCGACGTACTGTCCGTCGACGAATGCACATCCGGGCATCGCTGGCTCCGCGCTTGGTGAGGGGCTCAAAGTATGCTCCGTGGCATTCATGACGACGTCTGCCAGCGCACCGCGCCAGGTGCTGCTCTTCTCCGGCCACCTGATCGACGCGCCGTCGCGGGCCGAGCCGCGCTTCCCGATGGCCAAGGCCCCGGCGGCGGCGCGCCGCATCGCCGACCTGCTGGAGCGGCTCGGCGCCGGCCCCGGCGACCTCGCGCTCACCCAGGGCGCGGCCGGCGGCGACCTGCTCTTCGCCGAGGCCTGTCTCGCCCGCGGCGTGCCGGTGCGGCTGCTGCTCCCGCTGCCCGAGCCGGCCTTCATCGAGCGCTCCATCCTGAGCTGCGATCACGGCCCGGAATGGCGCGATCGCTATCTCGCGCTGCGCGCACGGCTGGCCGAGCCGCCGCACGTCGCCGACGACGAACTCGGCGCGCTGGCCGCGGGCGAGGACCCCTGGGAGCGCGGCAACCGCTGGCTGCTCGACAGCGCGTTGAGCTACGGTGCGCAGCGATTGCGCTTCATCACGCTGTGGGACGGCGGCGGCGCCGACGGGCCCGGCGGCACCCGGCACATGGTCGACGAAGTGCGCCGTGCGCACGGCCAGGTGCTGCGCATCGACACCCACGAACTCTGAGCGCAGCCGCGTAGGGGTTGACCCGGCGCGGCCATCGGTGCTGTCATCGGCTCCCGCCGAAGGAGCAGCCATGGCCACCAGCAACTCGAAGAACCCCGCAACGGGCACGCTGCCGTTGCGTGCGGTGGAAGAGGGCAGCGCGCAGCCGCTGGCCACCTCGGGGCAGGACGTGGTGCTGCGCTCGGCGCGCCGCGTCCGCGTCGGTGCCGCCTCGCGCGAAGCGGCCGGCGCCGCGGCGCGGGTCGACGTGCGGCCCGACGACGCCGTCTGCGTCGAGTACGAGAACGGCATCAGGCTCTGGATGCGCGCCGATGACCTGCTGCGCGAGCGCGGCCGGCCCGCCGCCACGCGCGGCAACGAAGCCCCGGCCTGGGAGATCGACACCGCGCCGCGCATCAGCAGCGTGCGCGGCGAGGCCGGCGTCGACCGCGGCATCGTCGGGCTGGGCATCAAGGTGCTGGAGTTCTTCGGCGTCGAGGTCGCCGCCAAGTCGGCGCGTGTCATCGGCGACAAGTTCGAGCTCAAGCAGCTCAAGCTGCCGGAGGGCAGCACGCCGGGGCTGTTCCGCGTCTCGCTGGGCGCCGAGCCGGCGCTGGCGCGCATCGCCGACGGCGCCGGCCCGAAGACCGTGGCCGCCGGCACGCCGGTGCTGGTGTTCCTGCACGGCACGATGTCCAGCCTGGCCGGCAGCTTCGCGCAGATCTGGTCGGCCGGCAACGACGAGGGCGCGCAGGCCGCGGCGGCGCTGCGCGGCGCGATGCAGCGGCGCTACGGCCGCGAGGTCTACGCCTTCGAGCACCGCACGCTGACCCACAGCCCGATCCGCAACGCGCTCGAGCTGGCGCGCGAGCTGCCGGTGGGCGCGCAGCTGCATCTGGTGTCGCACTCGCGCGGCGGCCTGGTCGGCGAGCTGATGTGCCTGGGCGGGCGCAACAAGGCCGACGATCCGCTGCGCGGCGAACTGCCCGGCCAGCTCTTCGCCGCCGACCGCACGGTGGCCGAGCAGCTCGGCCTCGGCGAGCTCGACGGCGAAGACGCGAAGGAGCGTGACGCCGCCTATGCCGAGGACCGCCAGCTGCTCGCCGAACTGGTCAAGACGCTGGACGAGCGGCGCATCCAGGTGACGCGGTTCGCGCGCGTGGCCTGCCCGGCGCGTGGCACCACGCTGGCCTCGGGCCGGCTCGACCGCTGGCTGTCGGTGATCAACTTCCTCACCGGCGACGGGCTGATCGGCGGCACCGCCGACTTCCTGCTCGCGGTGATCAAGCAGCGCACCGACCCGCGCACCCTGCCCGGCATCGAGGCGATGATGCCCGGCTCGGCGCTGACGCGGCTGCTGCACCTGCCGCAGCTCACCACCACCGCCGACCTCAGCGTGATCTGCGGCGACGTGCAGGGCAAGGGCCTGTTCGGGCAGCTGAAGATCCTCGCGCTCGACTGGTTCTACGGCAGCGACCACGACCTCGTGGTCAACACCGGCTCGATGCTCGGCGGCATCGCGCGCGCCGGCGGCGCTGCGCGTTTCCGCCGCGACGAAGGCGAGCAGGTCAACCACTTCCGCTACTTCACCAACCGCAAGTCGATCGACTGGCTGGCCGACGCGCTCGCGCGCGAGGACGGCAGCGACGCCGGCTTCACCTCGCTGGCCGAGGCGCCGCACGAGGAGCCGCGCTGGCGTTCGGCGGTGCGCGTCAGCCGCTCGGTGAGCACGCCGCGGCCGATCGTGGTGGTGGTGCCGGGCACCATGGGCAGCGCGCTGTCGGCGCGCGACCGCGCCGTGTGGCTGGAATACTTCGCGCTGCTCAAGGGCGGCCTCGGCGACATCGCCATCGACCAGGCCGACGTGCGGCCCACCGACCTGCTCGACGACTTCTACGGCCCGCTGATCGAGCACCTCACGCGCACCCACCGCGTCGAGATCCATCCGTACGACTGGCGGCGCTCCGTGCGCGAGGCGGCGCAGCAGCTCGCCGAGAGGCTGGAAGGCCTGCTGCCCGAGGCCGAGCGCACGCGCCAGCCGGTGCACATCGTCGCCCACTCGATGGGCGGCCTGGTGGCGCGCGCGATGATTGCCGACGGCGGCGCCGGCGCGCAGGCCTGGCGGCGCATGAGCGCGCTGCCGGGCAGCCGGCTGCTGATGCTGGGCACGCCCAACCTCGGCTCGCACGAGGCGGTGCGCTGGCTCACCGGCACCAACCCGACGCAGGCCAAGCTGGCGCTGCTCGACTTCACCCGCGGCACGAACGGCGTGATCGACATCGTGCGCCGCTACCCTGGCCTGGCCGAGCTGCTGCCCTTCGACGAGGAGCGCAGCCCCTGGGGTCAGCTGTCGACCTGGAAGCAGCTCAAGGCCGAGCTCGGCGCCGGCTTCCCGCTGGCCGACGAGGCCGCGCTGCGCCAGGCCGCGGTCACCTGGAAGCTGCTGCGCAGCGCGCCGCCCGACCCGGCCCGCATGGTCTACGTGGCCGGCTGCCAGAACGCCACCGTCGTCGGCCACGAGGTCGTCGAGGAGGAGTTCGGCTTCGCGCGCAAGCAACTGCGCTTCATCGCCACGCGCGAGGGCGACGGCACGGTGAGCTGGGCCTCTGGCCGGCTGGCCGACGTGCCGACCTACTACGCGCCCGACACCGGCCACGACGAGCTGTGCAGCAACACCGACGACCGGCGCATCTTCCGCGGCTACGTCGACCTGCTGCTGACCGGCAAGACCGACCAGCTGCCGACCACGCCGCCCGGCCGCGCGCGTGCAGCCGGCGAGCCGGAGCGCTTCGTGCTGCCGCCGCTGCCGGTCACCGACGACCTGCCCGACGCCGCCGCCGTGCGCAGCCTCGGCTTCGGCGGCGGCCGCGCGCGCCGGCGCGGTGCGGCCGCGACGGTGCGCTCGGCGCAGCTGCGCGTGAGCATCCGCCACGGCGACCTGCGCTATGCACGCTTCCCGGTGCTGGTGGGCCACTACGCCGGCGACACCATCGTCAGCGCCGAGGCAGCGCTGGACTGGCAGATGAAGGGCGACCAGCCGCAGGGCCCGCTGACGCGCCGCCGCGACCTCGGCCTGTACCCAGGCCCGCACGGCACGCACGCGGTGTTCTTCAACGACGACCCGGCCCGCGAGCCCGAGGGCGCGCTGGTGGTCGGGCTCGGCCAGGTCGGCGATCTCTCGCCGGGCCGGCTGGAGACCGGCGCGCGCGATGCGCTGCTCGAGTATGCACTGCGCCTGCAGACCCGTGCCGCCACCCAGCGCGGCAGCGCGGCAGGGGCGGGCACGGCCCGCCTCAACGCCAGCGTGAGCTGCCTGCTGGTGGGCACCGGCGCCGGCAGCCTGCAGGTGCGCGACTCGATGGAAGCGCTGCTGCGCGGCGCGCTGGCCGCCAACCGCAAGCTGGAAGACGCCAAGCTCGACCAGCAGGTGCTGATCGACCATGTCGAGTTCATCGAGCTCTACGAAGACCTGGCCATCGCCGCGGCCAAGGAGCTGGCCGTGCTCGCCGACAGCGCCGACCTCGGGCCGCGCATCGCCTGGAAGGAAGCGTCCGTGATCGCCGGCGCCGGCCGCCGCCAGCGCAGCCGCTTCGACGCCGACCAGTCGTGGTGGCAGCGCATCGAGGTCACCGAGGACCGCCGCACCGACAGCCTGCGCTTCGTGACCACCGCCGACCGCGCCCGCGCCGAGGAATCGCTCGCCGACGGGCAGCTTCGCCTGGCCGACCGCTTCATCGCGCAGGCCTGCGGCAGCGCCGCGGCCAGCAGCGAGGTCTCGAAGACGCTGTTCGAGATGCTGCTGCCGCAGCGCCTGAAGCAGAGCTCGCCCGACCAGCGCGACATCGTGCTGCTGCTCGACGAGGCCTCGGCGCGCTTCCCCTGGGAACTGCTCGAGGACCGCTGGAGCCACCAGGGCCGGCCGCCGGCGGTGGTCGGCGGCATGGTTCGGCAGCTCAAGACGGCCGAGTACCGCATCGAGCCGCTGCACGCGTTCGACAACACCGTGTTCGTGGTCGGCAATCCCGACCTGACGGGCTGGAGCGCCTTCGCCGACCTGCCGGGCGCGCGCCGCGAGGCCGAGCGCGTGCGCGAGGTGTTCGCCCGCGCCGGCTACTTCGCCGGCGAGGCGATCGACGCGCAGGCCGCCGAGATCGTCGACGGCCTGCACGCACGGGCCTGGCGCGTGCTGCACCTGGCTGGCCACGGCGAGCACGAGTTCGAGGTCGACGTGGCCGAGGCGGCGCCGCCCGGTTCGGCCGACGCCGCCGCGCAGGCCGCACCCGTCGAACTGCCCGACGGGCGGCTGGCGGTGCCGCTGAAGCGGCGCAAGAAGCTCTCCGGCATGGTGATCGGCCGCGAGACCTTCCTCACCCCCGGCGACGTGCGGCAGATGCGCCACGTGCCGGAACTGGTGTTCATCAACTGCTGCCACCTCGGCAACACCGGTGGTGGCGCGGCGCAGTACAACCGGCTGGCGGCCAACCTCGGCGTCGAGTTCATCCGCATGGGCGTGCGCGCGGTGGTCTGCGCCGGCTGGGCGGTGGACGACGCCGCGGCGCTGACCTTCGCGCAGGCCTTCTACGAGCGCATGCTGGCCGGCGCCACCTTCGGCGACGCCGTGCACCGTGCGCGCGTGGCCACCTGGAGCGCCCACCCCGGCGTCAACACCTGGGGCGCCTACCAGTGCTACGGCGACCCCGGCTTCCGCCTGGTGCGCGACGATGTCGGCGTCGACCGGCCGGCGCCGCCGGCCTTCTTCGCGCCCTCGGAGCTGGTCACCGAACTGAACAACCTGACCGAGTCGACGCGCATGATCAGCCAGCGCCGCGAGCGCGACGACGACGCGCTGGCGGCCGACCTGCGCGAGCGCGTCGACGGTCTGCTCGCGCGCGTGCCCGAGGTCTCGCGCGCGGCGTGGATGGCGCGCGCCGACGTCTGCGCCGCCATCGGCTTCGCCTACGGCGAAGTGCGGCTGTTCGAGCTGGCCTCGGAGTGGCTGGACCGCGCGTTGCGCGCCGGCAGCGGCGATTGCCCGGTGCGCGCCGCCGAGCAGCACGCCAACTTCCAGGTGCGGTTGGCCGCGCAGGCCTGGTCGGCGCTGCGTGCCGAGGCCGGCGAGGCCGAGTCGGCCGCGCTGCAGGCGCGCCGCGCCGAGCTGGCCGAGCGCATCGAGTCCGCCTTGTTCCAGCTCGACGCCATCAACACCCGCGCGCCGACCTACGAGCGCCTGGTGCTGCTCGGCGGCGCGTGCAAGCGGCTGGCCTGGGTGCAGGCGGGCCGGCCGCGCGTCGAGGCGCTGCTCAACATGGCGCAGTACTACCGCGAGGCCTACGACCTCGAGGACGACGACGACGTCTACGCCTTCGTCAACTGGGCGATCGCCTGCCTGCTGTTGCGCCGGCTCGACCCCGAGCGCGCCGCCGGCCCGTGGCTGGGCCCGCTGGCCGCGATGGCCGAGCGGCAGCTCGCCGCCGCCCGCGCCGAGCTGGAGGAGTCGCCGCAGCTGTGGCTGGCCACCGGGCTGGCCGACGTGCAGGTGCTGCGCCTGATGCTCGCCGCCGACGACGCGCGCGCCGACCACGCCGCCCTCGGCCGCGAGGCCGCGGCGCAGTACGCCGCCGCCTTTGCCCGCGGCGCCAGCCTGCGCGAGGTGGCGTCGATCCAGGAGCACATCGACTTCCTCGTTGAGCTGACCGCCGACGCAGCCGCGCCCTGGCCGGCATCGGTGCGCGAAGCCCTTGCCGCGCTGCGGCGCTCGATCTGAGATCGGTGGAGGACAAATGGCAGGCCGAGACCTCTCCAGCACGCCGCTCGAGCAGCTGCGCATCGCCGCGCTCGACCCGCAGGACCGCATCGCCAGGCACTTCCGCCTCTACGAGCTCACCGTCAGCGAGACGGCTGATCGCCAGCGCATCGACAACCGCATCCCCGACGACCGCGTGCTGCGCAGCGCGGTGCACCTGGCGCGAACGGTGCTGGATCCGATCCGCGAGGCCTTCGGCAGCTTCACGCCCAACAGCGTGTTCCGCTCGCAGGCGCTGGAGCGCTCGCTCAAGGGCAAGCCGCGCAGCTGGATCTCGACCAGCCAGCACACCGAGGGGCGCGCCTGCGACGTGGAGATCGTCGCCAAGCCGACGCTGGAGCTCGCGCAATGGGCGAGCACGACGCTGGCCGACTTCGACCAGATCATCTGCGAGTGCTACGACCCGCGCAAAGGCCCGAACTCGGGCTGGGTGCACGTCTCCGTGCTGCCGCCCGGCGCCGGCCGCAACCGGCGCCAGGTGCTCAGCTACGTGGTCGATCCGGGCAGCGGCCGGCTGGTCTACGTGAACGGGCTGCGGCCCAGCGAGGCCTGAACCTCGCCGGGCTCAGCGGGTGGCAAAGCAGTAGAAGAGACCCGCGCCGCCGGTGGCCTTGAGCGCATCCTGGCTGCAGCCGCGCGAGGGGTGCGAGGCGTTCCACGAGCGCGAGGGCTCGTCGTCGCGCAGGCCGATGCGGTCGTGGTGGCCGACCCAGGCCGAGCCCTCGCCGCTCTTCGTCCAGTTGCCGCAGGTGCTGTCGCCGTCGCCGGCCACCGCACGCCCGTCGGCGGTGGAGCCGGTGAGGATGTCGTGGGTGTTGGGCGTGTCGCCGCGGCCGTTGATCACCTCGCCCTTCTCGGTCAGCGCCGTCTGCTTGGTCAGGTTGTTGTTGCCGTGCAGCGAGGCAACGTCGCTGGCGACCGTCACGCCCCTGGCGTTCACCCACGGCCCGCTGCCGATGCGTTCGCGCGCGTTGACACCCGCGGCGCCGGTGGTGCTCAGGTAGGCGCGCCAGCCCTTGCCGCCCACTCCCACGGCGGCGGCGAGCTTCTCGCAGTGCGCGTCGGCGCCGGCCAGGCCGCCGAGATCGGCGCCCTGTCCGCTGCCGGCGCTGGTGACGAAGAAGCTCATCGGGTTGGACGGCGCGCTGGCACAGCCGGCCAGCAGCGTGCTGGCGGCAGCGAGGGCGATCAGGCCGGGCATGCGGGTCATCGGGGTCTCCTCGGGTGGCGGTGCCCGGTGTACGCCCGGCGCCCCCGGTTTGTTCCCGCGCCCGCCTCAGCGCCCGCCGCTGACGTCGAGGATCGCTCCGGTGGTGTAGCTGGCCGCATCCGACAGCAGCCAGACGATCGCCTGCGCCACTTCGTCGGGGCTGCCGGCGCGCTGCATCGGCACCATCGGGGCCATCTGCTTCGCGCGGTCGGGCAGCCCGCCCGAGGCGTGGATCTCGGTCTCGATGATGCCGGGGCGGATGGCGTTCACGCGGACGCCTTCGGTGGCCACTTCCCGGGCCAGGCCGATCGTGAAGGTGTCGATCGCGCCCTTGGCCGCGGCGTAGTCGACGTACTGGTTCGGCGAGCCCAGGCGCGCCGCGGCCGAGCCGATGTTGACGATGGCACCGCCGCGCCCGCCGTGCTTCGACGACATCCGCCGCACCGCCTCGCGGGCACAGTGGAAGCTGCCGAAGACGTTGATCGCGAACATGCGCTGCAGCCGTGCCGCGTCCATCTCGTCCACGCGCGCCGGCAGGTCGACCACGCCGGCGTTGTTGACCAGGCCCGCGAGAAGCGGCAGCTCGCGGTCGATGCGCTCGAACATCGCCGCCACCTGCGCGGCGTCGGCCACGTCGGCCTGGACCGCCAGCGCCTGCCCGCCCTCGGCGCGGATGCCCGAGACCAGCGCCTCGGCCGCCGCCGCGTCGCGCGCGTAGTTGATGGCCACGGCGTGGCCGCGCGCGGCCAGCAGCCGGCAGGCAGCCGCGCCGATGCCGCGGCTGCCGCCGGTCACCAGCACGGTGGTGGATTCATTCTTCATCGCTGGCTCCGCTGTCGCTCGACGGTTCCTCCTTCGCCTTCCGGTCCAGCACCGACTGCAGGGACGCCAGGTCGTCGACGAATCGATCGGCGCTCACCGGCTTGGCCAGGCGCAGGGCCGGCGGATGGAAGCTGCTGAGGTAGAGGTCGCTGCCCAGGCGGTCGCTGCGCTGCTGCTGGTTCCAAAGCGTCAGCCCGGTGCCGACCACGAAGGCCGCCACCGCCACGCCGCGCATCAGCGCCGGCCGCGCCGGCTCCACGCCGAGCAGGTGGTAGTACAGCGCCGCGGCGGCGATGGCGTAGCCGGCGACGAAGCCGAAGTCCGACACCCAGGGCCAGTTGAGCGAGAACGCGAGCAACCCCGGCAGCGCTCCGACCACCAGCCAGGCCAGCGAGGACAGCACGAACACCTTGAGGTGCCAGCCGGCATGGGTCTGCCGCGTGAACAGCTTGGACAGCAGCGACCACAGGCCGATCCAGATCGCCGCGCCCATCACCGTGGTCAGCGCGGTGCTGCCCAGGGCGCGGAGGAACACGTCGGGGTCGCTGTCCAGCCAGGTGCCGAACGCCAGCGCCGCTGCCAGGGCGGCCGCGCCGATCAGGGTCGGGCCGACGCGCCGCGCCAGCGTGGCGGCCGCGGCCAGCGGCAGCTCGGGGGCGAGCGAGTCGCCGGCGCGGCGCAGGCGCAAGCGCGTGCGGCCGGCCACCAGCTCGAGCGCATGGCCATCGTCGCGCAGCGCCTCGCGCTCGCCGGCGCGGATGCGCCGCGTGCCCACCTGCACGCCGTTGGCGGTCTGCAGCGCCTGCAGCGCCAGGCCCTGCGCGTCGACGTCGATGAGGCAGTGGTGCGGCGCCACGTGCGGGTCGGCCAGCGAGAGGTCGTTGTCCAGCGCACGCCCGATGCGCAGCGGCCAGGCGTGCACGCGCTGCGACTGGCGCACCTGGCCGTCGCGGTCGAGCACCTCGACGATGGCGAGCACGCCCGATCCGCTCATCGCGGCACCACCTTCTCGTAGGCCTGCAGGTAGTGGCGCGCCAGGCGCTGGGCGTTGGCGAAGCTCACGCCCTGCGCGTCGAAGCGGCCCTGCACGCCGGCGGCGGCCTGGTCGAGGGTGGCCACCAGCACCGACACGTCGTACAGCTGCGGCAGCTTCTTGTAGGCGCGCATGCACACCACGGCGCGCAGCACCAGGCCGTCGCGGTCGACGAAATCTTCCTTGCACTGCGGGCGCGTCTGCAGGTCCAGGCGCAGCCGGCCGAAGCCCTCGTTGCGGAAGCTCTGGCCGTGCTGCGCCGCGAAGCGCAGCGCGCCCAGCTTGCTGCCGTCGTAGCTCTCGTGGCGAACCGAGATCGAGCCGGTGTTGAAGTCGCCGGCGAAGATGTGCGTGTCCATCACGCAGTCGGAGCGCTCGAGGTCGAGCCCGCCGGTGCGCGAGGCCTCGCTGCCGCCCCAGCAGCGCATGAAGCCGTCCTGCGGCACCGGCACGCGGTAGCGCGGGTGCGTGTCGGGCTTCCAGCCCTGGGCGATGAAGCGGTCGGCCAGTTCGGCCTGGTGCGCCTGCAGTTGCGCGCCGAGCTCGGCGTAGGCCGGCGTCTTCAGCGGTGCGCTGTCGCGGCCGCGCGCGAGCAGCCCTTCCACGAAGCCGGCGGGCACGAGGAAGCTCACCTGCTCGCCGTCGACACGGCGCGCCACGTTGACGCCGATCACCTGGCCGTCCTGGTCGAGCGCGGGGCCGCCGCTCATGCCGCCGGACAGCGCGCCGCCGAAGAAGATCTGCGGGTAGAAGCTGCGCTTGACCAGGCCGTTGTAGTTGCCTTCCATCACCGCGAAGCCGACGTCCAGCGGGTTGCCCAGCGAGTAGATGCGCTCGCCCTGGGCCAGCGCGCGGTTGGCTGGGCGCAGCGGCAGCGCATCGAAGCGGCGCGCGGCAGCGTCGCCCGCCTTGAGCAGCGCCAGGTCGTGGCGAACGTCGATCTGCAGGATGGTGACCGGCGCCTCGCGGCCGTCGGCGGTCACGTAGACCAGGTCGTGCCGCTCGGGCTTGAGCGCAGCCTGGCTGACGACGTGGAAGTTGGTGACGATGTGGCCGTCGGCGGTGACGAAGAAGCCGGAGCCCACCGAGGTCTGGCTGGCGCGGCCCTTGAGCACGGTGCGGATCTGCACCAGCTGCGAACGGGCCTGCTCGTAGACCTTGCGCGCCGACAGCGACAGCGTGGTGCCGTTGGCGGCGTCACCGGCGTCGGGCACGGACTGCGCGCTCGCGCCGAAGGGCAGTGCGAGCGCGAGGCTCGCCACGCCGGCCCGAACGAGGCGGCTGCAGCCGCGGGATCGGGCGGACTTCATCGAAATCCATTCTACGGGGCGGCGTTTGTCCCGGGTGCGTGCCGCTTCGGCGCGAGCAAGAATCGGCGCGGACCCTTTCACGGACCGCCGCCATGCAACGACGCACCCTGCTGATCGCCTCGTCCTCGCTGATCGCCGCCCCGGCCCTGCTGCGCGCCCAGGCGCTCGAGAAGCCCAAGGTCACCATCGCGGTGGGCGGCAAGAACCTGCTGTACTACCTGCCGCTGACCATCGCCGAGACGCAGGGTTTCTTCAAGGCCGAGGGGTTGGACGTGACCGTGGCCGACTTCGCCGGCGGCTCGCAGGCGCTGCGTGCGGTGGTGGGCGGCAGCGCCGACGTCGTCTCCGGCGCCTTCGAGCACACGCTGAACATGCAGGCCAAGGGCCAGCCGATGCGCGCCTTCGTGCTACAGGGCCGCGCGCCGCAGATCGTGCTGGGCGTGAACCCGAAGACGATGCCCGGCTACAAGACGCTGGCCGACCTGAAGGGCCGGAAGATCGGCGTGACCGCGCCCGGCTCGTCGACCAACGTGATGGCGAACTTCGTACTGGCCAAGGCCGGCATCAAGCCCGGCGAGGTGTCGATCGTCGGGGTCGGCGCCGGCAATGGCGCGGTGGCCGCGATGCGCGCCGGCCAGATCGACGCGATCAGCAACCTCGACCCGGTGATCACGCTGCTGCAGCGCTCGGGCGACCTGAAGATCGTCTCGGACACGCGCATCGTCGCCGAGGCCGACAAGGTGTTCGGCGGGCCCATGCCCGCAGCCTGCCTCTATGCACCGCAGGCCTTCGTCGAGAAGCATCCGGCCACGGTGCAGGCGCTGACCAACGCCATCGTGCGGGCCGATCGCTGGGTGCAGGCCGCCGGCCCGGGCGAGATCATCAAGGCCGTGCCCGAGAACTACCTGCTCGGCGATCGCGCGGTGTACATCGACGCCTTCATGGCGGCCAAGGGCGCGCTGTCGCCCGACGGGCTGTTCCCGGAGGCGGGGGCGGCCACCGCCGTGCGCGCACTGCAGAGCATCGACGCGACGCTCAAGGATGTGAAGTTCGACCTGGCCGGCGCCTGGACGAACGAGTTCGTGCGAAAGGCGCTGGCCAGGGTCGCGAAGGGCTGATTACTTGCGCAGCGGGCCGGGGTTCTCGGCGAGGTA
>Ga0073934_10009156_pt1 | contig 12813 bp, 15 predicted proteins | sample LarsenN4metaG_FD_76834 | JGI IMG/M metagenome (GOLD analysis project Ga0073934, IMG submission 76834) | Hot spring sediment bacterial and archeal communities from British Columbia, Canada, to study Microbial Dark Matter (Phase II) - Larsen... ...
GCGGCTCTGGCCGCCGCCGACCTCGACTACGTCTACGTGCCCCTGCCGGTGAAGGCGGAAGACCTGGCCGCCGCCGTTGGCGGTCTGCGGGCGGTGGGTGCGCTCGGGTTCAACATCACCATTCCCCACAAGACGCGCATTCTTGCCCTGGTCGACCGAGTGGAACCGGCCGCCCGCGCCGTCGGCGCAACCAACACCGTGCGCATCGAGCCCGACGGTAGCCTCACGGCCACCAACACCGACGTCGCCGGCTTCCTGGCACCCCTCGCCGACCGCCCCTGGCAGGGGCGCACTGCGCTGCTGCTCGGCTGCGGCGGCGCGGCGCGGGCCGTGGTGGCAGCGTGCCGTCTGCTCGGTTTTGGCCGCATTCAGGTGGCTGCCCGGGACCCGGACAAACTGGCCGCCTTCGCTGCCGACCTCGCGGTCGAAGCCCTGCCCTGGGACGACCTCGCTGCCGCCCTCAGCGCGACCCATCTGCTCATCAACTCCACCCCGGTCGGGATGTACCCGCACAGCGATGAGAGTCCCGTCGCCGACCTCGCCCCCCTGCCGTCCGACGCCCTCGTCTACGATCTGGTCTACCGCCCCCGCCCGACCCGCCTGCTGCGCCTTGCGGCCGCCCGCGGCCTGACAACCCTCGACGGTCTGCCGATGCTGGTCGGCCAGGCCGAAGCGGCCTTTCACTTCTGGATGGGGCAAACCGCTCCCGCCGGAGTGATGGCCCGCGCCGCCGAGACAGCGCTCCTCCTGGGTTGAGATCTGGTCTATGCACGGTCTATGCATGTCTTTCCTTGCCGGGTGGGGCGACGCCTCCCGGCACCTGGGGCACCATGGAGAAGGCGTCGGTCCCTAGGATTGGCTGTTCGCTGCAGTAGCATGGTGGGAGAGCACTGCAATTGTTTTGAGTGTCCAAACTGATGTTTTGAGCAGGTGCGCCCGCATATGCTATTTTTGTTGACATTGGACAAAGCAAACATTCTCGCAGCCGTCTGGCAGGTGGTGTGATGGAAGCACTGATGGAGGGGATCAGGTACTTCATCGAGCATTACGGTGCCTTTGCCTATCTGCTGGTGGCCGGAATCATCTTTCTTGAGAACGCCGGAATTCCGCTTCCCGGCGAGACGACGCTCATTCTGGCGGGGACGCTCGCGGGCGGCAGCGACCCATTGCTTGCTTTCCCGCTGGTGTTGTTCTCGGCAATTTTCGGCGCCGTCCTCGGCGACAACATGGGGTATTTTCTGGGGCGGCGCTTCGGGCGCGATCTGGTGCTGCGCTACGGTGGTCGCTTCGGGCTCACCCAGGAGAAGTTCGACCGGGCAGAGGAAGCATTTCTCAAAAACAGCAGTTGGGCGGTCTTCATCGGCCGCTTCATCATCCTCCTGCGCATCCTCGCCGGGCCGCTCGCCGGGATCACCAAGATGCCCTGGCCACGGTTCGTCCTGTTCAATACCCTTGGCGCCATCAGCTGGGCCTCGGCAATCACCACCGCCTCCTACTTCTTCGGCAACGCGGTGAGTAGCTACATCGAAAAGATCGGCGTCGGCGGCCTCGTTCTGCTGGTGGTCGGTATCATTCTGTTCGGCGTGGTGCGCCACCTGCTCGACGAGCGCGCCGAGAAGAAAGCGGCGCTCGAGGCAGCTGAGCGCAAGCGTCAGGCGAGTCCGACCACGATCAAAGAGTGACGCGACCCGTCCTGGAAGCCCCTCCGGGGACAAGGCGGCGGGGCTTTAGATGCGTGAGTCCACCTCAGCGGTGGCGCTGGCGGCAGCGCACCGAGAGCACGTCGGCCATCTTGCCGAGTTGGGCGGTGACCTGGTCGAGTTGCTGCTTGCCGGTGATATCGATGCGCATCTCGACCATGGCCGTCTGGTTGGGGTAGGTGTTGACCTTCGCCTCGCGCACGTTGATGCGGTCACTCGCCACCCGGTCGAGGATGTCCTTGAGCATGCCGATGCGGTCGATCACTTCCACCTGGATGTTGACCGAGTAGGTGTGGGGGCGTCCTTCCTGGTTGTAGCTCGGGTTCCAGGCGATCGGGATGCGCTGGTCGGGGTGGACTTTGGCGACGTTGCGGCAGCTCTCGTGGTGGATCGAGATCGATCGGCTCACCCGGGTGACCACGCCGACGATCGCCTCGCCCGGTAGCGGGTTGCAACAACCGGCGAGGTGGTAGGGCATCCCTTCGATGCCCAGGATTGGCTTGTCGCTCGGGGCGGGCTTCGGCAGGGCGCGCTGCTGCTGGGGCGGCACCGTCGGCAGTTCGTGCTCGGGGCGGGGGGCGCTCTCCTGCAGCTTGTTGAGGACGCTTGCAATCGTCACCTCCCCGTAGCCGAGGGCGGCAAGCAGATCCTCGACGCTGCCGTAGTTAAGCCGGGCGGCGATCCGGGTCATCCGCTCGGATTTGAGCAGATTTTCGAGGTTGCCCTTGCCCAACTCGCGGGCGAGGGCTTCGCGGCCCTGCTCGATGTTCTGGTCGCGGTGGGCACGTTTGAACCACTGGCGGATGCGATTCTTGGCCGAGCTGGTGACGGCGAAGTTGATCCAGTCGAGGCTCGGGTGCGAGCTCTTGGAAGTGAGGATCTCGATGATGTCGCCGTTTTTGAGCTGGGTGTCGAGGGGAACCATGCGCTCGTTGACCCGCGCCCCGACGCAGCGGTTGCCGACCTCGGTGTGGATGCGGTAGGCGAAGTCGATCGGGGTGGCTCCCCGCGGCAGCTCGATGACGTCGCCCTTGGGCGTGAAGACGTAGACTTCCGAGTAGAAGAGGTCTTCTTTGACCGACTCCAGATACTCGCCCGCGTCCTTGAGGTCGTTCTGCCAGTCGAGCAGTTGCCTGAGCCAGGTGAACTTCTCCTCCTGGCTGGTCACCCCCACCGAACCGGATTCCTTATATTTCCAGTGGGCGGCGATCCCGTACTCGGCGATCCGGTGCATCTCGACCGTGCGGATCTGCACCTCCAGCGGTCGCCCTTCCGGGCCGATCACTGCTGTGTGCAGCGACTGGTAGCGGTTGGGCTTGGGGAGGCCGATGTAGTCTTTGAAGCGGCCGGGGATTGGCCGGAACTTGTTGTGCACCGTCGAGAGTACCCGATAGCAGTCGTCCTGGGTGTCGACGATGATCCGCAGGGCCGAGACGTCGAAGATCTCGTGGAACTGCTTACTCTGGCGCTGCATCTTCTGATAGATGCCCCAGAGGTGCTTGGGGCGGCCGGTGATCTCGCCGCGGACCCCCTGGCGTTCGAGTTCGGCGCGCAGCACCTGCACGACCTGATTGATCGACGCCTCGCGCTCGGCGCGCTTCTGCTGCACGAGCGACTGCATCTGCCGGTAGGCGTCGGGGTCGAGGTACTTGAACGAAAGATCTTCAAGCTCCCACTTGAAGCGCCAGATCCCCAGGCGGTTGGCCAGGGGCGCGAAGATATCCATCGTCTCCTGGGCGATGCGCTTCTGCTTGGCTGGGGCCAGGTACTCCAGGGTGCGCATGTTGTGCAGGCGATCGGCGAGCTTGACGACGATCACCCGGATGTCCTGGGCCATCGCCAGGAACATGCGCCGAAAGTTCTCCGCCTGGCGCTCTTCTTTGCTGTCGAAGGTGAATTTCGAGAGCTTGGTCACCCCTTCGACCAGTCGGCGCACCTGCACGCCGAACAGTTTTTCGAGCTCGTCGAGGCTGGTGGCGGTGTCTTCGATGATGTCGTGGAGGAACCCCGCCGCCACCATGGCGCTGTCGCCGCCCAGGTCGCGCAGCAGGCACGAGACTTCCACCGGATGAATGATGTAGGGCTCGCCGGAGGCGCGACGCTGGCTCGCGTGCAGGTTGTAGGCAAACAGAAACGCACGGGCGATGAGGTCGCGCTCAAGGCTCACGGTGCGTGTGCCGCTCGACAGGCTCGCCTCGGCTCCGGGCAGAGTCACTTCCTGGGTGCCGGTCGGGTTTTCGAGGCATTCGCGCAGCCACTCGGGCAACGGTAAGGTCTGCCATTCCGGAAGCGCCAGTTCCATCCCGCCCCTCCTCCCAGCTAATACGACAACAGAGCCACCGCCGGGATCCCGTTCGGTAGCTTTACTCGACCGTTTAGAAAGCTTAACTCTATGATAAAGCCGAAGCCCACGAGCGTCCCACCGGCCTGCTCGACCAGGTGGCCGGCCGCTGCCGCCGTGCCGCCGGTGGCAAGCAGGTCGTCGACCACCAGCACCCGCCCTGGCTTCGCAAACGCATCCTGGTGAATCTCAAGGCGATTCTTGCCGTATTCGAGGGTGTACTCGACGGTGTGCACAGCGGCGGGCAGTTTGCCCGGCTTGCGCACCGGCACGAAGCCGCAGCCCAGCTTGAGGGCGAGGGGCGTGCCGAAGATGAACCCCCGCGACTCGATGCCGACAATGTAGTCGAGTTGTTCGGCGGCGAAGCGCTCGACCATCTGATCGATGGCGTACTCGAAGGCTTTCGGTTCGCTGAGCAGCGGCGTGATGTCGCGGAACAGGATCCCCGGCTCCGGGAAATCGGGGATAGGGCGAATGTACGCGGTCAAATCCATAGAGAAGGAGGCGCAGCGAATACGGCAATGGTACCATCGCAACCCCGCTTCCCCGACAGGCTGCCCCAGGTACCCTCCCTCGGTCCACCTGGGGCGGGCGCTATCATGGGCGAGGTGCGCCCCCGTAGCTCAGGGGATAGAGCAGAGGTTTCCTAAACCTTGTGCGTAGGTTCGAGTCCTACCGGGGGCATCACTACAGGCCAGCTTGCCAGACATTGTCCGAAGTCTGAAACCAGGCGATGCCCTGGTGATTACTGAGAACAATCAGCCCGTCGCCGTCCTGGTACCATCGCCCCCGCTCCAGCCACATCCAGTTCCAGGTCGAGCCAGGAACATGCTGACAGTGGTTACAGAAGATGATGAACACCTGGAAGGCTTCGCAGAGTACACGCCTTGAGAGTGTTGCTCGACACGCACGCCCTTCTGTGGTTTGCCCTGGCTGATCCACAGCTGAGCGAGACGGCGATGACCACAATCATGGACCCGTCCCTCGAAAAACTGGTCAGTCCAGCCAGCTACTGGGAAATTGCAATCAAGATAAGCATTGGTAAGTACACGCTGAGCGAGCTGTACGAAGTGTTCATGGATGCGGCCATCGACCAGAACGGCTTTGGCTATCTCCACATCGAACCCAGACATACTGCAGCACCGATCACACTACCGTTTCACCATAAAGACCCCTTCGATCGTCTCCTGGTAGCGCAGGCACTTGTGGAGCGTGTGCCGATCATCAGTGCTGATGTCGCTTTTGAGCAGTATGGGGCAACGCGTCTGTGGTAGCGGGGTTATCCCCTTTCGCACAATACAAGAGCCGATACAAGAGCGCATTAAACGCTTGAATGCCTCAGGGTAGTACTCTCACAACAATGCTTGCAATTATGGACGCTTGTCCTTATCCTGGAAATATACAGCCAGGTCGGGAGGGGCGGACTGTGCACTACGACGAGCTTTTGTCGAGCATTGGCAGCGTGACCAGTGCGGCCCAGACGGCGGCAGCCCGTTCGATCAACCTCGTGCTCACCGTGCGCAACTGGCTGGTGGGGGCCTACATCGTCGAGTTCGAGCAGCAGGGCGAAGACCGGGCCGCCTATGGCAGCCGGTTATTGGAGACCCTCGCCGATGACCTCAAGCGGCGCGGAGTCCAGGGCTTCTCGCTCGCCAACCTCAAAAACTTTCGGCAGCTCGCCCTCACCTACCCGGCGGTGGCCGGGCCCGCGATACTTGCGGCTCTGCTCGCCGAGGCGGGTGGGGCGGGGCGGCTCGGGCACATTCGCCAGACAGCGTCTAGCGAATTGGTGGCGGGTGGCGACGGGCCGTTTCCGGTGCTGGTCGCCCGCGCCCGCGACAATCCCGTGTTGCCCTGGCAGGACGGGGCCTACTACCGGCGGCTGTTTGCCAATCTTTCCTGGTCGCATCTGCTCAGGCTCACCCGCCTCGACGACCCGCTCAAGCGCGCCTTCTACGAACTGGAGTGTCTGAGGGCTGGCTGGTCGGAGCGCGAACTGCGGCGGCAAATTGAAAGCCTGCTCTACGAGCGCACCGGCCTATCCCGCGACCGGGAGGCGGTGCTCGCGGCGGCTGCCGACGGGCAGAGCTTCGAGCGGCCCGAGATCCTGCTGCGCGACCCCTACGTCTTCGAATTCTTGGGCATCGAGGCGCGGGCGACCTTCAGCGAGGCCGAACTGGAGCAGGCGCTCATCGACCACCTCGAAGCGTTCATGCGCGAACTGGGCCGCGACTTCTGCTTTATTGGCCGCCAGCAGCGCATCGTCGTCGGGGGCGAGTACTACTACATCGATCTGTTGTTTTTCCACCGGCGTCTGCGCTGTCTGGTGGCCATCGACCTCAAGCTGGGCGAGTTTCGCCACGAGCACGCCGGTCAGATGAACTTCTACCTCAATTACTTGAAAGCCGAGGACACCTACGAGGGCGAGAATCCGCCGGTCGGGATTCTGCTCTTTGCCGAAAAAGACGACACGGTCGTGCGCTACGCCACCGCCGGGATCGACAATCAGCTCTTCGTCTCGCGCTACCGGGTGGCCCTCCCCTCCGAGGAAGAACTGCGCCGCTGGCTCACCCACGAGCGCCAGTTCCTGGAAGGAGCCCTGGAGCAGCGGGCGCTGTCGGGACGGGAAAATCTAAAGTAGTGTGAAGGACAGTTATCCAGCCCGGCCTCACCCGATGCAACTGACCCTGAGCTTCGTCGATTCGCTCGCATCCGTCGAGCCGCACGCCTGGAACGCCCTGGTGGGCGAGGGTTCGCCCTTTCTGGAGTACGACTGGCTGCGCGGGGTCGAAGTGGCGGGCTGTGTGTCGCCGCGGGAGGGCTGGCAGCCCTGCCACCTGCTGGTCGAGCGCGGCGGGCAACTGGTCGCAGCCGCCCCCCTCTACCTGAAGGGCCACAGCTACGGCGAATTCGTTTTCGACCATGCCTGGGCGGAGGCTGCCGCCCGCCTCGGAATCGCCTACTACCCAAAATTGCTGGGTGTCACCCCCTTTACCCCGGCCACCGGCTACCGCTTCTTGATCGCGCCCGACGAAGACCCTGACGAACTCTACGGGGCGATGACGGCGGCCATCGACCGCTTCGCTCACCAGAACAAGCTGGTGTGCGCAAGTTTTCTGTTCGTCTCCCCCCACGAGCGCGAGCGCTTCCAGAATCAGGGTTGCCTGGAGCGCATCACCCACAACTACCAGTGGGCCAACGACGGGTACCAGACTTTCGACGACTTCCTGGAGCGCTTCAACGCCAACCAGCGCCGCAACATCCGCCGTGAGCGGGCCGCCCTGGAAAAAGAAGGATTACACTTTCGCACCTACACCGGCTCCGACATCCCGGCGGGGCTCTTCGACTTCATGTACGAACTGTACGACAGCACCTGCAGCAAGTTCTACTGGAGCAGCAAGTACCTCAACCGCAAGTTCTTCCGGCTCGTCGGCGAGCGCTTCGCCCACCGCACCGTCTTCATCGCCGCTCAGCGCGGCGACGACATCCTCAGCCTCTCGTTCAACATCCGCAAGGGCGACCAGATGTACGGCCGCTACTGGGGCTGCACCGAGGAAATCAAATTCCTGCACTTCTCGACCTGCTACTACGAGCCGGTCGACACCGCCATCCGCCTGGGCGTCAAGACCTTCGACCCCGGGGCGGGCGGCTCCTTCAAGATGCGCCGAGGCTTCGTCGCCACCCCCAACTACTCGATGCACCGCATCTATCATCCGCGCTTCAAACAGATCCTCGACACCCACCTCAAGCTCGCCAACCGCGCCGAGTTCGAACGCATGGACGCACTCAACAACGATTTGCCCCTCAAAGAACTGCCCGAACCCGCGATCCAGATTTGATCCCGCCTCCTGCACAGGTCTGATCCCCAGTTGCAGCGAGATCCCGTATCATGAAGGCAAACGAGAATTTATACCTATTAAAGCCCCATGCAGGACACGCGCGAGACTGTCGTCGTACTTTCGGATCGGGAGCTGCAGGTTCTCCAACTGGTGGCCAACGGTCTGAAGAACGAAGAGATCGCCCAGGAGCTTGAAATTAGCAAGCGCACGGTCGACAACCATGTCACCAACATCCTCGAGAAGACCGGCACCAAAAACCGGGTGGCACTCGTGAGCTGGGCGCTCAAATGGGGCAAGATTTGCATCAATGAGTTCAACTGCTGCTCGCTCCACGACGGGCCGACCGCTTCCCGCTGAGCGCGCCGAGGTCCGTTTTCCGGGTCTGCCGCTGGCCACCTGCCGCGAGTGCGCCACTCACCTGCGTCAGCTCGGGATCGCCGCCGAAGTACACCTGCGCACCGGGCAACCCTTCGACAGCCGCCTCGATCAGGTGGAGTGCATCGCCTTCAGCCTGCCGACAGCCACCGGGAGATTGGCTCAAATCCTCGAATACTACGCCGAGCGCTATCGGGAAACCCCGGTCTCGGAGGGCGAAGCGCCCAGCCTTGCCCTGAGAGGTGCGCACGTCGCCTGGCGGGAGCCCGGTGACTGGCAGCGGGCTCTCGCATCCGGTGAGGTCTAGGGCGTGGAGGAGGGAGCGGAGGGTGCAACCGGGGGAGCCGAGATGACCCGCAGGCTGGTCATCTTGTCGCCGATGGCGATCCGATCGACGACCTCCATCCCCTGAATCACTTTGCCGAAGACTGCGTAGCCACCGTCGAGGGGACTGGTATCGGCGAGGGTGATGTAGAACTGCGAGGAAGCCGAGTCCGGGTACGACGAGCGGGCCATGGCAATCACCCCACGGCGGTGGCTCAGCACCGGTGGCTGACCGCTCGGTGAGAGTCCGGCTTCCTGGTAGGTCTTGCTGTAGAGAATGTCGCCGGGTTTGCCACCGACGGTCGGACGAATCTCCAGGGGGATCGTCCGTTCCTTGCGCGTCTTGGGGTCGATGAAGCCGCCGGTGCCGTTGCCCAGGGGATCGCCGCCCTGCACGACGAACCCGGGCTCCACCCGATGGAAGGTGAGGCCGTCATAGAAACGACGGTTCACCAGGTCGAGGAAGTTGCCGACCGTGATCGGGGCGTTGGTGCCATCGAGTTCGACGACGACTCTGCCCTTGGTCGTGGCAATCTCGACGTAGGCCCGCTTGTCGAAGCGGGGAAGCGTGGCAGTCGGTGTGGGCGTCGGGCCGGGCTGGGCCGCCACCTCTGCAGGCGGCTGCGCGGCACAGGCGGCGAGCGCAGTGGTAAGGGCACACAGGCAGCAGATTCGGCCAAAAGCGGCGGGAAGTTTCATGGGTTGTGCATCGGTAACCGATCGCACATCTTAAACCATCGCCGCCCCGAGGCAACCGATCAGGAAACCTGCCGGTTCACTTCCAGTTCTTCCTTGCCACCGCGGCCCTCGCACAGATTCTTGATCGATATCAATGTCTTGCCGATCCCTTCGTACATGGCCGACTCGAAGCTGCCCCCAGGTGTGCGCGCCGCCATCGCCTGTTGCATCTGGGGCGGGGGGGCGTAGTCGATGTGCACTTTTACCTCGGCGCGGCTGCCGTCGCCGCTGACCGCAAGCCAGCCGCGGTAGTCGTTCTCGCCGTCGGAACCCCATTCCATGCGCCGCTCGGCCCGATTGACCCGGAAGTAGCCGTCAGAATCGATGGGACGTTCGCCGATGTGCCCCTGGGTATGGATCCGCTCCCCCTGCTGGGGCTCGGCGCGTTCGATGGCAGGCAAATACTGCGGAACATTGCGCACGTCGGACACGAAGTCGAACACGCCGTCGGCAGATGCATCGACTGCGATGGTCTGTTCAAATTGAGCCATTTCGCCCCCTGTTAGAGCAGTGCATCGATGTGAACCGCCCTGATTCTAGCCAGGGTTTCTGTTGAAAATTCTCTGCGGTTTGCAGTTCAAACCAAAGACAGAGGAGCACTGTATTCCAGGCTGCAAGACGTCTCTGCTAATTCTATTGAAGAGCGCAACCCTGCGCGTGGAGCGGATGCGGCGTGTGTGAAGGGGGAAAACTTTAAAGCGGTTCTACCATGTCGAGCATCTGGTTGAGCGAAGTGGAAGTATTGAAAATCAGGCTGCTGAGCAACCAGTCGAGGGCCTGATCTTCGGTGGTGCCGGGGGCGTACTGGTGCAGGTTTTCGCGCACGGTTGCCCGGAGCTGTTCGAGGGTCTGCGTGCCGCCGTTGCGCCGATACTGTTCGTACTTTTCGTTCATGTTCTCTTCCTGACGAGCATGCCGAATTCCACTGCCCGTCTCCCAATTAAACCCGAAGGACACGGCCAGCCAATCGGTTACCTATGAAACTTAAGGGCCCGGCGCGACACCCTCATCCACCGCACGGTTGAATCGCGCCATCTCTGGGCTTTCCATCCCCCAGACCGAATCGATGTGATCCCGGCAGCAGTGGATGGCCCAGGCGTCGAGGTCATCCGGGTCTTCGCCGTAGACCGCTTCGAGCACTTCCGGCTTCACCCGGCAAAAGTTTGGGCGCTCGGCGTAGATGCGGCAGGTGCGCTCAGATTTCTCGAAGTGGATGCACCAGCCGTCTGCCCCAACCAGCGAGTGGTAGAGGGCGAGGGCTTCGGCGTCGAGGTATTCTTCGAGGAACGGGCGCTCGGCCGGGTTCAGGTAACAGCAGGCGCCGCAACCGGCCACACACTGCCAGGTCTTCTTCTTCTTCATGACTCAAGTGTACGAAAAAGCCCTCCCCGTTCGGGGAGGGCAGGCTTGCCAATTGCGCTCTTACTTGATCGACGCCTTGGCGCCGGCTTCTTCGAGCTTCTTCTTGATGGAGGCGGCGTCTTCCTTGTTGACGCCCTCCTTGACGGGCTTGGGAGCCGCTTCCACCAGATCCTTGGCTTCTTTGAGGCCGAGGCCGGTGATCTCGCGGGCGACTTTGAGGATGCCGATCTTCTTGTCGGCGGGCACCTCTTCGAGGATGACCGTGAATTCGGTCTGCTCCTCGACCGGAGCCGCGGCTTCGGCTGCCGCAGGGGCAGCGGCGCCGGGCATGGCGGCCATCATCATCGGCATGCCGCCGCCCATCGGGGCCTCGGCCTTGACGCCGAAGACTTCTTCGATGCTCTTCACCAGTTCGGCGGCCTCGAGCAGGCTGAGGGCCTTCAGTTCTTCGAGGATCCGTTCGACGCGTTCGCTGGCCATGGAATTGATCTCCTGGGTATTGAGGTAAAAACGTTACGCGGCCTGTCCGGCCTCTTCCTTCTGCTTGCGCAGGGCTTCGAGCACCCGGGCGAGGCTCGCCGGGATCTCGTTGATGCCGACGGCGACCTTGGTGGGCACCTGGTTGATGCCGACGGCGAGCTTGGTCGGCAGTACCTTGAGGGCACCGGCGAACTGGCCGATGAGCACTTCCTTGGGCGGCAGGTCGGCAATCGCCTTGAGTTGCGGCATGTCGAGGAGCAAGCCCTCGGCACAGGCGCCGCGGAACTCGGTCTTCTTGGTCTCCTTGGCGAAGTCTTCGTAGATCTTCACCAGCTCCTTGATCTTTTCGCCCCCGAAGACGAAGGCCGACGGACCCTTCAATAGCGGCTCCATCGCCTCCCACTTCGTGTCGCGCACGGCCACGCCCATGAGCGTGTTCTTGGCGACCACCGCCGTGCCCCCTTCAGGACGCAGCTTGCGGCGCAGACCCGTGATCTCGGCGACACTCAGGCCCCGGTAGTCGACGACCATCACCACCGCGCTGCGCTCAAGCAGTTGCTTGAGGTCGGCAACGACGATCTCTTTTTCTGGTCTCTTTCCCACTCGTTCTCACCTCCTTGGTGGACTGGCTGATACGACAAAGCCTCGCCACGAGCGAGGCCGTCGCGCAGCGTCCATTGCGGGGAGGCTGCGATACGAACCTCGGCAGGCAGATTAAGCCCGACGGGCACCTGCGGTCTTCGGCTCGGCTATGCAGTTGTGGAACAGGGTTCAGGCGGCGCCCAACTCCTCCAGCTTCAGATCGCGCAGGGCGTTGACGTCGATCTCGATCGACGGACCCTGGGTGGTCTTGATGTGGAAGGTGCGGTAGTAGCGGCCCTTGGCCCCCGAAGGCTTGGCCCGGTCGATGGCGTCCTGCACGGCCTTGAGATTTTCAAGGAGCGCCTCGGGGGTGAAGCTCACCTTGCCAAACGGGATGTGCACGATGCCGGTGCGGTCGGCGCGAAACTCGATCTTACCGGCCTTGAACTCGCGGATCGCCGAGGTGAGGTCCATCGTCACCGTCCCGGCCTTGGGCGAGGGCATCAGACCGCGGGGGCCGAGCAGCTTACCGAGGCGGGCCACCTGGGGCATGATGTCGGGGGTGGCGATCATCAGGTCGAACTCCATGAAGCCGCCCTGGATGCGCTCGATGAGGTCCTCGGAGCCCACCACGTCAGCGCCCGCATTGTTCGCCTCGCGTACCTTCTCACCCTTGGTGAGCACGGCGATGCGGATGCTCTTGCCGGTGCCCCGGGGCAGCACCACGGTGGTGCGCACCTGCTGGTCGGCGTACTTGGGGTTGATGCCGAGGCGCACGTGGCACTCGACGGTCTCGTCGAACTTGGCGCGGGCAAGCTCGCGGGTAAGGGCGAGGGCCTGGCGCGGTTCGTACTGGAGGGTGCGGTCGACCTGCTCGCGCAGGGACTTGACGCGCTTGGAGAGTTTGGCCATCGGGGATCTTCTCCGTAACGGGGTCGTGGCGGGAGGAGCGCTCCCTGCCCCGGGGTGAAACGAACTCGAAACTAACTCTTGATCTCTATTCCCATGTTGCTGGCGGTACCGGCGATGATCTTCATCGCTGCCTCGCCGTCGTTGGAGGTGGGGTCGGCGA
>Ga0073934_10009157_pt1 | contig 12813 bp, 9 predicted proteins | sample LarsenN4metaG_FD_76834 | JGI IMG/M metagenome (GOLD analysis project Ga0073934, IMG submission 76834) | Hot spring sediment bacterial and archeal communities from British Columbia, Canada, to study Microbial Dark Matter (Phase II) - Larsen... ...
CTGTTCGTGCTCGACACCAACGTGCTGATGCACGACCCGATGTCGCTGTTCCGCTTCGACGAGCACGACATCTACCTGCCGATGATCACGCTCGAGGAACTCGACAGCCACAAGCGCGGCATGAGCGAGGTGGCGCGCAACGCGAGGCAGGTGAGCCGCGAGCTCGACGCGCTGGCCGCCGCCGCAGCCAAGGGCGGCGGCGACATCTCGGCCGGCCTGCCGCTGGCCGCGACGGGCCACCGCGAGGCCACCGGCCGCCTGTTCTTCCAGACCGCGCTGGTCGACGCGCCGCTGCCGGCGGGCCTGCCGCAAGGCAAGGCCGACAACCAGATCCTCGGCGTCGTGCAGGCGCTGCGCACGCAGCGCACCGACCGCGACGTGGTGCTGGTGTCCAAGGACATCAACATGCGCATCAAGGCCCGCGCGCTGGGCCTTCCGGCCGAGGACTACTACAACGACCGCACGCTCGAGGACGGCGACCTGCTGTACACGGGCGTGCTGCCGCTGCCGGCCGACTTCTGGGAGCGCCACGGCAAGACGATGGAGAGCTGGCAGCAAGGCGGCCACACCTTCTATCGCATCGCCGGGCCGCTGGTGCCGGCCCTGCTGGTCAACCAGTTCGTCTACCTCGAGACCCCCGGCGCGGCGCCGCTGTACGCGCGCGTCACCGAGATCACCGGCCGCACCGCCGTGCTCAAGACGCTGAAGGAGTACACGCACCAGAAGAACGCGGTGTGGGGCGTCACCGCGCGCAACCGGGAGCAGAACTTCGCGCTGAACCTGCTGATGGACCCGGACTGCGACTTCATCACCCTCACCGGCACGGCCGGCACCGGCAAGACGCTGATCACCCTGGCCGCCGGCCTGAGCCAGGTGCTCGACGAGCGCCGCTACAGCGAGATCATCGTCACGCGCGTCACGGTGCCGGTGGGCGAGGACATCGGCTTCCTGCCCGGCACCGAGGAAGAGAAGATGAGCCCGTGGATGGGCGCGCTGGACGACAACCTCGAGGTGCTGGCACGCAGCGACGGCAGCGCCGGCGAGTGGGGGCGCGCGGCCACCCAGGACATCGTGCGCAGCAAGATCCGCATCAAGAGCATGAACTTCATGCGCGGGCGCACGTTCCTGAACAAGTTCGTCCTCATCGACGAGGCGCAGAACCTCACGCCCAAGCAGATGAAGACGCTGATCACGCGCGCCGGCCCGGGCACCAAGATCGTCTGCCTCGGCAACCTCGCGCAGATCGACACGCCCTACCTCACCGAGGGCTCGTCGGGACTGACCTACGCGGTCGACCGCTTCAAGGGCTGGCCGCACTCGGGCCACGTCATGCTCGCGCGCGGCGAGCGCTCGCGGCTGGCCGACTTCGCAAGCGAGGTGCTGTAGCTGCGCGGCGGTGGCGCGGTGGCGTCGGCCACGGCCGTCACGCCGCGACCCTCGGCTCGCCGCCCTCAGATCGCAGTGCTCACTTCGCCGCCACCAGGTCGCGGATCTGCTGCAGCGCGGCCGGGTCCTCGATCGTCGTGAGGTCGCCGGGGTCGCGGCCCTCGCACACGGCCTGGATCGCGCGGCGCAGCAGCTTGCCCGAGCGCGTCTTGGGCAGCACGCTCACGAAGCGCACGCGCGCCGGCCGCGCCACCGCGCCGAGCTGCTCGTCGACCACCTTCATGATCTCGCCTTCGAGCTTCAGCGCCGCCTCCTGCGTGGCCGCCTTCGACGCATCCTTCAGCACCGCGAAGGCCATCGCCACCTGGCCCTTGAGCTGGTCGGCCACGCCGACCACGGCCACCTCGGCGACGTTGGGATGGCTGGAGATGCTCTCCTCGATCTCGCGCGTGCCGAGGCGGTGACCGGCGACGTTGATCACGTCGTCGGTGCGGCCGAGGATGAAGAAGTAGCCGTCCTCGTCGCGGATGCCCCAGTCGAAGGTGCTGTAGATCTGGCGGCCGGGAATGGTCGACCAGTAGGTCTTCACGAAGCGCGCGTCGTCGCGCCAGACGGTCTGCATGCAGCCCGGCGGCAGCGGCCCTTCGATGGCGACCACGCCTTTCTGGTTCGCGCCCTTCAGCTCCTCGCCGGTGTGCTCGTCCAGCAGCTTCACGTCGTAGCCGTAGACGGGCTTGCCGGGCGAGCCGAACTTCGACGGCGCGCGCTCGATGCCGTTGCAGATCGTCAGGATCGGCCAGCCGGTCTCGGTCTGCCAGTAGTTGTCGATGATCGGCCGGCCCAGCGCGTCGGCGATCCACCTCGCGGTGGGCTCGTCGAGCGGCTCGCCGGCCAGGAACAGCGCACGCAGGCTCGACAGGTCGTGCTTCTTCAGCGCCGCCGGATCCTGCTTCTTCAGCACGCGCACGGCCGTCGGCGCGCTGAACATCGAGGTCACCTTGTACTTCTCGACGAGGCTCCACCAGATGGCCGCGTCGGGACGGATCGGCAGGCCTTCGTAGAGGATCGTCGCCATGCCGGCGATCAGCGGGCCGTAGACGATGTACGAGTGGCCGACCACCCAGCCGATGTCGCTGGTGGAGAAGTAGGTCTCGCCGGCGTTGCCGAGGAAGATGTGCTTCATGCTCGCGGCCAGCGCGACCGCGTAGCCGCCGGTGTCGCGCTGCACGCCCTTCGGTCTGCCGGTGGTGCCGCTGGTGTACAGCGTGTAGCTCGGGTGCGTGGACTCGACCCAGGCGCACGGCACCTGCGCGCCCGCGTGCTGCGCGCGCAAGGCGGCGTAGTCGGCGTCGCGGCCGGGCGTGCGCTCCATCGGGCTCAGGCCGCGGTCGACCAGCAGCACCTTCTGCGGCTTGTGCGCGCTCAGGCGCAGCGCCTCGTCGAGCAGCGGCTTGTAGGCCACCACCTTGCCGGCGCGCGAGCCGGCGTCGGCGCTGACCACCACCGCCGGCTGCGCGTCGTCGATGCGGCTGGCGAGGCTCACGCTGGCGAAGCCGCCGAACACCACCGAGTGGATCGCGCCGATGCGCGCGCAGGCGAGCATCGCGAACACCGCCTCCGGGATCATCGGCATGTAGATGAGCACGCGGTCGCCCTGCTTCACGCCGAGCGACTGCAGGATGGCCGCCATCGCCTGCACCTCGACGTGCAGTTCGCGGAAGCTGTAGACGCGCTCGCGCTCGACCTCGGTCGACACCCAGATCAGCGCGTTGTGGTCGGCGCGCGCCGCGAGGTGCCGGTCGACCGCGTTGTGGCAGAGGTTCGTCGTCCCGCCAACGAACCACTTCGCGAACGGCGGCTTCGAGTAGTCGCACACCGTGTGGAACGGCTCGCGCCAGTCGATCAGCGCGGCCTGCTCGCGCCAGAAGCCGTCACGCTCGTGGATCGAGCGGCGGTGGAAGTCGGCGTAGTTCATCGCGGTCGTCTCCTCGTGCTGGCCCGCCCTTCGCCCGTCGGCGCGGGCGTCGCCGTGCATCTTCCCGATGGTGCTTGCACGGGACTGACGCACCCGCGCCGGACCGGCCTCAGGCCCCGATCCGCACCACCACGCGGCCGCGCACCTTGCCTTCCATCAAGTCGCGGGCCTTGTCGAGGGCCTGCGCCAGCGGCACCTCGGTGGTCATCGACTCCAGCAGCGCCGGGTCGAGGTCGCGCGCCAGGCGCGACCACGCCTCCTCGCGGCGCGCCATCGGCGCGTAGACGCTGTCCACGCCGGCCAGGGTCACGCCGCGCAGGATGAACGGCATCACGCTGCCCGGCAGGTCGTGCCCGCCGGCCAGGCCGCAGGCCGCCACGGTGCCGCCGTAGCGCGTCTGCGCCAGCACGTTGGCCAGGGTGTGGCTGCCCACGGCGTCGACCGCCGCCGCCCAGCGCTCCTTCTGCAGCGGCTTGCCCGGCGCGGCCAGCTCGGCGCGGTCGATCACCGATCCGGCGCCGAGGCGCCGCAGGTAGTCCGCCTCGGTCGACTTGCCGGTGGCCGCCACCACGCGATGGCCCAGCTTCGCCAGCAGCGCGACCGCCACGCTGCCCACGCCGCCGGTGGCGCCGGTCACCAGCACCTCGCCGTCGCCCGGCTTCACGCCGTGCCGCTCGAGCGCCAGCACGCACAGCATGGCGGTGTAGCCGGCCGTGCCGATGGCCATGGCCTGGCGCGTCGTGAAGGCCGCGGGCAAGGCCACGAGCCAGTCGCCCTTCACGCGCGCGCGCTCGGCGAGGCAGCCCCAGTGCGTCTCGCCGACGCCCCAGCCGTCGAGCACCACGCGGTCGCCGGCCCGCCACTTCGGGTGCGTGCTCTCGAGCACCGTGCCGGCGCCGTCGATGCCGGCCACCATGGGCCACGCGCGCACCACCGGGCTGCGGTGGGTGATGGCCAGCGCGTCCTTGTAGTTGAGCGTCGAGTACTCGACCGCGATCGTCACGTCGCCGTCCGGCAGGGCCGACTCGTCCACCTCGCGCAGCGCGGCGTCGGCGCCGGACTCGGTCTTCTGCAGCAACAGGGCCTTGAACATCGCTCGTGTCTCCTCGGTGCGCCGCGCGGACTGCGCGCAGCGGATCGTGCCGATGTTGACACCGCGCGCCGCGGTGCGCATCGGGCCGCGCCCTGCGACCGCCCGGCGCCGGACCGACGGCGCTTGTCGCAACCGTCGGCAAGGGATGCGACCGCCGCGTTGCACCGCGTTGACACCGCGCGAAGCGCCCGCCTAAGCTGCGCGCCGTGACCCGCCGCCCGACCCGCTGCCTGACTCTCGCCCGCGCGCTGCGCGCCGCCTGCGCGGCCGCGTTGCTGCCGGTCGCCGGGGCGCCGGTGGCGGCGCAGGAGGCCGGCGCCGACGACGCCATCGCGCGCCTGCTCGCCGAGCGCGGCCTGGCCTCGACGGCCCCGAACCCGACCGCTCATGCGGCGCCTTCGGCGGAGCCCGGTCTCGCGCAGACCATGCGCGACCGCGCGACCGACGCGGTGCTGGCCGCGATGAACTTCGTCGGCGTGCCGTACCGGCGCGGTGGCAACTCCGCCGACGCCGGGTTCGACTGCTCGGGCTTCACGCGCCATGTGTTCGAGTCCGCGCTCGGCCTCGTGCTGCCGCGCCGCGTGGACGACCAGGCGAGCGCGCCGGGCCTCGTGAGCGTGCGGCGCGACGAGTTGCAGCCGGGCGACCTGGTGTTCTTCAACACCTTGCGCCGCACGTTCTCGCACGTCGGCATCTACGTCGGCGAAGGCCGCTTCGTCCACGCGCCGCGTCCGGGCGGCGAGGTGCGCATCGAGAACATGCGCTACGCCTACTGGGCCAAGCGCTTCACCGGCGCGCGCCGCGCGGCGCTGGTCGCGCAGGCGCCGTCGCCGCCCGGCACGGCCACCGCCGCGCCTCATTGAGCCCGCCGCCGTGAGGCGCGACCGCGACATCGTCCGTTCGCGCCGAGCCACGCTATCCGTTCTCGAAGTGCTTCAAGGCCACCGGGGGCGAGCCGGACGCGCACGCCGCACGCGCCGCGCGCTCGACGCCCCCGCGCGGCGTGGGGTCGCACCTCGCAGCGGCGCGGCGGCGGGCACAATCCGCCCATGGCCGAGAAAGTCATCCCGCTCGCCGACCACCGCTACGCGTCGAGCGTGCCGCGCATCCCGGAACGCGCCGCACCGCCCGACGGCCTGGTGGCCGACCGGCTGGGCCGGCCGCTGCACGACCTGCGCATCTCGGTCACCGACCGCTGCAACTTCCGCTGCAGCTACTGCATGCCCAAGGAGGTGTTCGACAAGGACTACCGGTTCCTGCCGCACGCCTCGTTGCTCAGCTTCGAGGAGATCACGCGCGTGGCGCGGCTGTTCGTCACGCACGGCGTGCACAAGCTGCGGCTCACCGGCGGCGAGCCGCTGCTGCGCAAGAACGTCGAAGCGCTGGTCGCGATGCTGTCGGCGCTGCGCACGCCGTCCGGCGAGCCGCTGGACCTGACCCTGACCACCAACGCGTCGCTGCTGCGGCGCAAGGCGGCGGCCCTGAAAGACGCCGGACTCCGGCGCGTGACGGTGAGCCTCGACGCGCTCGACGACACCGTGTTCCGGCGCATGAACGACGTGGACTTCCCCGTCGCCGAGGTGCTGGCCGGCCTGGAGGAGGCGCGCCGCGTCGGCCTCGGCCCGCTGAAGGTGAACATGGTGGTCAAGCGCGGCACCAACGACGACCAGATCGTGCCGATGGCGCGCTGGTTCCGCGAGCACTACGACGGGCAGGTGATCCTGCGCTTCATCGAGTACATGGACGTCGGCGCCACCAACGGCTGGCGCATGGACGAGGTGCTGCCGTCGGCGCAGGTGCTCGAGCGCATCGACGCGGTGTTCCCGCTGCGTTCGCTCGAGCCCAACGCGCCGGGCGAGACCGCCGAGCGCTGGGCCTATGCCGACGGCGCCGGCGAGATCGGCGTGATCTCCAGCGTGACGCAGGCGTTCTGCCGCGACTGCAACCGCGCGCGACTGTCCACCGAGGGCAAGCTGTTCCTGTGCCTGTTCGCGAGCCACGGCCACGACCTGCGCGCGCTGCTGCGCGGCGGCTTCGACGACGCGCAGATCGCCGCGGCCATCGGCGAGATCTGGCGCGGCCGCGACGACCGCTACTCCGAACTGCGCGGCCTGAGGCAGGCCGAGCCGGGCTCGGGCGAGCGCCGGGTCGAGATGCACTACATCGGCGGGTGACGCGTGGATCGCGAGCTGGTGACCGGCCTCATCCTCGCCGGCGGGCGCGGCAGCCGCATGGGCGGCGTCGACAAGGGACTGCAGAACCACCGCGGCGTGCCGCTGGCGCTGCACGCGCTGCTGCGCCTGGCGCCCCAGGTGGGCCAGGTGATGATCAACGCCAACCGCAATCTCGGCGCGTACGAGTCGTTCGGCGTGCCGGTGTGGCCCGACGCGCTGCCCGACTTCGCCGGGCCGCTGGCCGGCTTCCTGGCCGGGCTCGAGCGCTGCGAGACGCCGTGGCTGGTGACGGTGCCGTGCGACACGCCCGACTTTCCGCAGGACCTCGTCGCCCGCCTCGCCGCGCGCGCCGAGGCCGACGACGCCGAGATCGCGATGGCCGCCTGCCCCGAGGACGGCGCCCTGCGCACGCAGCCGGTGTTCTGCCTGATCCGCACCGACCTGATGGAGAGCCTCGTGCGCTTCACGCAGGACGGCGGCCGCAAGATCGACCGCTGGACGGCGCAGCACCGCACCGTCGAGGTCCCGTTCGACGACGCTCGCGCGTTCTTCAACGCCAACACCCTGGCCGAGCTGCAGCAGCTGCAGCATGGCTGAGCCGCGCCTCGAGATCCGCGCGCTCGGGCCGGACGACGCGCCGGCGTACAAGGCGCTGCGCGACGCGATGCTCGCCGCGCACCCCGACGCCTTCACGTCCGACACCGAGGCCGAGTCGGTCAAGCCCGCCTCGCACTACCTGGCGCGCTTCGCCGCGAGCGGCGGCGGCCTCGTGCCGTTCACGCTCGGCGCGTTCGCGGACGGCCGCCTCGTCGGCGCGGTCACCTGCGAGCGCGATCCGCGCGTCAAGGTACGGCACCTCGGCCACGTCGCCGGCATGATGGTCGAGGGGCCGCTGCAGGGCCGCGGCATCGGGCGCGCGCTGCTGGCCGCCTGCATCGCCCGCGCGCGCGACGACGGCGGCATCGTCAAGCTCACGCTCAACGTCACGTCGACCAACGCGGCGGCGCTGCACCTGTACGAGAGCCTGGGCTTTCGCCGCTACGGCCGGCTCGAGCGCGCGATCCGCGTCGGCGGCCGCTACCATGACAAGGACCACCTCGCGCTCGACCTCGACCGCCATGCCCAGCCTTGAAGAGATCGCCTCCTGCGTCGCGGGCTACGACCCGAACGCGCTGCCCGTCGCGCAGGCGCAGGAATTCATCGCCCGCCTCGTGCCGCGCGTGCAGGCCGTCGAGCAGGTGCCCATCCGCTCGGCGCTCGGCCGCGTGCTGGCGGCCGACATCGTGTCGGCCATCGACGTGCCGGCGCACGACAACTCGGCGATGGACGGCTACGCGCTGCGCGGCGCCGACCTCGCCGCGGCCGGCGACACGCGGCTGGCCGTCGCCGGCACGGGCTTCGCCGGCGCGCAGTTCGCGGGCACGGTGCCGCCCGGCCACTGCGTGCGCATCATGACCGGCGCGGTCATGCCGCCCGGCCTCGACACGGTCGTGCCGCAGGAGTTCACGCGCACCGAGGGCGACACGGTCGTCGTGCCGGCCGGCGCCGTGCGGCCGGGCGACAACCGCCGCCTCAAGGGCGAGGACCTCGCGCGCGGCGAGCCTGCGCTGCGTCGCGGTCGCCGTCTCGTGCCGGCCGACCTGGGCCTCATGGCCTCGCTCGGTCGCGCCGAGGTGCCGGTGTACCGGCGCCTGCGCGTGGCCTTCTTCTCCACCGGCGACGAGCTGCGCTCGATCGGCGAGCCGCTCGACGAAGGCTGCGTGTACGACAGCAACCGCTACACGATCTGGGGCATGCTGCAGCGGCTGGGGGTCGACGTGCTCGACCTCGGCGTGGTGCGCGACGAGCCCGCCGCGCTCGAGGCCGCGTTCCGCCACGCCGCGGCCAGCGCCGACGCCGTCATCACCTCCGGCGGCGTCAGCGTCGGCGAGGCCGACCACACCAAGAAGATCATGGCCTCGCTCGGCGAAGTGCTGTTCTGGCGCATCGCGATGCGGCCGGGGCGCCCGATGGCGATCGGCCGCGTGCGCGCGCAGGACGGCACGGCCGGCGACGCCATCCTGTTCGGCCTGCCCGGCAACCCGGTGGCCGTGATGGTCACCTTCTACGCCTTCGTGCGCGACGCGCTGCTGCAGATGGCCGGCGCCGAGCCGCAGGCGCTGCCGCTGCTGCGCGCGCGCTGCACGAGCGCGCTGCGCAAGAAGCCCGGCCGCACCGAGTACCAGCGCGGCATCGTCACGCGCAGCGCCGACGGCCACTGGCAGGTCGCCATCACCGGCTCGCAGGGCTCGGGCATCCTGCGCAGCATGAGCCAGGCCAACGGCATGGTGCTGCTGCACCACGAGCAGGGCAACGTCGCGGCCGGCGACGAAGTCGACGTGATCCCGTTCGAGGGGCTCGTTTGACGGCGCCGGTGGGTCGCGTCGCGAGGGCCGCATGAACGCGCTCGCGCCCGGCTGGGTGCCCACGCTGGCGCAGGCGTGGTGGCTGCTCGCGCTGGCGATCGCGCTGGAGATCGCCGGCACGGTGTGCCTGCGCCTGTCCGAGGGCTTCACGCGCGCGACGCCGTCGGTGCTGATCTTCGTGTTCTACGCGCTCAGCTTCGCGATCAACAGCTTCTTCGTGCGCACGCTCGGGCTGTCGGTGGTCTACGCGGTGTGGTCCGGCGTCGGCACGGTGGCCATCGCCGTGATCGGCTTCGGCTGGTTCAAGGAACCGGTCACGGCCGTGAAGCTCGCCAGCATCTCGCTGATCGTGATCGGCGTGATCGGGCTGCATTCGAGCAGCCGCGCGGCGGCGTAGCGCGGCGGCATCGGGCGGCACGGGGCGGCGGCGCGACGCGCGCCGGCCGGCTACTTCGCCGGCACCGCGTCGTCCGGCATCTCGGGCGTGCGGATCTCGCCGGGCACCTTCCGGCGCGCGAACAGCAGGTACACGGCCGGCACGACGAAGATCGTGAGCAAGGTGCCGACCGACATGCCGCCCACGATCACCCAGCCGATCTGGCGGCGGCTCTCGGCGCCCGCGCCCGTGGCCAGCGCCAGCGGCAGCGCGCCGAGCACCATCGCGCCGGTGGTCATCAGGATCGGGCGCAGCCGCAGGCTCGCCGCCTCGACCACCGCCTCCAGCGTGTCGCGCCCCTGCTGGCGCAGCTGGTTGCCGAACTCGACGATCAGGATGCCGTGCTTGCTGATCAGGCCCACCAGGGTGATCAGGCCGATCTGCGAATAGACGTTGAGCGTGCCGCCCGACCACTGCAGCGCGGCGAGCGCCCCGACCGTCGACAGCGGCACCGACAGCAGGATCACGAACGGATCGACGAAGCTCTCGAACTGCGCCGAGAGCACCAGGAAGATGAACAGCAGCGCCAGCACGAACACCAGGCCGAGCGCGCCGCTGGAGGCGCGGAACTCGCGCGACACGCCGTTGAGCTCGGTCGCGTAGCCGGGCTGCAGCACCTTGGCCGCGGTCGCGTCCATGAAGGCGAGCGCCTCGCCGAGCGAGTAGCCGGGCGCGAGGTTGGCGGTGATCGACACCGAGCGCCGCTGGTTGAAGTGGTTCAGCTCGCGCGGACTCACGGTCTCGCGCACCTTGACCAGCGACGCGAGCGGCACCATCGCGTCGCCGCGCCCGCGCACGAACAGCTTGTCGATGTCTTCCGGCGTGGTGCGGCCGCGGCCCTCGGTCTGCACGATCACGTCGTACTGCTCGGCGTCGCGCTTGTAGCGCGTGACCTGCCGGCCGCCCAGCATGGTCTCGACCGTGCGCGCGACCTGGTCGACCGACACGCCCGCGTCGGCGGCACGCTCGCGGTCGACCTCGAGGAAGATCTCGGGCTTGTTCAGCCTCAGGTCGATGTCGGGCTGCACGAAGCCCGGGTTCTTCGCCATCTCGGCGAGCATGGCCTGCGCGGCGCGCGCGAGGTTGTCGTAGCTGTCGCTGGTGACGATCACGTAGTTGAGCGGGCGCTCGCGGAAGCCCTGGCCGAGGCTGGGCGGCGTGATCGGGAACGCCGAGACGCCGGGCAGCTGCGCGAACTGCGGCTGCAGTTCGCGCGCGAGCTGCAGGGTCGTCTTGTCGCGCTGGCTCCAGTCGACCGTGCGCAGGAACGAGATGCCCTGCGAGACCGTCGGGTTGCCCGCCACCACGAACACGCGGTCGAACTCCGGATGGCCCATGCCGATGCGCTCGATCGCGTTGAGGTAGCGCGCGGTGTAGTCGAGCGTGGCGCCGTCGGGCGCGCTCACGTTGGCCAGGATCACGCCGCGGTCCTCGAGCGGCGCGAGCTCGCTCTTCGCGTTCGAGAACAGGTAGGCGCTGCCGCCGCCGGCGCCCAGCATCACCAGCAGCACGATCCAGCGCCGCGCGAGCACGAAGCGCAGCGCGGTGGTGTAGCGGCCGGTCAGCCCCACCAGCACGCGCTCCATGCCGCGGTCGAACGCGGAGGGCCGGGGGTTGTGGCGCAGCAGCTTGCTGCACATCATCGGCGTGAGCGTCAGTGCGATGAAGCCGGAGACGATGACCGCGCCGGCCAGGGTGAGCGCGAACTCGACGAACAGCCGCCCGGTGCGGCCCGGCGTGAAGGCCAGCGGCGCGTACACGGCGGCCAACGTCAGGGTCATCGCCACCACCGCGAAGCTGATCTCGCGCGCCCCCTTGAGCGCGGCCTGGAACGGCGCGAGCCCCTCCTCGATGTGGCGGAAGATGTTCTCGAGCACCACGATCGCGTCGTCCACCACGAGGCCGATCGCCAGCACCAGCGCGAGCAGGGTCAGCGTGTTCACCGTGAAGCCCGCCGCGGCCATGATCGCGAACGAGCCGATCAGGCTCACCGGAATGGTGACCAGCGGGATGATCGACGCGCGCAGGGTGCGCAGGAACACGAACACCACCAGCGCGACCAGCGCGGTGGCCTCGGCGATCGTGGCGTAGACCGACTTCACCGAGCGGTCGATGAACACCGAGTTGTCGTTGGCCTGCTGCACGCGCACCGACGGCGGCAGATCCTGCTGGATGCGCGGCATCATCGCGCGCACGCCGGCCGACACCTCCAGCGGGTTGGCCGTGGCCTGGCGGATCACGCCGGTCGAGATGGCCGGCACGCCGTTGAGCCGCACGCTCGAGCGTTCGCTCGCGGCGGCCTGCTCGATGCGCGCCACGTCGGACAGCTTCACCGGGAAGCCGTTGACCGTCTTGACCACCACGGCGGCGAACTGCGCCACGGTGTTGAGGTCGGTGCGCGCCGTCACGCTGAACTCGCGCTGGCGGCTCTCGATGCGGCCGGCCGGCACCTCCAGGTTCTGCCGGCGCAGCGCGTCCTCGACGTCCTGCGTGGTCAGGCGGTAGGCGGCGAGCTTCTCCGGGTCGAGCCACACCCGCATCGAGAACCGGCGGTCGCCGTTGACCTGCACGTCGGCCACGCCGGGCACCGTCTGCAGCCGCGGCTTGACCACGCGGTTGATCAGGTCGGTGATCTCCAGCGGGTTCAGGGTCTCGCTCGTGAAGGCCAGCCAGATCACCGGGAAGGCGTCGGCCTCGACCTTGGAGATGACCGGCTCGTCGATCGCGTCGGGCAGCCGCGCCCGCACGCGCGAGACGCGGTCGCGCACGTCGGCCGCCGCGTCCTCGGGGCTCTTCGTGAGCTTGAAGCGCACCGTGATCTGGCTCTGCTCGGAGCGCGAGATCGACGTGATGATGTCCACGCTGTCGATGCCGGCGATCGAGTCCTCGAGCGGCTTGGTGACCTGCGACTCGATCACCTCGGCCGACGCGCCGACCAGCCGCGTGGTCACGTTGACCACCGGCTCGTCGATGCGCGGGTACTCGCGCACCTGCAGCAAGGTGTACGACACCGCGCCGATCAGCACGATCATCAGCGCCATCACGGTGGCAAAGACCGGGCGGCGGATCGAGGTCTCGGACAGTCGCATCGCGCGTCCTCCGCCGGCTCAGACCGGCGCGCCCGCGCGCGGCGTGGCGGGCGCCGACCCCGCGCCGGCCGGAGCGCTCGCGCCCGGCGCCGCGCCGTTGGGCCGCGCTGCGCCCGCGCCCGCGACACCACCGGAAGCCGCCGACGGCGGCCGGGAGATGTCGACCACGCGCAGCGGCACCGGCTCGGGACGCATCAGGCGCGCCTGCCCGGCCGTCACCACGGTGTCGCCGGCCTTCAGGCCTTCGAGGATCTC
>Ga0073934_10009158_pt1 | contig 12812 bp, 8 predicted proteins | sample LarsenN4metaG_FD_76834 | JGI IMG/M metagenome (GOLD analysis project Ga0073934, IMG submission 76834) | Hot spring sediment bacterial and archeal communities from British Columbia, Canada, to study Microbial Dark Matter (Phase II) - Larsen... ...
TACTATGTCGATAAGTACGGGGCAACGTTCGACCGCAGCCGCGCCGAGCGCCACCGCATGCCCGTCGATGACGGGTGGCAGCCTCCGCTCGGCGGGAAGGGCAAGCCCGAAAGGGGTATGGAGCAGCTAGGCTCGCTCGGCGGCGGCAATCACTTTATCGAGCTGCAGAGGTGTGAGGAGACGGGCACGCTCTTCGTCCAGGCCCACACCGGGTCGCGCGGATGGGGCCACGGGCTGGCTACGAACTACTTCGAGCTTGCGAGGGCGGAGAAGCCGCACGTCATAACCGACATAGACCTGGGCTATTTCACGCCGGAGTCCGAGCACTACCGCGACTACCTCAACGCGGTGGCATCGGGGGGCAACTTTGCCATCATCAACCGTCTCGTCATCTTCGAACAGATCGCGGAAGCTTTCCGGGAGGTGTTCGGGGGCGAGCTGGAGCTGATCTACGAGATAAGCCACAACCTCGTTCAACTGGAAGACCACCCGGAATTCGGCGAGGTGTGGGTGCACCGCAAGGGCGCGACGCGCGCCTTCCCCGCCGGGCATCCCGCCCTTGAAGGCACGATCTGGGAAGAGACGGGACACCCGGTCCTCATCCCCGGGTCGAACAAAGACTGGAGCTTCGTGCTGCGCCCGGAGGCGGGCGCGGTCAGGAGCGGGTATTCGGTCAATCACGGCGCGGGTCGCCGCCTCTCACGCAACGAGGCCAGACGCAGCCTAAACCAGCGCGAGATAGACCGCGAGTACGCGGAGGCCGGGATACTGGTCAACACGAGCGGACGTGTGCCCCTGGATGAGGCCGCGCCCTGTTATAAGCCCTCAGGAGAGGTCATCGAGGCCGTGGTAGGCGCAGGTCTCGCGTCCGTCGAGTACCGGCTCTGGCCGCTCGCGTCGCTCAAAGGCGAAGACGAGAGAAGATCGAAGAAATCGAAAAACCCCGGCAGGAAGGAGACGAGCGATCACTACTGACCGCCCGTCAGTTGCTCGCCGACTTGTTTTGACCGTTAACGACCGGCAGCTTGATCCCCGAAGCGAACCGCTTTGATCTGAAGATCCGTTGAGTCGCGGCGACGTAATCGGAATCTTTCGCCTTGAAGATGTTCTCGACGTACTTCTGCGGGTTGCGGTCTATCACAGGGAACCAGGTGCTCTGCACCTGCACCATGATCTTGTGGCCCTTCTTGAAGGTGTGGTCCTTGTGAATCAGATAGACGTTGAACTCGGTCACTTTGTTGGCGACGAGCGGCTCGGGCTTCTCAAAGCTCTTGTGGTAACGCCCGCGCAGAACTTCGCCGGCCACCATAAACTGATACCCGCCCATCCTGTGATTATCCGGCCATTCCTGCGGATAGACGTCGATCAGCTTCACTATCCAATCGCTGTCCGTGCCTGAAGTCGAGGCGAAAAGCTGCGCGATGATCTCGCCCGAAACGGTGACGTCTTCCTCTAGCGGCTCGGTCTCCCAGCTCAGCACGTCGGGCCGCCTGTGGACGAAGCGCTGGTCCTCCATAAGCCAGACGGACCACCCGGAGCCTCTCTGAGAGTAGGTCGGCTCGATGGGGCGCTTGCGGTACGGCACGGGGTTGGCCGGATCGGATACATAGCTGTCGAACTCTTTTTGACCGTCCGCCGCTGGCGGCTCGAACGAGAGCTTGCCGTCGGCGTGAAAGTAGAGCTTGCGCTCGGTCGTTATGTTGGTCGGCGGCCACTGGTCGTAAGTCTTCCACTCGTTGCTGCCGGTCTGGAAGGTGACCGCCTCGGGCTGGTTGAGCGTGCCTTTACCCTTCAGGTGATAGGCGAACCAGGGGGCCTCTATCTTCTCGCGGAAGTATTTGCCCGTTGCGTTCTTGAATTCGATGTTGCCCAGCCTGTCGGCATCGCCGCCGCGCCACCCTCCGTGATTCCACGGGCCGACGACCAGGAAGTTGTTCTTCTGCCGGTCGTTATTTTCAAGCGCCGTATAAGCCTTCATCGGGCCGTAAAAATCTTCCTGGTCGAACCAGCCGACGACGTGGAGCGTCGGCACGGCCGGGTTTTTCAGATAGTGCGAGGCCGAGCGCGATTTCCAGAAACTGTCGAACGACGGGTGCTCGATGAAATCTTTCCACGTCGGCAGCGTCGGCTTGATGAGGTTGGAGATCGCGCCCTTTTTCAAGTACCACTCGTACATGTCGTAGGTGTCGAAGCTGGGGCTTGCGCCCCCCTTCGCGCTCTCGACCCCGTAAACGTACTCGTAACCGTAGCTCAGACGAAACCCGCCCTGGTGGAAGAAGTCGTCGCCGAGCCACGTCTCGCCCATCGCGGCCTGCGGCGAAAGAGCCTTCAACGCCGGGTGCGGGTCGAGCAAGGGGACGACCGCAAGCCAGCCGGGATAGGAGACGCCGAATATTCCCAGCCTCCCGTTGTTGTTCTTGACGTTCTTGATCAGCCAGTCGATCGTGTCGTAGGTGTCGGTGGCTTCGTCGATAGATTTAGGGTCGCTCTTGTCGCGCGGCGGACGGTTCATTCTGAAATCGCCCTCGGATTTGTATTTCCCGCGAATGTCCTGAAAAGCGAAGATGTAGCCGTCTGCGGCCAGCTCTTTATAAACGCGAGGCAAGAAGCCGGCGATGCCGGTACTGGAGCCGTACGGGGTGCGCTGCAACAGGATCGGCAAAGGCTCGGCGGCGGTCTTCGGGGCGCAAATCACCGTGTATAGCTTGACCCCGTCGCGCATCGGGATCATCGCCTCGATTGCCTCGAAGGCCGGCCCGCTCGCCTGCTCGGTTTGCTGCGCGGCCTGCGCCGTCCCTGTTGCGGCGAGCAAGATCAGAAGCGTTGCCTTTAATAAGATGTGATAGAGTATTGCTCTGTCGGTCGAGGTCGATCTGTTTTTCATAAGCCGCCTGAGTGAGAGAAAAATATCGCGTGTAAACACGCACGCTTACTTTAATGCGGCGACGACCATTTTTCAATTCGGGGAAGTAAGCGCCCTTTAATCCTGTCTGATTCAGGGCAAGGCCATTCAGTACATTGGAGAGTAAGACAGCTCGCTCACGCTCAATGGCGAAAGCTACACCGTCATCGGTGCGGGTGCAGCGTTCGGATTGACTCGACTGATGAGGAGTTTGCTCTACCAGGTGAACGCGACCGACCCGCTGACTTTTATTTTTGTTTCGCTGCTTCTGGCAGGAGTAGCTCTGGCAGCCTGTTTAGTGCCAGCGCGGCGTGCTACAAAAGTTGATTCTATGGTCGCGCTACGACACGAGTGAGAGCGCCCTGTGCGCTGAAGATAAGCAGGCGGGGGCTATCGTCGCTGATAGCCATCAGCGACCATGCATTTGAATGCTGGTTGCTGCGGTTCAGGGATTGGGTTGATTCACTGCCTCGCGATGTGCCAGTTTATGAGCCGCTGGATTTATTCGTTTTCCAAAAAGTTCGAGTGCTGACAGCCCTGAGTTACCTGAGGGAATCGGTCGCTCTATTAGTAGGGAGATAGAGGTGATGCGAGCATTTATCGTTGCGCTAATCTTAGCCAGTCTGGCGACGGCGTCCGCAGCTCAGCCTCAAAGGAGGAAGCAGACCCGAGGCAACACGGTTGTGGAGCTGCGCGCTATCGAGCAGCGCCTGGCTGCAGCCTGGGTAAACGGCGACCGCGAGTTCATCGACCGCGTCCTGGCCGACGACTGGAGTGTCACCGACGCCACAGGCCGCGTCCTTAATAAGCAGCAGGTGATGCGGGAGGCGTTCGAGTCGAAGGAGAGACAAATTGAGTCGCTCCAGATTGATGATGTCCGGGTGCGGACGTTTGGCTACTGTGCCGTCGTGACCGGGAGGACGCGGGCTACGGGCCGCTATCAAGATACAACTATGAGCGTTACGCTTCGCTTCACCGATATATTCGTGCGGCGCGGCGGAAGATGGAGGGTTGTCGCCTCTCAGGCTACGCTGATACAGCAGTGAGCGTGAGCAGATGCGTTATTGAGCATGGCGATGCGAGACGAGCCTGAATACGTTCGGCGACTGGTGGCGTTTTATGATCTCTGCTTCATACAGCGCACAACCTATCAAGACTGACTGTTTAATCCTGTGGTAATCTCGAGCAACAATACCACCTATTTCCTCGCTTGTGAATCATTGATCATCTCGTATCATTAATCACATTTTTCTTGACAGATGAAATCATCATTTGTATACTCCCCCTGTTTTATTTCGATTACTTCGCATTCATAGCACTTTCCTCTTTTATAGAAGTGTTTTGTATTTATTCGCGATCATTGATCCATCTGAGTAGTAGCTATACCATGTTCCCGGCCTATCGGTATTTGCGTCTATAAACCCGAAATTAGCGAAGGAAACATTACATCGATCTTCGCCAAGCAGCAGTGTGCCCAGTTCGGATACACTCGAATCCCGAACATCTATTGATCATCAAGGAGGTAGCAAATGTTTAGAAGCTTAGAAGGACTTTCTCAACAGCTAAAAGGGATGGTTATGCCCGGTTCTATCATCGACGACTCCAGAGAATCGGTAGGTATAGCTACAAATTTATCACGATTCGGGCTGGATCACCGTCATCTGGTCGACTCTCTAATCGTCGCCCCACAAACGACTGTCGATCTATCTACCCAGGACGACCGCGACTCCGCAATTAAGCCCATCCTTATAAATACGGATAGGCTCGATGTGTTCAAGTCCTGGATCGGCTCAAGTGATGTTGTAGTCGCTAGCGACCCGGCCCTGGCTAACCACTACCAGTTGCCCGGAGCAGAATGGAATGGCCGTCGTCTTTCAGATTCCGGGAGGTTGAGCGCTGAGGAAATCTCTGAGATCGAGAAGGCTTGCCGGGTCTATCTTTTCGGCGATTCGAGCAGAGTCGAAAGTTATCGTCAAGTCATAGAGTTCCTATATGCTCCGTTCGTCGCTGCTGTCTACGCTGTCCGCAAGGTGACAATTAAAAGTGGCGGACGACTGGTCGTGACAGGTAAACCGACGATTCTTTTGTTTGACGAGCTAGAATTATTCTCACCCGGCGTCCTCGTCACTTATACGGTTTGCAACGCGTCCATCGGACGATTTCAAAAAAAAGAGGGGAAGGAGTGAATCTTATGGCAAAAAGTTCTAAACGAGCCACGGCAAAAAAGAGTAGCCGAAACATTTTAGTTGTGAATGACACCACCCCGCGTTACGTGACCCCCAGCGACCCGCTTGTAATAAACGAGACTGCGCCCACGTACGACAATGTAATTATCCAGGGTGGCCAGATCATCTCCAAAGTCCAAACAAATGCCACATTTAACCGGCTGGAAAAACAGAGCTGATTCCCAGCTAGAGGAGGTCAGAAAATGGCTGCAGCATCAATCGGCGATATTCAGGTTTTGGGGTATTCGGGTCTCAACGGCGTTCCGGGTACAGCCGGCACTCCCGGACCTAACGGTTCTGACGGCCGGGATTGCGACTGCAACTGGGCGAGTGGTTGTGACAATTGTACCTCTGGTGGCGACGGCAACAACGGGGGCAACGGGACCAGGGGTTCCGACGGGCAAGCTGGCGCGCAAGCATTTCCCGCTACATTCACTATCAATGAATTAGTCGGGAATATTGTGGTGTTCAGCGCGGGCGGCAATGGAGGTAACGGAGGAAAAGGCGGTGACGGTGGCGCTGGCGGTAACGGGGGGAAAGGCGGAGATAAGGACTCGGATGGCGCATACAGTTGCGATGGGTGCGATGGCGGAGACGGCGGAAACGGCGGAAACGGCGGTCCCGGCGGCTACGGCGGCAACGCCGGCGACGGCACAACCGTAATCATCAATTATCGGTCAATGTCAGGTGGAAACGTTAGCGGCCAAACTGCGCAAGCGATTCCGGGTCCCGGAGGTCCGGGGGGCGGAGGCGGGAAAGGCGGCGATGGCGGCAAGCCTAGCGGCAGTAGCGGCGCATCCGGCTCGCCTGGCCCCACGGGTAACGATGGCAGCAGGCTCGGAAGCACGAGCACATTCAAAATCACTCGTGTTAATTGAGCATTCAACTGCAAAAACGGGCGAGCGATAGCGCCGATACTCCCTTGACCGATGCGACCGCTGGATGATGCGGCCGCATCGGCACTGGCTGGACCTTAAAATGGCATCAACGATCTCTTGTCGCATCAGTCAGCGCCTTGAGGCTTCACTCGATGAGCTAATGAAGATCGCGGCCAAGCTTTCTAATCAGGACGAAAGGACGGTTGTCACGCTAGGCCACAGACTACTGGCACTCCCGCCAAAAGGCGCCATACTCGGTGGGGTATCGCAACTAAATAACGATGGCACACCTCTACAACTCTGCCTATCGATGTCAGGAAAAAAGCTCGGGGTGCGCTTGATAGCAGACCCTGCCTGGAGGCTTGGCCTGGCTGACCAAAGGTTTGAAGCAAGCCTCGATTCATTTAACGCCGCGTCTGAGGAATCGGGGGCAATTGCTATGCGCCCTCTCTGGCAGAGGCTGATCGATCTGGCAAAGCCCCTGGATAAACGAGTCGTTGATCGGTTCACACGCGGATTCTTCTGGGTAGGCCGTGGCATTAACCTGTCAGGTGTAGCTATCTATCACGATACTAAACCGTACGGAGATAGCGCCTGGGCGCTGACAACTTCCTGGCTGAAAGAACTCCTGTCTAATGCCTCCACTGTCGACTCTACGCTTGACCCTATACGTGAGCACGTAAATCTTGCGAGCGTCGGGCTTGAAGGAGGCAGGGCTTCCCGGGCGCGGGCGAAGATTTATTGGCGACTTAAAACGCCTGTCAGGTTAAGCGCTCTCGGTATTGATTTGCTGGACGACCCCGCTTTCGCCCTGTTTCTTGCCAGGGCCGTCGGACCGCGCAAAATGCGACTGTCGGGCACAGTCATGGCCCTGGGGTTCGATCTCTCGAAGGGAGAGATTGAGGATGTTAAGATCGACTTATGCGGCCATTGCCTGCCGCTCTCGCCTGGAGAGTGGTTAAACACTCTGGAAGAACTCTCGGACTCGTACGGTCTGGCGCGATTTCCTGTCTATAACGAGATATTAGAAGGGCGTTGCGAGGTGGCGTTCATAGGAATGGGGTTGAACCGGAGCAGGCAGAAGCGACTCAATCTCTACCTCAAAACACCGAGACAACGTCATGGTTACGGTCTTGATAATAGTATCAACAACGCCGTCGATTATTTACTTGACCTGCAAAGATCTGATGGCGCATGGGACGATTATCAACTTCCCGTCGGGCGCGCTACGCAATGGGTGACGGCCTTCGTCGGTCAGGCTCTTGCGGACGCATCCTCTTATGGTAATCGGCCAGAGGCTCGCACGGCGGCTATTCGGGCGGCGCGATGGCTGTGCGAGAATCGTAGCTACACGGCAGGGTGGGGCTATAACAGTAAGACGGGAGTCGATGCCGATTCGACAGGTCTGGTCATACGGCTATTTCGCAAATTAGGGCTGCCGGTCGAGCCACGCGACGAACGGCGACTGCTCGCGCAATGGCGCAAGGGAGGCGGTTTTGCTACGTATGATGGCCCCGACAACTGGGGCGCGGCGCACCCTTGCGTTACGGCAGTTGCATTCCTGGCCCTTGCGCCTGAAGACCGCCAGCGGCTTTCAACCGAGTTAAATGACTACCTGCATCGCACGATGCTGCCCGATGGAACATGGCCCGCTTATTGGTGGCGTAGTAATTTCTACAGCACATATCACCATTTGATAATGCTGCGAGAACTTGGCTTGTACGATTCATTTGCCCCGGAAGCGGAGACCGTTGTGCCATACGCCGCTTCGGATTTCGAGCTAACTTACGCAGTAGGCATAGAGAAACTGCGCAATCACTCATCCCAAAAATACAACGATCTGCTTGCCCGACTATTGGAGCGCCAGCACGCCGACGGCGGCTGGAGCGGCGGGTACAACCTCAGAGTTACTGATCCAGGTTGCGCGAAGCCCTGGGAAGAAGCCAGAGGCTCGCTCTACCGCGATATGTTCAACACCATCACAACAGCCAGCGCTGTGATGGTGCTTGCGGAGGTCGCACGTGACTCAACAGTTTAGCCGACACGACAGCCTTCCTCCTTCGCTTCGACCGACACTTTTTTATAAGAGCACCTGCCCGCCTTGCCGATGGATGTCGCGATTATCAGTCGTGCTGTCGCTAGGAATCTTTCGCCGTATCGCCATAAACTCTGCCGAAGCGAAGGAACTCTACAGTCGTTATCCAGACCAGAGAGGGAAACTCGTCCTCATTCATCCTTACGGGGTGACCTTTGGCCGAAAGGTCTTTGCTGTAACACCGTTCGCAATCTTGATGGTAGCCTGGGCGTTTGTCGCTTATAAAATCAGGCCGATTTTGCGGTCATAGCATTCGTACCCGGTGACCCGAACGATGAAAGCCGTATTCCAGGATATGCAACTTCAGCGACTCTTTGATCGCCACGGATACGTCGCGGTCGATCTACTGGACTCGTCATCGGTCAGCCATCTTTTGGCCATATACGAGCGATTTGCCGACCGTCACGCTGACGGCTTCAGCGCGACTTTACTCAGTCCAGACCTGGGCTACAGGCGGCTTGCGAATAAAGAGGTTGAACAGGTCATTGCTTTGCGCGTCGCTTCGATAGTCTGTGATTATCGCCATATCTCCTCAGGATTCGCGGTCAAGCAGCCGGGAGGCGCGCGCGGCAGAATGCCGCTGCATCAAGATATCACTATGGCGACTGAAGAAGGTCGGCCCGCGCTCAGCCTATGGATTCCTCTGGTCGAAGTTAATGACAGAAACGGGAGCCTTGAAATGGTTGCCGGCAGTCACCGCCTCAATCGTAAACCGCGCGCGCCGGGAACCACTTTCGCGGCAAGCCTCTTTGAAGCCGAAATCCGCGACAGATATATATCCACTATAGCCATGCAACCCGGGCAGGCAGTCTTTATGGATCAAGCTCTTTTTCACTCCTCGTCTCCAAACCTCAGCCCCCGGCCCAGGCCCGTTGCCGTGAGCGTGCTTGTGCCGCGAGAACAGCCTTTAGTCTATTACCATCGCCAGGAGATTGATGGGCGCATTCTGCTAGAGCGATTTGAAGTGCCGGATGATTTTTTTTTATACCACGCTGTCGGGTCACGGCCCGCGCGCGGATTAAGCACAGGCTTTGTCGAGGAAACAGCGGAGCCGATCTCACTTGAGGACATAGCTTCAGCGGTCGGCTGCGGACCTGAAGAGCAATCTCCGCTGACTTATTCCGAATGATATAAGGGATTAAAATCATGGGAAGAGATGTATCTACTGACGGAAACAGCCTGGGGGTCGCTGCGGCGATTCCCTCTATTAGAACTTTCCAGATAGATGCCAGCGGACTCGGCGGTATCGCCGAGAGCGTTAATCTCTTCCGCGGCGACATCACCATCCCTATAACTCTTGTGTCGCTTGTCGACCGCAGCGGCTTGGAAGCGGGGGCGACTATCGTCTACGCGAGCAATGTACAGCGGCAGGTTGACACCTGGAATCTCGACGCGCCGACCGGGCCGCTGGGGCTTGGCTGGTCGATGGGCTTCGAGATGATCGCCCTGGAGAATCGCGCTACGGCAGAAGTAGAGAATGATAAGTATTATCTGATTGCCAACGGCTCATCGAACCGGCTCTATAAGACTATCGTGACAAATGAGTGCTGGGAATTCGAAGCCGAGCAATATATGTTCTGGCGCATACTCTATTATCCCGCCGAAGAAAAATGGCTGATTATTAAAGAAGATGGCAATCATTACACGTATGGCGGCGTGGTCGCCGATGCCTCGATAAGCCCAGTGCAATACGGGGTCAAATGGGGCGGCCCGCAGGGAAATTGGATTGGCAGCAGCACCAATACGCACGCCCAGGCTCCTTATGCGGTCGCATGGAATCTATCGCGCATTCGCACCCCCTGGGGCGACGGATTCGATTTTGATTACAAGAATGACCTGGCTCTCATCGGACTGCCCGACGGGTTGCCATACACGCGCTCATCGCGACTGGTCAGGGTCGGAGACACCGCAAGGCGAAGCCTGAACTTCCACTATGGCCCGAAGGAGTGTAACGATCTGATAAGGGAATACCAGATACCTCATGTTGACCCTGTGTCTCCTGACCTTATCGCATACCAGGATCGTTACGAAACCAATTATTTGAGTTCGATAGAATTGCGTGGCGCGGCCGACACGGCGGCCCCCGAAGGGGCGCTGCTTCTTCGCATTCAATTCGAGTATGAGCTCGCAAATGTTTCATTGGGGAATCAAGGCAACCCTGATTTCTTCAAGCGGTATTTGAAGGCCGTGAAAATGAGGTCGCCTGAGGGGATCTCACTTCCCGATATATCTTTCAGCTACTACAACGCCGAATCAGACCTCAACGAGGATACGCATCGCGGCGCGATGAAGGCAATTCTCTATCCGCAGGGCGGCAAAGTGACCTACACTTACGAGAAGACCTATCTGAGCGGGACCAGCCGCTCTATCGACGCGACTGCGAGAGGAATCCCGCGAGTATGGTTTGGCCCTGACTATACAGTGCTTGCTTACTACAACGGATCGCAGCGCGGGCTTGAGATAAAGATATTATCTTGGAATGGGCTATGGGTCGCCGCGCCCATGACCTACAATCTGCACGAAGAGATCGACCTGGAGACGCTCGACGTTTCTGCACAGGAAGAGTTCTTCGCTTTGAGCTTTATTACCAAAGATACTGCGCCGAGGCTTTTCGTTGCGCTCTTTCATAAAGAGAAGGGGCGATTCGGTCAATGGCATATGCCGGACGGCCAGGGCGACTTCTACCACATTCCTATCGTAAACGGGGAACAGGGTATAGTTGCGACGGGTAGCAGGTTTGTGGCAGCCGTCGCATCGGGCGGCCGATTCCTGGCACAGGTTTGGGACGCGCGCAAGCAGGTCTGGGTCGACCGCAGCTCTGCTGTCAGACCGCGCCCGGAAGACAGCTATGCCCTTGCCGCGACCAGCGATTATTTCTCATTTGCAAGCTGGTCGTCTTCTAATAACAGTTGCGATCTCGCGATCCTTTACCTCGACCATGTTGACCTGGAATTTAACTATGCGCGGCTCGATGTCGTTACGCTGTTCGGAGTCTTATGGCAGGACTGGACGCCCAAGACTTTCTGGGGCCTTGGCCCTGATTACGCAGTGATGACCTATATCACGAAAATAGAGGACCCTACGGTTACTTATTCAGTCAAGATTCAACAATGGAACGCCGAGTTCGTAGCGCGCTTGAATCTGGATAAGACTTACACACTACCTTCCGACACAAAACTCCCCTTCGGGCAATCGATAGCCAGCGGCAGTGTGGTCGGCAATGCCGCCAACCTTTTTCGGTTCAGCGGCTCAACGTGGATAGAAGGGACTTTGCCGGTACAAGATGGGGGCGCGAGCAGCCCGAAATTCGTTTACGGATCGGATGCAGCAACCATTTCGAGCACAGCAGGCAGCGCCGTTGCTCTTTACAATCCTTATGAGGACAGGTGGAATGTCGTACTCAACCATCCCGGGTCTGCGCTCGGAATAAACCCGACAATTCAAGGCGATTACCTTTCAGAGGATAGGGACATATTCTATCGCGATAACACGGGCTATCTGAAACCCTTGCTTTCAATCGATCCGAACATTAACCCTAAGAGCCTTGTGAATCGCGCCCCCTGGTTTATTGCATATGAGGACCTGAGCGGGAACACCTGCGTCTTCCCTGTCGAAAATGGGACTATAGATGAGCGGGGAAAAATTGTCCTGAGTAATCAAAGAATCTACGTCGATCAGGATGACGAACCGGGCACTTCATTAGTCGGGCCGTCGTGCCTGCTTACGTATCAGGGCAGCTTCGATAACCCGACGGCGCTTACTCTCTACCAGTTTGTCAACCGAGCGGTCGAAGGCCCGATTATGAGTTACCCTATTACCAGCCTTAGAATCGACTCCGGCTATGATGATACGTGGGGAGAGGGCTGGGAGGGGGCAGGTAGTCTTACTTCTTATTACTACGATTGCGAGAATGTAACGATTAGTCCTGACGGCTCGGTCGCCGAATACGCTGCTGCAACTGCGATATTCGGGCGGGCCGGTGTCGGTATTAGTTGCTACCCGCCTCCGGATGAGACTCCGTTCGGCAGGTCCGAGTTCAGATACCATAACAACAGATCGCCTCTTATGTCTGGCTTAGGCCCCAGCAACGAGGCATTTGGCTCCGGAGCGCACTATTACAGCTACCTGAACGGAATGTTGTATGACAAAACGGATTACAACGCCGACGGAGAACCCGTCGAGCGAATTCTGAGTCTATATGAAGTGCGCACTGAATACGAACCGATATATAGTCCGGGTATAAGGATCCCGACCATTGGCGCGTATATTAAATCGATTGCCACCGAGACGGCCTACTATGAGAAACCGATTCAAGTGGCGGCAGGTCGACCGGAAGATCTGCAAGAAGTCCCGTCGTATCTGGGCGATTTCCTGGCGGCGAGAGGCATACAGTTAAGCAATAGCGCGTCGGTCCCATCCAGAACGGGTCCTCATTGGTTTCTCTACACCGATGTAAATGAACACATATACATTCCCGCCACCCTGAAAGACGATCAGCTCTTTGTCTCTGTGCCCGTCGTTCGGCTGGTTACTTACGATTATTCCTGGGCAACAGGGTTAATAGTCGATGAGACGACCGATAATTACAACTCGGAAGGCAAGTATGAGGTTCTACATCGTCAGAGATATTATTGCTGGCAAGTGGCAGAATACTCCAAGATGAAGCAGCGTCATATCTGGTCGCCGGTCGCCCTATCGATACGGTTTCACCA
>Ga0073934_10009160_pt1 | contig 12809 bp, 12 predicted proteins | sample LarsenN4metaG_FD_76834 | JGI IMG/M metagenome (GOLD analysis project Ga0073934, IMG submission 76834) | Hot spring sediment bacterial and archeal communities from British Columbia, Canada, to study Microbial Dark Matter (Phase II) - Larsen... ...
GTGTCCGGCGTCAACCCGATGCTGATGAAGCGCGGCATCGAGAAGGCCGTCGAAGATGTGGTCGAACGTCTCAAGAAGATGTCGATCAAGATCGAGAAGAAGAAGGAGATGGAGGACGTCGCCACCGTCGCGTCCAACAACGACCGCGAGATCGGCGCCAAGATCGCCGAGGCGATGGAGAAGGTCGGCAAGGACGGCGTCATCACCGTGGAGGAAGGCAAGACCCTCGAAACCACCCTGGAATTTGTGGAGGGCATGCAGTTCGACCGCGGATACCTCTCGCCGTACTTCGTCACCGATCCCCAAAAGATGGAATGCGTCCTCGAGGATGCCTACATCCTCATCCACGAGAAGAAGATCAGCAACATCAAGGACCTGGTCCCGCTCCTTGAGAAGGTCGCCCAGGCCGGCAAGCCGCTGCTGATCATCGCCGAGGAAGTGGAAGGGGAAGCTCTGGCGACGCTGGTGATCAACAAGCTCCGCGGTACGTTCCGTTGTGCTGCAGTCAAGGCGCCGGGCTATGGCGACCGCCGCAAAGCCATGCTCGAGGACATCGCCATCCTCACGGGCGGCAAGGCGCTCTTTGAGGATCTCGGCATTCAGCTTGAGAACGTCACGCTCAAGGACCTGGGTCAGGCCAAGACAATCAAGATCGACAAGGACAACACGACCATCATCGAGGGCGCCGGCAAGAAGGACGCCATTGCTGGCCGCATCGAGCAGATTCGCCGCGAACTGGAGAAGAGCACCAGCGACTACGACAAGGAGAAGCTGAGCGAGCGAGTCGCCAAGCTCTCCGGCGGCGTGGCCAAGCTCATGGTCGGCGCAGCTACCGAAAGCGAGATGAAGGAAAAGAAGATGCGCGTCGAGGACGCCATGCACGCGACTCGCGCCGCGAACCAGGAAGGCATTCTGCCTGGCGGCGGCGTGGCCCTGCTGCGTGCATCCACCGGCCTCAAGCCGAAGGACCTCAGCCACGACGAAACGGTCGGCTACAACATCGTGGTTCGCGCCTGCAAGGCGCCGATCCAGCAGATCGCCGAGAACGCAGGCACCGATGGCGCGATTGTCGAGTCGAAGGTGACCGAAAACTCCAACCCCAACTTCGGCTACGACGCTCGCCTCGACCGCTACGTGGACATGGTCAAGGAGGGCATCATCGATCCGACGAAGGTGGTTCGTAGCGCCCTGCAAAACGCAGCCAGCGTAGCGACCCTGCTGCTCACCAGCGATGCATTGGTCGCTGAGATTCCCAAGGACGAGAAGCCTCTGCCCGGCGGCGGACATGACGACATGTATTGATGCCGGTGAGCCAGGAACTGGCTCGGTGCGATGACCGTGGGGGCGCGGGCTAGAGGATTGTCTGGCCTGCGCCCCCTGCATTTACTTGTCGCCCTTGATTTGCAGAGCCTCGCGGACGTTCTGGACGCCGTCGGTCGATTCGGCCAGTTCAACGGCTCGCCGTCTCTGGGTTTCGGACGCTATGGTGCCGCTCAGGACAACCTGATCCTGCTCAATCTGGACCTTGATGTCGGCTCCGCGCAAAAGTTGGTCCCACCGCAGCCGTTGCTCAACACGCCCTGGCAGCGTCAGGTCTTCCCAGCGGCTGGCCGCCCGTTCGAGATCCAGACCAAGCTCTGCCCCAAGCTGCTGCCCTGCTTTCTCGGCCTTGTTCCAGGCCTTTCCGGTGACCTTTTCGATTTTGCGCACGTCCTTGTCTGAACAACCTGCGGCGAGAGCCAGTATGCAGAGTCCGAGTTTCAAGCGGCTGCTCATGGGTATGCTCCAGGGACGTTCCCTTGATCTCCTCTTCGACAGCGGGCGAGCAAGGGATTAGCCGTGTTCCCCGGGCTCGAATGCCCTATGTCTCTCATTAAAACCCTTCGGCTAGAAAAATCGTTCCCTTCGGCACTGTCGCTAAGCTTGAGCTATAGTTGTGTCTGAGAGGAATTCTGCACCCCAACGCATAATTATTGCAGGAGCATACGTGATGGGTCGTCGGATTCGCCTGACCGGCGTGAGTCCACTAATTGAAGGCCAGAGTTGGGAGACGGTTTCCTTTCTCCGAATCGGCCGACTTGAGACCCTCGAAGTCCTGCTCAACGATCCCTCCATTAGCCGTCGGCACGCTGAAATCGAGTATGTCGATCACCACTGGGTTGTCCGTGACCTGGGCAGCACCAATGGCACCTACTTGAACCAGGTCAGAATCGGCCGTGCCGACCAACCCCTTCGCGTGGACGACATCCTGCAATGCGGCAACGTCGCCCTGCGCGTGGTGATGGCACAGTCGAGCCAAGCGAGCGACCCCGAGACCATCGGGAGCAGCATGCGGGTTGAGCTGAGCACCAGCAACTCCTGGGAGAAGGCCCTCGAACTGGCCGCCGGCGACGGAGCTTCAAGCGAAGCGTCGCGGGACCGCCTCCTTACGCTCTTCCGCATTGGTCGGGACTTTAGCCAGATCACCTCGCTCGACTCGCTCCTTGAGTCCGTGCTCAAGGATGCCGTTAATGCTCTCGGAGCACAGGGCGGAGCTTTGCTCCTGCTCGACGAGAACTCGAATCAACTAGTGTCCCGTGCCGTCTATCCGCCATCGCGCCAGCAACAGGGGCGCTGCTTCAGCAGCACCCTCGCTCAGAGAGCCCTGCGGCAAGGCGAGTCCCTGCTCTCGCAGGGCATTCGCGCTGACCTCGATTCGGGCCTGATCCGCACCCTGGCCGATGGAACGCCGACGTATGTCCTCTGCGCTCTGCTGCGAACGCCGGGTCGCCGTCTCGGCGTGCTGCACCTGGATCGCGGGCCCAAGCAGGCCCCGTATCAGCAGGAAGACCTGCGCCTTGCCGACGCCCTGGCGGCCAGTGCCAGCACGATCATTTCCAGCGTCGGCAGTCTGCTCGAACGAGAGCGCGACCTCCTTGTTCGAACGCTCACCGCACTGGCTCAGGCGGTCGAACTGCGCGACGATTACACCGGCAGCCACACGCAGCGCGTCACCGACTACACGCTCATGCTGGGCGAACATCTTCAGGTGGGACCCACTGATCGCTACCACCTGCAGATCGGCACCCCGCTGCACGACATCGGCAAGATCGGCATCAGCGACGCCATTCTCCGCAAGCCCTCGCATCTTACCCCGGACGAGGTCGAGTACATGAAGACGCACACGACCAAGGGTGCGGCCATGATCGAACTCATCCCCCATCTTGCTCCGGTGCTGCCCATCGTTCGCAACCATCACGAACGCTGGGACGGCCAGGGCTATCCAGACGGCCTTGCGGGGAGCGCGATTCCTTACCTCGCCCGCATCGTCGCGGTGACCGACGCTTTCGACGCCATGACCACCGACCGGCCTTATCGCCCCGGCATGCCCCTGGAACAGGCCTTCAAGCAGATTCAAGAAGGCGCGGGCCGGCAGTTCGATCCCGTCTGTGCGCGGGCTTTCCTCAGCATTCGGCCGAGAATCGAGGAGCTCCATCGCCAGTCGAGAGAACTCGTCGAGACCATGTCTCGCTCCGATCTTCACCGTGCGCTGGCCGCCTGCCTCGAAGGTCCTGCTACTCGACGCCGAACGATCACGATCCCCAAGTCCACGCTTCGAGCCTTGCATGGCAAGTCCGCCTCTGCCTGAAGCATTCGCTACCGCTCAGCCAGGCCAGACGCTTTGCGCCACCCGCGGCAGGTCCGCGTGGTCCTTCCGCACCTTGACCTCCGCGTAACCGAGCCCCGTCAACAGCGCACTTATCGCCTGGTCCTGGCCGACGCCAAACTCCAGGAGCAACCGGCCCGCTGCGCGGAGGCGGTCCCTCGCTGCGCGGGCGATCTTGCCCAGTACTTCCAGGCCATCAGGGCCGCCGTCCAGAGCGAGCCGAGGCTCGAAGTCGCGCACGCTGGGCTCGAGTTCCGCCAGGCTCGCGGAGCGGATGTACGGCGGGTTGCTGACGATGATGTCGAAGCGTTCCCCTTCCTTCAGCGGCTCCAGCAAGTCCCCTTGAAGGAAACGCACCCGCTCGGCCACGCCGTGCCGGGCGGCGTTGCGCCGCGCCACTTCGAGCGCGCCAGGACTGATGTCGATGGCCGTCACGACCGAGCGGCGGAGCTGCCTGGCGAGCGTCACGGCCAGGATCCCCGACCCCGTCCCCACGTCCAGGATCGACGCCTCCGAGCAGGCTGTTTCCAGGCAAGCCATGACCAGGCTCTCTGTTTCCGGCCGAGGAATCAGGACATCGCGGGTGATCTCAAACTCGAGGGAGAAGAACTCCTTCCGTCCCACGAGGTAGGCGACCGGGCAGCCCTTGCCGCGCTCGCGCACCAGTTCCCGGAAGCGGGCCCTTACGGCGTCCTCGGCAGGCTCGTCGAAGCGCGTGTAAAGCTCGATGCGTTTGCAGCCTGCGGCATGAGCCAGCAGCACCTCGGCCTCGAGCCGGGGCGCGGCGACGCCGCTCTTCGTGAAGTGTTCTGTTGTCCACTTCAAGAGGCGGCCCAGGGTCCAGGTTTGCTCGGCGGTTTGTTTCATGTCCCCTACTCCCGAGCATGCCAGTGCGTTCAGGCGGACTTCTTTTCCGGCTTGGTCAATTCGGCCAGGCGCTGCTGCTTGTCGTAGTCCATCAGCGCGCGGATCAGCTGGCCCAAGTTGCCCATGATGATGCTGTCGAGTTGATACAGGTTCAGGTTGATGCGGTGATCCGTGACGCGATTCTGCGGGAAATTGTAGGTTCGGATGCGTTCCGAACGGTCGCCGCTGCCCACCAGGCTTTTGCGTTCCGCGGCGCGGGCGGCGTGCTCCTTGGCCTGCAAGGCCTCGTAGATGCGGGTGCGCAACATGCGCCAGCACTGGGCCTTGTTCTTGTGCTGGCTGCGCTCGGAGCGGCTCTCGGCGACCGTGCCCGTGGGGATGTGCGTCAGCCGGACTCCGCTTTGCGTTTTGTTCTGGTGCTGTCCGCCTGGTCCGCCTGAGCAGAACGTGTCCACGCGGACGTCTTCCGGCTTGATCTCGACCTGGATTTCGTTCGGTTCGGGCAGCACCGCCACCGTGGCCGCCGACGTGTGAATGCGCCCCTGCGTCTCGGTCTTGGGGACGCGCTGCACGCGATGCCCGCCGCTCTCATAGCGTAGTTGGCGATACACGCCGTCTCCGCTGATGCTGAAGCTCACTTCTTTGAAGCCGCCCAGTTCGGTGCTGTTGAAGTCCAGCTCCTCGATGGCCCAGCCCTGCTCGCGGGCATAGCGGGTGTACATCTCATATAGGTCGCGGGCGAACAGGGCCGCCTCGTCGCCGCCGGTGCCGGCGCGGATTTCCATGATGATGCTGTCGAAGTCCTCGGCGGGATCGACCAGAAGCATGTCCTCCAACCGGGACTTCAGCTCGCCCTCGCGGGCGCGGAGGCGGGCCAGCTCTTCCTCGGCATAGGCTTTCATCTCCGCATCGGACTCGGCGCTCACCAGCGATTCCGCGGCGGCCACCTCGTTGAGAAGCTGCTTGTATTCCATGTAGGGCTTGACCAGCTTGGCGAGCGAGCCGTGCTCCTTGGCCAGCCGCGAGTAGCGCGGGCCGTCGGCGATCACAGCCGGGTCCGCCAGCTGCTGCTCCACCTCGGTGAACTTGGCCAGGGCTTCTTCCAGCTTGGGGTACATGGTCGCCATGTCCTGCGCCTCCCGCGGCGCTTCAAGGAACCGCTATCTCAATCCCATCGCGCAACAAACACGTCCTCGCTTCCGTCGCCAAAAGCAAGCTGCGGATTGCGGCCGACGCCAGGAAGGCATCGCTCGCAACCCGCAGCCGCGTGAATCCCAGCTACTTCGGGGCGTCCTCGCCGGCCTTCTTGCGCTGGTCCCACTTGTACTTCTTCTGGAACTTCTCGACGCGGCCCGTCGTGTCCACGAACTTCATCTTGCCCGTGAAGAAGGGATGGCACGCGGAGCAGATTTCCACGGCGATGTTCTTCCGCGTGCTGCGGGTCGTGAACTTGTTGCCACAACCGCAGACCACGGTCGCTTCCACGTACTCGGGATGAATACCTGACTTCATAACGCACCATAGTGAAGATTCAGCAGGCGGACTCCAGAGATTAGAGATTCTATCTGGGGGCGCGGATTCCGACAATCCGGACCGGGACTGCTCCACGCGACCCGCAAGGCGCAACAAATGCTCCTCCCGAGGTCGGCAGCCACAGCCTTGAACGTCGGCCTGCCGGCGCTGGTCTTCTGCCGGGGGAGACACGGCAGGTACGCGCCCCGGGGCTGCGCTGCCCGGACGCTGGAGCGCAACATCCCCAAACTTCTCCAACCAGCCCTATTGCGCACTCGAAGAGTAGCAAAAGCGCCCTTTGCGCCCTCTTTGGATGTGCCCCAGAAACGGCGCAAGGTGCTGCACAGTATGGATTTACTGCGCAATCGGCCATTGGGGCGCTGGCACGAATTGTGCGCGGCTGTGCGCCTGTCCCCGCGTTGGTCTTCCTGAAGCACCCTGCTGCTGCGCAACATTTCTTGCTCCCCCTGGCCAGCCTCCCGAGCTGCCCATTGCGATCGCCCCCTCGAACTACCTTCCAATTTCCAGGCTTGAGCCCGCAAGCGGCGGACGGCTCTCCCCGGCCGCGCAACCGCCGAACGGTCCTCGCCCGACAGGTCGTCCTGTGAAGTCCCCGTACTCCCTCAACCTGTCAGCGTACAGCGGAGCATGTACTTTTGTCAATGTTAGTTGCGGCGTCAGCTGACGAGACAGCGTCTGAGCAGCCCTCTCTTCGCATCCAAGGGGGCGCTGCCGCCGGCATGCTTTCATGATTTGGCCTGGTTGTCATCTGGGCGGAGGAGTCTGGGGGAGTTCGGCAGTTGGGAGACTGCCTGGCGGGAACTCGGTGAAGTCGTGATACCCGAACAGTTCAACCTCCGAGGCATGGTGCTCAGCGATGCGGCGTAGCGCGGCCAAGCTGTCGCGGCGCATGGCGTCGTCGTCGGCCCGCATGGCCGCCAGTGCGGAGACCGGATGATTGTCGGTCGCCAGCTCCGCCCGAAGATAGTAGGCGTCGCCGACGTGAAGGAGCCACCTGCTGTCATTTCCCACGGCGACGCCGCAGTGCCCCATGGTATGGCCGAAGAGGGGCACGAGGAGCACCTCGAACTGGCCCATGTGCAACAGCGGCCGCGCCTCGGCCCCGTACCACCGGCTGGCGGACCGCTGATGCGGCTGCCATCGCGGCCGGTGGTCGAACTGGGCAGCGGAGTACCGCTGGTGGCCGGCCCTCAGGCGATCGTGTTCCTCGGCCGACACGTGCACCGTGGCGGCGGGAAAATCAGCCAGCCCGCCGGCGTGATCCGGATCCCCGTGCGTGAGGACGATGTCCGTCACGTCCGCGGCCTGGAAGCCGAGTCGTTCAACCTGTCGAACAGCGGTCAGCGGCTCGTGGAACTGGAACCCGGCCGCATCGATGGCGGGCTTGCCTACCCTTTCGAGCGGCCGAGCGATGTCCTGGAGGCCGATTCCCGTGTCGATCAAAACGAGGCGGCCTTCGCGTTCGAGCAGCAGGCAGTGGCAAGCGGCCGGCGGATTGGGCGGCGCGTGCAGGATACCGCAGTTTAGATGGTGGATATTCATCCGCCCGACGCCCTCCCACGCCTGAGAACCCAGGCGCGCTTGGGGGTGGGAATCGGCTGGATTGGAGTGGCCCCGGCTCATCACCCGCAGCGCGCGTTGCAATCGGAGTTATTCTTGCAATGGACCGCCGCCAGTTCAATTGCCTTCACCGGTCTGCATGGACTCAGAGCCTGTGCTCGACGCTGGCTTGAATGCCCAGACCAGGCCTGGCCCCGCGCTGAGCAAGCCACCAGGCGATGCAAGTTCCCAGTCTGCTAACGCCGGAAGTCCTTGCTCGTCGTTCTCGTCGGCCGCGGGCGGCGAAGGGAGGACGTGTAGGGTGCTCCCATCGGAGAATCGAAGCTGCAGCCCGAGGGCGTTTGACGGCTTGATCACGAACGGAACCGCGCGCAGCACCACGCTGTCAAGTTCAACGAACGGATGCGCTGCGAGCTCTTCCTTGCTCACGGGCTTTCCGAAGTCGCTCGTGATGCCGATGTCGATGCCGCCGGACAGTACCAGAGGCGCGTTCCCAGACTTGAGCAGCCACGGCGAGGCCCTGACGCCAAGTACGTAGGCGCCGTAGGGCTGCTTCCTGAGCTTTGGCGACCGTGCAGGCCTCAAGTCACCGAAGTGAAGAGTCAGCTCATCCCCGTAGGAAATACGGGCAAAGCGAAAAGACTCGCCAACGAGTTGAGCCAGGTACGCCTGCAGCTCAGAAAGGCGGTCCGGCGCTCCCTCGCGTGCCTGGCGCAGATCGATCAGTTTTGTCGTCATGCTTTCTCCCCGCGAAACTCGGGGACCTTGTCTCGCGGTTCGCCATGCGTGAAATTGCCGTCCTCCCCAGAGCCCCGTTCGCCGTTCCGCTTGCACTGCTCGATGTAGTCGCCAAACTCGCGGCGCTCCTCGGGGTCCATGCCGAACTCCCTGGCGATTGCTTCGATCTGGCGGATGTCCCGCTTCCTGGCAGTGGGCCGTCCATCCGAGCAAGCCCGTCCCCTGACCCCTAGCCGCTTGCCTCTTCTACCATGGTACACCCCTGGGAGCAGCGGAAACCGGCTGGGAGGAATCGCGCACCTCGGAAGAGCATTGAATCGTCCCGCCTCGGCTGCTAGCCTTGACGCGTTGCTGGAATCCTCCTTGTACCCTTGCCTGCCTGCTAATCCGACCTGCCTGTGCCGCGGAAGATGTTGCTTGCCATCCTGGGAGGGAGCGACCATGGCGAACCGAGACCAGCTCGTTCCGGATGTTTTCGGGGAGTGGACTCGCCGTCAGGTGCTCGCCTGCGGGGTCGGCGCGGCGCTGGGGCTCAACCTGGGCGGGCTCTGGCGGGCCCAGGCGAGCCAGCCGACCGGCAGTACCGGCGTGGGACTTGAGGAAAACCGAGCACTTGCCGGTGGATCGCCCTTGAGGCTTGTCCTTGATACCGACCCAGTCCGGACATTCGGCGAAGCCGCTAAAGATCGTCTCCCGCACGGTTCGATCTAATCTTCTGCGATCCACGTGGAGATGCCACGCGCCTGGCGGCATGAAGCAGGGAAGCCTGGCAAACGGCGGACTCTGCGCGGATCACTTCGGGGGACGGGCATGTACATCGCGCACTTCGGCCTGAGCCAGCGTCCGTTCAGCCCCACGGCCGACACGGCGAACTACTACCCTGCGACGACCCACGAGCTGGCCCTTGCCAGGCTTCGCCAGGCCCTTGCCCTGGAGGAAGGCCTGGCCGTGTTGACCGCCGAGTCCGGTATGGGAAAAACCCTGATCGCCCACCGGCTGCTCGACCAGCTCGACGCCGATCGCCTGGCGCTTTTCGTGACGAATACGCATTTCGGCTCGCCCGCCGGCCTGTTTCAGACGCTGCTCTTCGATCTCGGGCAGCCCTACGAGGGGCGCAGCGAGCACGAGCTGCGGCTGCTGGTCACGGAGCAGTTGCTGCAAAGTTACCAGGAAGGCCGACCCGCGCTGCTGGTAATCGACGAGGCGCACCACCTGTCTCCCGTGTTGCTGGAAGAGCTGCGCATGCTGGGGAACCTGGAGACGCGCGAGGGCAAGGTGCTGCAAACGGTGCTGGCAGGTTTGCCGCTGCTGGCGGAATCGCTGGCTCGGCCGATTAACGCTGCGGTGAAGCAGAGGCTGCGGGTGCAGGTCGAGCTTCAGCCGCTCGATCAGCACGAATCAGCAGACTACATCGCCCACCTGGCGCGAGCCGTCAGCAAACAGCCCGCGAAGCTGTTCACCGACGAAGCGATCGAGCTGCTGGCTCGTTCCTGCCGCGGGGTGCCGCGGTTGCTCAACCAGGCAGCCGACCTTAGTTTGCAGCTCGCGGCCAGCGCGGAGATGCAGTGCGTCGATGCTGAGCCCGTGCTCGAAGCCCTGGAGCAGCTGGGGCTGGGCGACGCCGAGGGCGAGCGCGGCGCCGATGCAGGTGAGCTTCGCGAGGCCCCGAGAGTGCTCCCGCCTGAGCCCGAGCGGGACAGGAGCGAAACGGCAAGCGGCTGCGGCGTCCGTCCCCGACGCCTGTTCATGTCAGGCAAACGAAGTGCTTGAGGCAACGAGATGCCAGGCGGAGGCAAGCATGGGCCGCATCCTCGATACGCTGAAACGTCGCGACGCTGCCGGCACTGGCACGCCGCACCGCGATGATGCCTCGCGAGTTCTTCCGTTTGCCGTCGCGGCTCCGGAGCCCGACGACTGGTCGCTCGGCAGCGGGGACATTCCCTTCATCGAGGTTCCCGCAACGCCCAGTCAAGGCGTCGTTCAGCAGACCTCTGCCGCAATGCCTGCCTCGGTCGTGCCCGCCGTGCCGAGCAAGACCTCAGCCGCCCACCTTGCCGGCACGTTCACGCCGTTCGTGAGCGCGGTTGATGCAACCGGCGATTCGACGCAAGACCGCGAGGCCTATCAGCCGGCGTGCACCGCGTTGTGGACCTTCCTGAAGGCGGAAGCGATTCGCTCGGCCCTGTTCCTGCCCTTGCACAGGCCGGTCGCGCCAGCGGGGCTGATCCAGGTGATCGAGGGCTTGCGACGAGCCGGTTGTCGGAATCCGCTGGTGATCGACACAGCGCTGCAATCGCCTTCGCTTGTGGAAGCCCTGGGCGGAGCAGCCACCCCAGGCTGGATGGATCTGCTCGCGGGGATGAAGGCCCAGCAAGTCGTGCACCTCAGCAGCCTGGAAGGGGTTCGAGTCGTCGGGCCGGGCCATCGGCTTGCCTTGCCGGCGTCGGAAGTCCTCAAGCGGACGCCGAAGATCGTCGCCGAGCTGTCCCGACGCCATGCGCTGACCCTGCTGCTGGCTGAGCCCTGGACCGTGGAGCGATTGCCCACGCTGCTTGTCCACAGCGTGGACGGCACGATCATCGTCAGCAGCGTTGCGGCCGATCATGCCCTTACGCCGCCACGGGCCACGGAAGCCCTGCAAGTCCATGGAGTGCGGGTGCTTGGCTCCCTCGTCCTTCCCATGGCCGACTAGGCAGCGCGGCGGAGTGGAAGCGGCTCGACGCCAACGACCTCATCAAGATAGCTGAACAACTCCGCCTCGAAGCGTTCCTTGCTGAAGCGCAGGGCCTGTCGCCGGCTGGCCTGGGGCGAGAATTCCCCAGCCAACTTCTCGAACTCCAGGATGGCGTCGGCCAGGGCCTCCGGAGTTTGTTCCATGAAGTAGTGGCCCGTGGGATCGCCCGTCGAGCCGTGCGGTATCACCGTTTCCGTGGCTCCACCCCGGCCGAAAGCAATCACCGGCGCGCCGCAGGCCATGGCTTCCAGGGGCACAATGCCGAAGTCCTCCTCGCCTGGAAAGAGCAGGGCCTGGCAGCGTTGCATGTGCTCACGGATGACCTCGTCTGGCTGCCAACCAGCGAAGTGGATGGTCGGGCCAGCGAGCGCCTGGAGCCTGGCCATCTCGGGTCCCTGGCCGATGATGAGCAAATGCCGGCCCAGACGGTTGCACGCTTGAATGGCCAGGTCGATCCGCTTGTAAGGGACCAGCGCGGATACGACGAGATAGTGGTCCTCTCGGCGAACGCGGGCGGGGACGTAGAAGCTGGCGTCCACTGGCGGATAAATCACCACGCTGTCCCTCTCGTAGCAGTCGCGAATCCGCTGCCGCACCGTCTCGCTGATGGCGATGAAGTGGGTGACGTTGTCGGCGCTGGCACGGTCCCACCAGCGCAACGCCTTGATCAGCAGTTCCAGCGGCAGGCCTTTGAGCCGATGGCGGGACGACAGATAGGCCGCCCGCATGTGCCAGATGTACCGCATCGGCGTGAAGCAGTAGCAAACGTGCGGCACTCCATGCGGCGGCCGAACGCTCTTGGCCACGCAATGGCTCAAGCTCACTACCAGGTCGGCGTTGACGATCCTGAGACTTCGCATCGCGAACGGCATGAGCGGCAGAAGCTGGCGATAGTAGTCTCGTACGCCTGGGAAATGCTGGAGGAAACTGGTCCGAATGGCCATGCGCTCGATGGGCAGCGAGAGCTTGCCAGGGACATGAAAGAGCGACAGCAGCTGGGCGTCCGGCCAGCGCTCGCAGAGCGGTTCGAGGCATTTCTCGCCACCCCGCATGCCTGTCAGCCAGTCGTGTGCCAGCACAACTCTGAGCTTGTTCGAGCCATCCATGGCATATCTCGTTAGAGCAATCGTGGGGCCAGGAGACGGCTAAGTGTAATGTTCCCTGCAAGTTCAGAGAATCCCAGATCAGCCAGCCGATGGAGCCTGGCAGTCCAGCAGGAGTTTCGGGCCCCAACGCTGCATTCCAAGTGATTGTGCGGATTGATGTTGAAACTCTCAGCTTATCGATGGGTTGGTTCGGAGCGGTTAAGCTGATCATTGCTCGCTGGCAACTTGCGGTATCGATGCAATTTTTGAGAGCCCCTTGAAGCCGCTACCAGAAAGTTGTTAAATGACTACCGCAGGTGACAGGGCCTGGCTGCTGCTGGGCGTACTGACGTTATTTACTCCTTCTCGCGCCCTTTTTCGCGCGATACTTCCTCTCCAAAAAGTGTGCAGCACGTATGCCTCGCCAAGAGAGGTACATGGGTGATTTTCATTAAAGACAGTCAAGCTCAGGAGGCACGAAGTGGCCAATTGGCTCACCAGAGGTTCACTGATTCTTCAACACTCTCTGTGCTCGAAGCTCCTAGTAATGAAGATTGGGTCTGACGAGGTGCCGATTGAGGTCGCAGAGTAGTTTTCGAGATTTGTCATGATCTTTCGGAACCCAGGCCGTTTCATCTTGGTCTAA
>Ga0073934_10009161_pt1 | contig 12808 bp, 10 predicted proteins | sample LarsenN4metaG_FD_76834 | JGI IMG/M metagenome (GOLD analysis project Ga0073934, IMG submission 76834) | Hot spring sediment bacterial and archeal communities from British Columbia, Canada, to study Microbial Dark Matter (Phase II) - Larsen... ...
TCGTCCTGCGTGGAGAGCGGGTTCGAAGCGCACAGCACCACGTCCGCGCCGCCATCGCGCAGCACGATGCCTAGGTTGGCGGTTTCGCTGGTCACGTGCAGGCAGGCCGAAATTCGCACGCCCTTGAGCGGCTGCTCCTTGATGAACTGCTTGCGGATCAATTGCAGTACCGGCATCTGCTGGTTGGCCCATTCGATCTTGCGCTTGCCTTTTTCGGCCAGGGCGAGGTCCTTCACGTCGCCGGGCAGTTTTTGAGCTATAGCCATGCGCGTACTCCGGAATTGATTTTTTGTGATTCCGACAAAATGTTACCCGCGGGCGGCAACCACGGCGCCGCGGCTACCCACTTCCTTGCGGACGGTTTCGGCCTTGTCGGTGCGCTCCCAGGTGAAGCCCGGCTCGCTGCGCCCGAAGTGGCCGTACGCGGCGGTCTGGCGGTAGATCGGCCGGCGGAGGTTCAGTGCTTCCATGATGCCGCGGGGGGTGAGCGAAAAATTCGCGCGGATGATATCGGTCAGTTGCTCGTCGGGAATCGCGCCGGTGCCGAACGTGTCGGCCATCACGCTCACTGGCTCGGCCACGCCGATGGCGTAGGCCAGTTGCACTTCCACTTTGCGGGCCACGCCGGACGCCACCAGGTTCTTGGCCACGTAGCGCGCCATGTAGCACGCCGAGCGGTCCACCTTGGTCGGATCCTTCCCGCTGAAGCACCCGCCGCCGTGACGCCCGTAGCCACCGTAGGTGTCCACGATGATCTTGCGCCCGGTCAGTCCCGCGTCGCCCATCGGCCCCCCGGTCACGAAGCGCCCGGTCGGGTTGATGTGGAAGCGCGTGTTCTTGTCAATCATCCCTTCGGGGATGACGTGCTGGATCACTTCGTTCATCACCGCGTCGTGCAAGTCGCGGTTGGAGACTGTGTCGCTGTGCTGCGTGGACACCACCACACAATCCACGCGCTTCGGACGCCCGTTCACGTACTGCACGGTGACCTGCGTCTTGCCGTCGGGCCGCAGAAAATCCACCATGCCGCTCTTGCGCACTTCGGCCAGCCGCCGGCAGAGCTTGTGCGCCAGCAGGATGGGCAGCGGCATCAGCTCGTCGGTCTCGTCGCAGGCGAAGCCGAACATCAGGCCCTGGTCGCCGGCCCCGCCCGTATCCACACCCAGGGCGATATCCGCGGACTGCTTCTTCATTGAGGAGATTACCGCGCAGGTATCTGCGTCGAAGCCGTACTTGGCGCGCGTGTAGCCCACGTCGCGCACCACGCCGCGGGCGATGTCGGAATAGTCAAGCTGCGCCGAGCTGGTAATCTCCCCGGCCACCACCACTAGCCCGGTGGTCACCAGCGTCTCACAGGCCACGCGGCCGTTGGCGTCCTGTGCAAGCACGGCATCCAGCACCGCGTCGGAGATCTGATCGGCGATTTTGTCGGGGTGGCCCTCGGTGACGGACTCCGAGGTAAACAGGAAGTTGCGGTTTTCAGTAGCCAAAACAGTGTCCTCCGGCGATGTGCAGAGCAATCCGCGGGCCTAAAGTTTGCCTGCCAGTGGGAAATCCAGAAAACCAACTTAGCACGCACTCGGAAGGCTGTCAACGCATTCGCCTGAAACGCTTTATTGGCCCTGTGAAGCGCGCTTTTCGCAGGGCGAAAGGAGCTTAAGGTAATCGCTCGCACGCTGCGAATTCATCTATGGGATGTGCATATCTTTGCATAAGTTCCATTCCGTCACTAGCGCCAGCGTCCCGCCCCCTCTTGTAGGACAGGCTCCCCAAACATCGGGACCAGCCTCTCCGCCACTCAACTGTCCTTCTCCCCTTCGCGCCGACTGCACGCCGTCACGCCACCTCTCTCTCAATCCTCAAACGTTCAAACCATCCAACCTTCAAACGCATTCCGTCACTCGCCACTAGCCACCTTGTTCTTCCGCCTCCGCAACCGCCGCCACCGTTCCGCTGCGCTTGGCCAGCAAGTACGCTCTAATGAACGGATCCAAATCCCCATCCAGCACCCGCTCCACGTCGCCCATCTCGTACCGCGTGCGCAGGTCCTTTATCATCCGATACGGTTGCAGCACGTACGACCGGATCTGGCTGCCGAAGCTGATGTCCAGCTTTTGTTCGTCGAGCTTTTTGGTTTCTGCCTGCCGCTTTTCCAGCTCAAACTCGTACAACCGCGACCGCAGAATCTTCATAGCCAGCTCGCGGTTCTTGTGCTGGCTGCGTTCGTTCTGGCACTGTACGACGATGCCGCTGGGCAGGTGCGTGATGCGCACCGCCGACTCCACTTTGTTGACGTTCTGCCCGCCATGCCCGCCCGCGCGGAAGGTGTCCACGCGAATTTCCTCCGGCTTTACGTCAATCTCGATGCTGTCGTCAATTTCCGGAATGACGAACACCGACGCGAACGACGTGTGCCGCCGCGCGGCCTGGTCGAACGGCGAAATCCTCACCAGCCGGTGCACCCCGCTTTCTCCGGCCAGCAGGCCGTAGGCGTTCGGCGCATCGAACAGTATCGTGGCGCTCTTGATGCCCGCCTCTTCGCCGGGCGTCGAATCAATCAGCGTGGCGCGGAAGCCCCTGCGTTCCGCCCAGCGCAGGTACATGCGCAGCAGCATCTCCGCCCAGTCCTGCGACTCGGTGCCGCCGGCGCCGGGCTTGATGGTCATGATGGCGCTAAACGCGTCGGTTTCGCCGGAGAGCAGCGTTTTCGTTTCCTGTTCGGCGACGTAAGCTTCCGTGGCGTCAATCTCCTTCGTCAGCCCGGCCAGGAGTTCTTCCCGCGCCGCGACGTTCGTTTCTTCGTGCGCCAGTTCGAGGAACGCTTCAATCTCGCCCTCGCGGCGGGCGAGTTCCGCCTCCGCGTTCACGCGTTCTTCGGCCTGCTTGCGCTCCAGGAGAGTCTTTTGCGCTTTCTTCTGGTCCTGCCAGAAATCCGGCTTTGCGGTTTTCTCTTCGAGGCGGGTCAGCAGCTCGCGCTGGCGGCGAACGTCAAAGAAAGCTCCGGACAAGCTCCACGCGTTTCTTCAACTGCTCGTAGCGATGTTCCAGGTCTTCCAATATCATTTTCTTTCTTCTGCCCCTACCCTTCCAAATAGATTGCGCTTCATTGTTTCATTTCTTCATTAATTCAATGAATCAATAATTCAACGGCCCAATCCTTCCTTACTTCCTTACCTCCCGACTTCCTTACCTCCTTACTTCCTTCTTCCCGGCCACAAAAGAAAGCCAACGCTCCCCACCACGCACAGCCACGCAAGCCAATCGCCCCACCGCGAATAGATCGTGCGCTCGCTGCGAAAACTGAAGGGCGCCCGCAGCACGCCGCGGATGTCCGGGGCCAGCCGAGCCACCTCCCTGCCGTATGGGTCAATGACCACGGTGTAGCCGTTGTTCGTCCCGCGCAGCAGCCAGCGGCGGTTTTCCACCGCCCTCACGCGGGCCATGGCCAGGTGCTGCTCCGGCGCCGCCGACCGCCCGTACCACCCGTCGTTGGAGATATTGACCAGCAGCTCCGCGCCATTGGCCACGAACCGGCGCACCTCATCCGGAAAAATCGCCTCGTAGCAGATGAGCACGCCGAATCTCCCGCCCGGAAGCTGTCCCACCGCCCGCGCTGTGCCCGCGCGGTAATCGCCGATTTCTGCGACCAGCGACTCCGCAAACTTCAGCACGCGCCGCAGCGGCACATACTCCCCGAACGGCACCAAATGAATTTTATCATACTGAAACGCGCGCTTGCCGGAGGGGTCCAGCAGCACCGCGCTGTTGTACGGCAACAGCCCGTCGTTCGGGCCGGGCCGCCACTCCACCACGCCGACCAGAAAATACGCATAGGACTCGCGCGCCACCCGCTCCGCCCGCGCTGCAAACTTCGGATCGAGAAAGTAGAACGGTGCGGGCACTTCTGGCCAGATGATCAAATGGGCATCCGAGGCCGCAACGCCCTGGCTTTCCGCTGGAGCTCCTTGCAGACGCACGCGCGCCATGCTGCGGGGGACGCTTCGCTCCGCGCCCCCCTCCGCGATTAGGCTGCCCGCATCAATGCTGATGCGTTCGAGTTCGTCCATCTCTGCCGCGTGCAGATCCATCCAGTTGGCGGGATACTCCGGCGCTTGCGGGAAGTTGCTCTGCACCAGGAAAGCGACGTGTTCAGGTTTCGGCAACGTGGCAGATAGAACGCCGAGGTGCGTCGGCACCAGAACCGCCAGTGCGAGGACGCAAGCCAGTGCAAACCGAAGGATCAGCCCCACTGGTTTGCGCGACGCCAGCACCACCCAGGCGAAAAGCGAGCCGGAAGCGACGACTGCAAACGACAGCCCATAGATGCCGGTGACCGTGGCCAGTTGCAGAAGGCCCGGGTGTTTGGCCGGCACGTAGCCTGCCAGGTTCCAGGGAAAGCCCAGGATGGGCACGTGGGTTTGTGCGTATTCCAGCGCTACCCACAAGAACGGCGCGGCGCACAGCGCGCCATTCAAGGAGCGTGTGCTCACCCGCGCTACGCTCCAGCAGAACGCCGCCGGGAAAAGCGCCAGGTAAAGGACCATCAGCGCCATCACGCCCGCCGCCGGCGCCGGGCCCAGGTGGCCGTGGACCCGCATCACGCTGTAGATCCACGGAAGCGAGGCGGTATGGAATGCCACACCGAACAGGAATCCGCCACCAGCCGCCAGCCATCCGTTCACGCGCATCGTCAGGAAAAGGAGAAGGGCCATAACGGCCCAGGCGGCCCCGGCGAGTGAATGGGGATTGAAGCCCAGCGACCAAAGGTAGCCGTTGGCCGCGGCTATAAGCAGGCGCAGGGACCAGTGGATCCGCATCCCGCTGTCAGCGCTTGGTGATGGCTTTGAAGCCTTCGCGTTCGAGAGCCTTCTTGGCGGCGTCGGCGGCCTTGCCTTCCGCATAGGGGCCCACCTGCACGCGGTACAGGTTGCCCGTTGCAGGCGTCAGCACGAACGCGGGAAACTCCTTTTGCTGGAGCGCTTCGGCTATGGCCAGCGCGTCGCTCTCCCGCGTCAGCGCGGCGATCTGCAACACCACCTGCCCGCGCGGGATCACCGGCGCCTTGTAGAGCACATTCCCGGGCTTCGCGGCGGGGGCGGACTTCGCCGGCGTCGCTGCTGCAATCTTCTCCGGCTTGACCGGCGACGAAACGACTTCCGCCCGCGAACCGGAAGCCGCTGGCTGCCCCGCAGGCGGTGCTGGCTCGAGCTTGCCTTCCGGCTTTTTCGCCTCGCTGGACTTCATGAAGTCCCAGCTTGACGAGGCGGGCACGACCGGCGCGGTTTTTTCCGGTGGCTGGGGCGACGGGGCGTTGGCCGCGCGGACACTGGAATGCGCGTCCAGGTTCTGCGTGCGGCCCATCACGAATCCCAGCGTGAAAAACACACCACAGAGCACCACCACGCCCAGGAACATCCCCACCACATGGCGGCTCTCCAGCACCGTTTCGCGCCCTCCTCCGCCCTTCTTCATCATTCCGTTCGCCATATCCCTCTCATTTCGTAAGCCCGGTGGACTTGGCCCACAGGCTGATGATGTCCACCGGCAGCGGGAACACGATGGTCGTGTTCTTTTCCACGCCGATTTCGGTCAGCGTTTGCAGGTAGCGAAGCTGGATGGCTGCGGGCTGCGTGGCCAGCACTCCGGCTGCTTCGGCCAGCTTGGCCGAGGCCTGGAATTCGCCGTCTGCGTGGATCACCTTGGCGCGGCGCTCGCGCTCCGCCTCCGCCTGCCGGGCGATGGCGCGGCGCATTTCCTCCGGAATATCCACCTGCTTCACTTCGACCTTAGTTACCTTGATACCCCAGGGCTCCGTATCGTGGTCAAGGATTTCCTGCAAGCGGGCGTTTACCTTTTCGCGCTCGGAGAGGATCTCGTCCAGTTCGAACTGCCCCACGATGCTGCGCAGGGTAGTTTGGGCAAGCTGCGAAGTGGCATACAGGTAGTTGGCCACCTGCGAAAGTGCCAACCGCGCGTCCATCACGCGGAAGTAGCACACCGCGTTCACCTTCACAGAGACGTTGTCGCGCGTGATGATGTCCTGCGGCGGCACGTCCAGCGTTTCAATGCGCATGGGGATGCGGTACAGCACTTCAATCGGCCACAGCACGATGCGCAGGCCCGCGTCCTTCGCTACCGGCTGCATCTTGCCCAGCCGCAACACCACGCCGCGTTCCCATTCCTTGATCACGTACAGAGAATTCCAGATCCAGATGACCACCACCACCACGGCAACGATCAGTCCAACACCAATTTGCATCGCGTCCTCCTTCCGTGCGTTTCAGTCGAATTCCCTTGCCGCTCCCCACTTTCAGGACTTGTTTTCGCCCGCGGATTGCCCCGCCGACGTCTGGCCGGAAGCATCAGGCTCAACCCGCAGCGTCAGCCCTTCCACCTTGGTGACGCGCACCCGCGCGCCCTTCGGAATGGCCTGTCGGGCCACCGCCCGCCATAGCTCCCCATGCGTCGAGGCCGTGCCGCGGAACGTTCCATCCGGCTGCGGCTTCTCTATCGCCTCGGTCACCAGGCCGAACATCCCCACCATCTCTTCCATCCCGGTGGACGTTTTCCACGAATAAGACCGGATCACCTGCCGCATCAAATAGATGGTAATCAGCGCAAACGGCAGCGTGACAATCGCCGCCACCGCCGGGCTCACCCCCATCCCCGTGATCGGCGATTTGACCAGCATCAGCGCACCCACCAGCATGCACACTGCGCCGGCCAGGCCCAGCACCCCGTGGCTGGTGAACTTCGCTTCCAACACGAACAACACCACGGCCATCAGGATCAACAACACGCCCAGCGCATTGATAGGCAGAATCTGGATGGCGACCAGCACCAGCACCAGCGACACCACGCCCACCACCCCCGGAAGGATCAGCCCCGGGTTGCTGAACTCCACGTACAGCCCCAGCAGCGCCAGGATGATCAGCACAAAAAGCAGGTCCGGCTGCGCGATGCGCGTCAGAAAGCGCTGCCGCGCATTCATGTTGAACGACGAGCGCACCGGGCTGGGCAGGGAGAGCTTCACGCTCGACCCGTCGAAGCGCTTGATCTCGCGCCCGTTCAACTGCGCCAGCAGCTCTTCCGTGGTAGGGGCGATCAGGTCAATCAGCTTGCCGTCCAGCGCTTCCTTTTCTGTGAAGGCCTTGGCCTCGGTCACCGCCGTCTCCGCGAGCTGCGGATTGCGCCCGCGCTTGCTGGTGATGCTGCGCAGGTAGGCGGCGGAATCGTTGACTGCTTTCTTGCGCAGCGTCTCGTCAATCTTCATCGGCTCCCCGCCGATGACGAAGATGGGCGACGCCGCGCCGGTGTTCGTGCCCGGAGCCATGGCGGCGATGTCCGCCGAGAGCAGGATGTAGAAGCCCGCCGAAGCCGCCCGCGTCCCAGCCGGCGAAACGTACACCGCCACCGGGATCGGCGACCCGATGATGCGCTGGATGATCTCGCGCATCGAAGTGTCCAGTCCGCCCGGCGTGTTCATCGTGATCAGCACTAGCTTGGCGTCCTGCTTGCCCGCCTCCTCGAAGGCCTCGTTCACAAAGTCGGCCATGATCGGATTGATGACGTCCTCGATGCGCAACTCGATCACCCGCGAGGCCTCCGGGCCGGCCGCGGCGCTCGAAGCCACCGTCCCCTCCGGCCAGAGCGCGGCCACACCGCTTGCAAACAAGAAAAGAATGCACAGCACACACGCGTAGCGTTTCATGGCTCGTCTCCGTTTGGCGCTTTTCCGTCGAGCACGCTGAGCCGCTGCCGCGCTTCCCCGCGCAGGAAAATCATGCGGCCCTCTTCGGCCAGCCGCTCCACGGTGAGTTCGGCAAGCCTTTCCCCCAGCCAGCCGAGGTTTTCATCGCGGCTGGCATTTTCAAGCGGGAGGACCAGGACGGTGGGAGACGCCGCAGATGAAGACCTGCCCTGCGTGTCCGTGCCGGGCGACGACTCCGGCACAGCGAGCAAAGGCAGCGCCGCGAGGAGGACGGTTCGGGGCACCATCAAATTTCAAGTATAGCAGCAGTCGCAGGGGAAGGATGCACGCAAACCTCTTCCGTGCCGCAGCAACACTCGCCCGGGGCTCGGGCGCGCCTACTGGGTAGGCTTTGCCGGCGGCGCCGGCTGCGCCAACTGCAACGCCTCCTTCACCAGGGGATCCTGAATGACAGGGGCGAAGGCCGGGTCCTTCTGTATGGCGGCGATGTCTTTGTAACCCTCTTCGATGGCCCGCTTCAAATAGAACGCGCAGCGCTCGGCCAGGCCCAGCGAGGCATACGACTTGGCCATGTAGAAGAAAAAGGCCGTGCGCTCTTCCACCGAGCGCGTTTGCAGCACCGACCCGCCCCCGCCGCGGTGCTCGAAGATTTGCGGGTCGAGCTGCAAGGCGCGGCGCAGCGTGATCAGCGCTTCTTCGTACTTCTTGTCGGACAGGTAGGCCAGCCCCAGGTTGCTCAGAAAGACCGCCGATTCGGGTTGCAGCTTCAGCGCGCGTTCGTACAGCTTGATGGCCCGCTTGTACTTCCGCTGGTGGTGATTCACGGTGCCAAGGTTGTTCAGGGCTTCGGCGAACTTGGGGTTGGCCTTGATGGCCCGCTCGTAATATTTCTTGGCTTGGTCCAGTTTCCCGAACTGGCTGTAGGCCACGCCGGTCTTGTTGAGCAGCTCGGCGTTCTTCGGCTCTTTTTTCAGCAGGTCCTCGTAGATCACAATCGCGTCCGCAAACTGCTTGCGCACCTTCAGGATGTCCGCGCGCATCTCCGCCAGTTCGCGCGGGCTGCGCTGCACCGGCGGCGGCTGGATTTCCTGCTGCGGTGGTGGGGGTGCGCTGGGAGGAGCTTGTTGCCGGGCGGCGAATCCGGAGGAAACAAACAGCAGCACTGCCAGCGGGAAGAAAAACGCGCGGCAAGAGCAGCCGCAAACGCGCGGCAGGCGGAGTGAACTCATGGCCATTTCCCCTCCCCTGCACCGCTTCCCCGCTTTGGGGAACTGGGCGGCGCCTTTCCCTTGTCCTTTGCCGGTTCCCCTGCCGGCGCCTGGGATTCTTTCTTTCCCCCTCCAAAGATACCAAAAAGACGCCGCCAAAGGCTTTTTTGTTCCTGTCCCTCGGCCTTCGCCGGGGATGCGCTGTCCGCCGCAGCTTTTCCCGGTGGCTTGGCAGCAGAACGCGCCACGGCCGCGCGTTTGGCGCGCGCAGCGGCAGCGCTGGGCTGCCCCGCTTCTCCCACCTGCCCGGGCGGAGAGGGCGCGGCGCTCCCCGGCGCCGCAGCCGCTCCGCCCGCGGCGGCCTCCGGCGGCGGTGGTTGCTTGCTGCCGCCGAAAATCCGCGACAGCCACGACCCCGCGCCGGGCGCCTCGGCAATCGAGCGCCCGCCGTGCCGGATGCAGAACTCCACGGGCTCCGTGCCTTCGATGAAAACTTCTTCGCGCGTGACCGGGCAAGTGGGCGTGGCCAATTGCAGCGTTTCCGGGTCGATGGACAGCACCAGCACGCCCGCGGGTGGCGCGAACGGCGCCACGTCACGGAACCCGGGCAGCGCGATGGCCCGCTTCATGAACTCCGCCCAGATCGGGGCTGCCGACGCCGAACCTGCCAGGCCCAGTTCACGGTTGTCGTCGAAGCCCACCCAAACCACGCAGACCAGATTGCTGGTAAAGCCGGCAAACCAGCCGTCGTGCGACGTGCCCGTCTTGCCCCCCGCCGGCGCGGTGAAGCCGCGCGCGCGCACGCCCGCCGCCGTGCCATGGTTGACCACTTCCTCCAACAAATTCGTCACCAGGTAAGCCACACGCGCATCCAGCACCGCGCTCACCCGCGGCGTGCCGCGCTCCAGCTTCGTGCCTGTGGCCGACACCACGCTGTGGATAAACACCGGCTCCGCGCGGTTGCCGCCGGAGGCGAAGATTGTGTAGCCGGAGGCCACGTCCAGCGGCGTCATCTCATACGCGCCCAACGCCACCGCTGGCGTGGGCTGGATTCTCGGGTCCAGCCCGAGCTGCCGGGCCATCTCCGCCACGCGCCCGTAGCCGATCATTTCCGCCACTTTCACCGTGGCCACGTTCAGCGACCTCTTCAGCGCGTCACGCAGCGTCACCGTGCCGTAGAACTGCTCGCCGTAATTGTTCGGCGTGTACTCCTTGTCTTCGAAGAGAAACGTGGTGGGCTCGTCCACCACCGTGCTCACGGGCGTGAGCACCGGCGAGAAGCCTTCAATGGCGTTGTCGAACGCCGCGGCATATACGAACGGCTTGAAGGCCGAGCCCGGCTGGCGTCGCGCCAGCGCGCGGTTGAGCTGGCTCAAGCCGTAGTTGCGCCCGCCGATGAGCGCCTTGATCTCCCCCGTCTGCGGGTCCAGCGCCACCAGCGCCACCTGCGCCAGTGGCGCCGCCTCGCCGGTCTTCTTCTGCTGCTGCCGCCAGCGCTCGTAGCGCCGCGCCAGTTGCTTGTCAATTTCGCGGAGGCCGATGTCCAGGGCCTCGGCGGCGGCGCGTTGCAGGTCGGGGTCCAGTGTGGTGTAGATGCGGTAGCTCTGCGCGATGAGGTCCTGCTCGGAAATACGCTCCAGCAGGTGGTCCTTCACCATGTCCACAAAGTAGGGTGCCGCGCTGGTTTCCAGCGTGCCGCTCAGGAGGTGCCACGGCGCTTTCTTCGCCGCGGCGCCCATCTCCGGGGAGATGAAACTGTTGTCCACCATCTGGCTCAGCACGCGGTCGCGCGCCTCGTTCGCCCGGTCTAGGTGCCGCTCCGCCGACGAGTACCGGTTCGGCGCGCGGGCGATACCCGCCAGAAAGGCCGCCTCCGCCAAGGTCAGTTCGCGCACGTCCTTGCCGAAGTAGGCCCGCGCCGCTTCGCCGAAGCCGCGGATGGCGAAGCTCCCGCGGTTGCCGAGATACACCTGGTTCGCGTACAGCTCGAAAATCTGCTCCTTGCTGAAGCGCTGCTCCAGTTGCAGCGCAACCATCGTCTCCGCCGCCTTCCGCCGCCACGTCCGTTCCGTGGTGAAGAAGTAGCTCCGCGCCACCTGCATGGAAATCGTGCTGGCGCCCTCTGTGCGGTCCGTGCGCCGCAGGTTGGCCCACGCCGCGCCCAGCACGCGGATGGGATCGAATCCAGGATGCTCAAAGAAGCGCTTGTCTTCGGCGGAGCGCACCGCATCCACCAGCGTTTTGGGCAGGTCGGCGAAGCGCACCAGCCGGCGCTTTTCCCGCGCGCTGTCGAACAGATTGGTCAGCAGTTCCGGCTCGATTTCCGCGCTGCCTGGCGACGAGCCGTCCTTCAAGTTGACCATGCGCGAGATTTCGCCGCCGGAGAACTCCACGCGCAAACCTCCACCCGCGCCAAAGTACGACCCTGTTCCCGGACGGATTTCCACCCCTGACCGCGCCATGCGGTAGCGCCCCAGCGCGCCGGGGACTTCTGCTTCCGCGTAGCCCACGCGTTGCAGGTACGACGCCAGTTCGCCCGCCGTGAGCGCCTGGCCCACGGCGATGCGCCGCGGGCAGGTGAACACGCGTGAAGTGTTCTCGAACACCTGCCCGGAGAGCCGCTCGTCAATCATCCGCGCGTACTTGACGTAGTACCAGGTGAACACCCCGGCCCCGACAAGAAAGAAAAAGAGGAATAGCCCGAGCAGTGTCAGCCCGAACCGCGAGGACCAGAAACCTCTGCCCATGCGTATGCGCAACGCTACCTCGTCCTTATCCTACCGGTTTTCCGGGCTGCTTCGGTAGGTTTCCCTGTCCCTCAGGGCTTACCATGCGTGCCGGCCCGCTGGGGTTTTTGCCGGCCTGTGGAGTGCCGGAGCTTGCTCCCGCTTTGCGTTTTGTGCTGTTAGCTGCGACCGGCTTCTCGAATTTCGAGCTTCGTGCGCCGATTTTCGAATTTCGAACTTAGCAGAGTGCCGAAAAAGCCGCACCCCGTCATCCCGAGCAGTCCCGGCGTGCCCGCACGACGAGGAATCCGCTGTTTTCCTGCGATTTCTTCACATGCAGATTCCTCGCTCCGCTCGGAATGACGAGGAAAGGCACCTTTTCGGCACCCTGTTAGGTCCTACAGCGGGCGGTCGCCGGCGCTGGGCGTGAATTGCAGAGGAAACTCGTAAAAATAGAGGTTGATGATGACGGTGTACTTCAGGCTGATGTTCACGCTGCGCCCGGTGTACTCGATGCGGATGTCCTCGGGCTTCAGCGCCGGGGTCGCCTTGATTTCCTGCTCCTTGATTTTCGCCCAGATGGCCTGGCGCATATCCTCTTCCGTGCGCCGCGTCACCACGGCCAGCCGCGCCTGGTTGCGCATCTCGTCTTCCACCCAGTACTTGTCAATGAACGCCGGCGCCACCCGCAAGATCGTCAGGAGCATCGCTGCCAGGATCAGCAGTGTGAACAGCGCCTTGATCTTGCCGGCGCCACGTTGCCGTTCGCGGCTCATGCCAACTCCCCCATGAAAATCATTCACGCAGAAAACTGCGCGCGTTCGCCACTCTGCCGGCCATCCTAGCACCCCAATATGCACGTGTCGAGCGGTGCGCCGCTCCTTGCTACCTTTCTCTAAACAACGCGATTATGCGCGGCGCGAAGCACTAACACGCCGTGGGCTCCGCTTATGTGTCACCCCCCCCTCACTTCCGCCGGGAGCGCGCGTAGGCCACAGCATTTTCCACGTCGGACAAGAAATCGGGCAAGCTCTTCTGGCTGGCGCCGCGTCCAGGTTGTATCTTTGACGCCACTGCCACTAATCCTTCTTTGATGGTGAAAGTCCAGGGGGCCACCGCTCGATAGGTGTTCGTTCCCGGCACCGCCTTCAGCATCAATATAA
>Ga0073934_10009162_pt1 | contig 12805 bp, 9 predicted proteins | sample LarsenN4metaG_FD_76834 | JGI IMG/M metagenome (GOLD analysis project Ga0073934, IMG submission 76834) | Hot spring sediment bacterial and archeal communities from British Columbia, Canada, to study Microbial Dark Matter (Phase II) - Larsen... ...
ACAAGTTCCAGGCCAGTTGGAAGGTGGCCGCCAGCAGCAACGGCCCCAGGCCCCACCACACCCGGACGCGCACCATGGCGGCGGCGATGGCGAAGGGGATGGCCAGCACCACGTACCGTTCGTGCACGCGCGTGGGCAGCGTGACGAACGCCAGCAGGGACAGGACCGTCCAGTACAGCAGGGCACGCGGCTGCCGGCCGCAGCGCCGCCACAAGACGATGGCCATGCCGGGCAACGCCGCGGCCAGCAGCAGCTTGCCCCACAGGTCCTTCTCCAGCCCCAGCAGCTTCACCGACGCGTCGCGGTTTTCGCTCAGCAGCAGATCGACGTACCAGATATTAAACGCCTTCAGCGTCGTGTACTTGTAAGCGTGGAGCAGATTGTACGTGTAGCTCTCCCGCCACCAGGCCAGGCCGCCGTGCATGGTGAAGGGGAGCGCCAGCACGTTCAGAAGCAGGAAGGCCCCGGCGATTCCGATCAGCGGCCGCAGCCCCTTACGGTGGACGGCCATGGCCACGAGCCACGCTGGAAAGATCAGGACGGCCTGCGTCTTCAGGCCCAGCATGACTCCCCCAATGACGCCGGCCAGCAGCCAGCGCTGGCGGAGCAGAGCCCAAACACACCAGACGGCCGGGGCCAGCAGCCAGGAGTCGGTCTGCCCCCAGACGGCTGAGTCCCAGATCAGCGGTGGCGCCAAGAGGGTTGCGACGAAAGCCGGAAGGGAAGACTTGCCCGATCTGAGGGTCTGGACGATGGCCGCGACGCCGCCTGCCACGGCGAAGTCAGCGATCAGACCCCAGACGGCGAACAGGTAACGGGAAGCGGAACTGTTGATCAGCCGCGCCGGGTCGATGAGCTTGAGCAGCGCCCCGTTGGCCCAGAACAGGTAGGCCGACAGCGGCGGGTAGTTGCAGATGCGGTCGATGGGCCGCCGCCCCAGCCCCCAGCGTCCGTTGTTCAGCCGCCAGCCGTTCCAGGGTGGCGGCGGCTCGTCATATAGGGTCAATACCCCGCGGTCGGTGGCCTGGATGCCCCAGCGGATGAAGTCGTCGTGGTCACCGTAGTGACCGTACCTCTGGGAATATGAGACCGCGACGAGGCGGATCGACAGGCCGATGACAGCGGCCAGAATCCAGCCGCGTTTGAGAACACGACTCGTTGCGGACTGGGGTCCTGGCGCCCGTGCAACGGCTGCGGACATGGAGCGGCACCGCCTGTACGTGCGGAAGGATGCTGCTGGGTACGCTCCTCGACAGGCGCTGAATATAGGGCTTGGAGCAGAAAAAAAGTACCCATCCTCTCCGACCAGAGGATGGGCAATTTATCGGTGAGGTGGGCGAGCCGACTACACCCCACCGAAACACGCTTCTGAATATGTCCGCGTCGGCCGCGGACTTCGCCATCACCCTTCCTAAACTAGCGGCCTCCTGGCCGTATTCCCATGGCCTGAAAAAAACCGGCGGGCCGTGGAGCCATCGACGGCGGGAACCCCGCCTCCCCAGGCCAGGGCCTCCAAACACGGCGAACGCCCGGCCGCACCAGCACGCCGGCCGTATAATCCACGCGAGCATGGCCGATTGCCTACCAACCAAACAGAGCGGTCTTCCGGTTCTTCACGGCTCCCACGGCCGGCGCTGGAGGGAGAACGTCTATGTGTACCCGGTGGTCTCTCGGCGCAGCGGCGGCCTGTCGATCGGCATCAACCTCAACCCGGACAAGGCGTGCAACTTCGACTGTATCTACTGTCAGGTGGACCGGCAGACTCCGCCTGTGGTCCGGGACGTGGACCTCCGCGTGCTTGAGCAGGAGCTGCGGGGTATGCTGCACGCGGCTACGCAGGGCTCGCTGTTCGAGGGTCCTCCGTTCGACGCGGCCCCTCCGCGCCTCCGGGCCGTCCGCGACATCGCTTTCTCCGGCGATGGCGAGCCCACGACCTCCCCCGTTTTCGCCGAGTCTGTGGAGCTGGCGGCGGCTCTGCGGAGTGAGTTCGGTTTGACCGAAGCCAAGCTGGTGCTGATCACCGACGCGTGCTACCTCACCCGTCCGGCCGTGGCCCGGGGGCTGGAGATCATGGACCGAAACCACGGGGAAATCTGGGCCAAGCTCGACGCCGGCACGGAAGATTACTACCGGCTGGTCAACCGCCCGAACGTGCCGCTGGCCACCGTGCTCGACAACATTCTGGTCGCCTCACGCGTCCGCCCGATCGTCATTCAATCGTTGTGGATGAGAGTCCGGGGTGAGCCGCCCGGAACGGCGGAGATCACCGCGTTTGTCAGCCGACTGCGGGCGATCCTCTCCTCCGGCGGTCAAATCAAGCTCGTGCAGGTGTACACCGTGGCCCGCCGCCCGGCGGAGAGATACGTAACCGCCCTGCCGCCGGATGAGCTGAAGGCCATCGCCGATCGCGTGCTGGGCGAAACGGGCCTTCCCGCCCAGGTCTATGGGGGCTACGAGCCGCCGGAATAGGCCTGGCTATCGCTTGGGCCGGCTGATTGCGGGCCTGAAACGCTACCGGGTAGGATAGGGTTTGGCGCGCAGGCTCCGTCGCCTGGGCGGGACGCAAACATTCGGAGGATTCTCATGGGATCGCTGGGTCGCGGTGTGGCCAAGGTGGTGACGTTATCCGTGGGTTGCGGATTGGCGGGGCTTTGTCTGGCCCAGGGGGTGGCGCCCACCACGCAGCCCGCCGGGGAGAAGGGCGGCGACCTTCATCCTCGGGTGCGGATGGAGACCTCCCTGGGAACGATGGTGCTGGAGCTGGACGCGGAGAAAGCCCCCGTCACGGTGGCGAACTTTCTGAAGTATGCCGATGAGGGCTTCTACGCAGGTACAATCTTCCACCGCGTCATCAAGACCTTCATGATCCAGGGCGGCGGGTTCGCCAAGGACCTCCAGCAGAAAAAAACCGGCGAGCCGATCAAGAACGAGTGGCGCAACGGCCTGAAGAACCTTCGCGGGACCATCGCCATGGCCCGGGTCGGGGGCAACGCGGACTCCGCGACTTCGCAGTTCTTCATCAACGTCGTGGACAACAGCTTCCTGGATCAGCCCCAGCCCGACGGTGCCGCCTACTGCGTCTTTGGCAAGGTGGTGGAGGGAATGGAGGTGGTGGACAAAATCCGCGATACCGCGGTTCGGATGGAGCCGCGAGTGGGCCGGGAGCCCGCGTTTCCGGTCGAGACGGTGGAGATCATCAAGGTGGAGCGCATGCGATAGGTCCGGCGGCCGGGGGGTCGAACACGTAGGCCGTTCCCCGGTGACCGAACCAGGCCGCGGCGAACGGTTCGCCGGGGTAAACTCGGGTGCCCGCGCCCGGCGGGGCCGCCGGGTCGTTGACCAGCAGGTCCCCATCCGTGGTCACTCCGCAGACCACAACCAGGTGCCCGTCGGTGTGGCCAAGCGGCGCGCCGGGAAGGGCCCCGTCGGTGAAGGCGATGCTGGCCACAATCGGCCTGCCGGAGCGGAGCACACCCCAGGCTTCCTCCAAGTCGTGGAAGCGGGTCACGTAACCCCTTACGCCGAAGCCGAAGGCCGCCTGCACCGCCCGCGACCAGTTCCCGAACAGATCGTGGCGCGGGTCGTAGCAGGCCGCGGCAATCTCCCCGAAAGGCGGAGCGGCCGCGTAGTAACTCAGCACCATGGCCACGCAGGTGGGGCTGCACAGCCGGGAGCCCACCCCAGAAGCATCGGAGAACTGACTTCGAAAGGGCACCTCAAGTCGGACCGGCCGGAGGGGGAGTCGCGCGGCGGTGGAAGGACCGTCGTCCTCGGCGAGCGCCGTGCAACAGAGAGCAAAACGGTCCACCCGCGCGGGCTCGGCGCTATCCGGGCTACTCAGCAAGGCATACTGGGCGGCAACCAGCGGGCGGTCGCTTCGCAGCGTGTCGACGGCTACCTCCGGCCACGCGTCAGCAGCCGGTGTCGCGGGGACGCGGGCCGTCCCCCACAGGCCCATCACCCGCCATCCGGACCACACCCCGTCCTGTCGGCGAACCCTCAGGAGGACGGCGAAACCGCCGCCCCGGGGAGCGACGATGTTCCAGGAGGGTACGATCTGGGTGCACGCGCTTTCCAGGTCCACGACGCGTGAGACCGAGCTCCCATCATCATCTCCGGCGGGCTCCCAGAGCATGGCCGGTCGATCTTGGATGATTGTCTCGTGTCTCCAGCTCACGGCGTGGCCATCCCGTTGCCGTCCGGGCGGGGGACCGCGTCGGTGGCAAGCCGCGTCAACGGTGTTGCTCAGAAAGTCGCCCGCGCCCGGGATAACCGGCTATCCTCGCAGAATACATGAGGGTCTGGAAGCTTGAAGGACGGTCCCTCGCGCTCCTGGCGGGTGGGCGCGCGCCGGACTCGCCCGGTCTTTAGTCCAACTCAGCCACAGAAAGGAGCGATCGCATGACACCGTCAAAACGCAACACCATCTTCGCCCTCCTGGTGCTCTGGCCCCTGTTCGGGGCCGGGCACTCGGCCCTCGCCTCGCCGGAGGCCGATTTCTACCAGGCCTACTACCTCCAGCAGGCCAAGGGTGAGGCGAAGGCCGCTCTGGTCCTTTACGAAAATGCGGCCAAGGCCCGGGAGCTGCCCGCGGCCCTGCGCGAGGAGGCGGGGGCGCGGGCCGCCGCCTGCCGCGAGGAGCTCAAGGCCGCGGACCTGTCCCAATTGTTCCCTCCGGAAACGTTCTTGTACGTCGAGTTGAGCCAGCCGGGCGGGCACCTGGAGCGGTTGCTCCGTCAACTGGGCCTGGTAGGCACCCCGCAGGAGGCGGCCGGCGCTGAGGGCTCCGGACCCCTCTCCACGGTGCGGATCAGCCCCACGCTCCTGTCGGCCTTCAGCCGCTTCAAGGGAGCGGCGGTCGGAATCATGGGATTCAACCTCTTCAAGCTGGAACCGCAGTGGGTGGCGGTCATCGACCCTGGCACCGATGAGCTGATCCGCGGGGCCATGGAAAGCGCCGTGGCCACCGCCGGAAAGCCGGGCAAGAAGGTCGGGGCAGCCCAGACCTTCCTCGTCGAGGTGGACAAGTTCACCGTCCATGTGGCCCTGGCCAGCCGGCTGATTGTGGTCAGCCAGCAGGAGTCGATGGTCACCCAGGCCCTTCAGCGGCTGGCGGACGAGAGCTTGGAGAGTCTGGCCAAGTCGGAAGTCTTAGGCCCGGTGCTGGCCGGGCGGCAGCACGCCATGGTCTTCGCCGCCGCCGATTTCCAGAAGCTCCAGGGTCTGGTCCGCAACCTCATGATGGCCGGCAAGAACGCCGCCCCGCAGATCGCCATCGCCCAGGCCCTGCTGGACTTCGAGAGCTTCCGCAGCGCCAGTTTCCAGGCGGGCGTCGCTCCCGACGGTCTGTTTATGGAGGCGGGCCTGAATCTGGCCGAGGGCCACCGCTCTCTGGTCATCAATCTGCTCCGGACACCCAGCCTGAGCCGCGACACGCTCCAGTACGTGCCCGGCGGGGCGGCGGCAGTCATGATGTTCGCACTGGGTGAAAGCGACGGACAGGCCGCCGGCCCGGCCAAGGCCGACACGCTCCGGCAGTTCACCGGGCTGGACATCGGACGGGAGTTCTTCGCTAACATCCAGGAGGTGGCCCTGTTCCTCCTCCCGCCCAGCTCGCGTCATGGGCCGGGGGCAGAAGGCGGGGCCAGTGGCCCAGTGGTGGGCGGCATGCGCATCCCGGACGTCGGCCTGGCCATGACCGTGCGCGACCCATCGAGGTCGCAGGCCATCTGGACGCAGCTTCTGGGGCTGCCGTCGCTGGCCCTGGGGCAGCCCAAGACCTCAGCGGAGACGCTGAAGATCGCCGACCACGAGGTGCAGGTCTACGAATGGCCGAGCTCCATCAAAGTGTACTTTGCCGCCACCCGTGATGCCATCCTGGTGGCTCTGAATGAACGGGTGATCCGCGACGCCCTGCACGCCCGCGGCACGCCCGCGGACTGCCTGCTGAAAGACACGGAGTTCGCTCCCATCCTCGGCAGTCTGGGCAAGGACACCAGCAAGGCGTACATGGTCCATGCCGGCCGCGTGCTGGAGGTGGCCAAACCGTGGATTCCCCCCAAGGCCATGGATGAGGTCGGCCACGTCCAGGAAAGCATCAGCAACCTGGTTGTTTGCGTGCAGACCCGCGAGACGCCCAACTCCCTGCATCTGAGCGCCCGGGTGTCCGGGCTGCCGGACCTCGGCCGGCTGATCCAGGAAATGGGCGGCCTGAACATGGCCTTCGGTGGCGGCCGCCACAAGGCCAAGCTGGCCTCAGCTACGGATTCGGGTGCCGGCGACGAGGAGATGGCGGCCAAGGACAAAAAAGCCATCCGGAAGACCAGGAAGTCCGGCCGCGGGGCGAAGGGCGAGAACCCGGCCGGTGATCCCGGGGCGGCGCCGGCCGCCGATCCCGCTCCGTCCGGGGCGCCGGAATCTGATGAGCGGGCCAGTCACAAGGGCCGCGGAGAAACGCTTTATTAGTTGAACCTCGTCCTGCTCAGGTACGGGGGGAACACGTACACTGTTGCAGTCGGCGATCGGCGTGCAGGGTTTTTGGGTCCTGGACGCCGATCGTCGCATTCGGCGCCGTCGGTACCGGGCGCACGAACACCCGGGAGTCCCCGCCGTCCTGGATTGCCGAGGGTCGTTCTGGTAACATGCCCGGGGCTGCACATGGACTGGGCCGTGACCACCCACGAACGTCTGACGCTGTGGGAGAAACTGCGCTTGTGGACGGGCTGCGGCCTGTGCATCGGCCTGTTCTGGCCGCTGGGGCGGCTCATCCTGGCCCGTGCGGACCCCATGGCCGCCCTGACCCTCGCCGGGCGGGCGGATCTGTTCACCTCTTGGCTGTCCGTGTCGGCTCTGATGGCAGTCGCGGGCGGTGTCGGGGCGGTGACCCTCGGCGGGCGTCGGACCTACAGCGGACTTCTGACAGCGGCCGTTGGTCTGGCCGCCTTGAACCTGCGCTTTGGGACGGTCCAGCAGTTTCTGGCCGCCGTGGGCGTCGACCCAGTCGCCAGGAGGTCGGTTTTCGCCGGGCTGATCGGTGAAACGATCCTCTGGTCGGCGGCCATGAGCGTCGCACTCGTCACCGAGTCGCTGGTCGTTCGCTGGCTGGGCCTGGGCCGGACGCCCCCGCTGCCAGAGGTCTCGCAGGCCAAGTCCGCCCGCTCGGCGGGGCAGACGCCCGGTTGGGCCGTCGGGCTGCTGGCCACGGGCATCGCGGCCGTGGTGGCGGTGGTCGTTCTGTCTCAGACGTTGGCCCGAACGGACGTCGCCTGGGTGGCACGAAAGCAGGTCTATTTCGCCCTCGGCCTGTCGTTCTTTCTGGCCAGCCTGGCCGCCAGCCAGGTGCTGCCCCACGTAGCGGGGTTCTGGCACTTGCTGGCCCCAACGGTGGTCTCACTGCCGACAAGCAGTTGGGCCTGGAGGGAGCCGGTCACGCGGATTCAGTACTACGAGGCGATTCCGGAACTGCCGCGGAACTGGCTGGTCCGCGCCCTGCCTGTAGAGTATCTGAGCATGGGTGTGATCGGGTCCATCCTGGGGGTCTGGATCGGCGGGCGGCTGGCGGCGACCCGCCGGGCGGGAGCGGCGGCGTGATTTTCTGGCCGGGTTACAGTTACGACGCTTGGCGGCGGTTGCGGGAGCAACTGTTGCATGAAACCAGCGAGTATCTGACCTACCACCTGAAACGCCCGGAGACGTGGATTCAGATTCCGGCCGTTCCGGTGGGGGCGGGCGGGTCCCCCACGGGCTTCGCCGAGCGCTTCTGGAGACGCATTCTGTTCGATGATCGGTAAGCGGCAAGTGCTCCGCCCCACCCGCCGGCTCCGGGTATATGTCTGACGGCTCCGCCAGCACCAGCCCTCTGGATGCCAGCTTCGCCCGTCTTGGCGGCCAGGGTCGCGGCGGCCTGCTCCCCTACCTGACCGCTGGCTTTCCAGACCTGGATACGACGCGTGCCCTCCTGGAGTCGCTCGGCCAACTGGAGCTGGCCGCCCTCGAGATCGGATTCCCGTACTCCGATTCCATCGCCGATGGGCCGGTCATTCAGGCGTCGTTTTACGCCGCTCTGGAGCGGGGCGTGCACGTCGCCGACATCTTTGCGGCCGTGGGCTCGCTGTCACGTGCGGTGCGCGTACCGCTGATGGCCATGGTGAGCTACTCCATCGTGTACCGCACCGGTCCGGCCCGGTTCGTAGCCGCCTGCCGCGACGCCGGGATGGTCGGGCTCATCGTCCCGGACATCTCGCTGGAAGAGGTGCCGCAGTTGGCAGAGCTGGTCGCCGAGGCCGGCCTGAGGCTGACCCTGCTGATCGCCCCCACTTCCACCTCGCAACGCCGCAGGCAGATCGCCGCCGCGTGCAGCGGCTTCGTCTACTATCAGTCGATCACCGGGATCACCGGCGAACGCGATCGGCTGCCCGCGGACCTGGCCCAGCAGGTGGCCGAGCTGCGATCGTTCACGCAGTTGCCGGTCTGCGTGGGCTTCGGGATATCCCGGCCCGAACACGTCCGCAGCGTCTGCGAGGTGGCCGACGGAGCCATCGTCGGCAGCGCCATCGTCCGCCGGATCATGGACGCCGTGGCGGCCGGGCAATCACGCCCGCGTCTGGAGGAGGAGGTCTGCCAATTCGTCGGCGAACTGCTCACCGGCACGCAACGGCCGTGACCATGAGTGGTCTGTCCGGGCAGGGTCGTTTGTGCCGCAAGCGCGCCGCCCGCGCCGCATCCCTCGCGCTGTGCGTCGGGCGTCGACGCCGACCTGAACCCGCCCTGGCGGGACGGCGCCATGGACATCAGCGACTTCCTGGTCTTTCAACAGAACTTCACCGGATCGCTGTAAGACCTAGTCACAGCATAGGTTACAACGCTCAGGCCGTACCCGGGGTGCACGCGGCGCGTTCCGGTTCAGCGGGGCTTTTGGTTCCGGAAAAAAGCGTTTGTATCCGCTTTCCGAATCGGGTATATTCCCTTTCGTAGTAACACGGAGCGCGGGCCATGTCGATCCCGCGGACCGTGGGGTACGTTCGTCAAGTCGTGAAACGGTCATCGGCGGCAACGGTCGCCGCCCAGACAGAAAGGAGCACGAACTCACGTCAAAACTCATCGACGATCGAGCAGGGTTGAGAATCTCGGGGGGGGCAGGTCTTTGCGCGGGCGATACGCGCTCATTTGGCGCTGCTCGCCCCGGTGGCCCTGCTCGTGCACCTCTGGTCCTACACCCCTGCCCTTTGTCAGATCTGGATCGAACCGGATCATCAGGTCAACGACCCCAACGGCCCGGATGGGCTTGCGGGCACCGCCGCCGCCGACGATCCCAACACGCTCACGTTCAAGACTCAGTTTGAACCATGGATCGCTGCCCACCCGCTGGAACTCGGGGTTGTCTTCGGTGCCTGGAATGACTTCTCGCACGGTGAGGACCTCAGGTCCGACGGGTTCGGCGCATCGAATCTTGCAACCTCCGACCCGCCGCCGTGGACCCACGACTTGGTCGTGGACATGGGCCTCTCCTCAGACCGATGGAGCGATGCCCAGGCCGATCCGGGATGCGCCATCGGCGGAAACCGGATGTTCTATCAGTCGGGCATAGACTGGACGGGAGGGACACCCTTCGGTGTGTACTTTGCCCGCTCAGCGACAGGCTTCGGGGTAGCTGGTTGGGAGGTTGGTTTCATCTCCGGTGGCGAGGATAGTTTCGATGCTCCCAAAGTGACCGCCGGTCGCAGCGCCGACCCTTTGCGGATGAACCGCGTGTATCTGGTGTGGGCAGCGCGCGACTTGTTCGGGCGACACAGCATCATGCTCAGCCAGGATCCCAACTCGGGTGAAAGCTGGGCCAGCGGGACGGGACGCCAATTCTACACCTTGAGCGACCCCACGTTGCCTACGTACATCAAGCCAGCTCCTGTCGGCGACGTCGGCCCCGGCGGCGAGTTCTACGTGGCCTGGTTCAGGAAACCTGGAGGATTCGCCGTGGCGGCCGCCGACATCGTGTTCAACGGGTCATACATCCCCTTCCCGGCGAATTGGCCGGGCGACCCGCCTGTCTTCTTCGGGCCCCAGACAATCGTACAGGGTTTCGACACGATTGAGGCTGGTCACACGGATGAGCGGACGAACTTCCGGGACGCCCTTGCGAGCTGGCCGGACATCGCCGTCGATACGAGTGGTTGCCAGTTCACTGGCAACATTTATGTTGTCTACGTTGAGGAAACGACGGGGCTCAGCCCGAACCTTGTCAAAGTCCTCGTCGCCCGACCTAACCCGCCCGGGGCACCGATCTGGTCTCCGCCGGTGGTCGTGAACCACGACGTCCCAGCCCACAGCCTTCAATGGATGGCGGCCATCGACGTTGACCGGAAAGGCCGCGTGGGCATTATGTGGCACGACACGCGGGAGTCGGAACCGGAGGTCACTGTCAACCAACCTTTCGACGTGTTCTTCGCTTTCTCGCTCGATGGTGGAGCCACGTGGAGCAAAAACATCCGCGTATCTGGTGATTCCTCGCGCCCTCAACGATTGATTGGTTCCCGAGAACACAAGGTAGGGGAATACAACGGCATGGCCTCTTCCCGGGAGTCGTTCAACCCCATGTGGATGGACTTGCGCCGCTGGAGCGGCAACGCCGCCGACGAAGCCGGAGATATCTTCACAACACGCATCGATGTAACGGCGTGGGCGGACTTCGACAACGACTGCGACGTGGACCTGACGGGCGACTATACGGTCTTCGAGGCGTGCTACAGTGGTGACGGCAATCCGTTCCCACCGGGCTGCGGCAACGCCGACTTCGACGCCGACGGGGACGTGGACGGCGCGGATTTTCTGATTTTCCAGAAGCTGCTAACCGGTGACGGCAATTGCTTGTGTGGCGGGGGCGCCAGCGAAGAGCCATTCAGCGACCACGCCCGACAGACCTGGTACACCCGGACTGACGTCCGGGCCTGCCTGCGGAACTATTGCGTCAGCCACGTGCTGCCGCTGCCATGAGGTGTGATGCCATGAAGCGCTTGACTTGCCTTGGCCTGCTTGACCTGACAATACGCGTGCTCGTTGCCGCTCGCGTCGCTCATGCGCAGTTGCCAGCGATGCTCAGTGTGGCCGACCTCGACGGGTCGAATGGCTTCGTGATCTACGGGATCGGCGAAGGCGACGTGACCGGGGCGGCGGTCGCGGGGGCCGGGGACGTCGACGACGACGGCGTGCCCGACCTGCTCATCGGCGCACCCGGTGCCTACCTCGTGCCGCCCGCGCCCCCGGGGTACGCCTACGTCATCTTCGGGCGTCCGGGGCTGGGCGGGGATGGTGTGTTCGACCTGCTCGATCTGGACGGCAGCAATGGCTTCTATGTCGAAGGCCTGAACCCGATAGACGGGCTTGGGATCTCGGTTGCCCGATTACGTGACTTCAACAGCGACAACGTGGACGACTTCGTCGTCGGCGCCGACTTGGCCGGCCCCCTGGGACGGACCAGTGCTGGCGAAAGCTATGTGTTCTACGGCGCGTCAAACATGGGCAGCGCGGGAGTGCTTAGTCCTGCTTCGCTTGACGGTACGAACGGCTTTCGATTACCGGGCCCCAGGCCCGGTGACGGTTCGGGTTCTTTCGTGGACAGCCCGGGCGACTTCAATGCCGATGGCTGCCCTGACCTGGTCATTGGGGCCCCCTATGCCGACCCGAACGGTCGCTCCTCGGGGCAAACATATGTCGTTTTTGGCGGCCTTGGTGTGGGTTCCACCGGCTGGCTTGACCTCCTCGGTCTGAACGGCATCAACGGATTCACGATCAACGGTGCTGCACAGTACCATTTGGCCGGCTTCTGCACTGGTCTAGGCGACTTCAACGGCGACGGTGTTGACGATGTTAGTATCGGAGCGCCACTGGCCAGCCCGAACGGCGTGGTGGACGCGGGCCGAGTGTATGTCCTTTATGGGAAGGGGGCATGGAACCAGCCAGTTCTTGAGTTGGCGACGCTGCAAGCGGCCCAGGGTTTCTACGCCGACGGATCAATTCAACAGGAACGCCTGGGCATTCGGCTCGGCGGCGATTTCGACCTGAACGGCGACGGCTTTAAGGATATCGTGATCGGCACCGCTTATGTGGGGACGTCGATTTTTGTCGTCTTTGGTGGTCCCGAGCGCGCGCCGACCGGACGCTTCGACCTGGCCTCGCTGGACGGGAGCAACGGGTTCCGCGTCCCCTTCAATTACTTCGGGCTCATTCCCGGTGTCGCGGGCGTCGGCGACCTCAACGGGGATGGGGTGGACGACCTGGCCATCGGCAATCTCGAAGGGCCTAACCTGACCCAGCGTGTCGCGGTGATCTTCGGCGGCCCCGACATTGGGCAGGGGGGCCTGGTGGACATCAGCTCGCTGAACGGCACGAACGGATTCATTGTCGCTGGGGTGGAGGTCGTGGATGAGTTGGGTCACGCCGTCGCCGGCGCCGGAGACATTAACGACGACGGTATCGACGATTTGGTAATCGGCGCTCCCCAGGGGCAACCCCCAGGCAGAGCTGATGACGCCGGCAAGGCGTACATCATCTTCGGGCGGGACACCGGCGATCCGGCCGACTTTGACGACGACGGCGACGTGGACCTGGTTGACTTCATCACCTTCCAGTTGTGTTTTGTCGGCTCGAACAATCCGCGGGCCCCCGGCTGCGCCCGGCCGGACCTGGACCGCGACTCCGACGTGGACCTGGCCGACTTTTTGATCTTCCAGCAGCACTTCACCGGGAGCCAGTGACCCCGAAATGGTCAGGTCATTGAGCTTGCGTTGAAGGTGGGCCCGTGGTCATGGCCGCG
>Ga0073934_10009163_pt1 | contig 12805 bp, 12 predicted proteins | sample LarsenN4metaG_FD_76834 | JGI IMG/M metagenome (GOLD analysis project Ga0073934, IMG submission 76834) | Hot spring sediment bacterial and archeal communities from British Columbia, Canada, to study Microbial Dark Matter (Phase II) - Larsen... ...
CGCGCGCTGTCCACATGGGTGTAGATCTGGGTGGTGGCGATGTCGGCATGGCCGAGCAGGGTTTGCAGCACGCGCAGGTCCGCCCCCCCTTCGAGCGGGTGGGTGGCAAAGGCATGGCGCAGCACGTGGGGACTGATCCGCGCCGGATCGAGCCCGGCGCGGCCCGCCAGCGCCTTGAGCAGCTGGAACAGGCGCACGCGGGTGAGGTGCTGGCCGGTGGCCGAGGGGAACAGGAAGCGCGAGGCGGGCAGGCCCGGACGCACCGCGATCCAGCGCGCGAGCGCCGCCAGCGCGCGCGCGCCGACGGGCACCAGCCGGGTGGTCCCGCCCTTGCCGGTGACGGTGATGAAGGGCGCATCGCGCGGCACCGCGACGAGCGGCAGCGCCACCAGCTCGCTCGCGCGCAGCCCCGACCCGTAAAGCAGCTCGATCAATGCGAGGCTACGCACCGCCCTCGGCTCCTCGCCTGCGGCCTCCAGTTCGGCGCGTTCGAACAACCGCGCGATCTCCGCGTGGCCCAGCACCTTGGGCAGTGGACGACGCGCGCGCGGATTGGGCAGCGCGCCGGACGGATCGTCGCGCCGCCAGCCCTCGTCGAGGGCAAAGCCGAAGAACTGCCTGAGCGCCGAGGCCTTGCGCGCCACGCTTGCCGGGGCAAGCGCCGCCCATTCCTGCGCCAGGCTGGCCACCGCATCACGCGAAGCATCGGCAAGATCGCCGATCGCCTCCTCGGCCCCTTCGAGATCGCGGCGATAGGCCGCCAGCGTGTTGAGCGCTGCGCCCCGCTCGGCCGCAAGCATCGCCAGAAAGGCCTCGGTCGCGGCAGACATGCGCTGCGGGCCTCAGCCCCGCGCCACCGCTTCGGCGGCGATCATCCGGGCCTCGGCCTCGAAGCCGACACGGCTCAGAGCCGCGGTGATGTGGTAGAGATGCAGCGGGGTCATCTGCTCCCAGCTCGCGCCCTGCATCCCGAGGCCCGCGAGCAGTGCGACAAGCGTCGGATTGTTCACCTCGGCCGCGCGCGCAATCGCCCGGCTCCAGCGGGTCTCGCGCGCGAGATCGAAGCCGAGGTCCCCCGCAAGGGCCGCAGCATCGCCTTCGCTGAGCCGCCCCAGGCCCGCAAGCCCGGCGACGAGGAAGGCCGATTTGCGGCTGCCCGCGCTGCTGTCATCACCGATGAAATTCTGAACCGCGCCCTGCCCGACCCCGTTCGAGCGCGGGGCAGACAGCACGATCAGCGCCCAGCCGAGCGAGCCTTCCTCGACGACATTGCGCCACCCCAGCGCATCGCGGTCGAGCCCGGCGGCGAGCATGGCCGCGATGAGATCGCCCGCCGCCGCGGCATGGGCTTCCTCGGCCGGGATGCGCGCGGCGGCATAGGCGGTCAGGACCCGCGCGCCGTAGCCGTCACCCCCGCCGATGGCATTGCCTGCGTCCCACAGGCGCTGCATCGCGGCGATGCGCGCGGCCGGGTCGGCAGCGAGGTAGGCCTCGCGCAGGGTCGCAGCGTGGGTCGCGGCCTCGCCCTCGGCGGCGGGCTCGGCATAGACCGCGCTGTAGAGATCGATCAGCGCCTGCGCGGACAGGATCCCCTCGCGCGCCGCGCGCCCGGCAAAGGTCGCGCGCTGGCTCGCCGGAAGCATCGGCAGCTGCGCGCCGGCACGGGCGAAATAGGCCCCGCCGCTCGCCGAAAGTGCGTTGTCGATCAGCGCATCGGGCACGGGTTCGCCCAGCGCGGTCGCGAGGCCGAAGCGCCAGGGATTGAGTTCGTCGACCCCCTCCCATTCGATCTGCACCGCGCGCTGACCGCGCCCTGCCGCCCCGGCGAAACGCCGCGCCAGCAGCACGTCGATGCGCGGCGCCACTCCGCGGAACAGCGCCCGGTCGAGCTGCGAGGCAGCGAGCGCGCTCTCGCCGGCATAGGCGTTGCAGATCGCCTGCATCATCTGCCATTCGCCGTCATCGCGCGACGAACCCTGCAGCCGCACCGCCGGGCAAGCCCCGGTGATGTCGCCCGCGGCGAGATAGGCCGTAAGGGCCTCGGCGGTGAGTTGGCCTGACCAGTTGGCCGTGTCGATATCCTGCACCACCGCGCGGGCCACGGCATATTCGCCGAGCCGGTTGAGCAGGCCGACACGCAGGCTTGCAAACTCGATCGGATCCATGCCCAGCGGCGCCGCCATGCGGCTCGCCAGCGTGCGGCGCAGAAGGACGTGGCCCCAGCGCGAGACCAGCGGTCCGCGATTGCCTGCGAGCGTCGCGCGCACCAGCGCCTCGGGCTGGTTGAACAGCGCGCGCGGGGGCAGCCCGCCCTCCTCGCTCGCCAGCACGCCGATGCGGGTCAGCGCCCGGCGCGCACCCGGGGGAATGTCGAACTTGGGCTTGAGGCCGAGCAGCTGGTCGAGCTCCTCGGTCGACATGTTCTCGAGCTCCTCGAGGCTCGGCAGGCGCGCATATTCGTCGCGGGTGATCGCGGGCAGCGGCGGCAAATCGATCGGACCGGCGGGCCCGGGCGCGGGCAGTACCGTGCCGGGCGTCGGCGCGGGGGTCGGAGCGCCGGGCGGCGCGACGCTGGGTGCGGGAGTTGGCCGCGCGCTCGGGGTGGGTGTCGGGGCGGGATCGTCGAAACCGGGCGGCAGGATCGATTCGGGCTTGCCCTGTGCGGTCGCCATGCCGGTCAGGCCGATGCCGCCGACCGCCCCGGCAAGGCCCAGCACCAGCACGCTGGCGGCGAGTGTCAGGCGCGCACGGCTGCGGCTCATCGGGCGGCTCCCGGTAGCGCGACCGTCTCGGCGATCGGACGCAGCGGCTCCTCCCCGCCGTCGATCCAGGCCAGAACCGCCAGCAGCGCCATGACGACAAGCGCGATGCCCACCCGGCGCAGACCAACACGGGGGCGCGGCGCCGGCTCGCGCGCGAGAATCTGCCGGGATGCCAGCGGGCGGGACAGGTTTGCCATATTGCACGCGCCCTAGCCCATCTATAGGCCGTGCGGCAATGTCCGCCGAGCCTGCATCAACCGATCGCGCCAACGCCGCCCTTGCCGCTATCGCCGCGCGCATCACCCGCCCGGTGGTGCTGGTGGGGCTGATGGGCGCAGGCAAATCGACCGTGGGCCGCCGCCTCGCGCGGATGCTCGATCGCGATTTCGTCGATGCCGACGACGCCATTGTCGCCGCTGCGCAACTGAGCATCCCGGAAATCTTCGAACAGTTCGGCGAGCCCTATTTCCGCGACGGCGAGCGGCGGGTGATCGCCCGCCTGATCGAGGAAGGCCACGGGGTGATCGCCACCGGCGGGGGCGCCTTCGTCGATCCCTCGACCCGCGCGCTGATCCTCGAACGCGCCATCGCGGTGTGGATCGACTGCGATGTCGATACGCTGGTGGAACGCACCGCGCGGCGCAACACGCGGCCCTTGCTCCGGAACGGCGATCCCAGGGAAATCCTTACCCGGCTGGCGGCCGAGCGCGCGCGCTTCTATGCCGAAGCTCCCATCCGCGTGGTCAGCGAGGACGGCCCGCACGCCGATACCGCCCGGGCCATCATCGAGGCGATCGACCAATGGCTGTGAATTCGGTACCCGCCATCCGCGTCGAATTGGGCGGTCGTTCCTACGACGTGCAGGTAGGCGCGGGCCTGCTGAATGACGCAATCGTGCAGGCGCGCGATTTCATCGGGACCTATGCCATGCACGGCGGGGTGAGGCGCCAGATCCCCGTCGTCGCCGATATCAACGCCCGCAAACATCACGGCGAGCGCCTCGCTCGCTCGCTCGGCTCCGACGGATACGAGATCGCATGGTTCGACGTGGAGCCCGGCGAAGGGTCAAAAAGCTGGGCAAATCTTGAACGCCTCACTGACTGGTTGCTCGATCTGGGCGTAACCCGAAAGGACCATGTCTTCGCGCTGGGCGGCGGCGTGGTGGGCGATCTTGTCGGCTTTGCCTGCGCCATCCTCAAGCGCGGCGTGGGCTTCGTGCAGTTACCCACGACCTTGCTGGCGCAGGTCGACTCTTCGGTCGGCGGCAAGACCGCAATCAATACGAAGGCCGGCAAGAACCTGATCGGCGCCTTCCATCAGCCTTCGCTCGTGCTGGTCGATACCGCAACGCTCGAGACCTTACCCGACCGCGAAATGCGCGCAGGCTTTGCCGAGGTGCTCAAATATGGTCTGCTCGGCGATGCAGAGTTCTTCGCGTGGCTGGAAGACAATGCCGACAAAGTGCTCGCGCGCGAGCCAGCCGCGCTCGAACACGCCATCGCCACCAGCATCGCGATGAAGGCGCGGATCGTCGCGGAAGACGAGCGCGAGACGATGGACCGCCGCGCGCTGCTCAATCTCGGCCATACCTTCGGCCACGCGCTGGAGGCCGAAACCGGCTTTTCCGACCGCCTGCTGCACGGCGAGGCGGTGGCATTGGGCATGGTGCTGGCAGCGCGCTATTCGGCGCGGCGGGGCGAGCTTTCGGCGGATGGCGCGGACCGCGCGGCTCGGGCGATTGCCGCGGCCGGCCTTCCCGCCAGTCTGGCAGCGCTTGGCCTCGGCTGCGACGGGGCGGCCCTCGTCGATCACATGCGCCACGACAAGAAGGCCGAAGCGGCAACCCTCCCCTTCCTGCTGCTGCGCGACATCGGCGAGGCTTACGTGGCACGCGACGTCGATCTTGCCGATTTGGCCGCCTTCCTCGACGAAGAACTCGCGCGATGACCCGCTTCGTCGACCTCTCGATCCCGATCACCAACGCCGTGATCTCCGATCCCGAGGTGATGCGCCCGCGCGTCACCTACATGACCCACGAAACCACGTGGGAGCAGATCGCGATGTTCTTCCCCGGCCTCAAGCGGGAGGACCTGCCCGACGGCGAAGGCTGGGCGGTGGAGTTCGTCGAGCTTTCGACCCACAACGGCACCCACATGGACGCGCCGTGGCACTACCATTCGACCACCGACTCGGGCGCGCGGCGGGCTCCGAGCATCGACGAGGCCCCGCTCGACCGTTTCTTCCGCCCCGGGGTGAAGCTCGATTTCTCGCACCTGCCGCACGGCCACGTGGTGAGCGCGGCCGAAGTCGAAGCCGAGCTGGCGCGGATCGGCCACAGCCTCGCGCCGCTCGATATTGTGCTGGTGCAGTCGGGCGCGGTCTACGGCACCGAGAATTTCACCGATCAGGGCGTCGGCCTCGGTGCGGAGGCGACGTTGTGGCTGACCGAGCGCGGCGTGGAAGTGGTGGGCACCGATGCCTGGAGCTGGGATGCGCCCTTCAGCCACACCGCGAAACGCTGGGCCGAGACCCGCGATCCGTCGATCATCTGGGAAGGGCACAAGGCCGGGCGTATCCGGCCCTATTACCAGATCGAGAAGCTCGCCAATCTTGCCGCCCTGCCGCCGCACGGTTTCACGGTGAGCTGCTTTCCGGTCAAGATCGAACGCGCCAGCGCGGGCTGGATCCGCGCGGTGGCGATCATGGAGGACTGAACATGCGGATCGCACCGGCGGATCTTGGGGATGCTGAGGTGCAGGAGCTTATCGCCTTCCACCAGCACGCGATGATCGACGGCTCTTCCCCGGGGCACAGCTTCGCGCTCGATCTGTCGGGCCTGCAGCACCCCGATGTGACCGTATGGGCGGTGCATGTCGACGATCGGGTGGCCGCAATCGGCGCGCTCAAGCGGCTCGATGCCGCGCGCGGCGAAGTCAAGTCGATGCGCACCCATCCGGATTATCTGCGGCGCGGGTTGGCCGCGGCCCTACTCGATATCATCATTGCCGAAGCACGGGCCGAGGGGCTGCAGGTGCTGAGCCTGGAGACCGGAAGCGGGCCGCTGTTCGAACCGGCGCTGGCGCTCTACCGGCGGCGCGGGTTCGTGGACGGGGCGGCTTTCGCCGATTACACTCTCAGCGAATTCAACCAGTGCCTGCACCTGCCGCTCGATTGAGCGGCACCCAATGCCTGCGTCACGCCGGGCGGCTGCTCGGCAGCTTGGCGACGTTGTCTGTCGTGTCGGCTTGCCGCGCAGCCTTCAGCGCCGCCTCTTCCGCGAGCATCTTGTCATGTTCGGCGAACAGCCGTTCGATCTCGCCCCGGCGTTCGAGCAGCATGTAGGCGATGCCCGGCGCCAGGCTCTCGCCTTCGCCGATCTGGCCGAGCAGCCCGGCCAGGTCGCTGACAGTTGCATCGCGCGCATTCTTGAAAAAGTTCCCCTTGCGATCGAAGAACCCAGTTCCTGTATGTGCTATGATCAAATCCTCCGACCGAGATTCAATCCGTGCGCGGGGAATACCGCGACCCGGCCACAGCAATGTCGCCCGGATCGGGGTGGTTAGCCAAACGACAACGACGCCATGGTGCCAAAATTCGACAATTTGGCGCGATTCTACAACGAGATCGGCCATAATGTTACTGCAGTCGAAATCATACTTTTGCATTGACGCAAAACTCGGTGCCGCAGTCTCACGGTCAAGCGGATGACGAACGGGTCTCGAGGAGGTCTGGACCCGGTCTGACAATGGTCGGAAAGGGGGTCTGAAAGGCCCCGGGAACCGGACCCGGTGTCGGCACCGCGCCGAGACAATGCCACTTGCTGCCTCCGGGCGCGAAATTGCATTTCCTGCGCGCAGCCGGTCCCGCCCGGCCGCGGCGGCGACAGGCAAGCTTTCCGCTCCGGGCGGGGCTATTCGAGTTCGAGGATCACCGCATCCACCGCGAGGCTTTCGCCTTCGGCCGCGTTGATCTTGGCGATCACGCCTTCCTTCTCGGCGCGCAGGATGTTTTCCATCTTCATCGCTTCGACCGTGGCGAGCGGCTGGCCGGGCTGAACGGTATCGCCCTCAGCGACATGAAGCTTAACCAGCATCCCGGGCATCGGGCAGATCAGCAGGCGCGAGAGATCGGGTGGCAGCTTTTCGATCATCAGGCTCTCGTGCCGCGCCAGCCGCTGCGGCAGCGCCAGCGCGGTATGCGCCGCGCCGCGCGTCGTCACCTTCCAGCGATTGCCCTCGCGCTCGACCATCAGGCCGAGCCTGTGCTCCGGCCCGCCATCGACCTTGCCGGTGGCTTCGGCCTGCACCATGCCCGGTCGCCACGTGCAGGTGCCTTCGACGTGAACGCCGTCAACCATCGCGTGACCCTCGCCCAGCGTCACTTCGAAACGCTCGTCCCCCAGCTTCACCAGCCATTCGCTGGTGACCGGCAGCGGCCCGTCAAGCTGGCCCGAGATGCGGCGCGCGCGCGATTGCAGGGTGAACTCGTTGCCCGCACAAACCGCCGCGAGGATGCGCTTGATGTCATCGCTCGTGGCCGCGCCGTGGAAGCCGTCCGGGTATTCCTCGGCGATGAAGCCGGTGGTCAGCTCGCCCGAGCGAAAGCGCGGGTGCTGCATGATCGCGCTGAGGAAATCGACATTGTGGCCGAGCCCCTTGATGCGGAAATGGTCGAGCGCCTCGATCTGCAAATCCGCCGCCTCGTCACGGGTGGGGGCCCAGGTGATCAGCTTGGCGATCATCGGATCGTAGAAGCGCGAAACCTCGCCGCCTTCATAGACGCCGTCGTCAACCCGCACGCTGCCATTGCCGCGGGCCACGCCCCTTCGCGCCTTGCCTGCAACCGTCTCGTCCTCCTGCCAGCCGGGGAGCGGCGGGCTGTAATGCACCAGCCGCCCGGTCGAGGGCAGGAAGCCGCGATAGGGGTCCTCGGCATAGACGCGGTTTTCGATCGCCCAGCCATCGATCCCGATATCGTCCTGCGTCATCGCGAGGCGTTCGCCCGCCGCGACGCGGATCATCTGTTCGACGAGGTCGATGCCGGTGATCGCCTCGGTAACGGGGTGTTCGACCTGAAGCCGGGTGTTCATTTCGAGGAAGTAGAAGCTCTCCCCCGTCGGGTCTGCGCCGCTGACGATCAGCTCTACGGTGCCTGCCGAATAGTAACCCACCGCCCTCGCCAGCGCGACGCATTGTTCGCCCATCGCCTTGCGCATCTTGGGCGTGACGAAGGGCGACGGCGCTTCCTCGACCACCTTCTGGTGGCGGCGCTGGATCGAGCATTCGCGTTCGTTCAGATAGAGGATATTGCCGTGCTGGTCGCCGAGGATCTGGATCTCGATGTGGCGCGGGTTGAGGATGAACTTCTCGATGAATACGCGGTCATCGCCGAAGCTGTTCAGCCCCTCGCGCTTGACGCTCTCGAAGCCTTCGCGCACGTCGGCCTCGGAAAAGGCAAGGCGCATCCCCTTGCCCCCGCCGCCTGCCGACGCCTTCATCATCACCGGATAGCCGATCTCGTTCGCGATCCGCACCGCGTGTTCGGTATCCTCGATCTCGCCGACAAAGCCGGGGACGACGTTGACGCCCGCTTCCTTGGCAAGCTTCTTGGATTCGATCTTGTCTCCCATCGCCGCGATCGCGCCCACCGGCGGGCCGATAAAGGCGATGTTCTCTCTCGCCAGCGCTTCGGCAAAGGAAGTGCGCTCGGAGAGGAAGCCGTAGCCGGGGTGAACCGCCTCGGCCCCGGTCGTCTTGCAGGCGGCGATGATCTTGTCGGCGACGAGATAGGATTCCGCTGCGGGCGAAGGCCCGATATGCACCGCCTCGTCCGCCATCGCGACGAAGGGCGCGCGGGCGTCAGCGTCGGAATAGACCGCGACGGTCTTGATCCCCATTCTGCGGGCGGTGGTGATGACCCGGCAGGCGATCTCGCCGCGGTTGGCAATCAGGATTTTCGAGAACAAGGGTCGGAACCTCTCTCCATGGGGCATTTGTATGCGCAGCGGCTATGCCGGGGGATTGCGCGGCAAGCAAGCTAGCGGATTTGTGTCTTCAGCCCGGGACTTCGACCAGTTCGCGCAGTTCTTCGGTGCGCATCCGGGTGCGGCGGGCCTTGCATGTGGCGACCAGCATCGGCTCGAGCGTTCCGCCACGCGCGGTGTAGCCATCCACCCGGCAATGGGCGTCGCGGTAACGCAGCCAGCCGCGCTGCGCTTCGAGCAGGCTGTCGAAAAATCCCGGACGGTCATCGGCCGAACCGAGGGTAGCCCAATCCGCATCGCGCGCCTTCATCACCGCCGCGGTTTCCTCCCACTGGGCATTGAGGCGCTCATCCGCCATCTCGAAATCGCGCGCTGCACACCAGTTCATTTCCTGCTGCACCTGCGGGTCCTCGCAGTTCCACTCGGGCACCGGAGGTGGGGCGGATTGCAGCAACACAGGAAGAAAAAGCGAGGCAATCATGGGCCAAGTCCTTCGGCAAAGGCGATGAGGCTCTTAGCATAGGCCGGAGCCCCGCGCCTGTCGCCCTCGCCGCTGACGAGGGTTTGCACCGCCTTGCCCAGCATGGCGATATTGGCAGGCGAGAGCTTGCCCAGAGGCTCGACATAAATCCCGATGGTGAACAGGATCGCACCCGTCTGTGGCAGGCGGCGCAGGGTCTGGCGTTCGGAGCGCACGAACAGGGTCTCGCCGGCATTATCCGGCGTGACATGGGCGAAGGCTTCGGCAGGCGGGCGATCGGGGAGCCAGCGGCGCTCGCCCGCGGCAGCGATGAACCAGTTGCAGCGGGCGTAGATCGGGCCGGGGCGCAGGGTTGCCATGAAGCGATCAACCCCCATGGCGAGTTGCTCCTCATAGCCCGCAATCGGCGCATGGAGCGCGCGGAGCGGCAGGCCGATCTTTTCGGCTGGCCGCCAGTCCGAGGGCCATGCCACCGCCGCGCCGATCAGGCGATAGACATCCTCACCGGGGCGCTGGGTGAGCAGGCACAGGTCTTCGTGGCAGGCGAGCGCGGCTTCCGGGAGCGCGCCGTTCACGCCGAGCATCGCCGCCAGTTCGCGCCCCGGAGCGTCCACCTCCCGGGTGAGCTGCACGCCCTCGGGCCATTCAGCAAACCCTTGCGCCCGCGCTGCAAAATCGGGTGCAGGCTGGAGCCACTGATGCTCCTCCAGCTTCACCAGCCCCATCCTGAGCTGCCCGCCTCCGCGCGCCTTGGGGAGCAGGGTGTCGACGGAAAAGCCGAGGCTCAAGCCGCCGTTACTCCGCCGCCACCGCGCTCTTGCACGCCCGCGCCGGTTCCTCGCCTTTCAATGCCGTGAGGCCGAGCTTGGCGAACAGCGCGCCGTCCTTGTCATCGCCTGCATTGGGCGCGGTCAGCAGCTTGTCGCCGGTGAAGATCGAATTGGCGCCGGCAAGGAAGCACAGGGCCTGCGTCGCCTCCGACATGGATTCGCGCCCCGCCGAGAGCCGCACCATCGAGCGCGGCATGGTGATGCGCGCGACCGCGACGGTGCGGACGAACTCGATATCGTCGATTTTCGCGAGCGGCGTGTCGGCCAGCATGTTGCCCAGCACCGTGCCCTTGACCGGCACCAGCGCATTGACCGGCACGCTCTCCGGGTGCTGCGGCAGGGTGGCGAGGGTGTGGATGAAGCCCACCCGATCCTCGCGCGTCTCGCCCATGCCGACAATCCCGCCGGAGCAGACGTTGATCCCCGCCTTGCGGACGTGATCGAGGGTGTCGAGCCGGCACTGGAAATCGCGGGTGGAAATGACGCGCTCGTAATATTCCGGCGAGCTGTCGATATTGTGGTTGTAGTAATCGAGCCCCGCCTCGGCGAGCATCTCGGCCTGATGCGGTTCGAGCATTCCCAGCGTCATGCAGGTCTCGAGGCCCATGGCGGAGACGCCCTTCACGATCTCGACGATCGCGGGCATGTCGCGGTCCTTGGGATTGCGCCACGCCGCCCCCATGCAGAACCGCTGCGAGCCTGCATCCTTGGCCTGCGCCGCCTTCTGGAGCACGGCCTGCACGTCCATCAGCTTGGTGGCTTCAACGCCGCTGTCGGCATGGACCGACTGCGAGCAATAGCCGCAATCCTCCGGACACCCGCCGGTCTTGATGCTGAGCAGCGTGCAGAGCTGGACTTCAGTGGCGGGGTGCCAGGCGCGGTGGACAGAGGCGGCCTGAAACAGCAGCTCGGTGAAGGGTAGGTCGAAGAGGGCCGCGATTTCGGGGCGGGTCCAGTCAGTGCGGGGGTGGGTCATTGGTATGTCCGATAAAAGTCGGCGTCACGCCGGAAAGTAGGAATCGAGCTTCGCTTTGGAAAACGCCAAGTCGGGCGCGTTGTGGGCGATCCAGTCCTTGACGCAGGCTCTGCTTTTGGCATCCGCATTGATGATGTCGTAGATGTAGACGACAGACCCCACGCCGTCGATACGCGCCGCTAGACCGCAATGCCTCTTTTGCACGCTCAGATTTTCCATCTGCTCCCATGTGCCAAGCGCAACACTTTCCATATTCTGGATGACGATTTCGCCGTCTTTACAGAGCGGGGCGCACTTGGCGGGATCGCGGATCGGTGCTTCTGGTTCGCAACCTAGCGCTGTGTCGGCAGCGGGTTCGCTGGCAGCAAGGGCAAGGAAAAATAGGCTGATCACTCCGCCGCCTCTTCCAGCCCCTCGCCCAAGGGCGGCATATTGTGGCCGAGCAGCACCAGAATATCCGCCGCGCATTCCACCACGTTGCTTCCCGGGCCGTAGATCCCCTGCACCCCCGCCTCGCGCAGGAAGTCGTAGTCCTGCGGGGGGATGACGCCGCCGGCCGTCACCTTGATGTCGCCGCGCCCGGCTTCGCGCAGCAAGCGGATCAGTTCGGGGATCAGGGTCTTGTGGCCCGCGGCAAGGCTGGAGGCGCCAACCACGTCGACATCGTTTGCCAAGGCCATCGCGGCAGATTCCTGCGGGGTCTGGAACAGCGGGCCGGAGATGACCTCGAAGCCCATGTCGGAGAAGGCACTCGCGATCACGTTCGCGCCGCGATCATGGCCGTCCTGCCCCATCTTGGCGATCATGATCTTGGGACGGCGGCCCAAGCGGCGGCCCACGGCTTCGACGCCGTCCGTCACCTGCGCCCAGCGGCGGTCGAATTCATAGGCGCTCTTGTAAACGCCCGTGACCGGTGCAGGCGTGGCATCGTGGCGGCCGAACACCTCTTCCATCGCCGAGGAGATTTCGCCGAGCGTCGCATCTTGGCGGGCAGCTTCCACCGCCAACGCCAGCAGGTTTGCGCCGGACTTGCAGCCCTCGGTGAGCGCCGCCAGCGCCGCACGGCAAGCGGCCTCATCCCGGGCCTCGCGAACCTTGGCGAGACGGGCAATCTGTCCGGCGCGCACCTTCTGGTTGTCGACCTCCAGCGTCTCTAGCGCGTCTTCCTGTTCCTTGCGGTACTTGTTGACGCCGACGATCACCGTCTCGCCCTTGTCGACTTTGGTCTGCTTTTCCGCCGCCGCGCGCTCGATCGCGGCCTTGGGCGCTCCGGTGGTGACGAAGGCGGTCATCCCGCCTGCTGCGTCGACTTCCTCGATCAGCTTCCACGCCTCGTCCACCAGCGTTGCCGTCAGCGCCTCGATGTAATGCGAGCCGCCGAGCGGATCGACGACGTTGCAGATGCCGCTTTCCTCCTGCAGCACCAGCTGGGTGTTACGGGCGATGCGGGCACTGAAATCGGTCGGGAGCGCGATGGCTTCATCAAGCGCGTTGGTGTGGAGCGACTGCGTGCCGCCCAGCACCGCCGCCATCGCCTCCACCGTGGTGCGGATGACGTTGTTGTAGGGGTCCTGCTCTTGCAGCGAGACGCCCGAAGTCTGGCAGTGGGTGCGCAGCATCTTGGAGCGTTCGTCCTTCGCCCCCAGCCCGTCCATCACCCGGTACCACAGGGTGCGCGCGGCGCGCAGCTTGGCGATCTCCATGAAGAAGTTCATGCCGATGCCGAAAAAGAAGCTCAAACGCCCGGCAAAGGCGTCGATATCCAGCCCCGCG
>Ga0073934_10009164_pt1 | contig 12803 bp, 12 predicted proteins | sample LarsenN4metaG_FD_76834 | JGI IMG/M metagenome (GOLD analysis project Ga0073934, IMG submission 76834) | Hot spring sediment bacterial and archeal communities from British Columbia, Canada, to study Microbial Dark Matter (Phase II) - Larsen... ...
CGCGCACGACGCGCACGACGCGCACGACGCGCACGCGCCCCGCGCCGAGGACGCCGGGCTGCGCCCTCGCCTCGCGCTGCCGCCCGACGCCATCGCGCGGGCCGCGGCAACCTGCGGCGTCGAGCCGGGCCGCTACTGGGTGTTCGCGCCGGGGGCCGAGTACGGCGCGGCCAAGCGCTGGCCGGTCGCGCACTACGCCGCGCTCGCGCGTCGCCTGCACGCGCGCGACGGCGCGCCGGTGGTGCTGCTCGGCTCGGCCAAGGAGGCCGCGCTGTGCGACGAGATCGCCGCGCTGGCGCCGGGCGCGTGCCGCGTGACCGCGGGCCGCACCTCGCTCGACGACGCGATGGCGCTGGTGGCCGGCGCGCGCGGCATGGTCAGCAACGACTCGGGGCTCATGCACGTCGCGGCGGCCTTCGGCGTGCCGCAGGCCGCCGTGTTCGGCTCGACCAGCCCCGAGCACACGCCGCCGCTCAGCCCGCGCGCGCGCGTGGTGTGGCTCAAGGGCGAGCTCGGCCTGGACTGCATGCCGTGCTTCGAGCGCGAATGCCGCTACGGCCACACGCGCTGCCTGGCCGACGTGACGCCGGCGCGCGTGGAAGCGGCGCTCGACGACGCGCTCGGCGTCGGCTGAGCCGCGCGCCGCGGCGCGCCTCTCAAGTCGATGTGGCTCCGCCACTCGACTTGAACCCCCGCGGGGGGCGGGCCGGCAGGGCCGGCCCTGGGGGCGCTCAGATCGTGAGCTTGCCGACGTAGAGGATCGGGCCGGTGGGCGCGCCGGTCGGCGATCCGCCCGCGGGCTCGAGACTCACCGCGAGCGCGGCCGTGCCGTCGAGCAGCCGGCCGCGCTGCACCACCGTCGCGCCGCTCGCCGAGATGAGGCCGAGCGAGCGCGGCGCGCCTTGCGGCGGCACCGACCACAGCTCGAGCGCGCGACCGGCCTCGAGGCTCACGTTGACCAGCGGCTTGGTCACCAGCGCACGGCCGTCGGCCGTGACGCTGGCGACGAAGCCGCCCGCGCCCTGCGCCGCGTCGCCCGTGCCGGACAGCACCACGACGATCGGCGGCTGCGCCGGCGGCGGGCTCGCCAGCAGCACCGCAAGGCTGACCGCCGCCACCGTCGCGATCGCCGACAGGCCGCGCCAGAACGCGAGCTGCGTCCACCACGGCGCGCGAGCGGCGCGCGCGGCACGCGCCGCGCCCACGCTCGCCGCGGCGTCCCGCGCCTCACCGAACAGGCGCGACTCGACGCGCGGCCACACCGTGGCCGGCGGCTCGACCGGCGCGAGCGCGCCGGTCAGCGGCATCAGCCGGCGCTCCCATTCGCGCACGGCCGCGCGCAGCGCCGGGTGCGCGGGCAGCAGCGCCTGCAGCCTGCGGCGCGCCGGCCCGCGCAAGGTGCCGGCCACGTATTCGGCGGCCAGCCGGTCGGCGAGTTCGGGGCGGCTGTAGTCCATGGCGCTGACTCAGGCGTCCGCGTCGGCCGCGCGCTGCAGGCAGTCCTTCAGCGACTGCAGCGCGCGGCGCACCCAGGACTTCACCGTGCCCAGCGGCTGGCGGAGGTGCTCGGCGACCTCGGCGTGGCTCAGGCCGTCGAAGAACGCGAGCGCGACGCTCTGGCGCTGGGCGCTGGACAGCTGCTCCATGCAGCGGCCGAGCGCGCGCGCGTCCGCGGCCTGCGCGAGCAGTTCCAGCGGTCCGGGCGAGTCGGCGGCGTGAAGTTCGAGCATGTCGGTGTCGGAGTCGTCGTCGTCGGTGAGGTTCGTCGATTGCAGGCGCGGCTGCGTCTGCTGCCGGCGCAGGCTGTCGATGGCGCGATGGCGCGCGATGCTGGTCAGCCACGTGAGCGGCTGGCCCTGCGCGGCGTCGTAGCCGCGCGCGGCGCGCCAGACGTTGACGTACACCTCCTGCAGGATGTCCTCGGCCTGCGCGCGGTCGCGGTTGATACGCAGCACCACGGCGTACAGATGCGAGGCGGTGCGGCGGTACAGCTCGGCGAAGGCGGCGCGATCGCCGATTCCTGCACGCGCGAGCAGGCCGGAGAGTTCCTTGCTGCGATCGGACCAGTCGTCGGCGGGAAGCGGCATCGGGTCGGCGGGGGTCTCGCGCGGCGCGCGACCATCGAGCATACAGGCGGTCCGTAGAATCGGATGCAGGCAGGGCGCCGCGACGCGCCCGTCGACACCACCTCATGACCTCACACCGCGACCGCGAGTTCGTGCTCACCTTGTCGTGCCGGGACGCCAAGGGCATCGTGCACGCCGTCTCCGGCCTGCTGTACGAGGCCGGCTGCAACATCATCGACTCGCAGCAATTCGGCGACCTCGAGGGCCCCGACGCGACGGGGCTGTTCTTCATGCGGGTGCACTTCGACGCGCCCGCGCAGCTCGCCGACGCGCAGACCCTGGCCGCGCTGTTCGGCAGCGTGCGCGAGCGCTTCGGCATGGACGTGCGCTTCCATCCGCTGGCGCGCCGTCCGCGCGTGCTGCTGCTGGTGAGCCGGCACGGCCACTGCCTGAACGACCTGCTGTTCCGCTGGCAGTCGCGGCAGCTCGACATCGACATCCCGGCGATCGTGTCGAACCACGCCGACTTCGAGCCGCTGGCGCGCGGCTACGGCATCCCGTTCCACCACCTGCCGCTGCCGCCGGGCTCGAACCCCGAGGCCAGGCGCGCGCAGGAGCGCGCGATCGAGGCGCTGGTCGCGCGCGAAGGGATCGACCTCGTGGTGCTGGCGCGCTACATGCAGATCCTCTCGGCCGAGCTGTGCGAGGCGCTCAAGGGCCGCGCGATCAACATCCATCACAGCTTCCTGCCCAGCTTCAAGGGCGCCCGGCCCTACGAGCAGGCGCACGCGCGCGGCGTCAAGCTGATCGGCGCGACCGCGCACTACGTGACGGCCGACCTCGACGAGGGGCCGATCATCGAGCAGGACGTCGAGCGCGTGGACCACTCGCACTCGAGCGAGGACTTCGCCGCGGTCGGGCGCGACGTCGAATGCGTGGTGCTGGCGCGCGCGGTGCGCTGGCATGTCGAGCACCGCGTGCTGCTCAACGGCCACAAGACCGTGGTCTTCCGCTGAAGGCCCCGCCCGCATGGCGCGACCCAAGGCCCCGCTCGCGTCGCCCGACGACATCGAGCACCAGTTCTACGAGGCTCTGCAGCAGGCCGACCTCGACAAGCTGATGGCCGTGTGGGCCGACGACGACGAGATCGCCTGCGTGCACCCCGGCGGTCCGCGCGTGGTGGGGCATGCGGCCATCCGCGCCAGCTTCGACGCGATGTTCGCCAACGGCGCGATCGACGCCGCACCCGAGCGCGTGCGGCGCGTGCACACGCACGCCTGCGCGGTGCACAGCGTGCTCGAGCGCGTGCGCGTGATGAGCGAGGAAGGCCCGCAGGTCGCGTGGGTGATCGCCACCAACGTGTACCTCAAGACGGCGCAGGGCTGGCGGCTCGCGGTGCACCACGCGAGCCCCGGCTCGCCGCGCGAGGTGCAGGAGATCACCGAGTCGCCGTCGGTGCTGCACTGATGGGCTGGACGTACCGCGCGCCGCCGTGGCTGCCCGGCGGCAACCTGCAGACCCTCTGGCCGGCGCTGTTCGCGCGCCGCGCCGACGGCCCGCTGCCGCCGTGGCGCCGCGAGCGCTGGACCACGCCCGACGGCGACTTCGTCGACGCCGACTGGCAGGACCTGCCGGACGCCGCCGCGCCGCCGGCGGCGCCGTCCACGCCGATCGCGCCGGCCGAGCCGCTGCTCGTGCTGTTCCACGGCCTCGAAGGATCGTCGGCCAGCCACTACGCGGTGGCCTTCGCCCACACGGCCCGGCGGCTCGGCTGGCGCTTCGTGGTGCCGCACTTCCGCGGCTGCTCGGGCGAGCTGAATCTCGCCCCGCGCGCCTACCACTCGGGCGACTTCGAGGAAGTCGGCTGGATGCTGCAGCGTGCGCGCGCCGCGCATCCGCACGGGCCGATGCTCGCCGTCGGCGTCTCGCTCGGCGGCAATGCGCTGCTGCGCTGGGCCGAGGAAGCCGGCGACCGCGCGGCGGCGACGGTGCGTGCGGTGGCCGCGGTGAGTTCGCCGGTCGACCTGGCCGCCGGCGGCCACGCGATCGGCCGCGGCTTCAACCGGCTCGTGTACACGCGCATGTTCCTGCGCAGCATGAAGCCCAAGGCGCTGGCCAAGCTGGCGCAGCACCCGGGGCTGTTCGACCGGCGCCGGCTCGAGGCCGCGCGCGACCTGTACGAGTTCGACGACGTGTTCACCGCGCCGCTGCACGGCTTTCGCGGCACCGACGACTACTGGCGCCGTGCGTCGGCCAAGCCGCACCTGCATCGCATCCGCATCCCGGCGCTGGTGCTCAACGCGCTCAACGATCCGTTCGTGCCGGGCGCGAGCCTGCCGCATCCGCGCGAGGTGGGCGCCTGCGTGAGCCTGTGGCAGCCGGGGCACGGCGGCCATGTCGGCTTTCCGGCCGGGCGCTTTCCGGGCCACGTGATGACCATGCCGGAGGCGGTGGCGCGCTGGCTCGCGGCGCATCTTTGACCCACACTCGCCGCATGGACGAGATCGTCAAGGCGGCGCTGAAGAAGTGGCCCAACGTGCCGCACTGCTACGCCTGGCTCGCGCTCGACGCGCGCGGGCAGTGGTTCATGCGCGACGAGCGCATCCAGCGCGCGGGGCCGTTCCCGCAGGTCAAGGGCAGCCGCATCGACCACCCCAAGCTGCTGGAGTTCATCCACCGCAACTACGAGTGCGACGAGGCCGGCCGCTGGTTCTTCCAGAACGGCCCGCAGCGCGTGTACGTGGAGCTCGAGGCGGCGCCCTACGTGTGGCGGCTCGATCCGGCCGGCGACGCGTCGCGCCTGGCGGCTCACACCGGCGACGAGACGCGCTGCGACGACACCTGGCTCGACGAGCACGGGCGCCTGTTCGCGCGCAGCCCGCTCGGCTTCGGGATCGTGCACACGCAGGACATGCACCTGGCCGCGCAGGCGGTGGAGTCCGGCGCGTGGACGCCGCAGGAGATGCGCTTCGCCGAGATGCCGGCGCGCTTCGGCTACCGGCTCTCGCCGGCGGCCGAACCCAGGGTGTAGCCGCGCCGAAACAGCGACGCGGGCCCGGGGCCCGCGTCGGCGCGAGAGGTCGGGGCGCGGCGCGCTGCCTGGCCGGTGCGCTGCTCGGTCGTCGAACTGCCTGGAACTACTTGGCCGTCGCGTTGCCGGCCGGCGCCGAGGCCGCCGCAGCCGGCGCCTTGGGCTCGGCCAGCGAGCCGCCGGACTGGTTGGCCATGTAGACCACCGCGCGGCCGATCTCGAAGTCGCTGAAGTCGCCGCCGCCTTGCGCGCCCATGCTGCCCTTGCCCTTGAGCGCCGAGGTCAGCAAGGCCTCGTAGCCGGTCTTGATGCGCGGCGCCCACGCTGCCGCGTCGCCGAGCTTCGGCGCGCCGGCCGCGCCGCTGGTGTGGCAGGCCGCGCACTGCGCCGCGTAGACCTGCTCGCCGGTCTTCAGCGAGGCCACGTCGGAGGCGTCGCGAATCTCGATCGTGCCGACCGGCTGGATGCGCCGCGCGACCGCCTCGGCGGCGAGGCCGTCGCTGCCGGCGGCGGGCTTCTTGTCGAGGGCGACGAAGTTCACCAGCAGGATGATCGCCACCACCGGCACCACGAAGGCCAGCACCACGGTCACGACCAGCTGCTTCGGGGTCTTGATCGGGCCCTCGTGGGCGTCGTGGTCGGGGGAGTGCTGCGCGTCGCTCATGGATTCCTCGTTGACGGGCGGCCCGGACGGACGGAGGGGCCGGCAAAGCCGCGGGATTATAGGCGGCGGGGTGTGGCCGGCCGCCGTGGCGGACACGCCGCCGCGGCGGCGCCCACGCGAGGCGCGGCGGCGACCGCCGCTGCGGGAAGACCCGCAGGCTGCGCCGCGCCGATTTAGTTGACAACTGAACTATCCAGGCCTAAATTGACCGCCATGAAGATCGTCTGCATCGGTGGCGGCCCGGCGGGCCTGTACTTCGCCCTCCTGATGAAGAAGCTCGACCCCGGGCACGACATCACGGTGGTCGAGCGCAACCGCCCGTACGACACCTTCGGTTGGGGCGTCGTGTTCTCCGACGCGACGATGGACAACATGCGGCAGTGGGACCGCGAGACGGCCGACGAGATCGAGGTCGCGTTCAACCACTGGGACGACATCGAGCTCGAGTTCAAGGGCCGCACCCTGCGTTCCGGCGGCCACGGCTTCGTGGGCATCGGCCGCAAGAAGCTGCTGAACATCCTGCAGCGCCGCTGCGAGGCGCTCGGCGTGAAGCTCGAGTTCGAGCGCGAGGTCGACTCCGACGCCGACTACCCCGACGCCGACCTCGTCATCGCGAGCGACGGCATCAACTCGAAGATCCGCCAGAAGTACGCGTCGGTGTTCAAGCCCGACATCGTGACGCGGCCCAACCGCTACATCTGGCTCGGCACCGAGCGGCTGTACGACGCGTTCACGTTCCTGTTCGAGAAGACCGAGCACGGCTGGTTCCAGGCGCACATCTACAAGTTCGACGACACGACCTCCACCTTCATCGTCGAGACGCCCGACGACGTGTGGCGCGCACACGGCCTCGACCGCGCCAGCACCGACGACTCGATCGCCTTCTGCGAGAAGCTGTTCGCCCGCAACCTGAAGGGCCACAAGCTGATGAGCAACGCGCGCCACCTGCGCGGCTCGGCGTGGCTGAACTTCCAGCGCATCAAGTGCGAGCAATGGTCGCTGCACAACGGGCGCTCGCACGTGGTGCTGATGGGCGACGCGGTGCACACCGCGCACTTCGCCATCGGCTCGGGCACCAAGCTCGCGCTGGAAGACGCGATCGAGCTGACGCGGCAGTTCCGCGACCTCGGCGACGAGCCCGAGCACATCCCGCAGGTGCTGGCGCGCTACCAGGAGCTGCGCGCGGTCGACGTGCTGCGGCTGCAGAACGCGGCGTGGAACGCGATGGAGTGGTTCGAGGTCGTCGGCCGCCGCTACTGCGACCAGCTCGAACCCGAGCAGTTCATGTACTCGATGCTCACGCGCTCGCAGCGCATCTCGCACGAGAACCTGCGCCTGCGCGACGCCGGCTGGCTCGAGGGCTTCGAGCGCTGGCTCGCGCAGCGCGCCTATGCGCAGGCCGGCGTCGATCCCGGCCCGCGCCTGGCGCCCGGCGTGAAGCCGCCGCCGCCGATGTTCACGCCCTACCGCGTGCGCGGCGTCACCTTGAAGAACCGCGTCGTGGTCTCGCCGATGGCGCAGTACTCGTGCACCGACGGCGTGCCGGGCGACTGGCACCTCGTGCACCTGGGCGCGCGCGCGGCCGGCGGCGCCGGCCTCGTGGTGGCCGAGATGACCTGCGTGTCGCCCGAGGGCCGCATCACGCCGCAGTGCCCGGGGCTGTACGACCCGGCGCAGCGCGACGCCTGGAAGCGCATCGTCGACTTCGTGCACGCGAACACCGACGCGAAGATCGCGATGCAGCTCGGCCACGCCGGCGCCAAGGCCTCGACCAACGCGCCGTGGAACGACGGCGGCGCCGACCGGCCGCTGCCCGCGGGCAACTGGCCGCTGATCGCGCCGTCGCCGCTGCCCTACCTCGACGGCGAGAGCGACACGCCGCGCGAGATGACGCGCGCCGACATGGACCGCGTGACGGCCGACTTCGTGCGCGCCGCGCGCTGGTCGGCCGAGGCCGGCTTCGACTGGCTCGAGCTGCACTGCGCGCACGGCTACCTGCTGTCGGCCTTCATCTCGCCGCTGACCAACCGCCGCAGCGACGAGTACGGCGGCTCGCTGGCGAACCGGCTGCGCTATCCGCTCGAGGTGTTCCGCGCGGTGCGCGCGGTGTGGCCCGACGACAAGCCGATGTCGGTGCGCATCTCGGCGCACGACTGGGCGCCCGGCGGCATCACGCCCGACGACGCGGTCGAGATCGCGAAGGCGTTCAAGGCGGCCGGCGCCGACATGATCGACTGCTCGTCGGGCCAGGTCGTCGCGCACCAGAAGCCGACCTACGGCCGCATGTACCAGACGCCGTTCGCCGACCGCATCCGCAACGAGGCCGGCATCGCGACCATCGCGGTCGGCGCGATCAGCGAGGCCGACCACGTGAACTCCATCATCGCCGCCGGCCGCGCCGACCTGTGCGCGATCGCGCGGCCGCACCTCGCCAACCCGGCGTGGACGCTGCTCGAGGCCGCCAAGATCGGCTGGACCGACGTGCCGTGGCCGGTGCAGTACCTGTCGGGCAAGCGCCAGCTCGAGACCCTGGTGCAGCGCGAGCGCGCGCAGATCAAGGCGGGAGGCTGAGCCGATGGCGGGCACGCTCGAAGGTCGGCACGCCTTCGTCACCGGCGCGGGACGCGGCATCGGCGCGGCCATCGCGCGCGCGCTTGCCGCCGAAGGCGCCGCGCTCACCCTGGCCGGCCGCAACACCGAGGCGCTGGCCGCGCTCGCGCACGAGCTGCGCGAGCGCGGCGCGCGCATCGAGACCATGGCCCTCGACGTGACGAGCGCCGAGTCCGTCGAGCGCGCCTTCGCGCAGTCGCGCGTGCGGCTCGGCGACGCGACCGTGCTGGTCAACAACGCCGGCGCCGCCGAGAGCGCGCCCTTCGCGCGCACCGACGACGCGCTGTGGCAGCGCATGCTCGAGGTCAACGCCACCGGCGCGATGCGCTGCCTGCGCGCCGCGCTGCCCGGCATGCTGGCCGCCGGCTGGGGGCGCGTGGTCAACGTCGCGAGCACCGCCGGCCAGAAGGGCTACCCCTACGTGGCGGCGTACGTCGCGGCCAAGCACGCGCTGGTCGGTCTGACGCGCGCGGTCGCGCTCGAAGTGGCGACCAAGGGCATCACGGTCAACGCGGTGTGCCCCGGCTTCACCGAGACCGACCTGCTGAAGGACAGCGTCGACAACATCGTGCGCAGCACCGGCCGCAGCGAGGCCGACGCGCGCGCCGAGCTGGCGAAGTCCAACCCGCAGCGCCGCTTCGTGCAGCCCGACGAAGTGGCCGCAGCCGTGCGCTGGCTGTGCTCGCCGGCGGCGGCCTCGGTCACGGGGCAGTCGATCTCGGTCGCCGGCGGCGAGGTGATGGCATGAAGGCCGCCCGCCGCGCCGACCTGGCGCAACTGCTCGGCGACGAGGCCATCGGCGTCGAGGCGCGCGCCGCGCACGACGACCACCTCGCGCTGAAGGTGTGGCTGCGCCTGCTGGCCAGCAGCACGCAGATCGAGGACGAGATCCGCCGCCGGCTGCGCGCGCGCTTCGGCATCACCCTGGCGCGCTTCGACTACCTCGCGCAGCTGCACCGCCACCCCGACGGCATCCGCATGAACGCGCTGTCGCGCTTCCTGATGGTGACCGGCGGCAACGTCACCGGCCTCACCGACGAGCTCGAGAAGGAGGGCTACGTCACGCGCGAGGCCGACCCGGGCGATCGCCGCTCGTTCATCGTGCGGCTCACGCGCGAGGGCCGGCGCGCCTTCGAGCGCATCGCCGCGGAGCACGAGCAGTGGGTGATCGAGCTGCTCGGCAGCGTGGGCGACCCCGCGCTCGAGCGCCTGTACGACATCCTGGGCGAGCTGCGCGTCGCGCTGGCCCGGCAAGCTTCCACGACCGCCTGAACACCATGAGCCAGAAGAAGACCCTCGACCCCGCGCTGGCCGCCGGCAACCGCACGACGGCCGCCGACTACCGCGCCACGCACTTCGGCTGGAAGGTCGAGGACCGCGTCGGCACCGTCAGCCTGAACCGCCCCGAGCGCAAGAACCCCCTCACCTTCGCGAGCTACGCCGAGCTGCGCGACCTGTTCCGCCGGTTGCGCTACGCCGACGACGTGAAGGCCGTGGTGGTCACCGGCGAGGGCGGCAACTTCTGCTCGGGCGGCGACGTGCACGAGATCATCGGCCCGCTGATCGGCCTGTCGGCGCCCGACCTGCTGACCTTCACGCGCATGACCGGCGACCTCGTCAAGGCGATGCGCCACTGCCCGCAGCCCGTGGTCGCGGCGGTCGACGGCGTGTGCGCCGGCGCCGGCGCGATCGTCGCGATGGCGAGCGACCTGCGCTTCGGCACCACGCGCGCGAAGGTCGCCTTCCTGTTCAACCGCGTCGGGCTGGCCGGCTGCGACATGGGCGCCTGCGCACTGCTGCCGCGCATCGTCGGCCACGGCCGCGCGAGCGAGCTGCTGTACACCGGCCGCGTGCTGCCCGGCGAGGAAGGCCTGCAGTGGGGCTTCTTCAACCGGCTGTGCGCCCCCGAGCGCGTGCTGGAGGAGGCCACGGCGATGGCGCGCGAGCTCGCGCACGGGCCGACCTTCGCCAACGGCATCACCAAGACCATGCTGCACCAGGAGTGGGACATGGGCATCGACGCCGCCATCGAGTCCGAGGCGCAGGCGCAGGCGATCTGCATGCTGACCGAGGACTTCCGCCGCGCCTACGAGGCCTTCGTCGCGAAGGCCAAGCCGGTGTTCGAGGGCCACTGACGGAGCGCCGCGCATGAACCACGCCGAACACCTCGACTGGCCGTTCTTCGAGGCGCGCCACCGCGAGTTCGCCGTCGCGCTCGACGCCTGGGCCGCGAAGGCGCTGGCCGGCGACCACCCGGCCGACGTCGACGCGCACTGCCGCCATCTCGTGAAGGCGCTCGGCGCGGCCGGCTGGCTGCGCCACGCGGTGGCCGGGCGCGAGTTCGGCGGCGCCGGCGACGCGATCGACACGCGCACCCTCTGCCTCGCGCGCGAAACGCTGGCGCGCCACGACGGACTGGCCGACTTCGCGTTCGCGATGCAGGGCCTCGGCTCCGGCGCGATCTCGCTGGACGGCACGCCGGCGCAGAAGGCGCGCTACCTCGCGCGCGTGGCCGCCGGCGAGGCGATCGCGGCGTTCGCGCTGTCCGAGCCCGATGCCGGTTCCGACGTGGCCGCGATGCGCTGCGCGGCGCGCGAGGACGGCGACGCGATCGTGCTCGACGGCGAGAAGACCTGGATCTCCAACGGCGGCATCGCCGACTTCTACGTGGTGTTCGCGCGCGAGGGCGACGCGCCCGGCGCGCGCGGCATCTCCGCCTTCGTGGTCGAGGCCGGCACGCCGGGCTTCACGATCGCCGAGCGCATCGACGTGATCGCGCCGCATCCGCTGGCGCGGCTGCGCTTCGCGAACTGCCGCATCCCGCCCTCGCAGCGGCTGGGCGCGCCGCAGCAGGGCTTCAAGCTCGCGATGCGCACGCTGGACATCTTCCGCACCAGCGTGGCGGCGGCGGCGCTCGGCTTCGCGCGGCGCGCGCAGCACGAGGCGCTGCAGCGCGCCACCACGCGCCGCATGTTCAACGGCGTGCTGGCCGACCAGCCGCTGGCGCAGGCCAGGCTCGCCGAGATGGCGGTGACGGTCGATGCCGCCGCGCTGCTGACCTACCGCGCCGCGTGGCAGCGCGACCGCGGCCGCAACGTCACGCGCGAGGCCGCGATGGCCAAGCTCGCGGCCACCGAAGGCGCGCAGCAGGTGATCGACGCGGCGCTGCAGCTGCACGGCGGCCTCGGCGTGAAGAGCGGCGAGGTGGTCGAGCGCCTGTACCGCGAGATCCGCGCGCTGCGCATCTACGAAGGCGCCAGCGAGGTGCAGCAGCTCATCATCGCGCGCGAGCTGCTGCGCGGCCTGGCCTGACCGTACCGCGAGGCGAGTCCCCATGAGCCACACCGCCCACGTCGACACCTTCATCCGCGACCGGCTGCCCGCGCCCGAGGCGCAGCCCGAGTTCGTGTTCGACCTGCCCGAGCTGCGCTTCGGCCCGCGGCTCAACGCCGCGCACGCGCTGCTGGACCGCTGGGTCGAGCAAGGCGACGGCGCGCGCCGCTGCATCGTCGGGCCCGGCGTGCAGTGGAGCTACGCCGAGCTGCAGGCGCAGGCGCAGCGCATCGCGCGCGTGCTGGTCGAGGACCTCGGCCTCGTGCCGGGCCAGCGCGTGCTGCTGCGCGCGCCGAACAACCCGATGCTCGCGGCCTGCTGGTTCGCGGTGGTCAAGGCCGGCGGCATCGTGGTCGGCACGATGCCGCTGCTGCGCGCCAAGGAGCTCAAGGTCATCGTCGAGCGCGCACAGGTGACGCACGCGCTGTGCGACGCGAGCCTGGCCGACGAGCTCGACGCGGCGGCCGCCGAGTGCCCGAGCCTGCGCCACGTGCGGCTGTTCAACGGCGGCGATCCGGCGCGTTCGCTGGAGGCCGCGGCGGCGTCCAAGCCGGCGCGCTTCGCGAACGTCGACACCGCGGCCGACGACCCGGTGCTGGTGGCCTTCACCTCCGGCACCACCGGCCAGCCCAAGGGCACGGTGCACTACCACCGCGACCTGATCGCCGCCTGCGAGTGCTGGCCGAAGCACGTGCTGAAGGCGACGCGCGACGACCTGTTCACCGGCAGCCCGCCGCTGGCCTTCACCTTCGGGCTGGGCGGGCTGCTGCTGTTCCCGCTGTACATCGGCGCCAGCACCTTGCTGATCGACAAGCCGGCGCCGCCGGCGCTGCTGGAGGCGATCCCGAAGTTCGGCGCGACCGTGCTGTTCACCGCGCCCACCTCGTACCGCGCGATGGCCGAGGCCGCGCGCGCCGCGAAGATCTCGCGCCCGCAAGGCGGCAGCCTGGCCAAGTGCGTGTCGGCCGGCGAGGCGCTGCCGGCGGCGACGCGCGCGCTGTGGAAAGACGCGACCGGCATCGAGATCATCGACGGCATCGGCTCGACCGAGATGCTGCACATCTTCATCTCGGCCGACGAGCGCGACGCGCGCCCCGGC